>CAEZXN010000006.1_pt1 | contig 62218 bp, 55 predicted proteins | sample 7265261 | NCBI WGS metagenome assembly CAEZXN01 (sample SAMEA6813910, study PRJEB35770) | freshwater metagenome | biome: Freshwater; feature: Freshwater reservoir; material: water | place: Czech Republic | collected 2016-11-09 | depth 0.5m m
ACCATTGATGAACTACTTCCGTTTGTCGAGAACCGTCTCATCGAATATTTACCGCGAGTTATGAGAGGTGTCTAACATGACGATGGCGCCTGAAGGCAGAAAGCTCCTTCGTATCGAAGCTCGAAATGCTGAAACCCCCATCGAACGCAAACCTGAATGGATAAGAACACGCGCCACCATGGGCCCGGAGTACACCGCACTTCAAAAATTGGTGAAGAGCGAAGGCTTGCACACCGTCTGCCAAGCCGCTGCGTGTCCCAACATCTTTGAATGCTGGGAAGATAAAGAAGCAACTTTTCTCATCGGCGGATCGCAATGCACGAGACGTTGCGACTTCTGCAATATTGATACTGGCAAGCCTGACGCACTCGATCGTGATGAGCCGCGTCGCGTTGGCGAATCTGTGGCCACCATGGGTCTTAAGTACGCAACCATCACAGGTGTTGCGCGCGACGACCTCGAAGACGAGGGTTCCTGGCTTTACGCAGAAACCGTGCGTCAAGTTCACGCACTGAACCCAGGTACGGGAGTGGAATTACTTGCGCCAGATTTCAGTGGCCACGAACACTTACTCAATCCAGTCTTTGAATCGCGTCCAGAGGTTTTTGCGCACAACGTCGAAACCGTGCCACGAATCTTTAAGCGCATTCGCCCAGCATTTACCTACGAACGAAGTTTGCAAGTCATCACTATGGCCCGAGATTTTGGTTTGATTACGAAATCTAATTTGATTCTTGGAATGGGAGAGAGTCGCGAAGAAGTTTCACAAGCTTTGCGGGATCTTCGAGGTGCGGGCTGTGACCTCATCACCATCACGCAATACCTGCGCCCCTCCCCTCGTCATCACCCTGTTGAACGGTGGGTCAGGCCCGAAGAATTCGTAGAACTCAAGTCCGAGGCTGACGAGATCGGTTTCCTCGGCGTGATGAGTGGACCTTTGGTGCGCTCCTCATACCGGGCAGGCCGCCTCTACTCCCAAGCTCTCGCCCAGCGCGCCGCAACCTCCCAGAACACCCACTAGAAGAGGTAACCTCTACCACCATGGCCACGAACAAATCCGCGTCTGCAAAGAAGGCGCCCGTAAAGACCAAAGCCGAGATCAAAGCCGCCCAAAAGGCGGCCAAACTCGCTCGCAAAGCCAACAAGCCCAAGCGCTTTGCGCAGATCCGTGAGGCGTACACACTCACCCGCGAGCGCGATAGCAAGATCGGTATTTGGATCGGTGGCACCTTCGGCCTCACCTGGGCAATTTGTATTGCACTCGGCTTTATCTTCGGAAGCCCGATTTACGCCACCGTTATTTCACTTCCAGTTGCCGTACTTGCTGCTGTCTTCCTCTTCTCGCGCCGCGCAGAGAAGAGCGCTTACGACACTCTCGAAGGCACCACCGGTGCTGGCGCCTCGGTGTTGATGTCCATCCGCAAAGGTTGGACTACTGAGCCCGCGGTGGAAGTAAATAAGGCGCAATCCATGGTGCACCGTTCCATCGGTCGTCCGGGAATCGTGCTTGTGGGTGAAGGCGGCAACGACGTGCGCTCCCTCATGCTCGACCAACGACGCAAAATGGAACGCTTCTGCCCCGGAACTCCCATCATTGAGGTCTACGTAGGCGACGGTGAAGGTCGAATCTCTATTCGAAAGTTACAGCGCCATGTTCAGAAGCTGCCCCGCGTTCTCACGCCGGCACAAATGCGCGAAGTACGCACCCGACTCAAATCTGTAGGTGGAATGAATATTCCGCTTCCTAAGGGTCCGCTGCCCAAGGGTGCGAAAGTACCCAAACAGCGCTGAGCTTGCGGTGCGCTTGAGTCCAGCAGCGCTGAGTTTGCGGTGCGCTTGAGTCCAGCAGCGCTGAGCTTGCGGTGCGCTTGAGTCCAGCAGCGCTAGAGAGTTGTGGTTTTACGCAGAACTATTGTTCGAGCAGCTCGATCATGGAGCCCACGTCCATCGCGGTCATAGATGACTGCTGGCAGCGCCATGAAAAGTAAGAGCGAGCGAATCACAACGGCAATGGGTGAGAGTCGCCCGCCATCTACCGATCGCACTTCGATGCGAAGAATGCGTTGCCCGGCGCTGGCGCCCAAAAGCGTGGTGAAGACCAAGATCTCCGCATAGAAGATCACCAAGGGAGTTAAGCCACCCCACACTCGGGTGACGAAGGCGCCGATAAGCAGGCAACTGAGCCAATCGATGATGAGGGCGAGTATGCGCAGACCCATGGGGGCAACTGAGCCCGGACCCGTTTCAGGGAAACCTAGACGCTCGCCGGGGTAGCCCAGAACAAGCGGGCTGACCGTGCGGGGGCCGCCAATCCACCCACCGAGAATACGGCGACGCTCATCAGACATCCCGCCAGCCTACCGGGAGCCTCGCAAAAAGTCGGTTCAGCGTTAACACGCGCGAAACACGTGGGTTATGGCGGGATAACGCAAGGGGCTTAGGTTCATCTCATCGGAAAGGGCGCAGTTTGCCCTGAAGGATCAGTAGAAGAGAAGGATCAGCGAAAAGGAGCAAGCATGTTAAAACATGGCGAATTAAAGAACTCAACTGATGTTCTCAAGTACATCAAAGATAATGGTGTCGCACTCGTTGATGTGCGCTTCACCGATCTTCCAGGTGTGCAACAGCACTTCAACGTGCCAGCAGCTTCATTTGATGAAGCAGTATTTACTGATGGTTTGATGTTCGACGGATCATCTATCCGCGGCTTCCAATCAATTCACGAATCAGATATGAAGTTGCTTCCCGCTCCAGAGACCGCTTTTATCGATCCGTTCCGAAAAGAGAAGACTCTCGTTCTTAATTTCTCAGTACACAACCCACTTACCGATGAGCCTTACTCACGTGATCCGCGCAACGTGGCTGCCAAGGCCGAGGCTTACCTCGCTGGTACTGGCATCGCCGACACTGCCTTCTTTGCCCCTGAAGCAGAGTTCTACGTGTTCGACGACATTCGCTTTGAAACCAAGCAGAACGGTTCGTTCTACGAAATCGATTCCATTGAGGGTGCCTGGAACACCGGTCGCAAGGAAGAGGGTGGCAACCTCGGTTACAAGACTCGTTACAAGGGTGGCTACTTCCCCGTCTCCCCCACCGATCAAATGGCAGACCTTCGCGACTCTATGGTTATGAAGCTCGGCGAGGTTGGACTCGACGTAGAACGTTCACACCATGAGGTCGGCACCGCCGGTCAGATGGAAATCAACTACCGCTTCAATTCATTGACTCGTGCAGCTGATGAAATCATGCTCTTCAAGTACATCATCAAGAACGTTGCTTGGCAGGCCGGCAAGACCGCAACCTTCATGCCAAAGCCACTCTTCGGTGATAACGGTTCCGGTATGCACGTTCACCAATCACTCTGGACGAATGGCAAGCCACTCTTCTACGACGAGAAGGGGTACGGCGGGCTCTCCGACATGGCCCGTTGGTACATCGGTGGAATCTTGAAGCACGCTCCTTCGCTTCTTGCCTTCACCAACCCAACGGTCAACTCTTACCACCGCTTGGTTCCGGGCTACGAAGCACCAGTGAACCTCGTTTACTCTGCACGTAACCGTTCTGCGTGCATCCGCATTCCGATCACCGGAAGCAACCCCAAGGCAAAGCGCATCGAGTTCCGCTGCCCCGATCCATCGAGCAACCCATACCTCGCCTTCGCTGCCATGCTCATGGCCGGTCTTGACGGAATCAAGAAGAAGATCGAACCACCACAACCAGTGGACAAGGATCTCTACGAGTTGCCACCAGATGAGGCAGCGCTCGTGCCACAAGTTCCTGGCTCACTTCCCGAGGTTCTCGATAACCTCGAGCGCGACCACGCATTCCTCACCGAAGGGGGCGTCTTCACGCAAGATCTCATCGAAACCTGGATCGATTACAAGCGCAGCGCTGAAGTTGATTACGTGCGCTTGCGTCCACATCCAGCCGAGTTTGAGCTCTACTACGACATCTAAACCAGCCTCAGAAGAAAGCCCCTCGCTTCGGCGGGGGGCTTTCTTTCGTTCTGGGGTGATTCTCCGAGCGAAGCGGGAACCAAGTGGGCAAATTTAGAGTCTGAGAGGTAACGGATGCGAAATAGTGAGAGGTAGGCTGCGAAGGTGATGAAGCGCGGGGCTAAGTTCTTCTTGCCCGTCATCGCTCTGCTCATCGTTGCCCCGATGGCCCCCACTTTCGCTGGGGATGCCGCTACCCCCGCGTGCGTTCCCGTCGCTGGCATCACTCCCGTGATCACCGGAACAATTAGTAATCTCAAAGCTAGCAATCTCAATCCCGATGCGGGCGCTTCCGTAACCCTCACTTTTGACGTTTCCCTCTCCGCAATGCCCGTTAATTCCGAGAAATATGAAGTGTGGATCTCAGGTAGCTCGGATGAGAATGGCGACAGTTGGACGATGGACCAATGGGGGAATACAGCGAAATTGGTTTTCGGTGACAATCAAACAGGGACGTGGAGTGCGACAATCGCAATTCCTACCACCGCAGTGAGTGGTAATTACATCATTGCTCCCATCGCACCATTTAAGACCACAACAAAAATTCAGCCCTCACTGGCGCTAACTATTAAAGGGGTCGCGCCCACTCCTGCAGCACCAGTCCCGACCGGAATTGTTACTCCCCGCGCTCTTACCTCAAGCACCATCGCTGCAGGAACATCCTTTGATTACACCTTTGATGTGAGCCTCAGTTCGATGCCATCGCGTCCGGTGGAGTATTCGGTCGCCGTGCTTCCCACTGAAGATGAAAATGGTGAGCCTTGGACCACCAATGTCTGGGATAGTCGCCCTGCCGCGCTCGTCTCCGGGAATAATCAACAAGGAACATGGAAGGCATCCATCTCCATCCCCACCTGGGCCACGACCGGAACGTACAACATCATTCCAAGTGCGAATACCAAAATACTTCTCACTTCAGCCGGGATATTGCCGGGGAAAAAAATTCTCATTCCAATCACTATCAACGGCGTCGCTCCGGTTCCTATCCCGATTGCGCCCACGCCGCCCACAGGGAGTTTGACTCCGCATCCACTTACTTCAACCACAGTTTCCGCCGGCACAAGCATCATCTACACATTTGATGTCAGCCTTTCCGAGATGCCAACAGGACCTCAGTCATACATGGTCTACGTCGGAGGTTCAGCAGATGAGAATGGTGACGCATGGAATTCAGATGGCTGGTCTGCTCCTGCAGTAATTGTCAGTGGCGATAACCAAAGAGGTACATGGAGTGCATCCATAGACATTCCATCATCAGCAGTAAGCGGTACCTATCAAGTCGGTCCCATCGCTAAGAATAAATTGGTAACGCAAGTTGGGAAATCGCCAACGTTCACCATCAATGGAGTGCCTCCCTGCACCACACTTCCTACGCCATCTGCTACGGCTAGTCCCAGCGGAATTAAGGTCTACTTAGATCAAGTACATCCATCAGGTACCGACATTCTCTCTAACGATTCAGCGCCCTTGGCTTACGATAAAACCGTCACTGGCATACCTGCGGCGCATATCCAGATAGCACGAGGGTCGGCCACCGACAAGAGCCAAACAATCGCAGTAAGCATCAACGGGCCAGGCTTACTCTCTCGCTCAACAAATATGTCGATGGCAAGCCTTGTATTTTGGATTAACGAACCAACAGCTTCGATCATCGATCTCTACTTCTTTGCCAACGGCATAGCCGGCGTCACCACCATAAACATCACGACAAATAACGCCACGGTTACGAAACAGATCTCAACAACAAGCTTGTACCCCGCCCCCACCATAACTCCGACGCCTACACCCACTCAACCAGACCAAGTAGCCCTTCAGTCGCAAGCAGACGAAGCGAAGAAGTCCCAGGAGTTAAAGAACGCAGAGTTTCTAGCATCGGTCTTTTTCAAAGCGAGAGTCACGAGCGCGCCATTCACGTACGTACCTTGCGGGCAATCCGGGGGAATTAAAGCGTGTACCGCTCCCAACCCACCCGCAGAGATCTCCTGCCCAGTAGGTACATACAAAATCTATGCGGTAGTGCCTCCAGGCACCCCGGGTACTGGCTGGGAATTTCGCTACTGCGCAGCAATAGCTAATTCATCCGTATTTGGATCAAAGAGCACCGTTCTCCAAGAGGCGGCTAAACCTATTCCGCTGACTTTGACAGAGCAGAAAGTCCTTGCTGTTAAGTTGATGGAAGTTCCACAACTCAAACGCATCCCTGGTTCATCATTTACTTATCGCACCTGTACGCTCTCTATGAATGCGCTCTCCTGTGCACTCGATAGTTGGGGCGCTGCACCAGAGGACATCTCTTGTCCCGTCGCGAATTACAAGATTGACTTAATACTTCCGTCAGACTATTTCAAATACGAAGGGTTCAATACTTTCGTCGCACCCACCATGTTTGGATGGGAGTTCAAATATTGCGCAAGTGGTGCGCCGCCTTTTACGCCAAAGACCATCGTCAATCCACAGACCAAATCATCGCCAAACCCTGCCGCTACAACCACCCCGCTTCCCCGTCCAAGTGCCACACCAGGCGCCGTAGCCACACCGCTGGCCACATCATCTGCAGCAAAAACTTCACTTAAGTCAATCACGTGCATCAAAGGGAAGAGTTCCAAGATTGTGAAGGCAATCAAACCCACGTGTCCGAAGGGTTGGACCCTTAAGAAGTAACGCGTCCCACGACGAGGCGATGCATCACCATTCCAGTGACGGCGAACATCAAGCCCATATAGATCCAACCCATTTGCCCAATGCCAATTGCCATTGCGGTCACAAATGCGGGACCAAAGGTTCCCCCTAATCCCCAGCTGAGTGAGAAGACTCCTTGATACTGCCCTTGGTGTTTCTCATCAGCCATACCAAAGCCGATACTCCACGAACCTACTGAGCCAACGAGTTCGCCATAAACGTGTACGCACATCGCAACGACCAGAAGCACACAAGCCATCACAACCGAACGCCCCGCAGAGAGTGCATACAACAAGCAAGAGAGCGCCACCGCAAATCCTGCGCGACGGAAGAGGAGAGATCCACGCTTCAGGTCTCCTGATCCTCGACTCACTCTCACTTGAAAAATAATGACTGCGATCGTGTTCACTAACATGATCACCGAAACCCACCAGCGAGGCGCAGAAGTCTCTTTCACCACCCACAGTGGAATCGCCACACTCTGTAAAACAAAGTGCAACGACATAATGCCGTTGAGCACTGTGGCACCAAGGTATTTGTGATTCCGTAAAGCTTGGAAGCCAAACGGCTCGCCACGTTCAACGGTGGGGGCAATGTATGGCAACTTCATGAAGAAGTAGCTTGCAAGCAGATAGGTGAGCGCATCTAGTAAAAGCATGATCTGGTAGCCCTGCTTGGTGTTGAAAGCCAGCGCAATTCCCGCAAATACCGTTCCGATAGCAATACCAAGATTTGTGACGGAGCGCGTAAACGCCCGAATGCGGACGCGCTCTTCGGGCGAACCCATCTTTGAGATCGTCGCCATCCTCATCGTCTGCCCGATGGTGCCGAAAATTCCCATAGCAATGTTGATTAGCAAGAACGGAATGTAGGTATCAACGAAGTAGAGGAGTGAGAGCAACACCCCTTCGATTACCAAGGCAGCCGCGCCAATATTTCTAGGACCCAGTCGATCAGCGAGATGACCTGCAGGCACGCTAAAGAGGAGCGAAATTCCACCGGCGATCGAGAGAGCGAGTGCCACCTTGGCCGGCGATAGGCCGATGACCAGGGTGAAGTAAATGACTTCTACCGTGCGAAAGAGCCCATTACCGATGGTGTTGACCAGTGTGGATGTACTCAGCGTACGTATAGCGGGGTCTGTAGGTATGGCCGCCGCCCGTAGCCGCTGCAATCTGGTCTTTTCCATCAGAGGAGTCTACCTACGCGGGCAGAACCTCGCGTTCCTTTATAGACTCCCCCCCATGAGTGACTTCACCTCGGCCACCGAGCACATTGCTGCTATCCATCAAGGCAAGCAGGATGCGCAAGAACTCACCGTTGAGGCACTTGCGCGCATCGATTCGATAGATCGACACGGATATGAATTGAACTCGGTGATTGCACTTGATTTCAATGCAGTAGAGAACTCCGAAGAAATCAAACCTGCACTCCCACTCGCTGGACTTCCAGTCTTGATTAAAGACAATGTGGAAGCTGTCGGCCTTCCCGCTAGCGCTGGATCACTCGCACTTCGTGATTACCCGGTGAAACACGACTCCACGATCGCACGTCGCTTGCGCAAGGCGGGTGCCAACATCATCGGCGCCACCAACCTTTCCGAATGGGCAAATATTCGCTCTCCTAGATCCACGAGTGGCTGGTCCGCGCTCGGCGGACTCACTGCAAATCCATGGAAGCATCCGCACTCGGCTGGTGGCTCCTCTTCTGGTTCGGGTGCCGCCATCGCCGCAGGACTTGTATCTCTTGCCGTCGGCAGCGAAACCGACGGTTCGATCGTCTGCCCGGCATCTCTCAACGGTTGCGTCGGAATTAAACCGACCGTTGGTTCTATTCCGCGAGACGGAATGGTTCCGATTAGTTCCAGCCAAGACTCCCCCGGCCCCATGGCGCGCACCGTTACCGATACTGCGCTCCTTCTTGAAGTCATGATGAGTGCTCGCGGATTTGTGAACGCCGCCCACTCGGACTTCTCACCCACGATCGGCTTCGTAAAATCGTGGACAACAACTCACGATGGCACGAACTCACTCCTCTACGACACTGTCGCCAAATTGAGCGCCGCCGGGCTCACCATCGTGGAGATTGATGCACCCACACCCGACGATTCGGTCGGTCTCGATGAGTTCCATGTGCTTTTGCATGAACTTCACGATGATCTGGGCGAATACCTTTCACAGCGCTGTGGGAAATCCCTCTCTTCCCTCGCCGATGTAGTCGACTTCAATAGAGCCCACTCTGAAAGCGAACTTCATCACTTCGGCCAGGAGTACTTCGAACTTGCCCTTGAACTTGGCGGTCGAGGTGCGGAGTACCTCGCCAAGCGCACACGAAATGTCGATTGGGCATCAGCCATGCTCGGCAGAGCTTTCACTGGAGTGGATGTACTTATCGGTGCCACATATGCGCCAGCGTGGCTGAGTAATCTCGGCGGCAGCGATGATCACAGCGGTGCGAGTTGGATTACCACCGCACCTTCAATTACTGGCGACCCCGTGGGTTGCCTACCTATGGGCATCACCGATGGCCTACCCGTTGGTCTTGGAATTGTCGCGCCGGCTTACGAGGAGGAACTCCTCGTCGCGTCGATGGCGCGCATTGAGAAGGTATTAGGTCTTGGAATTTTGCAACCGAGCTTTCTTCGATGAATAAGATCCCGAAGTGGGCGACTGAAGAAATTGTCATTTCACCGTATTCCGAACAATGGCCACTCGTGGCGCACGAACTCATCACTGAACTTTCAAAAGTCTTTGCCAGTGATGCGCTCGCCATCGAACACATCGGCTCCACTTCTATCCCAGGCTTAGCGGCTAAACCCATCATTGACATCATGGTCATGATGAAAGATTTCAACACGATCGACCATAACGCGTTGCTGCTCACGCAAGCGCACTCCGCATGGCATCTTGTTCCACCTGAGCTCGACGAGCGCCCATGGAGGCGCTTTGTGGTGAAAGTCGTAGGCGATCATCGCTTCGCCCACCTCCATCTAGTCCCCGAAGGCCAGCAACGGTGGGAGGAGCACATCACGTTCAGAGAGGCCCTCCGCGCTGATCTCGAATTAAAGGCGCGGTACTCAGAAGTGAAGAAAGAACTCGCGAAAGTTCATCGGGACGACCGCGAGGCTTATACCGATGGGAAGGCAGAATTCATTCAATCGGTGCTGCGAATGGTAAATTGACGGCTTGATTTCGAACTAGGTTGGGGATTATGAAGAGCGTTATTGCAGAGAACTTGGTCAAGACCTATAACAAGGGCAGCGTGCGCGCACTCGATGGATTGAGTCTTGAAGTAGAAGAAGGCACTGTCCTTGGTGTGCTCGGCCCTAACGGCGCCGGCAAGACCACCACAGTGCGCATTCTCGCCACCCTCCTCAACCCTGATTCAGGGCATGCATCTGTCGGTGGCATCGATGTTCTCAAATCCCCGAGTGAAGTACGCAAGATCATTGGCCTCTCGGGACAATACGCCGCGGTTGATGAAACCCTCACGGGTTGGGACAACTTGGTCATGTTTGGTCGTCTCTATCACCTCAACGCCAATGCAGCTAAATCTCGCGCGGAAGAACTTCTCGAACAATTTTCGCTCAGCGAAAGTGGCAAACGACCTATCCGCACTTACTCCGGAGGCATGCGCCGTCGCCTCGACCTCGCCGCTTCTTTGATCGTGAAGCCAAAAGTTCTCTTCCTTGATGAGCCCACCACGGGTCTTGATCCGCGCGGCCGTCAAGAAATGTGGGGCGTCATCGACGAACTCGTCCGAGGCGGCGTCACCTTGCTTCTCACCACGCAATATCTCGAAGAGGCAGATCAACTTGCCGACGAAATTGCAGTGATCGATCACGGAAAAGTGATCGCGCGCGGAACTTCTGATCAACTCAAGTTACAAGTAGGGGGCGAACGTCTCGAAATCATCGTGGAAAACCAGCACCTCAATGCTACGAATGAAATCGTCGCACGCATCAGCGGTAGCGCCACAAGCGTTGATGAAGGAATGCGCCAAGTCTCCGCACCGGTAACCACTGGAAGTAAAGCGCTTATCGAAGCGGCTCGCGCACTCGACGAGGCAGGCATTCATCCGCTCGACATCGGTCTCAAGCGGCCATCGCTTGATGATGTCTTCCTCTCACTCACCGGGCACGTGGCCGAGGAGAAGAAAGAGGAAGAACCCACCGATCCTCGCGAGAAGCGTCGAAGAATGAAGGAAGCGAAGAAGGGAGCAAAGCAATGACCGCCATCACCGATGCCTTCGTGATTATGAAGCGCCAACTGCTCCAACTTGTGCGCGTGCCTGAGGTTTTGATTTTCTCCACCATCCAGCCCGTCATGTTCGTGATGCTCTTTCGCTATGTATTCGGTGGTTCCATCAGCACCGGACAACCGGGCGGATACGTTCAACTTCTGATGCCAGGAATCTTCGTACAAACGGTGGCATTCACTCTCGCGGGAACAGCAGTGGGCTTGGCCGCAGATATGCAAAAAGGTTTGATCGATCGATTCCGTTCGCTCCCCATCTCGCGCGGAGCCGTAGTCTTCGGCCGCACCCTCGGTGATGCCGCACTCAACGTAGTCGTCCTCGGAGTCATGGGCATCGCTGGCTTTATTGTCGGCTGGCGCCCCAGCTCGGGCTTCCTGCACATCGTCTTTGGCTTTCTCTTCCTGCTGCTCTTCGGATTTGCAATGTCATGGATCGGCGTCATCATCGGCCTATCAGTGCGCGAGGAGCGGGTTGCGCAGAACCTGGTCTTCATTTCGGTCTTCCCGCTCACCTTCCTCTCGAATGCGTTCGCACCCACCACCGGGATGCCCAAAGCACTTCAATACTTCGCTGAGTGGAATCCGGTCTCGACCATGGTTGCCGCGTGCCGCGAACTCTTCGGCTTGAAGAATGAATTTGGCGCTACCGCTGGATCATTCCCCAGTTCGCATCCATTAGCGATGTCCTTGATCTACATGGTGCTGATCATGGCAGTATTTATGCCCATCAGTATTCGTAAGTACATCAAAGCGGCTAATAAGTAGGGCTACTTAAAGCCCTTCTTGGCTTGCTCGCGCATTGCCGCCCGTGTCGGCTCCCCTGATGCCCACCACAATCCAAAGGCCGCAACCATGGCAAGTGGAAAGAGCGCAGCGCTGACAGAACTTGCTCGATTAACTGCGTTGATAATTGCAGTGAGCGCAAAAATGATGGCAAAGAGTCGCACAGTTTTATCTGGCCTGAAAAGAACACGGAGCGCACCGAGCGCCATCACAATCGCCGTCGCGCTCACTAATCTGTCCGTGGAGGGTATCTGATCAACTCGAATACCAAGCGGCATGCCGGCGAGCACGCTCAACTGCACCAAGATGAAAAGAATGAGAACTAAGAGAGTGATTCGTTTCATGAGACTATGCCTTCATCTTTCCTAATTCGTCGTCCCAGTGAACGCGTTGCCAGCCAGCCGATCAATAAGAATCCACTTGCTACAAATGCAGCGTTTCTACTTGCTGTGGAGAACGCTGCCTTCGCTTCGATAGCTACATCTGCGGTCGCGGGATTTGCTTGTAACCCAGCGATCGATCCGCCTGCAGAACTCACTACCCCATCAGTGAGAGCCGTTCGCGTCGCAGCCGGGATTTGAGTTTGGTTTTCAAGGCGAGAGTTGAGAGAGGTGCCCAGCGAGGAAAAGAGCACGGTGCCCAAGATTGCAATACCGAGCGCGGAACCAATCTGTCGCGTCGTGCTCGCAATTCCAGATCCTTGCCCGCTCTTCTCCAGAGGAACTTCAGCAAGCACAACTCCCGTGAGTTGTGCCGTTGCCAGACCCACTCCCATGCCGTAGATGAAGAGTGGGATCACGATAAGCCAGGTAGATGTAGTCGGCGAGATCACCAGAGCGATGGCAGCTACTCCAATGAGCTCCAACAAAATCCCCAGACGTACTACTGCAACAGGGCCGCGTTTGGCGCCGACCGGTCCGCCAGCTCCGCTTGCAAAGAATGAACCAATTGCGAGAGCCAGCAAAACTACGCCTGTTCCAAAGGCCGAGTAGCCACGTACGTTTTGGAGCCAGAGCGGCAAGGAAAAGAGAAGTCCAAACTCGCCAAGGCTCACGATCGCTGACGCAATGTTTGCGTTACGGAAAGAATTGATTTTGAAGAGGGAGAGATCGAGCAGTACCGGCTTCCCGAGTGCGTTGAGTTTCAATTGCACCTTCGCGAAGATGAAGATGACCGCGATTCCCAATACGAAAAAGAGTGGAATCGGGGAAATCCCCCACGTCCAGTTGACACCTAGGAGCGAACGATCGCCAAGGCTCCCCCACCAACCGTAGGTGCGCCCTTCAATCAATCCAAAAACAATCGCACCGATGCCCAAAACTGAGAGTAAGGCACCCACGTAATCGGCACCGCTCTCCGCTTCGCCGCGTGACTCTTTCACACACAGGGATACTCCAACCAGTACCAACAACCCGAGCGGAATATTGATGCCGAACGCCCAACGCCACGTGAAATCAGTAGTGAGCCAGCCACCCAGAAGCGGACCCAGTGCCGCAGTACCACCAATGGTGGAGCCCCACACTGCGAACGCGATGCCGCGTTCCTTTCCGAAGAATGTGGAGTTGAGTAACGAAAGAGAGGTCGGCAACATCATGGCACCACCGATGCCCTGCACGAGACGTGCGGCGATGAGTAGGTTTCCACTCCCCGACGTCGCTGCCACCACACTTGAAACGATAAATACCAGGACACCGAGCGAGAACATCTGACGGCGCCCGAACCGATCCGCAAGCCTTCCAAAAACCAAGAGCAAAGATGCGAAGACCAAGGTGTATGTCTCTTGGATCCATTGCGCTTGCGTGGAAGTGATCTTGAGATCTTCAATAATGGTGGGCACTGCCACATTTACGATGGTGGCATCAACGATGATCATGGAAACGCCTAGGGCGATAAAGAAGAGCCCAACCCAGCGCTTCTTAGCCATCAAGCACGACCAAAGTCATCTTCGAAACGTTCAATGTCATCTTCATCAAACGAAGTTCCCGTTTGCACTTCTACAAAGACCACTTGATCGGTCGGAGCGGAAATTCGATGTTTAGCCATGACGGGGATATCAATGCTCTCCCCAGCCCCCAGTCGGTGCACCACCCCATCTAAGGTGACCTCTGCATGACCCGAAATGATCAGCCAGTGTTCAGCCCTAAATTCGTGGCGTTGGTAGGAGAGGCGCTTGCCCGGATCAACCCAGACACACTTCACCTGATGGTGGGTCGCGCTCTGCAGCACCTCGTAATGGCCCCAAGGGCGCACGTTCTCGCTCATCACCTCCCTACTCTATGGGCAATTACGCCTAAAAAGGCGCAATAACAGGCGAGCGGTAGGCTGATCTCAATGAATACGTCCACCGAAAAGCCCACCCCAGCCACCTCGGCAGCGGCCCTACCAACTCCGCGCTTGCGCGGGGTCATCCACCTCGTCATGTCTCCACTCGCCCTGGTGGCCGGCCTTACTTTGGTGACCTTGGCGGCCTCTCTACGCGGCCGGATTGCTGGTGCGCTCTACACGCTGACCGCCGTCCTACTCTTTACTTGCAGCGCCCTATACCACCGCGGAAAATGGAAACCTGAAGTGAAGGCGGTCTGGCGCCGTATCGACCACGCCAACATCCCCATCCTCATTGCCGGCACCTACACACCTTTTGCGCTCTTCTTACTTTCTAAAACCAGTTCCATCGTCATGCTCTGCGTTATTTGGGGCGGTGCCATCGCCGCAGCCACATTCCGCGTCCTCTGGATGAATGCTCCTCGATGGCTCTATGTACCGGTGTACATCGCGCTCGGCTGGGTCGCAGTAATTTACATGCCCACTTTCTGGCAACGTGGTGGCGTCCTCGTCTGCTCACTCATCATTCTCGGCGGTATTTTCTATTCCGTCGGTGGGATCTTCTACGCCCTTAAGAAACCGAACATCTCCATCAAGTGGTTTGGATTCCATGAGCTCTTCCATGCACTTACTGCAGCTGCTTTCATCGCTCAATTTATTGCCGCACTTCTTGTGATCCTCTCTCCACCTGTCTAATCCCAGCCTGTCTAACTCAAGGATTCAAAATGACTCATCGCTCAGCCATATTTGCACTTGCCGACAAGTACATCGACGAACTGGCAGCCATCAACCCGATCACGGCAACGAATTTGGGCATCTCCGGCCATGATGACAAATTGCCTGATTATTCACTCGCCGGAAGCCAATCTCAGGAAAATCATTTCCGGAATACCTTAAGTGCCCTCAAGAAACTCACCCCACTCGACGACGTTGATCGAATTGCAGCTGAAGTTTTCAAGGAGCGCCTCGAATCCTCCCTGGGACTTTACGAATCGATGGAAATGCAACGCGTCATTTGCGCACTCGCATCCCCCGCCTCTGATATTCGACAAGTATTTGAGATGATGGATTCTTCGACCCCCGAGGGAATAGACAACATCATTGCAAGATTGCATGCCATGCCACGTGCGTTTAACTCCTGGCGCGAAAGTTTGCGCGACTTACATCTTGATGGCATGGTGGCCGCCCGCCGCCAAGTGCTTTCGGTGGCCGAGCAAGTCGGATCTCATGGCGCCACGGGCTATCGCACATTTGCGTTAGGCATCAATGCTGGAAATGCACAAACAAAATTGGACCACGCGATCGAAATAGCTTCCGAGAGTGCAACCTCACTCGCGAATTGGCTACACGATGAATATGCTGCCCTCTCTTCGCCGGTCGACGCCTATGGTGAAGAGCGTTATGCACCTTGGGCGCGGCATTACACCGGATCCGAACTCAATCTTCGCGATACATACGAGTGGGGCTTAGCTGACCTGGCCGCCATCAATGAGCGCATGTGGAGGGTCGCCGCGCGCGTAGCCCCACACGCAAAATCTCTGGCCGACGTGGCCGCACATCTTGATCGTGACCCAAAGTATGCGCTGCACGGAACAGAAGAACTGCTCGCCTACCTGCGCAACTTTACCGACGCCGCCATCGAGCGTATGGAAGGGACACATTTCGAGATCGATGACCGAATCAGGTTCTGCGATGTACGCCTTGCTCCGGAAGGTTCCGCAGCTGCCGCGTATTACATGCCTCCGAGCGAAGATCTCTCCCGACCTGGCACCACGTGGTATCCCACGATGGGAATGAATGAATTCACATCGTGGCGCAATGACTCCATCTGGTATCACGAAGCCGTCCCCGGACATCATTTGCAATGCGCCACCGTTGTACTCGAACAAGAGCGTCTCTCGCGCTTTCAGCGCACTGAAGGGTGGACGAGTGGATACGGCGAGGGCTGGGCGCTCTATGCAGAACGCCTGATGGATGAGCTGGGCGCCTTCGAAGATCCCGGCGCCGAACTTGGCTTCCTCTCCGGACAAGCCCTGCGCGCAGCTCGAGTCGTCGTCGACATCGGAATGCACCTCGGGTACAAGGATGAGCACGGCAAGGTCTGGAACGCAGAATCTGCTCGCGAGTGCCTGATCGAGCGCGCGCTCCTCGAGCCAGAGTTCGCTCAATCCGAAGTCGATCGCTATCTAGGCATTCCAGGACAGGCCATCTCCTACAAGGTAGGTGAGCGAGTCTGGATGCAGGTACGAGAGGCCGCACAGGCCCGCCAGGGTGCAGCTTTCGATCTCAAGGCGTTCCACGCTCATGCGCTTCGCATGGGTCCCATGGGGCTTGATCCCTTCGTGGCCGAGATGGCCCGGTGGTAGCTCTCTCCGGCGGCGCGTTCACCCACGCGTCACCTGGGACTGCTTAGATATCGCTATGGCGCACGACGACGAGGATCACATCACCGAAGAAGATCTCTGGGAGCTTCTGCCCGGAAGTGCCGGCAACGACCGCGCCGACATTCTCTACAAGATTAGTGCTCATCTCTACTCGCGTAATAAATACTCTGAAGCCCTCGCCTGCGCACAAGAGTCAGTAGAAATTTTGGAGCGCATCGACACGAAAGATCGCGAAGCTCTCGGACGGGCCCGTTCCGGTGTGGCACATAACCTTAAAGCGATTGGGCAGAACCAAGAGGCGCTTACTGAACTCATGGTTGTGAGCGATCTCTACCATCGGGAATCACTCCCTGATGTGGCTGAAATTGATTGCATGATCGGACGCTGGGCCTACGACGCGAAAGATTTCAATACTGCAGCGAAATATCTCTCCTACTCTTCATCAGAAGCCGGAGATGGAGTCGGAGACCGACATATCGCGGCTCAGGATCGTTTCTATCTGGGACGAAGCCTCTTAAGTATCGGTAAACCTGCAGAAGCGCTCATCGAAATGACCGAAGCGCGCGCAGCGTTCAAAGATCTCAAGAGCGTCTTCGATCTAGCCATTGTTGATGCAGGCTTGGCGGAGTCCTTCGTCGCCCTCGCCAGAATCCCCGAAGCCCACCGCCATGCCCAGCGCGCACTCGATGTATTCACCACGCTAGGTAAGCGCCTCCACTCCACACTCGCGATTCTTCCGCTCGCTCAAGCCCTCTTTCATGAAGGCGAACTCGATGAAGCCCTCCGTTATATCAGCGAAGCCATTGAGATTGAACAAACGAGCGATGAACCCGATATCGAAGAGATAGTGCGATACGAAGTGATCTTGCGAGATATTGTCAGCGCCCTCGGAGAAACAGACCTCGCCGCCGAAATCACCCGGCGACACGAATCCATTCGTGAAATCTCCGATCTATAACCCATTTGATCGGTAGAGTTCCGGCATGCTCGCAAACTTCTCAGATTCGCTCCGAATTTTTCTCCACGTCCTCGGCGCTTCAGTATGGGTCGGCGGCCAGATCGTATTGGCGCTGCTAGTACCGGTCCTTCGCAAAAGAGATGCAGATCTACCTCGCGCCGTAGCGCGAGCTTTCAACAAAATTGGGTGGCCAGCATACGCGCTACTCGTCATTACCGGCATGTGGAACATGGCTAACCCGCCGGAGAGAGTCACCTCGGCATACCAGATGGCAGTGGGCATCAAAATGATGCTCGTTGTCATCTCTGGTCTCTCGGCGTACATACATACCAGAGCAAAGAATCCGGCAGCCATGGCTATGTGGGGCGCGATATCAGGCTTAAGTGCACTCGCCACCATGTACGTCGGCGTGACCCTCGCCGGCTAAACGTTTGCTCAAGAATTTCTCAGCAAGGTATGTGCGCAAATCCCGCACCAAAATATGGCACTATCAGAGTATGACTTCGCGCTTGGCTGTGGGATTCGCACTCGTTGCACTCCCGTTCTTCGGCATCACAGCGGCCTCTGCAGACGAAACCCCCAACCCCACATCCACCATGGCGCCAGCTCCTGCTCCTGCCCCTGCCCCAACAGAGCAGGAATCAGACGAGAAGGGCGAGAAGGGTGAGAAGCCGCACGTAGGAGAAGAAACCTCCGGCCGCCACCGCAATGGCGATGAAGAGTTTGAAAGTCATGGAATCTTCCACGACGAGGAAGCGCTCTTTGCACTCGGTGGAGCTTTCGTCCTCGGCGCCGGACTTGCTTATGTTGTGCTTCGACGCAAGAAGCGCGAAGAGATCTAGGCCTTACGCTTTAAAAAGTTGGCGTAAAACTTCTGGTCAGTTCCGCTGCCTTTGCGCAATCCGCATTCATTTGCACGATAAGCGGGTCGATGCCATCGAACTTGAGAGTCTCTCGCAATCTCCAACCAAACGAAATTGCCGCCGGCTTATCGTAGAGCTCAAGGTCAGTGCGCCCTAGCGCGTAAGCCTCAACTCGGCGATCAACCCCATTAAAGGTGGGGTTGGTGCCAATCGATATCGCTGCGGGCCAACTCTCTCCATCTGCGTGTAGCCAACCGGCATAGACGCCATCTGCGGGAATTGATGGTTGATACGAAAAAGCAAAATTAGCGGTGGGAAAACCTAACTCACGCCCCCGCGCATCTCCATGGACCACCACGCCTTCAACTACATGAGGCCGTTGCAGCAATTGCCAGGCACGATAAACGTCGCCCGATTCAACTTCTTGCCGGATTACCGTTGAGGACGCAATTTGTGATCCGGTCGTGTAGAGCGCTGCCGTATTGATCTCTACACCGTTGAGAAAAGTGGAATGACGAAGGGTTTCCGGAGTACCAGCTGCTTTAAATCCGTAGGTGAAGTTCTCCCCCACCCAAATGGACGCCGCTTGGAAGTAATCTCGCAAAATGTCACTCTCAAAATCGGCGGGAGAGAGCGCAGCAAAATCTAAATCAAAAGGCCAAGCCACCAGAGCAGCTACGCCTAGTGATTCGAGCAGGCGTGCCCGATGATCAAGTGTCGTGAGTTGGTGAGGTTGTCGACCCGGGGCCAACACGGCGGCTGGATGGGGATCAAAGGTGAGGGCAACCGCATCAATCCCCAGCGCTTTCGCTTGAGCAACAGCTCTTTCGATGATGGCACGGTGGCCAATGTGAACACCATCAAAGACGCCAATCGCCAAGACACACGAGGCACTCGTGCGGGCTCCGAACAACTGAGGTGTGGCGGTCATGGACATATTCTTCCAGAGACTCGCGACTATTTCCGCAGCACGATGAGTAGGCCCACCGTGAGGCTCATCAGCCCTGATCCAATAAGCATTCCCGCGATGGTGTTTGCCTCGCGCTTGGCTTCATCCACTCGGGAGAGTCGCCGTTCGAAAAAGATCTCCGCAAAGATAATCGCCACTGCGACGACGATCGCCAGGACAGCAACCAATAATTTGCCGCTACTAAATGAGTAGACGATGGCAAAGAGCGAAATCGCCAGAGGTAAGCCGTAGAGAATCCGAAGTTGCAATGATGCGTTCGTCGATATCTTTGGGCTCATGCTTCCTCCAGGAAGACAGCAATAGGTTTTGCTCTTTCTCCGTCTTCTTGCAATAAAGCTACAAGATCTCCGCCTGTATTAAGTGCGGCATACGCACCCACCTTGCCGACAGCAAAAATTGCTCGGCCATTTCTTAGGAGAATCTGCTCGTCTAGATCCACCTTTCGAGTCGCTAGGATTCGTCCAGCGGCCTCTCCTAGCGGAATACGTCTCTCGGCTATCTGATCGATATTTACAGCGTCTTCCAGTTTGAAACCACCAATCGAGGTGCGTCGAAGCGCGGTGAGGTGGCCACCCACCTTCAGAGCTTCACCGAGGTCACGTGCGAGCGCACGTATGTACGTTCCTGATGAGCAAGATACGAAAACGTCGACCTCAATTGATGCATCGCGCCGTCGAATATCCAGGATGGAAAACTTCTCGACATGAATTTCGCGGGCAGCTAATTCAAATTCTTCGCCGGCGCGCGCCCGCGCGTAAGAACGAACTCCGTTTACTTTGATTGCCGAAAAGTTGCTGGGTCGTTGCATGATTAGACCTGTTAATGCTTTTACGCCAGTCGCGATATCGTCATCGCTCACCTTGGCGAGATCTTCAGGCGTAGCACTTGCCAGTACTTCGCCATCGGCATCATCCGTATTGGTAGTTGACCCAAGCAAAATAGTGCCCTGATAACTCTTGCCCGCATCAGATACATAGCCGAGCAATCGAGTAGCTCCGCCTACACCCAGTATGACTAGACCAGTAGCCATCGGATCTAGCGTGCCTGCATGTCCTACGCGTCGGGTATTGAAAATCCCTCGAGCTTTGGCCACCAAATCGTGGCTTGTCCAACCGCCTTCTTTATCTACCAGGACAATTCCTGGAGCTACTGGAGTTCCTGAACTTTGCGCCACGTACTACTCGCCATCAAAGTCGTTGCGTTGCTCCCGGGCAGGCTTGTAAGGATTCTCTTCCCCGGCAAACTTTGCACCGGCGGCCGAAGCAGCGATGGCTGCATCCTGAGCGGCCGTTTCGGCAAGGAGTTTCTCCATGTGAGCCGCCGTTTCCGGAATAGCATCGGAGAAGAATTCCACTGTCGGCGTCACACGGACACCGATTTCACGGCCTACCGTGGAACGAATAACGCCCTTAGCGCTCTCCAGCGCAGCTGCCGTTGATTCGCGAGCGTCTTCATCACCTAGAACGGTGTAGAAGATGGATGCGTGCTGCAAGTCACCAGTGATACGCACATCAGTAATAGTCACAAAGCCGAGCCGAGGATCCTTGATCTTGCCCTCGAGCAGCTCTGCGACGACTACTTTGATGCGGTCAGCGACTTTGCGAGACCGTTGAGATGCGGCCATAACTATGCACGCGCCTTCTCACGCATCTCGAACGTTTCGATAATGTCGCCCGTTTGAATGTTATTGAAGGATCCGAGTCCGATACCGCACTCGAAACCATCGCGAACCTCAGTGGCGTCATCCTTGAAGCGACGAAGCGACTCGATTCCGAGGCTCTCCCCCACCACAACGCCATCGCGCAATACGCGGGCTTTGTTGTTACGGCGAATGAGACCGTCGCGCACAATACATCCGGCAATATTTCCGAACTTGCTGGAACGGAAGACTTCGCGGACCTCTGCGCTACCGACGACAACCTCTTCGTACTCTGGCTTGAGCATGCCCTTAAGGGCCTTCTCAACCTCTTCGATTGCCTGGTAGATAACCGAGTAGTAACGCACGTCGACGCCTTCGCGCTCAGCGAGTTGTGCGGTCTGTCCATCGGGACGAACATTGAATCCGATAACAACTGCAGAAGATGCAGATGCCAAGGTGATGTCGTTCTTGGTGATGGCACCCACGCCACGGTGGATAACGCGAAGGTCAACACCTTCACCCATCTCCACCTTGAGCAAGGAATCTTCGAGCGCTTCAACGGAACCACTGACGTCACCCTTGATGATGAGATTAAGAGTTTCGGTCTTTGATTGCTCAAGGAAGTCTTCAAGCGAAACCTTCTTGCGAGACTTCGCCAAGGCAGCGTTGCGTTCTGCCGCCTGGCGCTTCTCTGCAATTTGGCGGGAAGTGCGATCATCTTCAGCGACTAGGAACTTGTCGCCTGCATGAGGCACAGAAGTGAAGCCGAGAACCTGCACTGGATCAGATGGACCAGCGCTTTCCACTGGTTCGCCCGCATCATTGAGCATCGCACGCACACGACCAAATGAACCACCAGCCACAATGGAATCGCCAATGCGCAAAGTTCCGCGTTGAATCAACATCGTGGTTACTGGACCGCGACCCTTATCGAGGTGCGCTTCAATTGCCACACCACGCGCTTCAGTGTCTGCGAGCGCACGAAGATCAAGCGCTGCATCTGCGGTGAGCAGAACGGACTCAAGAAGGTCTTCGATGCCTTGACCAGTCTTCGCTGACACGTCAACGAAGATGGTGGTCCCGCCGTACTCTTCAGCAACCAAGTTGTACTCAGTAAGTTGCTGACGAATCTTCGCCGGGTTGGCGCCTTCTTTATCGACCTTGTTAACTGCAACCACAATCGGCACATCGGCAGCTTGAGCATGGTTGAGAGCTTCGATGGTTTGTGGCATCACGCCGTCATCGGCTGCAACCACCAGGATCGCGATGTCGGTGACCTTGGCACCACGAGCACGCATAGCGGTGAACGCTTCGTGACCGGGGGTGTCAATGAATGTGATGGCACGACTGACACCTTCATGCATACGGTGTACTTGGTAGGCACCAATGTGCTGCGTGATTCCACCTGCCTCGCTGCGAACCACTTCGGTCTGGCGAATCGCATCGAGCATGCGAGTCTTACCGTGATCAACGTGACCCATGACAGTAACGACGGGTGGACGCGCCACCAATTGAGAATCTTCGATTCCGGCAATCTCGGCTTCAAGGTCGATATCGAACTCTTCGAGGAGTTCCTTATCTTCATCTTCGGGAGAGACGATTTGAATGGTGTAACCAAGTTCAGCACCGAGCAACATGAAAGTGTCTTCATCTACTGACTGCGTAGCGTTGACCATTTCTCCCAAGTGAAAGAGCGCAGTCACAAGCATCGCCGGGTTCGCATTAATGCGATCAGCAAAGTCAGTCAGCGATGCGCCACGTGGCATGCGAATCGCGGTTGAGCCATCACCACGAGGGATGATGACGCCACCAAGCTCAGGAGCTTGCATATTGTCGAACTCTTCACGACGCACTTTCTTGCTCTTGCGCGCCTTACTCGACTTTCCGCCTTGCTTTCCGAATGCACCTGCAGTGCCACCGCGACCAGTTCCGCGACCGCCGGGACCACCAGGACCGCCGGGACGACCGGGTGCTCCACCAGGAGCGCCGCCGCCAGCTGGAGCGCCGCCGCCCGCAAAGCCGGGGCGTGCACCTCCGCCGGGAGTGAAGGGACGGGGACCACCGGGACCACCGGGACCACCAGGACCGCCAGGGCGGGCACCATCTGGACGTGGACGTGCAGCAAAGCCGGGTCGTACTCCACCGGGACCACCGCCGGGGCCACCAGGGCCTCGACTTCCGGGACCGCCGGGACCACCGGGTCGGGGGGCGGGACGAGGTCCGCCAGCACCAGGAGCCGGACGCGGCCCACCAGGAGAGCTGTACGGGTTATTGCCTGGACGTGGGGCTGCTGGGCGAGGGCCACCGGTGCCTGCTGAACCGGGACGGGGCGCATCAGCAGAGAGGAATGGATTATTGGCTGGCCGGGGAGCGGGCGGACGGGGCGAGGGGGCAATCGCGGGAGATCCAGCGGGCGCAGATCCTTCGTCGCCACTCGACTCAGCTGCCTTTGCCGGCGCCTCTGCGTCGATCTTGCCCTTAGCGCGATTGGAGGCTTCGAGAGCCGCCTCAAGCGCAGCGACGGCTTCATCGCCAAGACCAAGGTCGTGAATATCGGGGGTTGCCTTCTTAGCGGCGGCCTTCTTAGCTGCAGCTTTCTTGGCGGGGGGCTTGGCCTCTCCACTCTCCTCGCTCTGTGGAACAGCGGGATAAATGTCGCGCATCTTGCGCACGACGGGAGGCTCAACAGTGGATGATGCTGATCGGACGAATTCGCCGAGTTCTTGCAATTTAGCGAGGACAGTCTTGCTGTCCATCCCTAGCTCTTTAGCGAGCTCATAGACGCGGACCTTGGCCACACTTCTCCTTCGAGGCTTCTGAATGGTCCGCATTCCTGCGGGACCTTGGGTTTACTGCATTGACGTGCTCATTGCTCGGTGCTCATTTAAGGCTCATTTACTTTCGCCCCTTAGTTGCAGTTGATAGGTCAGTACTGCTCGTTCTTTTACTTCTGGTCGTGCTCTATCGCGAGGAAGGCACGGATCGGTGCAAGATCTAATGCACCTCTCCACCGCAATGCGGCTGGCAATCCACGCAAGGAACGTTCCGCGCACTCGAGGTGAAACCATGCCCCACGCCCAGGTTCCACACCTTGTGGATCTACGCATAAGAGGCCATCTCGAAGTACTACTCGAAGAAGCGAACCCCTGGGATCACGTTTCCGGCACCCAATACAGGTGCGAAAAGCGATCCCGCTGGAGCACACTCTACCGGTTGCACCTGCCCCTGTATTGCCAGGTCCTGTATTGCCAGGTTCGGCTGGAGCCATTCCCTACTCGCTCCCAGGAGCGTGAGTCAGGCCATCTGATCGGATATCGATCTTCCAGCCGGTGAGGCGAGCGGCGAGGCGGGCATTTTGACCCTCTTTGCCGATCGCTAAGGAGAGTTGAAAATCGGGCACTACTACGCGGGCACTGCGCGTCTCGAGGTCAACGATCTCGACCGAAAGGACGCGGGCCGGGGCTAAAGCTTCGGCGAGGAATTTGGCTGGATCTGCCGACCACTCCACAATGTCAATTTTCTCATCGCGAAGTTCGGTCATCACCGCTTGCGACCGTTGACCCATAGGTCCGATACACGAACCTTTCGCATTAACGCCAGCCTTATGAGAAACGACCGCCATTTTGGTGCGATGGCCCGCTTCGCGAGAAATTGCTTTGATCTCCACGGTGCCATCAGAAACTTCTGGAACTTCCAAAGCAAAGAGTTGCTTAATCAAGGCAGGGTGCGTACGCGAGAGCACTACCTGTGGCCCACGTTGACCCATCTTTACTTCGATGATGAGGCACTTGAGATATTCGCCGTGTTTGTACTCTTCGCCTGGAACTTGCTCCGAAGGAGGGATAGTTCCCTCGATCCGACCGAGATCGACGTGGACAATTTTAGGATCGCGTCCCTGTTGAATAACTCCGGTCACGATGTCGCCGACCGAGCCAGTGAACTCACCGAAAATTTCTTGATCTTTAACGCCACGAAGCATCTTTGAAATTGCATGCTTGGCTTCGTTGGCAGCGATTCGACTGAAACCCACTGGTGTGACATCTACTTCTGATGTCATCGTGCCTTCTGTATCGAATTGGCGAACCACGATCGACATTGATCCAGTGATTGGATTGAGAACTGCGCAGGCACCAGGATCGGCCGAGCTGGCTCCCTTTGCGGGAGCATACAAATATTGTCTGTAACCTTCGAGAACAGCATCCTCAATGGTCTTGATCATTAATTCAACGGGAGTACGCCCATCGGAGAAGAGAGCCTTAAGCGCTACGAGGTCAACATCCATCGCCATAACTACTTCTCTTCTCTATTGAATTCGACTTCGACGCGAGCCTTGGCAACATCGGATATCGCAATCTCTTGCAGCTCACCCGAGACGTCCAGCGTTGCCATTCCGCCCTGAACGCTCATGATGCGTCCAGTAACCGGTGCGCCCTCGCGGAAGACGACCTTGACGAGGCGCGAGATATTTCGCACCCAATGGCGTTCAAGTGTGAGCGGACGATCAACTCCAGGAGAACTCACTTCAAGCGTGTAAGGCGTGCTGCCTAACTTGGCATCGTGCTCATCCAAAATCTCTGAGACGAGGCGGGAAGCTTCAGCCACGTCATCAAGATTAAGACCGCCCTCTTTGTCAACAAGAACTCGAACGATGCGACGCTTACCCGCAGGAGTAACAGCAATTTCTTCGCAAACGAATCCGAGATTTTCCAGAGGTGCAGTCAGGAGAGCGGCAATCAGATCACGCATAAATCCTCCTGTTAAGTTGTAACTGCAATGCCAAGAATACTGCAGAGTGGTAAGAGTTCAAAACCTGCGCGTTTAGAAGACGTCCCATCCCAAACGCACCATCAGAATGACCAGCACAACTAGGAATATCTTGCGGACGAGCCGCGAACCTCCCCTGATGGCAAGACGCGATCCCACCAAGGAGCCTGCCACGTTAAAGAAAGCCATGGTCAGACCCAGCCACAAGATCATCGAGCCGTGAATCCCAAAGACCGCAATGGCAGCCAAGTTGGTGCCCACATTGACCATCTTCGCGATGGCAGAGGCACGTAAGAACTCATATCCCAGGACTGCAACCAATGCAAAGACCAGAAATGAACCCGTTCCTGGACCGATAGCGCCATCATAAAAACCGATAATTAATCCGATAGCGGATCCAAGAATCAGCGCGCGACGTCGAGTGAATTTGAGAGATTCGCTCACTCCAAATTCTGGTTTTCTGAAAGTGTAAATTGCTACGGCTACTAAGAAAAAGAGAATGACTGGCTTGAAAACATTGCTCGGAATCGACGTAGCCAAAAATGCACCAAGAGCCGAGCCGCTCGCCGCGAAAAGAGTCATAGGAATTGCTAAGCGGAAATCGAGCCGCTTCCCGCGAGCATAATTAACTGCAGCACTAGCCGTTCCAAAGACGCTCGAGAGTTTGTTAGTACCAAGGACAGTCGCCACCGGCTCCTGCGGAAGTCCGACAAGCATCGCTGGGAGTTGGATCAATCCCCCACCGCCAGCGATAGCGTCTATGGTCCCGGCCGAAAAAGCTGCTAACGCAAAGAAGACAAGGTGGACGGCGTCCACGTTAATCGAGCAGCGCCGCTAGATAACCGACAACCTCATCCAATGGAATATCACTACGTACGCCACTCTTGCGATCGCGGACCTCCACAGTGCCGTCAGCCAGGCCCTTGCCCACCACGACGATTGTGGGGATACCAATCAATTCCGCATCTTTAAATTTCACGCCTGGGCTTGCATCGCGGCGATCATCCAACATGATGCGAGCGCCGATGGATTCCAATGCTTCGGCAATTTCCTCTGCCTTTGCAAACGGGACATCATCTTTACCAGTGGCGACAATGTGAATATCTGCTGGCGCGATTTCCCGCGGCCAGCAGAGACCCATTTCGTCGTGGCTCTGTTCGGCAACCGCCGCTACGGCACGCGAAACACCAATACCGTAGGAACCCATGGTGAGAACGCGCTGCTTACCTTCGGCATCGAGCACCGTGAGATCGAGTGCCTCCGCATATTTACGACCCAACTGGAAGATATGCCCGATTTCGATAGCTCGATCGATGATCACTGGAGTGGCGCACTTAGGACAGGTATCGCCGGCACGAACCTCGGCAGCTTCGATGTATTGCTCGACATGGAAGTCACGTCCATTAACGACGTATCGCGCATGGCGATTTCGTTCATTGGCACCAGTGACCCAGACGGAGTTGGGAGCTACGCGTGGATCTGCATAGAGACGAAGGCCCAGGCGCTTCGCGTCTTGCGGGCCAACGTAACCTTTGACCAATTCCTTACGAGTAGCGAAATCTCCCTCTTCGAAGAGCCGAAGTTCTTCAATCCCCGGAAGGTTGGCGCCTAAGCGCTTGAGATCAACTTCGCGATCGCCAGGAACCAAGACGGAGATCGCTTCACCATCGGCCATAAGAAGGATGTTCTTCAAAGTGTCGGCGGCTGTGAATCCCCCGCCGTACTCCTTATTGAGGACTTCGACCAATGAATCGATAGTCGGTGTATTAGGAGTGTCCAATACCTCCAGCGCCGGGACATTTGCTTCAGGCAAAGTGGCAATGGGAGTGACGATGGCTTCGACGTTGGCCGCGAACCCGCAGGATTCGCAGAGCACATAAGTATCTTCGCCAGTGTCGCATGGTGCGAGAAATTCTTCGGAGGCAGAACCGCCCATCGCGCCCGACACGGCAGAGACAATGGAATAATTGAGACCGAGTCGATCGAATGTTGAAATATAAGCGTCACGATGTCGTTGATAAGAATGCGCAAGACCCGCATCATCAATATCGAAGGAGTACGAATCCTTCATCACGAACTCACGTCCGCGAATAATGCCTGACCGGGGACGCGCTTCGTCACGGTACTTTGTTTGGATCTGATAAATCACCAGGGGGACATCTTTGTAGGAAGAACACTCCCCTTTAACCATGAGTGTGAACATCTCTTCGTGCGTAGGACCAAGAAGGTAATCCCCACCCTTACGATCCTTCAATCGAAAGAGGTCGCTGCCATATTCCTGCCAGCGATTGGTCTTCTCGTAGGCATCGCTAGGCAAGAGGGCTGGAAAATGAACTTCTTGGAAACCAGCCTTATCCATTTCATCACGAACAATATTCTCGATGTTGCGATAGACGATGTAGCCGAGTGGCAACCAGGAATAGATACCCGCAGCTATTCGACGTACATAACCTGCGCGCACCAATAACTTATGGCTAGGAACCTCGGCATCTGCCGGGTCTTCCCTCAAAGTACGCAAAAAGAGCGTCGACATACGTAACACAACTACTCCTTTGCGATTTCAGTGGCCCACGTGGCGTGCCTTGCCCTACCTTACCGAAAGTTTTGCCTCAAAAGAGCACCGACGCCAGGGTGCCATGGCGCGTAAAGCCCACTTTTTCATATACGCGCAAGGCGCTCGTATTAAAATCATTCACGTAAAGCGAGACCGATTCGCTCATGCGCAGGGCCTCAAGAACGATTGCTGCCACTCCCGCGCTAGCAACTCCTTCGCCTCTACGATCAGGGGTCGTCCACACGCCCTGGATCTGTGCTGCCCCAGGGGTAACAATCCCCACCTCAGCTTTGAAGAGCACGCATCCGTCTTCGATATGTGCAAACGCCCGTCCTTGCACGATCAACTCTGCAAGTCGACTCCGGAAACTGGCGCCATTATCAACATTCAAGGGTGAGATTCCTACTTCTTCGGAAAACATTTCTACTGCCGCCGGAAAGATGAGCGAAAGTTCTACCGGTTCTACGGCTCGCACTTCACTATCAGGCACCACGAGCGGCGCACTTCGAATAATGAGCAATGGTTGTTCGCTGCGAATGGCTCGAGCGTTCCCCCACGCAGATTTCAACTGATCCCACAATGGGTGCACCACGGCCTCCGGCCCTACGATTGATGAGGATCTACGGGGCTCCTGTGCCAACCTGGCCGCAAGTGCATCGATCACTCTCTCCTCGCATGCTGTGGGCACTAAATTCGCACCAATGTAGATAACTGCATGGATCGTTCCAGCACTTTCAGCTATCCAAAACTCTCCGGAAAGTCTAGAAAGTGGGAGTTCGCGATCGAGCCATCGCGCCAATCTACTAATGACGAAAGCATTGGTGACGCAATCTCTTTCAAGGAACTCACGAATCGAATCTCGCGAATCATCTTCAACGAACGATCTTACGAACACGAACTATGAGACCTGCACGGAAGGCGCACCCGAAGCGATACCGGCCTCTTCCATCTCCTCAGCTAGACGCATCGCTTCTTCAATGAGCGTTTGTACTATCTGAGATTCGGGGACCGTCTTGATAACTTCGCCCTTGACGAAGATTTGACCTTTACCGTTTCCGGATGCCACACCAAGATCGGCCTCACGGGCTTCTCCCGGACCATTCACTACACACCCCATCACAGCAACGCGCAGTGGCACAGTCATGCCTTCAAGCCCAGCCTGCACTTGTTCGGCCAATGTATAGACATCAACTTGCGCACGACCACATGACGGACAGGAAACAATCTCTAACTTACGTTGACGTAAATTGAGCGATTCGAGAATGGCAATTCCTACCTTGACTTCTTCAACTGGCGGAGCGGAGAGCGAAACACGAATTGTGTCGCCAATTCCTTCCGCAAGGAGGGCACCAAACGCGACCGCAGACTTGATTGTGCCCTGGAATAGTGGACCAGCCTCTGTCACACCAAGATGGAGTGGGTAATCGCACCGTTGCGCCAAGAGACGATAGGCCTGAATCATGACAACAGGATCATGATGCTTTACAGAAATTTTAATGTTTCGGAAATCGTGCTCTTCGAACAATGAGCATTCCCAAAGTGCAGATTCCACCAGCGCCTCTGGAGTTGCCTTGCCGTACTTGGCGAGCAAACGTGGATCCAACGAACCAGCATTCACGCCAATACGGATGGGAATCTGTGCATCGTTTGCAGCCTTGGAAATTTCTTTGATCTTGTCATCGAACTGCTTGATATTGCCGGGATTTACCCGCACCGCGGCGCAACCGGCATCGATAGCCGCAAAAACATACTTCGGCTGGAAGTGGATGTCGGCAATCACTGGGATTTGGGACTTCTTAGCGATCTGCGCCAATGCGTCTGCGTCATCCTGACTCGGCACTGCAACGCGAACGATTTGGCAACCCGATGCAGTGAGCTCAGCAATTTGTTGCAACGTGGCATTGACGTCTGATGTGAGAGTAGTCGCCATAGATTGCACAGAGATGGGCGCGTCGCCCCCAACAGCAACACTTCCCACTTGAATCTTCCGGCTCACACGTCGCGGCGCAAGCGGAACAGGGGGCAGTTCGGGCATTCCTAGATCGATGGCCATGGCTCTATCTTGCCGTAGTTCAGGAATTTAGGCGCATTGGATTGATGATGTCTGCCGCCAAAAGCAGAAAGGAGAGCGAGATCAACACAGTGAGCACCACCAAGGTGATGGGGGTGAGGCGAGCAACATCGATCGCCGGCGGGTTGGGGACACCTCGCCGCTTTGCACGCCACATGCGGAAGCGATCAGCGATGGCTACGGCGATATGGCCGCCATCAAGCGGTGGCAATGGCAGTGCGTTGAAAATACCGACAAAAATGTTGAGTCCGGCGATGATGCTAATGAAGATGGAGAGTTTGTCTTTCCAGTTCAACCCTTGCGCATCAAGTGTTTCTCCCGAGACGCGCGCGACCCCCACGACGCCCACCAGCCCACTCGTGTCACGGGCTTTCCCGTGGAAAGTTTGATTCCATAGATCAGGAATCTTGGTAGGGACAGCGGCGAGACCTTTGAGGTTAATCCACGCCACATGCCAGACAGAAGTGGCCGCATTTGGAATTGCCACCAACGGATTCGTGCGGATGTATTCGAATGAAGGTCCGATTCCGACATAACCCGCACTCTTTCCATCTGCACCCACTCGAGCGATCGGAGTTACCGAGAGATGGATTTGCTCTCCCTTGCGATCGATTGTGAGATCTAATTGCTTGCCGACCGAGGTACGAATCACATCCGTGCTCGAAGCCCAATCCTTCATAGCCACGCCATCAATCGCCAGGATCTGGTCGCCCACGAGAAGGCCGGCGCTCTTCGCTGGCGAAATTGGATCTGCAGGTGCACAAGCGGTGGCTTTATATGCTGGCACGCACTCCCCGATGTAAGAGAGTTTGGCGGTATACGTTCCCACGCCCACGAATATCAACATGAGCAGAATGAGCACATAGCCCACGATGAAGTGAACGATCGAACCCGCAGCCAAAGTAATCACGCGATGGCGAATACGCGCTTTGTAAAAGGCACGCGGTTCATCTTCAGCGGAGAGCTCTTCGCTGGGAGTCATACCAACTATGCGTACATAGCCGCCGGCTGGAATAGCTTTGACGCCGTACTCCACTTCACCACGACGCACGGACCAGAGACGAGGCCCGAAGCCCACAAAGAATTCAGTAACTTTCATTCCAAATCGACGAGCCATCAAGAAGTGCCCGGCCTCGTGGAGCATCACCGAGAGAAGTAGTGCAACAACAAAGGCAATGATGCCTAATGCGTTCACGCCTGGACTCCTATCAATGTTCGTGCAAACTCCCGAGCAGCAATTTCAACATCCAAGATATCTGATACTTCTGAGACATCACTCTTTTTGGCAGCCCCATGCATGAAGTGATCCATGGTCCGTTCAATGATTGTCGGAATGGCCGCGAAAGAGAGCGTTCCAGCAATAAATGCGGCTACAGCTTCTTCATTCGCGGCGTTATAGCAAGCAGGGGCAATTCCACCGTATCGACCTGCAGCATAAGCCAAGTCCAAAGCTGGAAACGTGGTGCGATCGACTGGATCAAACGACCAGGTGCTTGATTGTGACCAGTCCACGGATGCAATGGCGTACGTAGAGCGATGAGGCCAAGAGAGTGCAAGCGCAATGGGCAAACGCATGTCGGGCGGACTTACTTGAGCAATGGTTGAGCCGTCACGAAACTCAACCATCGAGTGGACCATGGACTGCGGGTGTACGACAACTTCGATCTTGTCGTATGGAATGTCAAAGAGTAGGTGAGCTTCAATGACTTCAAGTCCCTTATTCACCAATGATGCAGAGTTGATCGTGACCACAGGCCCCATAGACCAGGTGGGGTGCGCCAATGCATCGTTTACTGTGACGGAGCCAAGCTCCGCCGCAGTCTTACCCCTAAACGGACCGCCGCTTGCTGTAAGAATGAGTTTGGATACTTCACTCGCAGCTCCCGAACGAAGCGCTTGAGCGATTGCAGAATGCTCAGAATCCACCGGAATAATTTGCCCCGGCCTAGCAATCGCTTTAACAAGCGGACCACCGGCCACCAAAGATTCCTTATTCGCCAATGCAAGCAACGAACCAGACTTGAGCGCTGCCACAGTCGGCGATAAACCGACGGAGCCAGTTATTCCATTGAGCACGATGTCAGCTCCCATTGAAGCCACCGCATCTACTCCAGCGGCGCCACTACGAACTTCACGACCGAGCACAGAACTTGCTTCCTCTGCCGCTCGCTCGTCAAAGAGTGCAAGTTCGGCCGGCTTCAATGCGCGCGCTTGTTGAATAAAGAGTTCAAGACGTGCCCCCGAGGCGGCTAGGCCCACAACATCGTGTGCCCCTTGAGATACCGCAACATCAATAGCTTGCGTGCCAATAGAACCAGTCGACCCCAGAAGTGCGAGCGACCGTTTCGAGGTCATTTAGCGACCCTTACCTCGGCGTGCACGACGCGCTCCACCCTTGCTTGGTACAGAAGGTAATCCGCGCGGTCCCACGAGAGTCTCCCCCGCAGATTCGTTGCCATCGCCCTCTGCGTCGGCTTTACTTCCAGAAGAGATATCAAGCTCTTCGTCATGATCCAATGGCGTTACATCTTCACTATCGTGAGAGTGATCGTGTTGATGCGCTAATTCTTTTACAGGTCCGCTCGAGTGCGAAAATCCGCCTTCAGAAGACGGGCGATGCGTAGAGCGATCAATGGGCTCAAGCGAAACGTGAATACCACGTCCATGGCACGACTCACACACATTTGAGAACGCTTCAATAAGGCCTTGACCCACACGCTTGCGAGTCATTTGGACCAACCCGAGCGAAGTTACCTCAGCAACCTGGTGCTTCGTGCGGTCACGTCCCAAACATTCGACAAGTCTGCGAAGTACTTGGTCCCGGTTAGATTCCAAAACCATGTCAATAAAGTCGATAACAATAATTCCACCAAGATCTCGCAGGCGAAGTTGGCGAGCAATTTCTTCAGCGGCCTCAATGTTGTTCTTAGTAACGGTCTCTTCGAGATTTCCGCCCTTGCCGGTGAACTTACCGGTGTTAACGTCGACTACGACCATGGCTTCAGTGCGATCAATGACGAGAGAACCGCCGGAAGGCAGCCAGACTTTGCGGTCAAGCGCTTTCACGAGCTGTTCTTCAACACGATGGTCGGTAAACATGTCCCGATCAGAAGTCCAACGCTGAATCTTTGCGACCAGATCTGGCGCTACATGTCCTAGATACCCGTTAATTTCATCCCATGCTTCAGATCCTTGAACAAGCATGGTTTTGAAATCTTCGTTGAAAATATCTCGAATAACACGAACGGTGAGATCGGGTTCGCCATAAAGAAGTGTCGGGGCAGTCGACCCAGAGTTTGATGCGCTCTCAGTCTTCTTCTCAATATCTTCCCATTGGGCTTTGAGACGAGTGATATCGCGAGTGAGCTCATCTTCGGTAGCGCCCTCGGCGGCGGTACGAACAATAACGCCAGCCTCTTCAGGAACGAGATCCTTCAGGATGTGCTTCAGACGTGCGCGCTCGGCATCTGGAAGGCGACGACTAATGCCACTCATTCCACCGCCAGGCACAAATACTAAGTAGCGACCAGGAAGGCTTACCTGACTCGTGAGTCGGGCGCCCTTTTGACCAATCGGATCCTTGGTGACCTGAACAAGAACCTGCTGGCCGGTTTTAAGCGCAGTTTCAATACGACGTGGCGTGCCATCTGCAATTCCGGCGGCATCCCAATTTACTTCGCCAGCGTAAAGAACAGCGTTGCGACCTTTGCCAATATCGACGAAGGCAGCTTCCATAGAGGGAAGCACATTTTGTACACGGCCGAGATAAATGTTGCCTACATAGGATGTGTTGCTAGAGCGATTTACGTAATGCTCCACCAAAATATTGTCTTCAAGCACCGCGATCTGCGTACGGTCACCGGTCTGGCGCACCAACATCACGCGATCCACTGCTTCTCTGCGAGCCAAGAATTGCGCCTCAGTAAGAATTGGTGCGCGTTTGCGAGTGTTGTCTCGACCATCGCGGCGGCGTTGACGCTTGGCCTCAATGCGTGTGGAACCAGCTAAGTCTTGAGTAGAACTTGTGCGAGTCCGATTTCCGGAACGAACAACAACATCGTCACGAACTTCACTGGGTGCGCGACGTTCACGGACACGACGGCGACGTGTTGCGCCATCGCCGGTTTCCCCGCTCTCATCTGACGATTCGGTATCGCCCTCTTCGTCATCGCCATCTGCTGAGGAACCTAGACGCGTATCACCGCTGCGCTTACGACCTCGACCGCCACGGCGACGTCGACGACGACGTGCAGCACCTTCGCTTGAATCATCATCGTCACCAGCAGAGTCTTGAGAATCGCTCTCTGCACCCGTTGAGTCCGAATCTTCAATACTCTTTGTCTTTGCGGCAGATTTGGCCGGGGTGCGCGTCCGAGAAGAACTCTTTACTGGGGCAGTTGACTCAGATTCATCACTGTCGGAAGTCTTCTTGGCTTTTTCCGCTGCCTTAAGCGCAGCAGCCTTAGTAGGCGCCTTAACCGATGTCTTAGCAGGAGCTTTCACTGCCGTGAGATCCGGGGCTTGAAAGATCGGTGAGAGAGCACTTGAGACCGGAGTAGCTGGAGCGCTCTCCTTCGCCTCAGATTTCTTCACGGCCTTCTTCGCCGGAGATTTCTTTGCAACCGGTGTCAGCGAGGGCGCGGAATCCGTAGCCCCTGCAGTTGCTAGAGGAGCTGGGGCAACTGGCGCTCCAGCAGCTCGTTTCGCGACACGGCGAACCGGCTTCTTTGGGGCGCTCTCTGAACTTTCGTCAATGGTGCTCATGTTGAACTACTTTCGTGAGCGCTCCGCGCTCGTTCGTGCTCCTGGGGAGCAAAGTCTCGGGTCGTTCTCTTACTGCTTCTTACTGAGTCGAACTAAGCGTGATCTGGCGAATTACTTCCGGTCTGGACCGAAGGGATCGGTCACTGCGCCAGCACGCTCATCGAAAGGTCCCTGCGCTAACCGGGTCACTATGGCCCGGCTCGCGAGACCCTCGATCCGCAGGGCGGCGAGAAGATCATCGGGTCGTACGGATGGCGAACCATGCCGTATGACTGCCTCAAGTATGACAGATCGACGGCCCCGATCCCCCATCGGAGTCGAATCCCCGTCTGCGAGCGTGGCTGGCGCAGACTCGACCAGGCTCAATACGGCCACTCGGACATCAAAGCGCCGGAGACCGTTCTTAGACATCCGCTCCACCATGACCTCCTCCGCCTGCAAAAAGGCGGCGATGGCCCCTGGTATCTGCTGGAGCAACTCCTCGGGGGCCGAGATAGCAAAGTGCCATTCAGAGGCTTCCAAGGTGGCCGCAAAATCGCTCGTGGTCGCTTCCACAATCTCAATGACATCTAGCCCAATCGGAAGTGCTTCGTCGAGTTGAGATAAGACCTCTCCCAGATCCACCCGATCCTGCAAGGCCATCTCCAAGTACTCAGCTTCGCTCGCCACTCCCGTCGGCGATGCACCTGCATACGAAATGCGCGGGTGTGGAGTGAAACCCGAGGAATAAGCGATGGGAATTCTTGACCTGCGAACCGCACGTTCTAAAGCTCGAGAAAAATCTCGATGACTAGTGAAGCGAAGGCGCCCGCGTTTTGCATACTTGACCCGGATACGTTGCACCACTGGTCGTTGTTCGTGCGGGGCCTTCATAAGTTATCGATTCACCAGAAGCGGAATAGTTCTCCCCGTAGGTCCTACTTGAATTTCAGTGTCCATGGTGGGGCAAACTCCACAGTCGAAACAAGGAGTCCAGCGACAATCATCTACTTCCTCGCCAGCTAATGCTTCCTGCCAGTCAGACCAGAGCCAATCTTTATCTAAACCAGAATCGAGATGGTCCCAAGGGAGTGCTTCGCTGAGTTCACGCTCGCGAGTAGTGAACCAATCAAGAGAGAGTGGGGATCCCGCAAAGATTTCTACTGCAGCAGCTACCCAACGATCGTAGGAGAAGTGCTCGGTCCAACCATCAAAACGTTGGCCGTTCTCCCAAGCTCGAAGAATCACTGCGCCAACTCGACGATCTCCGCGAGAGAGCAAACCCTCAATCGCACTTGGTTTGCCATCGTGATAGCGGTAGCCGATTGCCTTGGCGTACTTGCGATCTCCTTGAATGGCATCACGCAACATCTTGAGGCGATGATCCACCACATCAGGAGATTCTTGCGCAGCCCACTGGAAAGGCGTGTGTGGCTTAGGAACAAATGCACCGATAGAAATCGTGCAACGAACGTCGTTTCCTCCAGTTGCCGATCGACCAGCGTCGATTGCTCGCTTTGTCATCGTGGCAATCTGCATGACATCTTCATCAGTCTCAGTAGGCAATCCGCACATGAAATAGAGCTTTACCTGACGCCAACCATTTACATATGCAGTAGTGACTGTGCGAATGAGGTCTTCCTCGGTGACCATTTTGTTGATCACTTGGCGCATGCGTTCGCTTCCACCTTCTGGCGCGAACGTAAGACCAGACCGACGACCATTTCTGGTCAATTCATTCGCCAGATCTACGTTAAACGCATCGACGCGAGTAGAAGGTAGGGATAGTCCAACATTCTCACCGTCATAGCGATCGGCAAGACCTTTCGCGATTTCACCAATCTCGGAGTGATCGGCGCTTGATAGCGAGAGCAGACCTACCTCTTCATAGCCAGTGGCATTGAGTCCCTGTTCCACCATGGCAGCGATGCCGGTGATAGAACGCTCGCGCACGGGACGCGTAATCATGCCGGCCTGACAGAAGCGGCAACCGCGAGTACACCCGCGGAAAATCTCGACGCTCATTCTCTCGTGAACAGTCTCCGCTAGCGGAACAAGAGGTTGTTTCGGATATGGCCACTTATCCAGATCCATCACCGTATGTTTTGCTACCCGGTATGGAACGTCTGATCGATTAGGAAAGACGCGCTTAATACGTCCATCTTCAAAATACTCGACGTCGTAGAAGCGCGGCACGTAGCAACCGCCACTGCGCGCCAACCTAAGAAGTACTTCGTCGCGACCACCAGGGCGCCCCTCGCGCTTCCACTCGCGAACAATCTCGCTCATGCGAAGGACCGCTTCCTCGCCATCGCCAAGAACAGCAATGTCGATGAAATCGGAGATGGGTTCTGGATTAAATGCTGCATGGCCACCGGCGACCACAATGGGATCTTCCAAAGTGCGGTCTGCGGCCATGAGTGGAATTCCACCGAGGTGCAGAGCGGAGAGCATATTGGTGTATCCCAGTTCAGTCGCAAAGGAGATGCCGAAGAGATCGAAATCGCGGACTGAACGGTGGCTATCTAAAGTGAACTGGGGAATATCGTTTTCCCGCATCAATTTCTCGAGGTCGGGCCAGATCGCGTAAGAGCGTTCTGCGAGGACTCCCTCAACTTCATTCAATACTTCATAAAGGATCATGACGCCTTGGTTAGGCAAACCAACTTCATACGCATCTGGATACATCAGCACCCAACGAACCTCGGCCGCATCCCAATCCTTCACCGTGGAATTGAGCTCACCGCCTACATATTGAATGGGTTTGGATACTTGCAGCAGCAATGGCTCGAGGTCACTCCACACAGAAGGCATTGACCAAGGGTAACAACTAATTCCAACTTCGCCTGGCGTGCACATTCTGTAGCAGCCCCACGGCCATCAAGGTGGCGAACATGCTGGTGCCTCCGTAGGAGAGAAAGGGCAGCGGAACTCCCGTCATCGGCATCAAGCCAAGCGCCATTCCCACATTCTCGAAGAATTGAAAGGCAAACCAGGCCATCACGCCCGAAACCACTAATCTGCCAAAAAGGTCCGTGGTTCGTCGCGCCAACCGTCCAGCGCGCCAGAGAATGATTGCAAAGAGAGCGATGATGCCAGTTGAGCCTACAAAACCTAATTCTTCTCCCGCAACGGTGAAGATAAAGTCGGTTTGCTGCTCAGGTACGAACCTTCCGTTGGATTGAGGTCCTTTATACAGTCCCTTACCAAGAAAGCCGCCGGAACCAATAGTGATGCGTGCTTGTTGGAGTTGGTAACCGCTCTCTTGTGGATCTGCTTGCGGGTTAATAAACGATTGCAATCTCTTAAGTTGATAATCGTGCAAAATATTGAATTGCACCGCGGCCACTCCACCTAACACCGCGAGTAGGAGCAGCCCAGCGATCCACCGGGCCGGAGCTCCAGAGACGGCGATGATGGCTACTACCGCGCAACTGACGACCAGGATCGTGCCCACGTCGGGTTGCACAAAAATGAGCAGCACAGGAAGAGCCGCTACCCCTAACGCCTGTAACACATCGATATTGCGTGGATCCTTCTCGCCATCACGTTTCTCCGCCAAGACCATTGCCATACCAACAATGATTGCCAATTTCGCAAACTCGGCAGGTTGCACACTGAAACCACCGGGAAGTGAGATCCAGGCACGCGCTCCATTAATGGTGTCTCCCACATGTGGGATCAGTACAGCAATCAACCCAATAACGGCCAGGCCCCACAGAACAGGTGTGTAAGCGCGCAATAAGCGATAGTCAACCGCCGCAGTCATTGCCGCTAAGAAAATACCAATCACGATGTTGATGAGGTGTCGCTTGAGATAGAAATTTGGGTCCAAGCCCTGTGACCCATACCAATCTCGCGTTGAAGCCGAAACCAGAAAAGCTCCAATGACAAGTAGCAGTGCGACTGCGCCCAACAGAACTAAATCTAGTTGGCGAACGAAACCATCACGATCGATAGAACGTTTAAACCCTCTTGAGAGGCGTGCGCTAGTGGAGTAGGAACTCATCATCCACCATTCTTTGTTGTTGACTTAAGATTCATCGGCGGAAGAACCCGACCATCCGTCGTGAGCTGCGGAATGACACTTGGCGGTCCACTTGGAAAGAGTGAGCGGAGTGGATCCACTTTACTTCCGGTAACTCCAAAGATTGCCTCGTAGATTTTACGAACGCTTGGACCGCTCGTGAGAGAGCCGGTCCCGCCTTGGCTGACCATCATAAGGACCGCATACCGCGGCTTCTCGCTGGGGGCGTAAGAAACTAGCCAGCTAGTGGTGTCCTTTGCCGAGCCATCCAAATTCTTCCCGAATACTTCTCCCGTTCCAGTCTTCGCACTCACCGAGACCGGGAATCCGGTAAACGGATAACGAGCAGTTCCTTCCGTTACGACGGCACGCAAAGCATCTTGCGTAAAAGCCAAAGTGGCTTTATTGATTGGCAGTTTCCCTATCGCTTGCGGAGTGATCTCCTTGATGGTTTTGCCTTTGTTATCAAGGATGGCTCGGCCAATAGTTGGCTTCATAATGGTGCCACCGTTTGCAATCGCGGCGTAAATTTGAATCATTTGTAGTGGTGTTGCGGTGGTATCGCCCTGTCCAATAGCAAAGTTGACCGCATCGCCTGCACGGATCTTGGCGCCATCGACGCAATTTTCTTTAGCGATGGAAATGAGTAGCGGAGTCCGTTGTGCAGGTATCGCTTTACTTTCGTAGTTGCAGAAGAAATCTCGGTTTGCCTCGTACCAAGATTGCTTCCATTGGCGATTCGCTAACCGGCCATTGCTCTCCGATGGGAGATCGATTCCGGTCTTCTTTCCAAAGCCAAAACCTTTAGCGGCGTTAAAGAAGTAATCATTGAGGTTGCGCTTTGGCGAAAGACCACCATCTTTTACCCACTGGTCGTACGCGATTTGATACCAGACCGTGTCACATGAGAGCGCAATCGCCGTGCGCATCGGAATACGACCAGCACTCTCACTTTCGAAGTTCGTGAAAACGCGATTTCCAATTTTTAACGATGCAGGGCAGTTGTACTTAGCTTTAAGGTCGTACCCTGCTTTCTCGGCAGCGGATAATGAGACGACCTTAAAGGTAGAAGCAGGAGCAAACTGTCCCTGAATTGCACGAGATAGTGCGGGCACCCCTTCCGCTTCGCTAAATAGATCTGAGGCTTGCTTAAAACTTAAGCCTTCGAGCCAAATATTTGGATCGTAAGTGGGCCAGGAAGCCATCGCCATAATTCGTCCAGTTTTAACGTCCATGACAATCGCAGCACCGGCATCAGCTTTATGAGCCCCGCGCTTGTCCCCCGGAGCGCCTGCGCGGGCTCGTGCGATTGCGGCCGCCAACTGCTGTTCGACCACAGATTGAAGTTTGCTATCGATACTGGTGACTAAATGATTTCCAGAGACCGGCACCGTGTCTTGCAGTGTTCTAGTTACCGCCCCTGTCCTATCAACTACGACTCGACGTACACCGCTCTGACCACGAAGGTAATCGTCATATTGATACTCAAGACCAGCTTTACCCACTAAATCATTGGGGTGCAGACCCGAACTTTGCGCAGTATTACTTTTCAGATCTTCATTCGAAACTGGTCCAAGATATCCAAGGACGTGAGCGGCATTCACACCGCCAGTTGCGGGATAGGTTCGAAAACCCTCTGGCTTTGCTGCAATCCCAGGGAATTGTTCGGCATGCTCAATGATCTGAAGTGCGGCTTCAGACGCTGCCGCTTTAGTCACAGGGATAGGTTGGTAGGGAGAGCCATTCCAACATCCAATCTCCGGTGAACCCTTTGCCCCGCAGAGTCGTGTCTTCGTCCAGAGCGTCTTGTAATCGCTCTTGAGTAATTTGGCGAGTCGAGTCAGAACCGCTTTGCCACCATCGGCTTGTTTGCCGAGGGCCACGTTATCCACCGTTACGACTAATCCCGTTCGATTCACGGCTAGTGGAATTCCGCGGTCATCCAAAATCATGCCGCGCACAGCCGGCGCCACGATGTCGCGACTCTGATTGTCTAGTGCCGCTTGTTGATATTTAGGCCCAGCGGCGATCTGAAGATAATAAAGGCGCCCAAAGAGCGCGACAACAAGAGAGCCAATCAAAATTGACATCACTAGTAATCGTCGGCTGGAGCGATCGTTCATCGACGCACCCTCCTGACGAATGTGGTCTTACGAACGACTGGTAATACAAATGGTGCAAGCACCACATTCCATAGAAGGCTGGTCGGGATAAATTGAAAGAAGTATTTCGCGCTCGCGCGATCGTCGCCCACCATTAAACCCAAAATACCCCACGCAAGAAGGAGCGCGAGAGCGCCAAGTGCAAAGATTCCTACTTCCACCAACGGAGATTGCACTAAATCTCTGGATCGCTCAGCGTACGTTGCCAGCCCAAATCCGATTAACGTCATAACCAACGCCCATTGACCGGCGGGGCCATTGCCTGGTGGCGCCAAATCGATCACAGCCCCCATCAGAAAACCGATAAGTGCCGCCCTAAAGGGGGTCTCACTTAACACCCAGGGAATAAAGAGTAAGAAGATGAAATTGGGACCATTAAGCGGCCAAGCAACCCGCGAGACAACGCTGGATTGAAAAACGATGACGGCAAAGGCGATGCCGATCAGCGCCGCGTCTTTTGTATATCTTGCGTTATTCATTCTTAGCTCTTCGAGGGCGATGGGGTTGGGCTTGCCACGGCCTGTGGCGTAGCGGTCACAGTGACCGTCACGGTAGGCGTCGGCATGGGCCGTGGCAGCAGAGAGTCACGAGGATCGGTCTTAGGCGGCGAGACAACCACCGCAACGATGTCTAAGGTCGCTAGATTCACAAATGGCTTCACCACTGCGATTCTCGTGAGCGCGCCAGGCGTTTGCACCACAGAGATAACTCTCCCCACAGGCACTCCCGGGACGAAAGGCTTTGCACCAACGCTTCCGCGTGCAACTAACTCATCGCCTATGCGAACTTCGGTCTGCGCATCTAATAACTCAAGATCGAGCACTCCGCTTCCCCGACCAGAGATAACCCCAAGCGCTTGTGTGCCAGCCAGACGTACGCCCACTTTGAAACTTTCATCAGTGATGACGAGGACCGTTGCCGAATTTGCAGCTGCGCTCACTACGCGCCCTACAAGCCCACCAGCAGCGATCACTGTCATGTCGGGCTTGATTCCCGAATTGCTACCAGCGTCAATGCCTATGGTTCTTGAGAATCCCGATTGACTCATCGAAATAATCTGCGCTGGGACCACCCGGTAACCACCACTGGCTGCAAGATTGAGAGTTTGGGAAAGTAAATCGGCCTTTCCAGAAGTAGCCTTATCTTCAACGCGCTTAGCGCGTAGTTCGCGATTATCAGCCGTTAACTTATTAATCTTCTCTCGATTGCTATTTATTTTCGTAAGGTCGGAGAAGAAGCGCCCAATTGGTCTAGTGACGTTGGACGCAACTCGCTGAACAGGTGAGACCACACCAGACAGCACATTTCGTGGTCCCGAAAAAGTACTACCGCCGCGCAGATCTAAAGTGATTGCCAGAAGCGAAATGACGATGAGGACGCCAAGAACAAGGCGAGCCCTCCGTCGATCGCGATTCACGAGTTAGTGGCGCGGCTCGGAAATCAATACTTGCTGAAGAGCCTCGAAATCTTCAACGCACTTTCCGGAGCCCATCACAACAGCATCAAGCGGATGCTCGGTGATGTGAATTGGCATGCCCGTTTCGTAGCGCAAACGCTCATCAAGCCCGCGGAGCATTGCTCCACCACCCGTGAGCACGATTCCGCGATCCATAATGTCTCCAGAGAGCTCCGGAGGACATTTATCGAGCGTTGATTTAACAGCGTCGATGATCGCATTTACCGGCTCATCGATCGCACGACGGATCTCTTCGGCTGAAACCACAATGGTTTTAGGCAATCCACTGACTAAATCGCGACCGCGAATTTCGGCATCTGGCTCACCAGGAGTCTGAAATGCTGAGCCGATCGCCATTTTGATCTCTTCGGCTGTTCTTTCGCCAAGGAGTAGTGAGTACTCCTTCTTGACCCAAGTGATGATCGCTTGATCCATCTCGTCGCCACCTACACGAATGCTCTGTGCAGTAACTATTCCACCGAGAGAGATAACGGCAACTTCGGTCGTACCTCCACCGATATCAACAACCATGTTGCCGGTCGGTTCGTGAATAGGAAGTCCAGCACCAATCGCGGCAGCCATAGGCTCTTCAATGATGTAGACCTTGCGCGCACCTGCCGCATAACCAGCATCTTTTACTGCACGTTGTTCAACGCCAGTAATTCCTGACGGCACACATACGACCAAGCGAGGCTTGGCAAGGTGACGACGCTTGTGAACTTTTTGAATGAAGTATCGAAGCATGCGCTCAGTTGTATCGAAATCTGCAATAACGCCATCTTTAAGTGGACGAATCGCAACGATGTTTCCTGGTGTGCGACCGATCATTCGTTTCGCCTCAAGACCGACTGCGAGGATGCCGCCAGTGTTCTGATTGATAGCAACGACGCTGGGCTCGTTCAAGACAATGCCTCTACCGCGCACATACACAAGCGTGTTTGCAGTACCGAGGTCAACGGCCATATCGCGACCAATAAAAGAACTAGATGACATCCTGGAGCCTCTTCACAAAACTAGATGGAGTGCGCCTATCGTATCGGCTTTACCTGAGCATCCCCTGATCAGGCGCAAAAAGCGATTCTGCGCGGACTATGAGCCGAAGAAGAGGGCGATCTCCCGAGCCGCGCTCTCCGGCGAATCTGAGCCGTGAACCAGGTTTTGCTGGACCTTTGTCCCTTGATCGCGGGCCAAATCGCCGCGAATAGTGCCCGGAGCCGCCACCGTAGGGTCAGTTGCTCCAGCCAAGGAGCGGAAACCCTCGATGACACGGTTGCCCTCAGCGATGATCGCCACGATAGGACCGGAGGACATGAATTCGACTAATGGCTCAAAGAAAGGCTTGCCCTCATGCTCGCCGTAATGACGGGTGAGCAACGCTCGATCGGCAGACATCATCTTGAGGTCAGCGACCCGATAGCCCTTGGCTTCGATCCGCCCGATGATCTCCCCCACTAATCCACGGGCTACCCCATCGGGCTTGACGAGGATGAGGGTACGTTCGGAACTCTGTGGCTGACTCATGGGAGAAAGTCTAGACGGTCTCGCCGCGCAGCTCGGCCTCGCGCGCCTCGACCCGCTTACCCACCACGATCGCGGTAGCCCAGAGGCCGGCAAAGATGACACCTAGAAAATACATCGCAGTCACCGCAAACCCGAGAGAAATGGCCCCGAGTTGCAGCACCGACCCCAGCATGAGACCAGCGGGCTTGCGCAACATCCCAGTGGCCAGGATCAAACCAACGATGACAACTACGCCAACTAACGTGGCCGGAAAACCTTGATGAGAGTTGAGATCCTTGGCAACGAGCATCGCAAAGCCGATGACGAATGCCTCCATGATTAAGACACTTGATCCCATCGCTCTCATGAACGTCTCCCTAACAATGTGCGGGCTTGGCCAACAGTAGCTACGGAACCAGTAATGAGGAGCGCACTCCCTGGCTCCTCAGCAAGTTCCAATCCGTGTGTGATCGCATCGGCTAGATTTCCACCTGAACGATACACACGGTCGCTTCCAAAAATATCGACCGCAATTTCAAAGAGATCCGCTTCCGGAAGTGCGCGCGCAGAGTTGCCTTGAGTCACGATAATTTCATTAAGAACGGGTTCGAGAATTTCTAGAAAAGTGCGCGCATCTTTATCTGCAAAAATCCCGATAACTCCTACGACTCGATCAAAGGTGAAAGCCGATTCAAGAGCCAACGCGAGAGCCGTTGCGCCGTGCGGGTTATGAGCAACGTCGAGCAAAACTGAAGGAGAGCGGCGCACGATTTCGAGTCGCCCCGGAGAAGAAGCCATCGCAAAACCATCACGTACCGCTTCAACATCAAGCAACTCACGCCCATTACCCATCATCGCTTCAACTGCAGCAAGGGCAAGTGCCGCGTTCTCAGCCTGGTGGGCGCCGTGAAGAGGAAGGAAGATGTCGGTATAGCGCCCGCCTAAACCTTCGATCGCCAGGAATTGTCCGCCGACCGCGATATTGCGCTCCATCAGGCCAAACTCCACACCTGCACGAAGAGGAAGTGCCTCGACTTCAGCTGCGCGACGCATGAGTTCAGCGGCCACTTCAAGAGGCTGCGCAGCGAGCACCACCGCCGCACCTGGCTTGATGATCTTCGCTTTGGTGGCCGCGATACCGGCGAGCGAATTACCAAGGTAGGCAACATGATCGATTCCAATGGGTGTAATAACGCTCACGGGCGCGTTCGCCACATTCGTCGCATCCCACTCGCCGCCCAGCCCACATTCCACGATGGCCGCGTCAACAGGTGCGTCGGCGAACGCGACGTAAGCCATGGCTGTGAGCACTTCAAAATAAGAGAGTGGATCTTTGTGACGGGCATCGATGAGGTCGAGATAGAGAGCAAGATCATTGTATGTATCGACGAATCGTTCTTCAGAAATATTCTCGCCCGCGAATGTGATGCGTTCTTGGATGGATTCTAGGTGCGGACTTGTGTAACGGCCGGTCCTCATCCCAAAAGCCATCAGTAACGAATCAATCATTCGCGCCGTTGAAGTCTTGCCGTTAGTACCAGCGAGATGAATCACTGGATAAGACTCTTGTGGGGATCCCAAGTGATCCGTGAGATCTGCGATGCGCTCTAGGTTTGGTTCAATAATGTTTTCTGGCCAACGCGCATTGAGCGCCGCTTCTACCTCGGCGAAACTTTCGAGCATCATGCTACTTTCCGAGCCGTGAAAGTTGATCCTGGATGCGGTCGCGGTCAGACGTGGCATCTACCAAGCGCTTCTGAATTTTCTCTACGACAGCAGCCGGGGCCTTCCCCACGAAATCACTATTACCTAAGCGCGTTGACGAATCCTCGATCTCTTTCACAACAGCGGCTAAGTCCTTTTCTAAACGAGTACGTTCGGCCGCGACATCAATGGTTCCCGAAAGATCGATATCTACTCGAGTCGTGCCCACTTGAAGATCGGCGCTTGATGCAAACCCCTCTTCCGGAAGAGTGAGTCGGGTGAGAGAACGAATCTCGCCTTCCAGGTGGGCAAGATCCCCAAGGCCAGTAATCTTCGCTGGGATGCGCCTTGCAGGTTGCAGACCTTGGTCGCTACGGAAGCGCCTGATCTCGCCTACTAATTCTTGCAAATGCGCGATGGGGGCAAGCGAGTTCGGATAGGCACTTCCCACGACCGGCCATTCAGCGATGACGAGTGACTCACCACCGGTAAGCCCCACCCACAGTTCTTCGGTAATGAACGGAATGACTGGATGAAGCAAGCGAAGCAATTGATCGATCACATGACCGACAACTCGGCGAACCTTGGCAGCCTCTGCTTCAGTGGCCGTGGCTAGCGAATGCTTAGTCATCTCGAGGTACCAGTCGCAGAAGTCATCCCAAGCAAAGTGATAAATCACATCGCATGATTTCGCGAATTCAAACTTCTCGAGATACGCATCGCTCTGTGAGATAACTTCGGAGAGGCGAGTAAGAATCCACTGCTCAGGAGTTTGCAAATCCGTCGGTAGTGGGCCATCTACGGTGGCTCCATTCATCATGGCAAAACGGGTGGCATTCCACAGCTTGGTGGTGAAATTTCGAGAACCGGCGATCCACTCTTCGGCCAAGGCCATATCGGCTCCGGGATTGGCCCCGCGCGCAAGACTGAATCGAAGAGCGTCGCTGCCGTACTTATCCATAAACTCGATTGGATCGATGGTGTTACCGCGGCTCTTACTCATCTTCTTGCCGTACTTATCGCGCACTAGACCATGAAGCGCAATCACGTCGAATGGTTGTACGCCATCCATGGCAAAGAGCCCCATAATCATCATGCGGGCGACCCAGAAGAAGAGAATGTCGTAGCCGGTGACCAAAACGCTTGTGGGATAGAACTTTGCCACATCAGCAGTTTTCTCTGGCCAGCCGAGAGTTGAGAAAGGCCAGAGCGCGCTAGAGAACCAAGTGTCGAGTACGTCTTCGTCTTGCACCCAACCTTCAGGAGCGCTCTCTCCTGGGCCAAGCACCATCACTGCTTCATCGGGGCCGTACCAAACTGGAATTCGATGTCCCCACCAGAGTTGGCGCGAGATACACCAGTCATGCATGTTGTCGACCCACTCAAAGTACCGTGGTGCAAGTTCTGCCGGTTCAATGCGTACTTGTCCGGTGCGCACCGCATCGCCCGCCATCTTTGCAAGTGGAGCAACCTTCACAAACCATTGCTTTGAAAGTCGAGGCTCTACAACAGTGTCGCAACGTTGGCAGTGGCCTACGGCGTGAATGTAAGGACGCTTCTCGGCAACTACTCGGCCCATTTCTTTGAGCTTGGCAACCACCGCTACGCGAGCATCGAAGCGATCCATTCCATCGAACTCAGTACCAGTGCCGTCCATGATGCCGTGTTCGTTCATGATGACCACGAACGGGACGTTATGACGCACTGCCATTTCAAAGTCATTGGGATCGTGCGCCGCTGTTACTTTGACGGCACCAGTTCCAAAATCTTGCTCTACTAATTCATCGGCGATGATCGGGATCATGCGGTTTACCAGAGGAAGCAGGACTTCTGTTCCGATCATGTGTTGGTAGCGAGGGTCGTCGGGATGAACCGCAACAGCACCGTCACCAAGCATCGTTTCGGGTCGTGTAGTTGCTACCGTGATGACTGCGTCGCCTTCACCGTATTGAATCGAAACAAATTCGCCTTCATCGTCTTGATGATCAACTTCGATATCACTCAATGCCGTCAAACAACGTGGACACCAGTTAATAATGCGCTCGGCGCGATAAATGAGATCGGCGTCGTAAAGACGTTTGAAAATTGTGAGCACAGCTTGCGAAAGTCCGGCATCCATAGTGAACGCTTCGCGAGACCAGTCGACGCTATCGCCGAGCCGTTTCATTTGGCCGAGGATTGAGCCGCCTGATTCTGCTTTCCACTTCCAGACTTTCTCGACAAATGCTTCCCGACCGAGGTCGTGACGTGAGAGACCTTCTGCAGCCAATTGCTTCTCTACGACGTTCTGAGTGGCAATACCTGCATGGTCCATCCCTGGAAGCCAGAGCGCCTCAAAGCCTTGCATTCTTTTACGGCGAATCAGAATGTCTTGGAGCGTGTGATCAAGTGCGTGGCCGATGTGCAGCGACCCCGTGACGTTCGGGGGCGGAATAACGATCGTGTAGGGCAGCTTGCTCGACGAAGAGTCTGCGGTGAAATAGCCATTCGCTACCCACTTGGCGTAGAGCGCAGGTTCGCTATCGCTGGGGATGAAGTGGGTCGGGAGCGCTGACATACCGAGGAGTCTAACGAGGGTTAGGCGCTCTTCTCGCGCCGATCACGCTTGGGAGCGTCCCGAAGTACCGTGAGAGGGGCCACTCGGTCCCGCACGCTCTCCCTCGTGACGATTACCTTGGCCACGTCGGTACGGCTGGGGATTTCAAACATGACGGAGAGCAGGATCTCTTCCAAGATGGCACGGAGGCCACGAGCCCCAGTCCCTCTCTTGATGGCTTGATCCGCAATCTCTTCGAGGGCATCTTGATTAAATTCAAGTTCGACATTATCAAGATCGAAGAGACGAGAGTATTGGCGGACTAGCGCATTCTTGGGCTCGTTAAGAATGCGCATCAAGGCCTCGCGATCGAGACTCTCTACGGAGGTAAGTACCGGGAGACGCCCGATGAACTCTGGGATCATGCCGAATTTAAGAAGATCTTCTGGCATCACTTGAGAGAAGATGTCGGTTGCTTCGCGCTCAGCGACGCCGACGAGCGTGGCACCAAAACCAACGCCCTTAGTGCCGGTGCGTTGTTCAATAATTTTCTCTAAACCAGCAAAAGCCCCGCCGACGATGAAGAGCACGTTGGTGGTATCGATCTGTAGGAATTCTTGGTGAGGGTGCTTGCGACCGCCTTGAGGTGGCACCGAAGCCGTAGTGCCTTCAAGAATCTTAAGAAGCGCCTGCTGCACGCCTTCGCCCGAAACATCTCGAGTAATCGACGGGTTTTCGCTCTTGCGTGCGATTTTGTCGATTTCATCGATATAGATAATTCCGGTTTCGGCCTTCTTAGTATCAAAATCAGCCGCTTGAATCAGCTTAAGCAAGATGTTCTCGACATCTTCGCCTACGTAACCGGCTTCTGTAAGTGCGGTGGCATCTGCAATAGCGAAAGGCACATTGAGCATGCGTGCCAGGGTCTGTGCCAGCAAGGTCTTACCGCAACCAGTGGGACCAAGAAGCAAGATGTTGCTCTTGGCAAGCTCTACGCCATCTTCGCGAAGTTTGTTCTCGCCTGCTTGCACTCGCTTGTAATGATTGTAGACCGCCACCGAAAGTGCTTTCTTTGCACGCTCTTGGCCGATGACGTAATCGTCGAGGAAGGCAAAAATTTCAGTGGGCTTAGGAAGTTCCTTGAGACCGAGCGAAGACTTTTGCTCAATCTCGTCCTCAATGATTTCGTTGCAGAGATCAATACACTCATCGCAGATGTAGACGCCAGGGCCAGCGATCAATTTCTTGACCTGCTTTTGGGACTTTCCGCAGAAGTTACATTTAAGGAGATCGCCGCTCTCGCCGATACGCGTCATGTGGAACCTCCGGGAAGTCGCTCCAAGTGCGGAGCAGGTGCCTACTGCGGGGTGCAGGGCCAGGGTTTAAGAGTACGGGGAGGCGCCCATGCGCGCTGGGGAATTACTACTTAAAGTTGTTCGCCCTTAGCGAAGAACGGCAGAGCGAAGAACGGCAGAGCGAAGAACGGCAGAGCGAAGAACGGCAGAGCGAAGAACGGCAGAGCGAAGAAAACTACTTGATTGCGCTCGCCTTGCGCGAGGTGAAGACCTGATCGATCAGACCGTATTCCACTGCCTCTTCGGCGGTGAGGATCTTGTCGCGCTCGATATCACGGCGAATATCTTCGATATTGCGCGAAGAGTGCTTCTCGAGCATGGTCTCCAAGAGTTCGCGCATGCGTTGGATCTCGCGTGCTTGGATTTCGATATCCGAGCCTTGTCCCCCGCCCTCGCTTGAAGGTTGGTGGATAAGGATGCGGGAATTAGCAAGTGCATAGCGCTTACCCTTTGCGCCGCCGGCAAGCAGGATGGCTGCAGCCGAAGCGGCTTGGCCAAGGCAGACGGTCGAAATATCGGGGCGCACAAATTGCATGGTGTCGTAAATGGCAGTGAGCGCCGTGAACGATCCACCAGGTGAATTGATGTACATCATGATGTCGCGATCTGGATCCATGGACTCGAGAGTGAGCAACTGGGCCATCACGTCGTTGGCGATAGTGTCGTCGATTCCCTGACCCAAGAAGATGATGCGCTCTTCAAAGAGTTTGGTGTACGGATCGAGACGCTTGTACCCATAGGCGGTGCGCTCTTCGATCTGTGGAAGTACATAGCGCGAAGTAATTTCATTCGAGTTGACTTGATTCATTTGGCGGTCCATTCCTAGGAAGTCTCTCATTTCGATGTTCCACCATTTCCTTCGACTTGGCGCGCGCTGCGCACCACGCTATCCACAAAACCATATTCAGCAGCTTCTTCTGCAGTAAACCAGCGATCTCGATCGGAGTCTTCGGCGATCTGCTCTTGGGTTTGCCCGGTGTGCTCGGCAATGAGTTCAGCCATTTTACGTTTGGTGTACATCATTTGCTCGGCCTGAATCTTGATATCTGATGCTGTACCGCTAATGCCACCAGATGGTTGGTGCATCATGATGCGTGCATGCGGGAGGGCGTAACGCTTTCCAGGTGCGCCGGCGCAGAGCAAGAACTGACCCATCGAAGCCGCAAGGCCCATAGCTACCGTGGCTACATCGTTCTTGACGTATTGCATGGTGTCGTAGATGGCCATTCCAGCAGAGACAGAACCGCCCGGTGAATTGATGTAAAGGTAGATGTCTTTCTCTGGATCTTCAGCAGCAAGAAGAAGCATCTGAGCACAAATTGCGTTTGCCATTTTGTCTTCGACTACTGCGCCAAGGAAAATAATGCGTTCGCGCAGGAGACGGTCATACACGTTGTCATCGAGTCCGCCCATTGCTGCTGCGGATGTGATGCTTGATTGAGATGCCATCTCTCTCCTCCTACATTTCTGCTACGCCACACGCGTCTACTCTGACCCTAACAATGCAGGCGCTGGATTACTTCCCCAGGTGGGCTCTGTTCGCTCACGGCGCAAGGGCAGGGGCCCACGCCGAGGTCGGAATTAATCCTCCAGGGCAGGCTTGGGGCGAAGCGCAGCGAGGTCCACGACCTTGCCGGATGCGTCTTTGACCTGAACGCGTTCCAGGATGGTTGCCATGGCTTTGGCACGAGCAACTTCACTAAATACTGCAGTGAGATTGCCCGATTGAACCAGTTGCTGAGTGAACTCATCTGGACTCATGCCATAACGCATGGCGCTTCGCATGAGGTACTCGGAGAGCTCAGCATCAGTTACTTCGACCTTTTCGGCAGAAGCGATGGCATCGAGCAGGAACGAAGACTTGAGTGATTGACGAACCTCGGTGTTTACCTCTGCGCGATGCTCGGCATCTTCGAGGCGACCCTCTCCTTCGAGATGTGCGTGGATCTCTTCTTCAACCAAGCCTTCTGGAAGTGGAATGTCCATGCTCTCGAGAAGTTGCTCTAAGAGACGGTCGCGAGCTTGTGCGCCTTGCTCCATCGCCTTGAGGCGCTTCATCCGCTCAACCACGTCTGCGCGCAATTCAACAAGTGTGTCGAATTCGCTTGCGAGCGCAGCGAACTCATCGTTGAGTTCGGGGAGAATTCGCTCCTTCACGCTATGCACAGTGACTTCTACTTCTGAAGTCTGTCCTTCGTGCGCGCCAAGAAGCGTGGTGGCAAAACTCTTCGTTTCGCCAGCTGACATTCCGCGAATTGCATCGTCCAAACCATCGATCATGCGGTTTGTGCCGGCTTCGTAAGAAATATTGCGGGCAATGCCGTCTTCTACTTCTACGCCGTCGATGCGTGCGACGAGATCGATCGAGAGGAAGTCGCCATCTTGGACGGCACGATCTAGTGCAGTGAGAGTTCCAAAGCGTGCACGTAATCCATCGACCTGCTCGTCAATTTCGGCGTCAGTGGCAACGGCATCATCAACAGTGACTTTTAATTTTGCAAAGTCTGGAAGAACGATCTCTGGACGAATATCAACTTCGACCGTGAACTTAATGAAGTTGCCTTCGTTGAGTTCGGTGAGATCAACATCTGGACGACCTACAACGCGAACTTCGTTTTCCCGAGCTGCTTGCGCGTAGAAGACAGGAATTGATTTGTTGATTGCTTCTTCGAGCACGTATGCGCGGCCGAAGCGTTGATCGATCAACGTGTTGGGAATTTTGCCTTTGCGGAAACCAGGAATGTTTACTTGCTTGGAGATTGCCTTGTACGCCTCGGCGATATGGCTATCGAGTTCTGCGAAGGGGACTTCGATGTCGAGCCGGACACGGGTGGGGGAAAGGGTCGTGACGTCGCTCTTCACTGCGTACTCCTTATTTCCAAACCCTCCGCACTGGCGCGGAAGGGGTCTCCATCTGTTGGTCGGGGCGGGGAGATTCGAACTCCCGGTCTCCTGCTCCCAAAGCAGGCGCGCTAGCCACTACGCTACGCCCCGTGGCGCCTGGAAAGTCTAGGGCAGATTTGTCGGGACTCATTCACCCCCGCGAGCCGGTACGATCTGAGGCGCAACATGCGGATGTAGCTCAATGGTAGAGCCCCAGCCTTCCAAGCTGGCCATGCCGGTTCGATCCCGGTCATCCGCTCCAAGTACTCGTTGAATCTCGCAGATTTCTACGGTTTTACGCCTGTGACCAGCGCGAAAGGAAGAGTCCGGTGAATAAGAAACTCACTTATATCTTCAGCGCTGCCGCCTTAGTTGCGATCGCTGGAGTGGCCGCAACCGCCCTCCTCTTCTGGCTACCCGGCGGGCATCTTCGCGAAAAGCTCGAGGTGATCGACGCCACAGGCACCACCGATGGCAGTGGGCAGTACCAAAACGGCACCTTCTATCTCGAGGTCCAACAAGGGTGTTACTCCATCGATGCCGGGGCTTCCCAGAGCATCGCGGTCAGCGCCGTCGGCAAGATCAAGACTTTCTTCGAAGTGGATTGCGCCCAACCCCACCACCTTGAAGTGATTTATACCGGCGACATCACACCCTCAAAAGGGAGCACGGCCACTTCAGACGACGTGGGTGCAGTCTGCTACGCGGCCTATCAACAAATTTACGGAAAAATGCCACCCACCAAATTAGGTGAGACCGGTTCGTACTATCTTGCATGGTTCTTTCCAGATCCCGGCAGCGAATTTGATAAGTATCCGAATCGTGGAGTGTGTGCGGTGACGAAGCCAGATGCAACCGGGAAGAACTACACCATCATTAATGGAAACGTGGCATAGCCCTTCCCGATCGCGATCCAAAGCTTTCTGATTTAGTGGAACTGCTCTTCTTCTGTTGAGCCCGTGAGTGCCAACGTGCCGCTCTCTGGGTTAATGGCAGTGGCTACTAGGTCGAAGTAACCAGTTCCCACTTCGGCTTGATGCTTCACTGCGGTGTATCCGCGCTTTGCACCAGCAAATTCCGCCTCTTGCAACTCGACGTAAGCAGTCATGCCGGCAGTTGAGTACTTCTGTGCCAAATCAAACATGCCGTAGTTGAGTGAGTGGAAGCCAGCAAGGGTGATGAATTGGAACTTGTAGCCAAGTGCACCCAGTTCATTTTGGAACTCAGCGATTTCCTTATCGGAGAGTGCCGCCTTCCAGTTAAACGATGGCGAACAGTTATATGCCAGCATCTTTCCTGGATGTTGCTTGTGTAGTTCTGCTGCGAATTCGCGAGCGAGACCCAAGTCAGGAGTTCCCGTTTCCACCCAGATCAAATCGCAGTAAGGCGCGTAAGCAAGACCGCGTTCGATGACGGGTTCCAACCCGTTACGGACACGATAGAAACCTTCAGAGGTTCGCTCCCCCGTCGCAAACTTGGCGTCGCGTGGATCAACATCGCTCGTGATGAGATCTGCGGCGAGTGCATCAGTGCGCGCAATGATGATGGAAGGAACATCGAGCAAGTCAGCAGCCAAACGTGCCGCGTTGAGTGTGCGAACATGCTGACCGGTCGGGATAAGAACCTTGCCACCAAGGTGACCACACTTCTTCTCAGATGCAAGCTGATCTTCCCAGTGCACACCTGCAGCGCCAGCAACGATCATGCCCTTCATCAATTCAAGAGCGTTCAGTGCGCCACCAAAGCCAGCTTCGGCATCGGCCACGATCGGTGCAAACCAATCGATGCTGTTATCCCCGTTCGAGCAAGCGATTTGATCTGCGCGAGTGAATGCATTGTTGATGCGACGAACCACTGCGGGAACGGAGTTCGCAGGATAAAGACTTTGATCTGGATAGGTCTGACCAGCGAGATTGGCGTCCGCAGCTACTTGCCATCCGGAGAGATAGATCGCCTGAAGACCCGCGCGCACCATCTGCACGGCTTGATTTCCAGTAAGTGCGCCCAATGAGCGTACGAACTTCTCTTCTTGGAGAGCTTTCCAGAGGCGCTCTGCCCCGCGACGAGCCAAGGTGGCATCTTCCACGACGGTGCCCCGAAGGCGTACGACGTCTGCGGCTGAGTATGTACGTTCCACGCCTTTCCAACGAGGGTGGGTGGCCCACTCTTGCTCGAGTTCAGCAGCGCTCTTCAGATGGCTCATCTCTACTCTCCTTCTCTCTGCCCTCGGCATCTAGTGGAGCGGCCGTAGAGCGAATTAGTTGTGTAAAAAGAACTTTCTTCTCTATGATTGCGCCACGCCCGATGAATCAAGGTAAATTTTCTTGATTCTTGACAGATGGAAAGGGGTTGCGAGATTTCTCCTTCATTTGACCCCATTGGGCTCGGTCGCCGCATCCGCCACCACCGCCGGAGCGCTCGGATCACCTTGGAATCCCTGGCCAAGACGGTGAGCGCTTCACCTTCACACCTCTCACTCATCGAAACCGGACAGCGCGAGCCTCGATTAGCGCTGCTGACCAAGATCGCAAAAGCACTTGGCGTCACGGTGGATGTATTGATGACTGACACACCAGTGGATCGTCGGACTGAATTAACAATTGAACTTGAACATGCTCAACGCTCGCATACTTTTCTCAGCTCAGGGATTCCAAAAGTTCGGTTTGGTCCCACGATTCCCATCGACGTGATGGAATCAATGGCGGGTTTGCATCGCGAACTAGAACGACGCTCATCGGTTACTGCGGCTACACCTGAAGAGGCAAGACGGGCTAATGCCACTCTCCGGGTAAAGATGCGCAAGCGAAATAATTACTTCAAGGAGATTGAGCACGAAGCTGGAAGACTACTCAAGGAATTGGATTATCGCGGAGGGCCGCTAGGCGAACGTGGCGTGGACCAACTCGTGCAGCACCTTGGTTATGAACTCGTTTACGTCAACGACCTGCCTCACTCGACGCGCTCGCTTACCGACTTAAAAAATAAGCGAATCTATCTACCTGATTCAGGTTGGGGTGGCCACGACCCACGCACCATCATCTTGCAAACTTTCGGACACCAGATTTTGGGCCACACTCCCCCCGCGAGTTTCTCCGACTTTCTTAAGCAACGCGTTGAGGTCAATTACTTCGCTGCCGCACTTTTGATTCCAGAAACCTCTGCAGTGCAACTACTCAAAAGAGCAAAAGAGGGCAAGTACATCGCCATCGAAGACTTACGCGATGCCTTTGCCGTCTCGTACGAAACGGCAGCTCATCGATTTACCAACTTGGTCACCGAACATTTGGGTATCCAAGTCGACTTCGTAAAAGTCCACGAGAGCGGGACGATCTACAAAGCCTACGAAAACGACGGATTTGCCTTTCCGGCCGATCCATTGGGGAGTATCGAAGGACAACTTGCCTGCCGCCACTCTGGCGCGCGCCGAGTCTTTTCGCAGAGTTCTACCGGGATGAGCTACTGGCAATATCTCGATACGCCCAACGGAACGTACTGGTCAACAACGCAATCAGAAGAGACTTCCGCTGGTCCGTTCTCGGTGTCAGTCGGTGTGCCCTTTGCTGATTCCAAGTGGTTTAGAGGGCGTGAAACCACGGAGCGTACAAAGTCCACTTGCCCAGACTCGCGTTGTTGCAACGAAGCACCACTGGATTTATCAGAGCGCTGGCGTGACATGGTGTGGCCTAGCGCTCGGGCGCATTCACACTTACTCGCGGCGCTTCCACCAGGAACATTTCCAGGAGTGGATACAACTGAGATTTACCAATTCTTGGAGAGTAAAGAAGATCCCTCGAGCGCACATTGATCAGCGCTCTTAATGGGCAGCAGTAAATTTCCGATCGCGTATACACCAGCTCGCGATGTTTCATGAAGATGGTTGACGATAGGACTCTTAGTCACATCACTCATTTGCAATCCGCCTCGACGAGCTAGCTCGTGATCCGGGATCCAATCAGCACTGAAGACAACCGTGTCGCATTCAATGACTTCTTCACCCCTCGGGGTTAAAACTCGAACCCCACTCACTCGATCTCGACCTAGGATTTCAAGGAGTTCGGTCTTCGTGCGCAAGGAGTATCGGTAGCGAAGCGCAGTCCCCCAATGCAGCGGGAAGTAACTCTGGTGGTGCGCCTCCGAGGTGAGCATTGCGACAGTCTCGACATTGGCGTGTGCAAGAGTCATGACGGCCGAGAAACTCACATGTTCAGCGCCAATAATCACCGCACGCGAACCAATTTCCTGATGGCGCAAGTACACCGATTGCTGAAGCGAACCCGTCGTGTAAATACCTGCCGGACGTGTCCCCGCAACCACGCGCGCATTTCGCCCACGTTCGCGGGCACCGGTCGCGAGAATGATGCGATCAGCAGTGACCTCTTCAAGACCACGCGGAGAAGTGAGCGCGATTGTGCGCTCACCTACCCAATCGATCGCAGTGGTGGAGGTAGATATCTCCGCACCTGAATCGAGAGTGTGAGAGATGTATCGGGCTGCATACCGTGGGCCGTTCATGACTCGGTGAAGATCTCTCATGCCATACCCAGTATGGAATGAATGGCGCGGCACTCCACCAGCTTCACGTTCACGTTCGATGACGCGAACTCGCGATAACCCACTCTGCTTGGCCGCAATCGCCGCCGCCAAGCCCGCCGGGCCAGCTCCAACGATGAGTAAATCAACTCCGCTTACCTTCACAACGCACCGCCTGCATTTTCCAAGAGTGCGCGGACTTCAGCATGGCAGTAAAAACCTTGGCACCGACCCAACGTGGCACGCGTGCGGCGACCCAGTGCCGCTTGATCTCTGGGCGGGATCGGAGAAATCATCGCCGCATCTATCTCGCCACGTGTGACGCGCTCGCAATGACACACTATTTCGCCATAGGAAGGGGTAGCAGCGATCAGTTCATCGTTGAGATAAGGGCGAACTCCTGATTCACCGAGTGCAGGAATGTGAATTGCGGGAAGGTCACCCTGTTGACCAAGATCTAGACCAGAAGTAGTAAGTAAATCGCGAACATGTTCTGCGATCGCCATTGATGCAGTGAGACCAGTTGATCTGATTCCTCCTACAGTGACGTATCGCTGCGGAGCGTGGAGCGAAATTTGAAAATCGGGGTGCTCAGTGGCCGCACGGAGACCTGCATAAATCGCAGTGATCTCCTCATCGAGCAAGGCGGGCATGATTTTGCGCCCCTTCTCCTGCAGGAACGCTAACCCGGTAATGGAAGACTCGGTGGCGCGCTTGTCAGAGAGATTTTCGGCTGTGGGGCCAAGCATTACATTTCCGAAAACTGTGGGAGAGACTAAAACACCTTTACCCATCGACGAAGGCACCGGAAGGAGAATGTGTGAGACCAAGGAGCGGGCCAACTTGTCGAAGACCATGAGCTCCCCTCGGCGGGGTGTTACTACAAAATCTTCAAAGCCAAACTCGGCATCAATTACATCGGAGTAAAGACCAGCAGCATTAACGAGGTAGCGCGCCTCGAATTCACCTTGGTTTGTGTGCAGAGTATGGAGATGGGCGGATTGCGAGATTCGCTCAACACGAGTGTTCAGTTGAAGAATCGCCCCGGCCGATTTGGCTTGTGTGGCGTAAGCAAGAGTTGTTGACCATGGATCAATAATCCATTCACCTGGAACTGCGAGAGCACCTAATGCACCCGAGCCGAGATGCGGCTCCTTCGCATAGAGCGCATCAACTCCAACCAGATATGTTTCGTGATATCCGTTAGCGATCGCCTTCTCTTGAATCTTGGAAAGATTCGCTAGTTCTTCGTCGTTCCACGCAACAAGGAGAGCGCCGCACGATTCAAATGAGATACCCACTTCGCGGGCATAGTCACGCAACAAGGCATAGCCTCGAGAAACAAGGCGCGATTCGAGCGAGCCGGGGACCATGTCAAAACCTGTGTGCAGAATTGCAGTATTTGCTTTGGACGTGCCCGCACCTACATCTGATTTTGCATCAATGAGGAGAATCGAAAGTTCGAAGTGAGCGAGCTCTCGGGCGATTGCCGCACCGACTACGCCAGCACCGATGATCGCAACGTCGAAGGTGCGCACGTGGGGAGCGACTCGCTTAGCCATGCGCGCTCCTCTCTTGAGCGTTATCTGCCAAACCCTTCCACATCGACATATATTCTGCCGCCCGATCTGCGCTCCACTCTGGTTCGTAAGTAGAGACAGGTCGCCACGGGGCAATTGCATCATCAACCGAAAGGGAAGAGTCCGCTCCTAAATGTGCGATTGCAGCGACGCCGAGTGCGGTCGCATCCGGATGCGGATACACATCAACAGGAATTTGTGCGAGATCAGCCTGCATCTGCATCAGCGTCTTTGATCGCGTGAGGCCACCATCAACGCGCAAGCGCTGCAATGCAACACCATCTGCACTCATCGCCGCAATCAATTCCGTAACTTGCGCCGCAATGCCATCTACGACTGCTCGCGCAATGTGCGCTTTTGTAGAAGCAAGAGATATGCCGGCGATCGCCCCGCTTCCCGATGGTTTCCATCGAGGAGCGCCAAAGCCCGCGAGCGCAGAGACTGCCATTACTCCCCCGCTCTCACGGGGTAAGGCATCGATTGCTTCTGCACTTTCAAGTAATCCGTTTTCGATTATCCACGCAACTGCAGATGCGGCGGTAAAGACTTGGCCGTCAAGGTAGTGAGCGCGCGCTCCGCGCACATCCCACGCGATAGATGTTGCTAGTCCAAAGTTTGAAATCTTCGGTGTGGCACCGATATTTGCAAGTAAGAATGCGCCGGTACCATACGTGCACTTTGCCTCTCCGGCGGTCAAGCAGGATTGTGCAAAGAGCGCCGCGGCTTGATCAACTATGACGCCAGAGAGTTCTACGCCTCGAAGTGAAGGCAGATCGGCAGCGTTGATCGCTCCAAGAGTTTGATCATTGCCCACAACTTCCGGGAGGGATTCCTTTTCAAGGCCCCACAGCTCTAGTAACTCACCACTCCAGGCACCGGAGTGAATATCGAGAAGAAGTGTTCGCGAGGCGGTGGAGATATCTGTGAAAAAACCTCCGGTGAGTTTTGCGAGCAGCCACGCATCTGTCGTAGTGACCACACCTTTCCGCGTGATGTTTTCGCGAAGCCACTTCATTTTCGGTGCCACAAAGTAGGGATCAAGTTGGAGACCAGTGCGTGAACGCACAAACTCTTCGCGGTCACGTCGCTCATCACAGAGCGAGGCAGCCCGGGAGTCTTGCCAGACCATCACTGGGGAGAGCGGCTCGAGGGTGCGTGGATCCCAGGCCAGAATCGATTCACCTTGATTGGCCAGGCCCACTGCATCGAGTGTCAAAGGATTTGAGAGGGCTTGCGAAACGGCGGAGACGAGGGAGCCCCAGAGCTCACCCGGGTCGCATTCGACCAGCCCACCGGGTCCGTGATGGAGAGAGATCTCGCCAAGCCCGCGGTTTAGGACCTCGCCGCCATCCCCGACGATCAGGGCTTTGGTGCCGGAGGTGCCTTGATCGATCGCCAGGATGGGCATGCTCCCACGCTACCCGCCTTCAGCGTGCGGTACGGTAAAAATTTATCTAATTACCTCAATTCACCTGTCGGTGCTTCCTTCCTCCCACCTCTTCCGGTTCAATCGTTCCAACGTCCGGAAGTGACGCCCGTTACAGGGACACGATGCCGGCCCGACTAGCAGGGGGATTAGTGAGCACCTCAACACATGACGACGAGAAACATCTCGCCGAACTTGGGTACAAGCAAGATCTGACTCGTAGTTGGAGTTCCTTCTCCAACTTCGCGATCTCATTCTCGATCATCTCCATCCTCGCCGGATGTTTCACCACCTTCGGGCAGGCGTGGAATAACGGCGGACCAGTTGCTATTTCGATTGGCTGGCCAATCATTGCGACATTCATTCTCATCATTGGCTTCACTATGGCTGAGCTGGTCTCGGCCTACCCCACCTCTGGTGGTATCTACTGGTGGGCAGCAAAGCTCGGTGGCCCGAAAGCCGGCTACTACACCGGCTGGCTCAACCTCATTGGTTTGCTCGCCGTTATCGCCTCGGTCTGTTACGGCTGTGCGACCTTCTTTGATCTCGCGTTCTCATCTCTGAGCTCTTCATGGGCCGCAGGGTATTCACTGCAACGCGTCTTCATCATGTTCATCGTTATCTTGATCTTGGTCTCTGCGTTTAACATCGGTAGCGGTCACTTGATGTCGATGATCAACAACATCTCGGTCTGGTGGCACGTATTTGGTGCAGCCTTGATCATTGTGATCTTGATAGCTGTTCCCGATCATCACATGAGCGTGGGCGACATGTTCAGCATGAGAGTGAACAACTCTGCGGGCCTTGCAAGCGGAAGTAGCAGTAGTAGTGGGTACTGGTTCTACGTACTCCCACTCGGCTTCTTGCTGACGCAGTACACCATCACCGGGTTCGACGCCTCTGCGCACCTTTCAGAAGAAACCCACGGCGCATCACAAGGTGCTGCAAAGGGAATCTGGAAGTCAATCTTCTACTCAGCAATTGGTGGCTGGGTTCTTCTCCTGGCCTTCCTTTATGCAGTGCAGGATCCAGAGAAGGTCACTGCTGGAGGTGGCGGTGTTGCCGTTATTTTGGCGCAAGCACTTAGTGCGAAACTCGCTGGCAGTGTGCTACTTATCTCAGCCATCGGTCAGTTCTTCTGCTCCTCGGCTTGTATGACGAGCTGCTCACGCATGCTCTACGCATTTAGCCGCGATGGTGTGGTTCCTGGTTCGAAGAAGTGGTCAACGCTCAACAAGGGCAAGGTGCCAGCAAACGCTGTTATCGCCTCCGCCGTTGTTGCCATGATCATCACTTTGCCAGCTCTCGTGAAGGTCAACATCGGAACTGCCGACGCACCTGTACTTGTACCTATCGCGTTCTACGCAGTGGTATCAGTTGCGGTCATTGGTCTCTACCTCGCCTTCGCAATTCCAATCTGGCTCCGTTGGCGTATGGGCGACAAGTTCGTCCAAGGCTCATGGAACCTCGGAAATAAGTGGAAGTGGATGGCACCAGTTGCCGTTGCTGAAATCGTCATCATCAGCATCTACTTCATTCTTCCAACCACACCAATGGGTACCCCATGGGATCCATCATTTGAGTGGAAATTCTTCAACTACGCACCACTGCTTACCGGTGGCGCGTTGCTCGCACTCTGGATCGGCTGGCACCTCTCAGTAAAGAAGTGGTTCACCGGACCAAAGCGCACCATCGACGCCTAAAGCGTTCGCTTGAGATAGCCCCCGTGCCTGCTGGCGCGGGGGCTATCTTTTTTCACAGCAAATGCGCTTACTACTTACCTTTGCTATGCCCTCTCCCCTGGGTACTCTGAGGGCATGCGCAAAGGTTCCCTGATCGGGGCCGCCACAGCCTTGATCGCCGCCACACTCACCTATTCGCCCGCCGCTGTCGCCGAAGACTTGGTCTATTCGCTTCCGATCGCACTTGCCCCATGCGGTGCTACTGGAGCAACAACGGATTGCATTGAATCCGTTGCAGTGGTGTCAGACTCCGGAACCGAGCAGAACGCGACTGCAGCCCCCACAACGCGCGGTCAAAAGAATTACGCAGTCTGGGATGGGCGCGGGACGAAGAGT
>CAEZXN010000008.1_pt1 | contig 47086 bp, 46 predicted proteins | sample 7265261 | NCBI WGS metagenome assembly CAEZXN01 (sample SAMEA6813910, study PRJEB35770) | freshwater metagenome | biome: Freshwater; feature: Freshwater reservoir; material: water | place: Czech Republic | collected 2016-11-09 | depth 0.5m m
CGCGAATAGGGAATTAAGAGCTCAAGGCTCACGCGACGCTTCGGTAATTCTGCTTCAACTCGTGCAAGTAACTCAGCGACGCCTTCTCCGGTAAAGGCAGAGACCACCATGGAACGCGACTCTCGTCGCCGGATAAGATCGATGGTGTCTGGATCTGCGATATCAGCCTTATTAATAACGATGATCTCAGGAATTGCGCGGGCGCCAATCTCATCAAGCACTTCACGCACAGCATCGATCTGTCCTAATGGATCTACGTGTGAGCCATCAACAATATGCAAAATAAGATCTGAACCACTCACCTCTTCGAGCGTTGATTTAAATGCCTCGATGAGCTGATGTGGAAGGTGGCGCACAAATCCCACTGTGTCAACGAATGTGTAGGTCTCGCCGTCGCTACTCTCCGTCTTGCGCACGGTCGGGTCGAGAGTGGCAAAGAGTGCATTCTCTACGAGCACGCCGGCACCAGTGAAACGATTAAGGAGAGAGGACTTACCCGCGTTGGTATAGCCCGCGATCGCCACCGAAGGAACTTGGTACTTCACACGTTCCTGGCGCATCGTGTCGCGCGACTTCTTCATCTCAATAATTTCTTTGCGCAACTTCGCCATACGATCGCGAATTCGACGACGATCGGTCTCGATCTTAGTTTCACCCGGACCGCGTCCACCGATTCCAGCACCGCCGGCAGCTCGCCCACCGGCCTGACGGGAGAGAGATTCACCCCAACCACGCAATCGAGGAAGCATGTACGTCATCTGAGCAAGCTCTACTTGCGCTTTACCTTCACGACTCTTGGCATGCTGAGCAAAAATATCGAGAATCAGTGCGGTGCGATCGACAACTTTTACCTTTACTTGCGCCTCGAGTTGGCGCAGTTGGCTAGGAGAAAGTTCGCCGTCGCAGATCACCGTGTCGGCACCTGTGGCGATGACGACATCGCGCAACTCTTTCACCTTGCCGCTACCGATGTATGTAGACGAATCCGGCGCATCCCGCCGCTGAATGAGTCCATCTAATACTTCAGAGCCCGCCGTCTCTGCCAACGCTGCCAACTCGGCGAGTGAATTCTCCGCCTCCAGCGCGCTACCTTGAGTCCAGACACCCACAAGTACTACGCGCTCCAAGCGAAGTTGGCGATATTCAACCTCTGTGACGTCTTGCAATTCTGTCGAGAGACCGACAACGCGTCGCAGCGCATGACGTTCGGCTAAATCAAATTCCCCCGACGATGCCTCTTCAATCTCGGCATCGTTATTCATCTATTTTTACCTCGAAGTCATTTACGAGTACCGCCGGTCCAGTCATGGTCACTTCCCCCAGCGCATCGATAGCGATCTCTAACGATCCTCCCAGCACATCAACGCGCCACGTGCTGGCCCCGACAACTCCTGAGTGCGCAGCGGCGGCTACCGCTGCCGCACAAGTACCAGTTCCGCAGGAACGCGTCTCCCCTACACCCCGCTCGAATACGCGCATTGAGAGATGGCGATCACCCAGAATTTCTACAAACTCAACATTGACACCATCTGGAAAGAGAGTTGTCGGTTCCACCAAAGGTTTTTCCAACACTTCAGGAAGGAGTGCAAGAGACTCAATAAAAACCACCGCATGCGGATTTCCTACGGAGACTTTAAAACCTTGCCAACTCATATTTCCGTAAGTCACCGTCGGCGTGCCGGCTTCAATAACGACTACCCCCATGCCGACTGAAATACGTCCATCTGCCGCGATATCGATTCGCTTCATTCCCGCACGCGTATCAATGTCGAAAGAGGTGCGGGACTCTAATCCTCGATCTACTAAATACTTAGCCATCACCCGAATGCCGTTGCCGCACATCTCAGCAAGGCTCCCATCGTTATTTCGATAATCCATAAACCAACGGCCTTCGCGCTGCTTAATTTGAATGAGCCCATCGGCGCCCACTCCGGAGTTGCGGTTGCACAGGGATGCAATTTCACTCGGGCTGAGATCGCCCTCCGGAATGAGAATAAATTCATTCTCGGTGCCGTGGCCTTTGGTGGCGCGCAGCGGCGTGCTCGGGTTCATACCCACGATCGTAGGCGCTACCGTAGGTGGATGCGCGCTCGCCTAACCATCCTCTTCTCGGCGATCTGCTTTGGCACCACTGGGACGGCGGCCGCACTGGGTCCAGCCAATGCCAACTCGCTCGCAGTCGGCACCAGTCGGATCGTTATCGGCGCCCTCCTGCTCCAACTCTTTGCACTCGGCAAGAGCGCAGGACGCTCACCGATTCGCCTGCGCGCCTGGCTCTGGGCCGGAGCCGGCATGGCCAGCTACCAACTCACCTTCTTCGCAGCCGTTCACCTCAGTGGCGTCACTGTGGGCACTGTGGTGGCCCTCGGCTCAGCGCCAGCCCTCACTGGAGCGATCGATTGGCTCTGGTCTGGCACTCGTCCTCGTGGCCGCTGGTGGATCGCCACTGCATGCGCAGTCGTCGGTGTCATCATCTTGACCGCCTCCAAAGGCAGCCCCACGCAAAAACATTCGATGCTGGGAATTCTGCTCGCACTCGGGGCGGGGGCCTCTTATGCGATCTTCGCAGTATGCAGCAAAGAAATATTGGCCAGCGGAACCACATTTCAATTCGCTATGGCCCGCGTCTTTGGAATCGGGGCCATCATGCTTGCCCCGCTCCTTTTCATCCTTCCCATGGAGTGGATTGCGACTCCGCAAGGTGCGGCCATGGCAATCTGGCTCGGCGCGGTTCCCACAGCAATCGCCTATCTGGCTTACGCATATGGTCTGCAGAGCGTGGCGCCCAACGAAGCAGCCACCCTCACTCTGGCCGAGCCAGTCACCGCAACACTCTTCGGGGTACTGATACTGAGTGAGCGCTCCTCGCTCACCACATGGGTGGGAGTAGCGATTGTGGCGCTTGGATTATTACTTCTCGCTATGCAACGTTCGACGAACGTGCGACCTGGCGTGAGCAAGGGCATCGCTTAAGTCTTCAAAAATGTGATGATCGGCAGTCACTGCACTCAGGGCGTTACTGCGCTCGAGTATTTGCCGTTGGGCCGGGAATACTCCTTGCAAGAAGACGTCGATCCGCTTCTTGTGTAGTTCTCGAATAATCTCTCCCACTGCTTGAGCGCCACTTGCATCAATACTTGTAAGAGAACCCATCCGCAATACCACTACCTTGACGCCGGAAACCTGCGTGAGATGGTGAAGGAAAAGATGTGCATCTCCGAAGAAGAGCGCGCCATCAAGGCGGTACGTCACGATGTGTTCATGAAGGAGTCGATGGCCTTCATTCAAGTCGAGATGTTCGCTCACATCTTCTAACTCCACAGATGATGAGTGCACAAGGTGACGTAATGCCATGACTCCAGCAAGCAATAAGCCCACTTCGACAGCGATGATCAAATCAAGTGCCACCGTGACAAATGCAGTAACGAGGAAGACTGCCGCATCGGAGCGAGTTGAACGCAGCACCGAGCGCACGCTTCCGAAATCAATCATTCGAAAAGCAGTTCCAATCAAAATTCCGGCGAGCACCGATGTGGGAATCTGCCCCACAATCGGAGCGAGGAAGAGCACTACGAGTAAGAGGAATAACGAATGGAATATGGAAGCCAGCCGCGTTCGCGCACCTGATCTGACGTTTACTGCAGTACGGGCAATCGCGCCGGTAGCTGGCATACCGCCCATTAACGAGGCCGCCACCGTTCCCAAACCTTGGCCAAAGAGTTCGCGGTCGGGATCTGATTTGGACGAACTATCGGCCATCCCATCAGCTACCCGCGCAGAGAGCAACGACTCGATAGCGCCGAGAGCGGTCACCGCCAAAGCGGCGGAGAAGAAGTCAGATGCCACGCTCGGATCTAGATGCGGGAGGTGCGGAAATGGAAGAGTCCGAGGAAGAGAACCAATGCGCGCCACTTCAAAACCGGAAAATTGCACCACAAGAGTTCCGGCGACTACCGCCACAATGCTCGGCGGAACTTTGGATCCAAGCGTTGAGAGCAAAATAACTAAGAGCGCAGAACCAAGGCCCAGAAGGATTGCCGTGTGATTAATTCCCTGGACCGAGAGAGTGTGCCAAGCGACTTGTGCAGCATTACTTCCGGCCGGTTTCTTCACGTCGAGAAGCAGGGGAATTTGCTGAAGCGCAATCACGATCGCAATTCCGACAGTAAAACCTTCAATGACCGGCCAAGGAATTGTGCTGATCAATCTTCCTAGTTTAAAAACCCCCAACAAAATGATGAGTACTCCGGCGAGTAAACCTACGACGGGAACAGCGCCCGCACCGTATTGAGTGACAATGGGCACGAGCACCACAGTCATCGCGCCGGTCGGACCGCTTACTTGGAAACGCGAGCCCCCAAAGAGCGCCGCTAGGAACCCGGCCACGATTGCGGTGACAAGGCCCGCACCTGCGCTTAAACCTGTGGTGATTCCAAAGGCTAAAGCCAGCGGCAGGGCAACCACTCCGACGGCAACTCCGGCTAATAAATCTTCCCGCCACGAACGGAATTCAAAATCGCTCTTACGTGGAAGGAATCGCTTCACCTCAACAGGCTATCGCCTTACTAGCTCCTTGAACTCCACCATTGCATGTGAGTTCCTGCGGGAATCCATTCAATCTTTTCGTCCCGCCGAAACCAGCTCTCTTGTCGGCGCGCAAACTTACGAGTAGAGATGATGGTCGAAGCTTTCGCATACTCGCTACTTTCGCCGCGATCTTTCGCATCGAGGATCTGCGCATATCCCAGGGCGGCACGCGCTGTCTTACCTTCGCGTAAACCATGCAACTCAAGATGTGCCACCTCGGCCTCAATCCCGCTCTCCCACATTTCCTCAACTCTGATCGCGATGCGTGCATCGAGGAGTTCACGAGGGGAGAGCAAGCCCACTCTGATGGCCTGAGGATAGGGAGTTGCGCCATTACGTGGCAGATTTGCAGTAAATGGCTGCCCAGTGATCTCGATAACCTCAAGTGCGCGCACAACGCGACGCACGTTGCCCGGCAAGATTGCCAGCGCCGCCATGGGATCCTTCTCGCTGAGTTCTTGATGAAGCGCCGCCCCGCCAATTCGATCCGCACGCGCCTCTATCTCTGCGCGAATCTCTGGATCGCTCTCCGGGAAACGTAACTCTTGCAGGAGTGAAGCAATATAGAGACCGGATCCACCCACCACAATCAGAGGGGCGCCATTCTTGCTAGCGATGAGTTCATGAACTTTTCGTTGGTAGGTAGCCACACTTGCTTCCTCCACCACGTCTAGCACATCGATCATGTGGTGTGGAATCCCCCGACGCAAAGCCAGCGGCAGTTTGGCAGTTCCAATATCCATCCCTCGGTAGAGCTGAAGGGCGTCAGCATTAATTATTTCCGCCCCCATCGCCTCAGCCAAGTCCAGTGCAGCATCACTCTTGCCGACCGCTGTGGGACCCACGAGGAAGAGCAACATCACTACGGCCTTGGAGTAAGCGAGAGGAAGGTGCGAGTTTCATTCGAAGATTGGGCGCTCTCCCAGACATCACCAGATCGTGTCCGCCGCACAGCACGAGGGGGGTTCTCCGCGACTAAATGGTGTGGAGCTGCTTGGGTCACCGTGACCGTTGCTAGGTCACCTGGCCGGAGCCGTTCTTCGCATGCAAAGTGCACGAGATTGAAATCTCGCGCACGCCCACTTTGTCGCAAAGTCGCATCATCTTTGCGCCCCGGCATATCGGAGACGAGTACTTCTACCTCGCGACCTACTTGCGCCTTCTTCTGTTGCCAGGCGATTTCTTCAGTAAATGCATGGAGGCGCACATACCGCTCGCCGACTACATCTTCGGAGATTTGATTATCCATCTCTGCCGCCGCAGTACCTGGACGCTTGGAATACTTAAAAGTGAAGGCCATATCGAATCTGGCAGCCTTAATGAGATCGAGCGTCTGCTGGAAATCACTTTCACTCTCGCCCGGGAATCCCACAATGATGTCGGTGGTAATGCTGGCCAGCGGAAGCGCCTCGCGCACTCTTTCAACTATCCCCAAGTAGCGATCAGCCCTATACGAGCGCCGCATCGATTTAAGAATGGCATCTGATCCTGATTGCAAAGGCATATGAAGATGTGGCATCACATTATGAGTCTCTGCCATCGCCGCAATGACATCATCGGTAAAGTCACGGGGATGGGGGCTAGTGAATCGAACTCTCTCTAGCCCTTCGACCTCACCACATGAGCGCAAGAGATCAGCAAAGGCTCCACGTTCGCCAAGTTCAACGCCGTACGCATTTACGTTTTGCCCTAGCAAGGTGATCTCATTGACTCCGTCTGCGACTAAAGCGCGAACTTCATCAAGAATTTCTTTCTTATTGCGATCTTTCTCCACACCCCGCAATGCCGGAACGATGCAGAACGTGCATGTGTTATTGCACCCTACAGAGATGGAAACCCACGCTGAGTGCAATGAGTCTCGTTTTGATGGAAGCGTCGAGGGAAATATCTCGAGTGATTCCACGATCTCAAGTTGTGACTCTCGCTGTATACGAGCTCTTTCTAAAAGTAATGGCAGCGAGCCAACATTATGAGTGCCGAAGACCACATCCACCCAAGGTGCTCGACGCAATATTTCTCCGCGATCTTTTTGGGCCAAACATCCACCCACCGCAATTTGCATTGTCGGATGCTGCAACTTCTCAGCAGCGAGCATTCCTAGGGTTCCGTAAAGTTTTTGATCAGCATTTTCGCGCACCGCGCATGTGTTGAAAACCATGACATCGGCTAACGCGCTCTCCGACTCTTGAGCTTGATACCCCGCCTCTTCAAGAAGGCCCGCCAGGCGCTCTGAGTCGTGCGCATTCATTTGACAACCGAAGGTTCTCACAAGATATGTCCGTGCCTCGGGTGCCATAACTTCAGTCTACGAGTCAGGGTTCAAAAAAGAAATTTATGTTCCATTCATCCCGAGGAGAGTCTGCTAGATCACGCTGCGATTTGCTGATTTTTACTTGAAGGAAAATGAACTCCTTCTAATGTAGTTCCTGTCCAAACAATCACGGACTAGGGAGAAAAAGATGAAAAGAAAGACTTTTGACCGCTTACTTTCCGCCGCCGGGGCGATGCTTTCGGTAGTCCTTATCGTGGCTGGAGGCATGCTCCTCTGGGGCGCCAACTTTGCCAATAATCAGGTGAATACTCAGCTCAAAGACCAGAACGTTTTCTTTCCGAAGGCGGGCTCACCTGGTTTTGACGCCAAGAAGTTTCCAGAAATTCAAAAGTACGCTGGTCAACAGATGACCACCGGTCAGCAAGCCAAGGATTACGCAAACTTCTACATCGCCGTTCACCTCAAGGGTATTAATGGCGGAAAGAATTATGCAGAGACTAGCGCTGACGCACTAGATGCTACGTCGAAGGCAGGCCAAGCCGCACTCGCGGCCGAAGCTTCACCGGATGATATGGACCTCACCGCCGCCGCCGAACAAGCACAAGTGGATGCCGATGTACTCGACACAAAGGTGCAAACACTCTTCCGAGGAGAGACTCTTCGCGGCCTCCTCCTCACTTCATTTGCTTTCTGGCAAGTCGGGCAGATCGCACTCATCTCGGCGTACTTCGCCTTTGCTGCGGGTGTTGTGATGCTCCTCCTCACTCTCCTTGGATTTGCGCATCTACGTAAGACACCTGCAGACGCACAGATCTAACTCCCTACGGAATCTCCCCTGCGGGGAGAAGGAGAACGAGAGGCTGTCGGAAACGACAGCCTCTCGTTATTGAGTGGAGTAAAAGTCGTGGAGGGCGGTACGCACCGCTTGGCCGGCGCGATCACCGCGATGTCCCTTCCGCATCAGGAAACCAAGGAGAGCTCGCTCCTGCTTCTTCCTATCCCCCGGGCGCAAGGAGCGCATCTTCTTAGCGAGCAATTCGGTGAGCGCTTCCTCTTCGCTCTCCGAGGAGACCTCCGCAATAACCTCAAGAATGAGATCAGCATCGATACCTTTCTCCCGGAGTTCGCGAGCAATCACTCGAGGCGCCAGGCCTCGTGATCGCATCCGAGAATCTCTCCATGCTCGAGCGAACTCGCCATCATCGAGCAAATTACTTCGAGTAAGCGCCATGATGATTTCTTCGCCTATCTCGGTTGGAATTGCACGCTTTGCAAAAGCAGCGCGTAACTCTCCACAACTATGCGACCTTCGAGCCAATCGATCGAGCGCCATCCGCCGAGCAAGTGCCTGATACTCCTCGTCATTGAGTTCACGAGGGCCCCGCTCTTTCGAAAAGAGAGAGGAGCCCAGCAATATGCCAGGCTCCTCTAATAACTCTTCCATCGGCGAGAAAAGTGATTTCAGGTTAGAAATCTACAACCGGAAGTGCGTCCTCGGAGATCACTGCTGCCGGAGCAACCGCGCGAACCCCAATTCCCATTTGCTCTTTGATCTTCTTCTCGATCTCATTTGCTAGGTCAGGATTATCAATGAGGAAGGTACGCGCATTCTCTTTACCTTGACCCAGTTGATCGCCTTCGTAGGTATACCAAGAGCCGGACTTCTTGACGAAGCCTTCATCGACACCGAGGTCGATTAGTGAGCCTTCGCGGGAGATACCATGGCCGTAAAGAATGTCGAACTCAGCTTGCTTAAACGGCGGGGCCATCTTGTTCTTGACAACTTTGACGCGAGTGCGGTTACCGACTGCATCTTGGCCATCTTTCAAAGTTTCGATGCGACGGACATCGAGACGAATGGAGGCATAGAACTTGAGTGCCTTACCGCCGGTCGTGGTCTCTGGTGATCCGAAGAAGACGCCGATCTTTTCACGTAACTGATTAATGAAAACTGCGGTTGTTTTTGATTGCGCCAATGCACCAGTGATCTTGCGAAGCGCTTGACTCATCAAGCGAGCTTGCAGGCCGACGTGGCTATCGCCCATCTCGCCTTCGATTTCGGCGCGTGGCACGAGTGCTGCCACCGAGTCGATGACGACGATGTCGAGCGCGCCGGAGCGAATCAACATATCCATGATCTCGAGGGCTTGCTCACCCGTATCAGGCTGCGAGACGAGGAGTGCATCGATATCGACGCCCAGCTTCTTTGCATACTCAGGATCAAGGGCGTGCTCAGCATCGATGAATGCTGCGATGCCACCCGCCTTCTGTGCATTCGCAATGGCGTGCAGAGCGACGGTGGTCTTACCGGAAGACTCTGGACCATAAATCTCAACGACGCGGCCACGAGGGAAGCCACCAATTCCGAGAGCAAGATCAAGTGCGATAGAGCCAGAAGGAATGACTTCGACTGGCGCGCGCCCCTCCTCGCCCATCTTCATGATGGAGCCCTTGCCGAATTGGCGTTCAATTTGGGCAAGTGCGCTCTCAAGCGCCTTGCTGCGATCTGGAGTACTCGGTGCCATCTCTCTACCTCTCAAGCTCTGGACCCGTTCCAGTGGGGAGCGGGCTATCGCGGCGACGGTAGCGGGTGGCACTGACACGATTCGCTCTTGCAAGCGGATTGTGGAGGGCTTTGCCTGCTCACCTATCTGTGGATGAGGTTATACGAACATTTGTTCGAACGCGATCCGACACGCCCAAAAAACCACTCTTCCCCTAGCGCAGGTGCGCCGGCACCCTCGGGTCATGGCGGCAGAGCGCCCGCCAGACCTCCTTCGCATCCTCGCCTTGGGCCAGCGCCTGGTCGATCGTGCGACCTTGCAATTCAGAGAGGACGACATCGGCTGCGAACGAGCGTGACCACTGGGGCCCCAAGTACTCATCCATGCGGCGCCAAAATTCAGTAAGTCGCATTAGCGCTGCTTCGCACGATACGTGTTCATCAGGTTCTTCATCAAAAGAGGGTTGCTCCGCCGCGAGAACTCTTCGCGAGCGCGCTCGCCACTAATGCATCCACATCTGCCACTGGCATGATCACACTTGAGATCAACACCCGCATGAGAATTTCGCGTTGCATGGCATTACTCACGCCAAACTTTTCAAAGAGTCGATGGCACTCTTCGCGCAAGGAGAGCCACAAGGGATCAGAGGTAGCAGCCAACATGCGACCGAATACCGTGGGCTCTGTTGTCGCGATGAATCGCAATGCATCATGCGTCGCCAGAAAAGTAAGCAGGCTACCCATCGCGCTACGAAGATCTTCAGCGCTCTCGGCCGCCGCAATTGCGCGTGCGATTTCTTCAGCCATCAAAGCGCGCAAGAGTTCCTGCTTCGACCTGAAATGGTTATAAAGAGTGGCCCGCGCGATCTTCCCCTCGTCGGCAATTTCAATCATTGACGTGGCTTTGACGCCTTGTCGAGCAATACATGAAAGGGCACCAGCGAAGAGGCCAGCGCGTGCACGTCCCATGGCGTTACCGGCGCGAGTATGCTCCCCGGCGCTCATGGCGTGGAATTAAGCAGCAACAGAGGTGGACGAAGCGGCCACCGGAAGGAGCGAAACATTCGAAGGAACCGTCAGCGAGAGCGCCACTTCGGAGAGCAGTTCAGCGAGCTCGATCTCCAACGCTTGGCAGATAGCTGAGAGCAGTTCAGAAGAGGCTTCTTTCTGACCACGCTCCACTTCGGAGAGGTAGCCCAGAGAGACGCGCGCTTTGGCGCTCACTTGTCGCAAGGTCTGTGATTGCGCAACACGGCGACGGCGAAGCGCCGCTCCCATGTGATCTCGCAACAACATCTCTACTCCTCAGTAATAAAGCTTGCCTGCGCTCCTATGGGGAGCCCAGCGATACATCTGCGAAGCAAGTCTAGTGCGTGGGCGGCGCTGGCGCCGCGTACGCGCGCACGATCATCTGCCATTTGTCCGGTTAGCACCACTTTGAAAGCGCGTTCCCCTGCGGGGGAACTGATTCCCACATAAAGGGTGCCGGCCGGATGACCCTCGAAATCTCCAGGCCCTGCCACCCCCGTCGTGGAGAGCGCCCACGTCGAGTTAAGGCGCAGACGAATCCCCCGAGCCATCGCGGTGGCGACCTGCGCATCTACTGTGCCTCGGCTGGACATCAACTCTTTCGGCACATCGGCGAGCTGATTCTTACTGCCTGCCTGATAAGTGACTGCGCCTCCGAGGTAGACATCCGAGGCGCCCGGAATATCCGTAAGCAATTGGGCCAGCCCTCCACCGGTGAGGGATTCTGCGGTGGCCAAAGTTGCGCCTTCTTTACCTAACAAGTGAAGTACCGTCGAAGCGAGTGTGGAACGGGGAACTCGCGATTCATCGATGGCATAGATGGAATCGCCAATGAGCCCGGCTGCCAGCGTGGCATATTCGTGCGCTTGCTCTGCGTTACTTGCTGAGATTTTGACTTCTACATCTCCCAGAGACGCCAAATAAGCTACGGAGACTCCGAGCGGCAACTTACTTTCCCAATCACGCAAGCGCTCAGAGACCGTAGATTCGCCGAGCAATGAGACTCTCACTATCACCGTGTACTGATGCGCTCCCGAGAATCGCTTTCGCAATTCAGGTAACACTTCACCGATGAACATGTCTCGCATTTCGTGTGGCACTCCAGGAAGCGCAAAGAGCGGCACGCTATCGATATCCATAAATATTCCCGGAGCACTACCACTGTTATTCGTCAAAGCATTAGCACCGACGGGAAGATCGGCCATGACAAGGGCTTGACTCGGAACTTGTATCTTCCGAGCGGCATAGCGCGCGCTAATTAACTCCACCAATTCACTGCGTTGCTCAACTTCTACACGTGCTGCACGCGCGACACCCAGGCGTGTGAGGTCATCGCTTGTGGGCCCGAGTCCCCCAGCAACAATGACGGCGTCCGCGCGGGCTACCGCTGCGAGAATTGCATCACTAATCGCAGAAAGATCGTCCTGAACTGAAATTGAAAGAACGAGGGTGTGCCCTTCGAGCGCGAGTTGATCACCAAGCCACGCCGTGGAAGTGTCGACGACGGCACCATTGAGCAATTCGTCGCCCACGGTAACAAGCGCTATGCGACTCATGATGCGCGCAGTCGCGCAATTTCCTTGAGATATTGGAAGCCTGTGACCAGTGTCAAAACGATCGCAACACCCATCAAGAGCGCATTCAACGGATCAAACCAATGCGGCATCGGAAAAATGTAAAAACCGATGGCAAAACCTTGCGTGAGGGTTTTTGCCTTACCGCCTCGGCTTGCCGGGATCACTTTCTTGGAGATCACCGTAAAGCGCAGCAAGGTGATTCCGATTTCGCGCACCATGATGAGAATCGTGACCCACCACCACACGTCGCCAAGGATAGAAAGACCAATGAGGCCGGCGCCGATGAGTGCTTTATCCGCGATCGGATCAAGCAGCGCTCCAAGATCAGTGCCGATTCCTCGCTTGCGAGCCAACTCCCCGTCCAAGCGATCGGTGAAAGCGGCAAGAGCGAAAATGAACCATGCGAAGGCACGCCACCAAGAATTCGTGCCATCGTGAGCGAAGAGCGCCCAGAGCATTACGGGAACTAAGAGAATCCGAATCAAGGTGAGCCAGTTGGCAATATTTGCGATGCCTACTTTGGGGGTCTCTTCATTCATGAAGTTAACTCAACGGTTCCGCACGCACGTCTGCACCCTCAGAAGCATAGATTCGTCCTTGCAAAATATCTCCCACCCGCGCCCGAGGGAAACCCACCAAAGTAGTGTTCCCGTCTACTTCTGGACCCTGATGGAGGGCGCGGCCTTCATACTCATCGCCATGTATGGCTTCGACGAGAACGCTCACCTCTTCACCCACTCGCTCTTCTGCTCGCTGAGCCATCAGCTCTTCGACAAGCGCGCTCGTTCTTTCCACGCGGTATCGAATCTCGTCTTCATCCAACTTCCCCGGCAAATCAACTGCTGAAGTTCCCTCTTCATCGCTATACCCAAAGACTCCTACGGCATCGAGTCTGGCCTCTTCCAAGAAGTGCAACAGAGTTTCAAAATCGTCTTCGCTCTCACCTGGAAAACCTACGATGAAATTGGAACGCACTCCGGCCAAAGGAGCACGGTCTCTGATTTGTGAAAGCAGAGAGAGAAACTTTTCGCTATCTCCGAAGCGTTTCATATTGCGAAGTACATCTCCGCTGGAATGCTGAAACGAGAGATCGAAGTAAGGAGCAATTCCGGCAGTGCTTGCCATGACATCTAGCAATGTGGGGCGGACTTCAGCTGGCTGCAAATAGGCAACGCGAATGCGATCAACGCCATCTACAAGCGCTAACGCAGGAAGGAGGGACTCAAGTAATCGAATATCCCCAAGATCTTTTCCGTACGAAGTTGAATTCTCACTCACGAGAACTAGCTCTTTAACGCCTTGTTCAGCGAGCCAGCGCGCCTCATCGACGATGTCGGTAGGGCGGCGCGAGATGAACGAACCACGGAAGGCCGGAATCGCACAGAAAGAACATCTCCGGTCACAACCTGAAGCAATCTTGATCGACGCCACTGGTTCATTACCAAGACGGCGACGGAGCATTCTCCGAGCCGGCGCGCTTCCTTCAACCGCCGGCTCGTCAACTCGCTCCCCATGACCTGGAATCTTGATGAGCGCATCTGATCTTTCACTCGGCGCGATGGGCAGCAAATTACGTCGATCGCGCGGCGTGTGAGTCTCGATAATTCCGCCTTCAAGAATGTGCGAAAGCCGAGCCGAGATATCTTCATAGTCGTCGAATCCAAGAACGGCGTCTGCTTCAGGGAGTGATTGCGCAAGTTCTTTGCCATAACGCTCAGCCAGGCAACCCACGGCAACCACTCGCTGCGTGCGCTTCCCCTCTTTCTGGGAGGCAGCTTCAAGAATGGCATCGATGGAGTCTTTTTTGGCGCTCTCTACGAACCCGCAGGTATTGACCACTGCAATATCAGCTTCGGCGGCATCATCGACCAACTGCCAGCCGTCACTTTCTAGACGTGCGGCTAATTCCTCGGAATCAACTTCATTCCGGGCGCACCCCATGGTGACCAGTGCGACCTTTTTCATGAGCACTAGCCTAGTTGGTGGATGCAGTAACTCAGGCAAATCTGGCGAATCTGTGGGGGTTAGCCTTGTGTTGGGTCTCCGGTACCAAAATCAAAGTGGAGTACTTCACGACTCCCACCGGGCGTGCCAAGTTTCTTGCCATTGACAGCGAGGGTGACTGCCCCGGCGTTACCAATGACCACACGCAGATGCTGAGGATCATGAAATTCCTTGGTGGATCCCTTTTTAAGAATGCCGGCAAAGAGTTGCGTTCCGGAATCGCTTGTAATGGCGATCCAGGAAGAATCTGAAATTGCCGTGATGACAACAGTGACATCGTCGGTGATGAGCGCAGTGGCTTCACTCGCACTCGGAAGGGCAGCTGCCGTGGCCTGATCAGTCGACACCGACGCGGCAAGAGTCGAATCAGCGCGCGAGATAATTACTGGATTCTTCCCTCCGACGAAGAGTGAGAAACCGACGACGCCAGCAATGACCACTGCGGCCGCAGCCATGATGGGCGCCCAAGGGAGTGTGCGCTTCTCTGACTGCAACATGGACGCCATCTCTCCGAGTGCGCTCACCGCAGGTTTTACTTGTAGCCCAAAATCCACCATGAGCTCATCAACATTCATGCCCAGCACGGACGCTATGGAACGAACATGCCCACGCGCATAGACCTCGCCACCGCAAGGATGGAAATTATCTGATTCGATGGCCGCCAAAACTGAATTACGCAGACGCACCTTGGCAGCGACTTCGGCCAGGCTCAAGCCCGCGGCGATACGCGCCTGCGCGATTTGAGCACCAACGGTCATGAATCCTCCTCGAGGTGGGGAAACCCCTACGGGAATGCGACTCTAAGGGTACGCAACCCTGACGCGATTGACCAACCAGAAAAAAAGTTATCGGCTCTGCCCGCCTGGGCCGGCGTGAAATTCACTTAGAGGCTTGCAAGGACCCCGGGGAGATCGTCCGCCTTTATCAGGACATCGCGCGCCTTGGATCCTTCCGATGGCCCCACGATGCCGCGACTTTCCATGAGGTCCATCAATCTCCCGGCCTTAGCAAAACCCACTCTTAATTTTCTTTGGAGCATCGAAGTCGAACCAAATTGTGTGGAGACCACAAGCTCGATGGCTTGCATGAGCAGATCAAGATCATCACCAATGTCATCGTCAACTTCTTTGCGTTGGGCGGCAACGCTAAAGACATCTTCCCGATAGATCGGCTCATGTTGCGCCTTAACGTGTTTCACCACGGCCTCAATCTCGCGCTCTGAAACATATGCTCCCTGAATGCGCATGGCCTTACTGGCGCCCATCGGCAAGAAGAGACCATCGCCTTGTCCCACAAGTTTCTCTGCACCAGGTTGATCAAGAATGACGCGTGAATCTGCGAGCGATGAAGTTGCAAAGGAGAGCCGCGAGGGTACGTTGGCTTTGATAAGACCTGTCACAACGTCAACGCTGGGTCGTTGAGTAGCGAGCACCAAGTGGATACCCGCCGCACGGGCTAATTGCGTGATGCGCACGATCGATTCTTCAACATCACGTGGAGCCACCATCATAAGGTCGGCGAGCTCATCGACGATGACAAGTAAGTAGGGATACGGCCGAAGTTTGCGATCTGATCCAAGTGGTGGCGTAAGTTTTCCGCTACGCACTGCTTTGTTGAAATCATCGATATGACGGAACCCGAAGTTGGAGAGATCGTCATAGCGCGCATCCATTTCGCGCACTACCCATTGGAGCGCCTCTGCGGCCTTCTTCGGATTGGTCAAAATGGGAGTGATCAAGTGCGGAATACCCTGATACGCATTGAGCTCCACGCGCTTAGGATCAATCAAGATCATCCGCACATCGCTTGGCGTGGCTCGCATCATCACTGAAGTGACGAGCGCATTGATCCAACTTGATTTTCCGGCACCCGTAGCGCCCGCAACCAAGAGGTGGGGCATCTTGGTGAGGTTGGCACAGACAAAACCACCCTCGACATCTTTTCCAAGGGAGACGACCATCGGGTGGTGATCGTTTCCGGCAACCGTCGATCTCAACACATCGCCAAGCAATACGGTTTCGCGATCGGTATTAGGAATTTCGATACCCACAGCGGATTTGCCTGGAATGGGACTCAAGATGCGAACATCACTGCTGGCAACTGCGTAAGAAATATTCTTCGAAAGCGCCGTGATGCGTTCAACCTTCACCGCAGCGCCTAACTCAACTTCATAGCGAGTGACTGTAGGGCCGCGCAAAAAGCCGGTAACTTTTGCATCGATTTGAAACTCTTCAAAGACTTGAGTGAGCGATTCCACAATTTTGTCGTTAGCTGCGCTCTTGGCTTTGCTTGGCGCACCAGCCTTCAAAATATCTAATGGCGGCAACACGTACTCGGCACCCTCAGTAAATTCCATTTGAGTAGGAACCGCTGGTGACTTGGCGCCTTCAAAGGATGCAACCTGCGCAGGTGGGGCCGCTCGAACTGGCTCTTCAAGGGATTCCAACACCTGTTCAGCTAATTCATCTTGCGCAACTTCCTCTTCAATCTCTTCTTCGAACTCCTCAATCTCTTCTTCAACTTCACGAAGGATCGGAGATTCAAAAGGTTCGCTTTCCGATATTTCAAACTCTTCTTCTAGTTCGCGCGCCTCGCGGCGATCTGCCAACCGGTCAGAGATGGGAGAGATGAGAGCGCGGAACTTCTCAGGGACTGCATGCAACGGAGTGGCAGTGACGATTAAGAGTCCGAAAACAATGACAAGAAGTAGGACGGGAAATGCGAGGTACTTGGTGACCAATGCAGAGAGCGGGGCCGCGATGAGGTATCCGAGCCAACCACCCGAATGGCGAGCCCCCGAAAGTGCAGGGTTATCTGTGACTACATGAACGAGTCCAGCCACACCGAACGTCAAAATGATGACGCCGATAGTAATTCGGCCAGTGGCGGCTCCTTCTTGTGGTTTACGCAGAATGCGCACCGCCAGGAGTATGAGCGCGAGTGGAATGAAGAGTGCGAGCCGGCCAACGAGGTCGTGGGCCGCTCCGTTCATGAACCGGCCGAAGAAGTTCGGCACATGCCACCAGACTCCAGCAGCCACCAAGATCGCGATCACAATGAGCCCTAATCCGAGGCCATCACGACGATGACTCGGATCGAGATCGCGCGCCTCGCGGCTCAGGAATCGGACGCCGCCGCCTAACCCACGAGCGATCCCGCGCCAGATATTTGCGAGCACGCCAAAAAACCCTCGACCTTTTCTAGGTTCTGGGCGTGCGGGTTTCTTGGCTTTGGATGCCACGGAAATACAGTACGAGAATGGGGCGAATCGGACGGGCAGGCGCGCCGGTCTAGACCTCAACCACGATCGGCAAGATCATGGGACGACGGCGATGGGTGGTGTTGACCCATTGGCCCACCGTGCGGCGAACAATCTGCGCCAGCTGATGCGAACCGCCCACACCATCACTGGCCGCATCACGAAGAGCTTCCACAATCTTGATCTTGACCTCGTCAAAAACATCTTCGGTTTCGGCAAAACCACGAGCATGGATATCTGGTCCCGACACGATCTTTCCGGTGGTCGAGTCAACAGCAACTACGATCGATATGAAGCCTTCTTCACCAAGCACGCGTCGATCTTTGAGTGAAGCTTCAGTGATGTCTCCGACACTTTGCCCATCTACGTAGATATACCCGACCGTAATTACTCCAGCAATATTAACTTGACCGTCTCGAAGATCGACCACTACACCATCGTCGACGGTAACGATATTCTCATCTGCAATTCCAGTCAGCCGTGCCAGGTCTGCGTTAGCTCGCAAGTGGCGCCACTCGCCGTGAATCGGCATGACATTCTTTGGCTTTACTAAGTTGTAGCAGTAAATCAATTCGCCGGCGCTTGCATGACCAGAAACGTGCACCATCGCGTTGCTCTTGTGAACAACCTTGGCACCAAACCTCATCAAGCCGTTAATCACTCGATAAACAGAATTCTCATTGCCAGGGATGAGCGAGGAAGCCAAAATAACGGTATCGCCCTCCCCCACACGGATCTGGTGATCTCCACTTGCCATTCGCGAAAGTGCTGCCATTGGTTCACCCTGCGAACCCGTGCAGATAAGAACTAATTCACTATCTTTGAAGTTCTCCATCTGCTTTGCATCAATAAGAACACCCTCGGGGATAGTGAGATACCCGAGTTCATGAGCAACTCGCATATTGCGCACCATCGAACGACCAACGAGCGCGACTTTTCTAGAATGTGCAGCTGCAGTATCGATCACTTGTTGCACGCGGTGTACGTGGGAGGCAAATGATGCCACGACCACTCGACGCTCGGTCTTAGCAAAAACTCGATCAAGTACCGGCAAAATTTCGCGCTCGCTTGTGGTAAATCCGGGCACTTCAGCATTGGTGGAATCGACCATGAAGAGGTCGACCCCTTCAGCGCCGAGTCGAGCAAAAGTTGCGAGATCGGTGAGGCGACCGTCAAGTGGAAGTTGATCCATCTTGAAATCGCCCGTGTGCAGCATGCGTCCTGCCGATGTCGTGATTGAAATTGCGAGCGCGTCGGGGATGGAATGGTTAACTGCAATAAATTCAAGGTTGAATGGACCGAATTGTTCGACCTGTCCCTCTTTTACCTCAAGGGAGCGAGGGCGAATGCGGTGTTCTTTAAGTTTTTCTTCAAGGAGCGCAAGAGTTAAACGAGATCCCACCAATGGAATCTCGCCAGCTTCGCGCAAGATGAATGGAACTGCACCGATATGGTCTTCGTGTGCATGCGTCAGCACAATCGCCAAAACATCACTCCAGCGTTCACGCAGATACGAGTAATCCGGCAAGATCAAATCAACGCCAGGTTGGTTCTCTTCAGGGAAGAGCACACCTGCATCAACAATTAGAATCTTTCCATCGTGCTCAAAGACCGTCATGTTTCGGCCAACATCCCCTAAGCCGCCTAGGGCAACAATGCGGGTCGTGCCCTTTTCTAGAGCAGCTGGTTCAGAGAGTTCTGGATGTGAATGGCTCATGAGGGAAGAGTGATACCGCCAGCGATGAGATCAAGTGTGAGTTGATCGATCTGTGCCGGCGTGGCATCAACAAGTGGGAGACGAGTATGACCACCAGGCAGGCCGAGCAAGTTAAGAGCTGCCTTAGTGAGGATGGCTCCTTGCGTACGGAAAGTTCCCGTATAGATCGGGAGCAGAGCGTGATGAATTTCAGTAGCGCGTACACGATCTCCGGCGAACCAGGCGTTCAACATATCTTTCAGTTGATTCCCGATGACGTGGCCGCAGACGCTCACGAAACCGACAGCGCCGATAGAGAGCAACGGCAGGTTATTAATATCGTCACCGCTATAGACCGGTATTCCTGATCGCTTGATCACCCATGAAGTGGCACCAAGATCACCCTTTGCATCTTTGAGCGCCACCATTTTGGGATGTTCGGCCAATCGACAAATAGTGTCGGTTTCAATAGCCACACCTGTGCGCCCTGGAATGTCGTAGATCAAAATGTTGAGATCAGTTGCATCTGCCACAGCTTTGAAGTGAGCTTCAATGCCTGCTTGTGGTGGCTTGTTGTAATAAGGCGTCACCACCATAAGCGCGTGAGCGCCAGCTTTGGCATGACGTTTGGCAAGTTCAACCGAGTGCGCAGTTTCATTATTTCCGGCACCGGAAATGATCGTGGCGCGATCCCCCACTGAACGAACCACAAGTTTGATGATTTCATCTTTCTCATCATCAGTAGTGGTAGGAGCCTCACCGGTAGTGCCATTGACCACGATGCCATCATGACCAGTATCAACGAGGTGATGGGCTAGTCGTTCCACACCGGCAAAATCGATCTCACCGGCGGCGGTAAATGGGGTCACCATTGCCGTCAGGAGACGGCCAAACGGAGGCGTGATATCACTCATGGGGAAAGGGTACCGGTCTGGCGTACTAAGGACAGACCCGGCCGCCAGTATTAAAGGCGCCGTGCGTGAGCGGCATCAATCCAGCCCAGATCACTTCCATCTTCTCGGCGACCATTTCGATCTCCCGCTGAGGGTAGGAGGGGAAGTGTGAGCCTTCCGATTTTGTGCGTAGCGAAAGGAAGTTCATGAGCGCTCGAGCATTCATGGTGACGTACATATTTGAGTAGAGCCCCACCGGTAGGACAGTGCGAGCCACTTCTCGGGCAATCCCGACTTCGAGCATTTCTTGGTAAGACTCATATGAAACCTCGTACGAGCGCTTCATTGCGGCCACTGAGGTCTCGTACTGCGCATCGGTTCCGTCAATAAATTCATACGCTCCGGTCTTACCCACCTGAATCAGCTTGCGCTCAGGGCCAGGAATATAAAAAACAGGCTTCAATTCACGGTAGCGGCCGCTCTCTTCGTTATATGAGGCGATGCGGTGACGCATGAATTCGCGGAAGACAAAAATGGGAGCAGAAATGAAGAAAGTCATGGAGGTGTGTTCAAAGGGTGAACCGTGGCGTTCGCGGGCCAGGTAATTAATGAGCCCTTTTGCCTTCTCTGGATCAGAGCCCACATCTTCGAGTGATTGCTCCCCGGCGGTCGAGACTCGGGCGGCCCAAATAACATCGGCATCACTAGCGCTAGCCTTGACCAATTCGACGGTCACATCGGAGCGAAATACGATCTTGTCCACCCTTGGACAGTAACGGAGAAAGGCACCAATGCCAGAGCTAACACGCGCGAACGAAGAGGTCCGAGTGGCTCATATCACCGATGCCTTTTCCATCGCCGCCATCTCCCACCGCGCTTGGACCGCCCGCAATCTTCCCGCCCTGCCGCTACCGACACTGCCCGACATGGAATCTCAATGGCAGAGCTCACTCACCTCCCCACCATCGGCACGCCATCGAGTACTCGTGGCGCTTTCCAATGGGGTAGTCGTTGGGTTTGCCTGCCTCATTCCGATTTCGGAGAGCATCGATGAAGTGAGCGAGTTACTTATCGATCCCGATCTCACACGGCGCGGGCATGGCTCCCGGCTTATCAACGCCATCGCAGATACTTCGCCAAGCGAGGTTGCGGGTCTTTCGATCTGGAGTGACCTACCTGCGCTCGATACTTTTCTCGAGAGCGCCGGTTGGGGTAAGAGCGATCGAACCCGAACCTTAGAGAGTCAGGATTTGACGCTCACACAGCACCGGTGGGTAACCTCACTGCGAGATTCACCGAGTGAGAGCGACGGTTCGTGAACCAAGAAGTTGAATTACCCGATAACGAACGACGTCGTATCACCCGCGATGGCGTGAGTTTGGCCTTTACCGTCGGGCTCTACGGCACTGCTTTTGGCGCCGCCGCGAGCAGCAGTGGCCTCTCACCATGGCAAGCACTTGCCCTCTCGGCCTTACTCTTTTCTGGCGCTTCACAATTTGCCGTCGTGGGTGTTGGCGTCATCACCTCTTGGTCCTTAGCCGTCACCGCGATCACTGGAGCGCTCCTTCTGGGAACGCGTAATGCACTTTACGGATTACGTATGGCTCCCATTTTGCAGCTGCGTGGAATCAAACGAGCCGTGGCCGCGCAAATCACGATAGATGAATCAACCGGTGTCGCTATTTCGCAAGAGCACCTTGGCTTGCCCGCTATGCGCCACGGGTTTTGGGTGACTGGCCTGGGTGTCTACCTCTTCTGGAATTCTTTTACGTTACTGGGCGCACTCGGCGCCGATGCGTTGGGCGACCCCGCACAATTTGGCCTCGACGCTGCCGTGCCGGCTGCTTTTCTTGGATTGCTGTGGCCCCGCCTGAAAGGGCGCACCCCGTGGGCTGTGGGCATGGCGGCGGCGATCACCGTGCTGATTCTGCTTCCCCATGCGCCGGTCGGAGTTCCCGTCATCACCAGCGCATTAGCTGCAGTAGTTGCTGGTTGGAAGAACGGCGGCGGCAAATGATTTGGGCGACCGTGCTGATTTCTAGTGCCGGATGTTTCTTGTTGAAGTACGCCGGCATGGCCATGCCGGAGGCGTGGCTCTCCTCGCCTCGCGTGCAACGCATCGCCAATCTCATGCCCGTAGCGCTATTAAGCGCTCTTGTGATTGCACAAACATTCGGAGTGGGACACACGTTGACACTCGACGCGCGCGCCGCCGGTGTAGCAGTAGCGATTCTGGTGCTCTTATTGCGCGCACCATTCCCCGTTGTAGTGGTGGCCGCTGCCGTAACTTCGGCGCTTTTACATCGACTATAGAAATAAACCGGTGAACTCTAAAGGTTGAGGAACTTCTCTAATCCAAGAGTGAGGCCAGGGTGGGCTGCGATATTGCGCACAGCCAAAACCACGCCTGGCATGAACCCACTGCGATCGAGTGAATCATGCCGGATGGTGAAGGTTTCACCGGGATCGCCGAAGATCACTTCCTGATGTGCAACCAACCCACGAAGACGAACAGAGTGCACAGGAACGCCGTCAACATCAGCGCCACGTGCACCGGGTAGCCCACTTGAAGTCGCGTCGGGTTGTGCGCCGAGACCAGCAGATTTACGTGCGGCCGCGATGCGCTTGGCGGTATGGGTTGCCGTTCCGCTTGGGGCATCGGCTTTATTCGGATGATGGAGTTCCACAATTTCTACGGACTCGAAGAAACGCGCTGCACTCTCGGCGAACTTCATCATTAATACTGCGCCTAAACCGAAGTTAGGCGCCACGATGACGCCGCTCTTAGAAGAAGTGAGCCAAGTACGAAGTTCTGCTAGACGTGCATCATCAAACCCAGTAGTTCCCACAACGCCGTGAATGTTGTGACTGACGAGGAACTTCACATTATCCATCACTGAATCTGGGTGGGTGAAGTCAACAACTACATCTACTTGAGAGGAGAGCAGGGCGTCGATTGAATCTCCAAGATCAAGAGCAGCAACAACTTCCATACCGTCTGCCGCTGTGACCGCACGAACTACCTCAGAGCCCATGCGCCCTTTGGCGCCGAGAACTCCCACTCGAATCATGTGGTGAATTATGCCAGTACCCGTGCAAACTTGCTTTGGGCGCGACCAGGGAAGGGGCCAATTACTGCCAACGAGAGCTGCTTTCCGAGGAAATCACGCGCCGCTTGATGAACCTGGTCTGGGGTCACTGCTTCGATTTCTGCAAGTAACTCATCAACGCTCTTCTGATCGCCATACATCAATTCAGATTTTCCAATTCGAGACATCCGCGATCCGGTGTCTTCCAATCCAAGCACCAGTCCCCCACGGGCCTGCCCTTTGGCTCTGCCTACCTCTTCCTCGGTAAGCCCGTTCTCAACTACATCGTTGATAACCTCGCGAGCAATTGAAATGACATCGTAGGCACGGGCAGGCTGCGTGCCCGCATAAATACTGAATATTCCAGACCCAGCAAATTGTTGCCCGAATGCATAAACCGAATACGCCAGACCGCGTTTCTCTCGAATCTCCTGAAAGAGACGCGATGACATGCCGCCGCCAAGAGCGATGCTGAGCATCGCCAATGCAAAGCGGCGATCATCACTTCGCGAAACGCCTTCTACACCCAACATAATGTGCGCTTGCTCGCCTGGGCGATTCACAACGTCGACCGCACCCACGCCCACCGGCTTAATGCGCTTAGATCGACGAATATCTGCAGGCTTAGCCACTTGATCACTAAAGCCATCGCGATCAAAAGCTTTGCTTACCATCTTGACGATTTTGTCATGCTTGATGTTGCCGGCAACCGCGACGACCAGATTCTCGGGGCGATACTTACGCTTGTAGTAGCGATACACCGCCTCACGACTCATAGATTTAATCGACTCCGTCGTTCCCAAAATTGGTTTACCAATCGAACTGTCGCCAAAGAGTGTTTCGGAGAAAACATCATGGATAAGATCGCCTGGGTCATCATCGCGCATAGCGATTTCTTCTAGGACGACTCCACGCTCGGAATCCACATCTGCCTTGGTGACCAACGAGGAAGTGATCATGTCGGAGATGACTTCAACGGCTAATGGCAAATCCTGATCGAGAGTGCGCGCATAGAAGCATGTGTTCTCTTTGCCGGTAAATGCATTGGTTTCGCCACCCACCGCTTCGATACTAGAAGAAATATCAAGCGCAGAACGAGTTGCTGTGCCCTTGAAAAGTAAGTGTTCGAGAAAGTGTGAGGCTCCGGCCACGGAATTACTTTCATCTCTGGAACCCACATTTGCCCATACGCCGTAAGCAGCCGATCGCACGGTATGGACTTCTTCCGTGACAATTCGCAGGCCAGACGGAAGAACGGTGCGGCGAATAGTCATCGCACGCACCGTCCTTTCGTTATGTACTGCAATTAGTTAGCTGCTGCTTCGCCTTCAAGAACGGGAACAAGTGAAAGCTTGCCCTTTGGATCGATCTCTGCGATTTCGACTTGAATCTTGTCGCCGACCTTCATGACATCTTCCACGTTCTCGATGCGCTTTCCGCCATGCATCTTCTTGATCTGCGAAATATGAAGCAGACCATCCTTGCCTGGAAGGAGCGAGACGAAAGCGCCAAAAGTAGCAAGCTTGACGACGGTTCCGAGGTAGCGCTCGCCAACCTCAGGCATCGTTGGGTTTGCAATGGCATTGATCTGCGCACGGGCAGCCTCTGCGGCACTGCCGACAGTTGCACCGATGTAGATCGTGCCGTCATCTTCAATGGAGATTTCAGCGCCAGTTTCATCTTGAATCTGATTGATGATCTTGCCCTTAGGCCCAATCACTGCACCGATTTGATCCACTGGAATCTTGATGGAGATGATGCGAGGAGCGAAGAGGCTCATCTCATCAGGAGCATCAATAGCTTCTGCCATCACCTCGAGGATTTCGAGACGGGCTTCGCGAGCTTGTTGTAGCGCACCACCAAGAACACTGGCAGGAATTCCATCGAGCTTGGTATCGAGCTGAAGCGCGGTGATGAAGTCCTTAGTTCCGGCAACCTTGAAGTCCATGTCGCCGAATGCATCTTCTGCACCGAGGATGTCGGTGAGCGCAACATATTCAGTCTTGCCATCGACCACGTCAGAGACAAGGCCCATTGCAATACCGGCAACAGGAGCGCGCAAAGGCACGCCTGCATTGAGGAGCGCCATGGTTGAGGCACAGACAGAACCCATGGATGTTGAGCCGTTTGAACCAAGCGCCTCAGATACTTGACGAATCGCGTATGGGAAATCGGCACGTGATGGAAGCACTGGAAGCAGTGCGCGCTCAGCAAGAGCACCATGACCAATTTCGCGACGCTTAGGAGTTCCTACGCGCCCGGTCTCACCAGTTGAATATGGTGGGAAGTTGTAATTGTGCATGTAGCGCTTCGTCGTCTCGGGATCGAGAGTGTCGAGCTGTTGTTCCATCTTGAGCATGTTCAAAGTAGTGACACCAAGAATCTGAGTCTCACCACGTTCGAAGAGTGCTGAACCATGAACGCGAGGAATGACAGCGACCTCAGCAGAGAGCTCGCGGATATCGCGAAGCCCACGGCCATCGATGCGCACCTTGTCGCGAAGAATACGAAGGCGAACCAACTTCTTCGTAACCGACTTGAATGCAGCAGAAACTTCACCTTCGCGACCCTCGAATTGGGTAGCAAGTGCGGCTTTAACGCCATCCTTGATGCGATCAATCTCAGTCTCACGAACTTGCTTACCAGCGATGGTCATTGCCTTTTCAAGTTCTGTCGAAACAGCACTTGAAACAGCTTCGTATACATCTGCTTGGTACTCAAGGAAGATGGGGAAATCGCCAGTGGCCTTAGCGGCCTTTGAAGCAACCTCCATTTGTGCCTCGCAGAGAGCCTTGATGAATGGCTTTGAAGCCTCAAGACCTTGGGCAACAACTTCTTCAGTAGGTGCGATGCCACCGTCTGCGATGAGATCGATAGTACGAGCGGTAGCTTCGGCTTCAACCATCATGATGGCGACGTCATCGCCAGCGATGCGACCGGCAACGACCATGTCGAATACGGCATTTTGAAGTTGTGGATGTGAAGGGAATGCCACCCATTGGCCTTCGATCAAAGCAACGCGAACGCCACCGATAGGACCAGAGAACGGCAAGCCAGCAAGCTGAGTGGACATTGATGCTGCGTTGATCGCGATAACGTCGTAGAGCTCCTCAGGATTGAGAGCCATGACAGTGACAACGACCTGAACCTCGTTACGAAGTCCCTTCACAAAAGATGGGCGCAATGGACGATCGATGAGGCGGCAAGTAAGGATGGCGCCTTCGCTGGGGCGTCCTTCACGACGGAAGAACGATCCTGGAATGCGGCCGACTGAGTACATGCGCTCTTCGACGTCGACAGTGAGTGGGAAGAAGTCAAAGTGATCCTTTGGCGACTTCGATGCAGTGGTTGCCGAGAAGAGCATGGTGTCTTCATCGAAATAAACTGCGGTGCTTCCAGCTGCTTGACGTGCCAAGCGACCGGTTTCGAATTTGATAGTGCGTTTGCCATGTTTGCCGTTATCGATAACGGCCGTGGCGCTGTAAACCTGACCCTCCATGGGTCATCTCCATTTCTGGCAGGAGAGCGGTCTTCGATCGAAGCCCACGGGCATTCATCCCGGAGGCCACTACCGAGGAGCGATCAACCTGCACACTCGGACGGATCCTTGTTGACCCGTTGCGATTTTTTCGTCGCCCTACTGACTGATCACGACGTACTGATCACAGCAAGCAGCAGTGAATTAGCGACGCAGACCAAGACGTTCGATGATTGAGCGGTAGCGCGCAATATCGGTCTTGGCTAAGTATTGAAGAAGACGACGACGACGTCCGACCATCAAAAGCAGGCCGCGGCGGCTGTGGTGATCTTGCTTATGGCTCTTCAAATGTCCGGTGAGGTCGTCGATACGCTTGGAAAGCATCGCGATTTGAGCTTCGGGGCTACCAGTATCGGTAGCAGAGGCGCCGTAGGTGGTGATGATCTGCTTCTTCTCAGAACTTTCGAGTGCCATGTGGCGCTCCCTTATCTCTCGCGTGGCGGTTACCGGTCTTTTACTCGGCAACTCACTTATCCAACGGGGGAAATCTATCAGCGGGGCCCGAATCGACCCAATTGGGGCGGGTTTTACGCTCAAGCGCACGCGCAGAGAGGCGCTCTGCCTTGAATTGTCGGACTTCCCTGCCTCTAGGATGTGCCCATGGATATCGTGATGTATGGCGCCGAGTGGTGCGGCGATTGTCGACGATCAAAGGCGCTCCTGGACAAATTGGGTGCCAGCCATCAACTGACCTATACATATATAGATGTCGAAGCCGACCCCGCGGCCGCAGATCGAGTAATCGAGATCAATGGCGGGATGCGCTCCATCCCCGTCATCTGCTTCCCCGATGGCACCCACCTGACCGAACCGAGCGATAACGCCCTCCGAGAAAAACTCGTCGAACTGAAAGCGATCTAATGGCTATTCATCCTGGTGGATCCCAGCTCAACATTGCTAATGGAATCCGGGAGTTTGCCCACGCCACTCCCCGCACCATCGCGGTCATCGACGGAGATCGCACACTCACTTTTGGCGCCATCAACGAACGAGCCTCACGCCTTGCATCTGGTTTATTAAAAGCTGGATTAAAGAAGGGTGACACCGTCGCGCTTCTCCTCGGTAATCGTTTTGAATATCCAGAGATTGCCGCCGGCCTAGCCATGGCTGGGCTCGTACTCGTGCCTCTCAACCCACGTCAAGTTGCAAACGAAATTGCTTTCGTCCTTGAACATGCAAATATTCAGGCGATCATCGTCGACTCGACTCTCGCCGGAAACCTGCCATCAAGCGGACTACCGAAAGTTATTTTCGCGATTGACGGAAACGACGTCGGCAAGAACTACGAAGATTTTCTTGCGGCATCCGCTGCAGTGGATCCGCGCGTTCCGACTCTGGAGAGCGATCCCTTCTGCATCACCTACACGTCAGGAACTACTGGCCAACCTAAAGGCGTGATGATTAGCCACCGCTCACGTTCACTTACTTTCTACGCAACCGCCCTCGAGTGGGGCCTCGGCCCCAATACGCGCACCGTTGCGGTTGCGCCGATGTATCACGGGGCCGGGTTTGCTTTTGGCTACGCACCAATATTTACCGGCGGAACCGTTGTCATGCAACGCAAGTTCGATCCGGATGAGACTTTACAAATGGTGCAAGACCAACGCATCGAATCGATGTTCCTAGTTCCCACTCATGCTCAGATGATGCGCGCCTTGGGCGATGAAGCCATCACACGTCGGGATCTTTCTTCACTCCATACTCTCTACTTCAATGCTGCTGCACTTCCCGTCGCGTTAAAGAAGTGGGTTCTCGATGTATTTCCAAATACTGGAGTGCACGAACTTTACGGATCCACTGAAGCTGGCATTGTGACTAACTCACGTCCACAAGATGCACTCCGCAAGGCAGGATCGGTGGGTCATCCATGGTTCATGACTGAGGTACGCGTGGTGCGCGAAGATGGTTCACTCGTGGATCCTGGTGAGTCGGGCGAACTCTTTAGTCGCTCTCCCTATTTGATGAACGGATACCTCAACGATCCAGCCGCCACCGCAGCGTGCACCACCGATGATGGATTCCTCACTTCAGGCGATGTTGTCGTCGTCGACGACGAAGGCTTCATTAGCATCGTCGATCGCAAGAAAGACTTGATCATCACTGGCGGGGCAAATGTGTACCCCCGCGAAATCGAAGAAGTACTCGCCACCCATGAAGGCGTCGCAGAATGTGCCGTTATCGGCATCACCGACGAAACCTGGGGCGAACGCGTCGTAGCTGTCGTCGTGGCACGCGCCGGCAAGAGTCTTGATCATGAGGTCATCGAAGCCCACCTCCGCGGCAAGCTCGCCGGCTACAAAATGCCGAAGGAGACCGTGGTCATCGACGCCCTCCCCCGCAACGCGGCCGGCAAGATCGTCAAGCGCGACCTCAAGGTGCACTTCTCCTAAGCAGCCGGTTGTACCCACCATGAAACTCATGGAAAGTCTGGATAAAAACCTTTCCAGGATCCTTGTCTGCGAAATGCTCCCCCGATAGGCTGATGAAACAGCGTTCCACTAGACGGAACAGCCACTCGTGACTTAAGAGGAGCCGCTATGCGTCCACACGTCGAACTCATTTCAGAACACGATTACATCTGGCATGCCGCTGAACTGCCACAGGGCGAAGGCAAAGCCCATCAGCGCAACCTCTCCGTGGACGAAGAGGATGGCTCCGCCTCTATGCGTGTTGATTTCCAATCGAAGTGGGGACGCGGTCCCGGCCTTCACCATGCCGATACCGAGTACTACGTCATGTCAGGATCGATGACGCTCGGCAATCAAAAGATTGGTCCTGGCGGTTACGTGCACGCGCCTAAGGGCGTTCCCATGGATGCCATCGTCTTCGAAGAGGGCACACAGATCCTGCACTATCGCGAATTTGGCGATGCCGGTTTTGATCGCACTGACAATGCAAATGTCGGTCGCAAAGCTGATGCCCGCGGCGACATCCTCGTCGTCGACAGTGGCGCTATGAATTGGACCGAAGTCCCCAACGCTGGTCCACAACCTGGCTTGCTCATCAAGTACTTACACGTAGATCCAGTCACCGGTTTCTACACCCGCCTCGTTCACTCAAAGGAAGGTTGGACCGATCACCGTCTGGCCCACCACCCTTGCTACGAAGAGGCTTACACACTTCAAGGAAAGATGTCTTATAACTTCGGTGATCTCGATGTCGGTACCTACTTCTTCCGCCCAGCTCGCGTGAAGCACGGTCACTTCGTTTCGCTTGAAGGTGGCGCTACCTGGCTACTTCGTTCTGACGGCGAACTCACCAACTGGTACACCCAGAACGAGTGGCTCCGTTGGGGCGGCGAGGCAGTCAATTACGGGCCCGACGGCGGTCGCATGACCTACTCACAATCGAGTTGGGATTTAGCTGCTCGTCCAAGCACGCGTTCAGCGCACGATCTCAAGCAAATGGAAGACTCAGTTGCTTACCAACGTGCGCAAGGATTGCCAGATAAGGAATACCACCAACACGGAACACACGTGGATCCCAGTCTCTTGGCGCTTGGCATGATCGATGAGCATGGTCACGATCACGAACATTCACACGACGTCATGTCGGAGTGGCCAGAGCCTTCATCACTCGAACACCCAGAAGAGCGCACCGATCGTGCACATAACTGGGGCACCGGTCGTCCCTACAAGCAAAATGTGGGACAAGAGACTCCCGTGCCGATCATTTCCTCACTCCCAGTCCGTTCGCGCTCGCGCGGTCGCTGGGATGGGGATGGAATGTAATGCCATACAAACCTTTATGGCTGATTATCCACGTCTTCTTGCTGGTCTATTGGTTAGGTGCTGACCTCGGCGTCTATTACTCAAGCAAATTTGTCGTGCGCCGCGACCTCACTAACGAGACGCGTGCCATCACTGCCAAAGTCATGGAAGCCGTAGATCTCTCACCTCGCGTCTGCTTGGTGCTCTTCCTTCCTAGCGGAATCTCGTTGATGTCAACCGATCCACACGGTGCTTCGTGGCTTACCTGGCAACTCGCAACCCTCTCTTGGGTGCTTGCTCTCGGCTGGCTCTACATGGTGGTGACGCAATACCGCACCCATGGGAAGAATCCATTCCTGAGCAAAGTTGACCTTTATATACGCTACGGGCTCATCGTGGGATTGATTGGCATGGCGCTCTACACACTCATTGCGAGTGAACCATTTGGTGTCACGACCAATCCGAAGTGGCTCGGTGGAAAGGTGCTCGTTTACGCGATTGCTATCGCCGGCGGTGTCGGGATTCGCAAAGCTCTCGTACCGTTCGGTCCCGCATTCGGATCGATTATGAGCAAGGGCTCCACACCAGAAGCCGAGGACGCGCTTACCGCTTCAATGAAGCGGGCGATCCCTTGGGTCCATCTCATCTGGGCATGCGTGATCATCGCAGCGATTCTAGGAATCGCTAAACCGGGAATGAAGGTCTACTAAAACCACTCGGTGATGCGTGCGGCCGGGGAATCCTGAGGGATTCGCCGTTCCTCAATCAAGGTGAGTTTCACGATCGCACCATGTTCAAAGGTTTGCCATACGCGAGTGCGGTAATCGCCGGTGAGATTGTGAATGGTTTCCAAGATCGTGCGATCTGGATTCTTCTTCCAGTAATAAGGAAACATCAAAGTCTGCTCGTCGACAATGTGCGTACGGCCCATAAAGTCATCGTCTTCGAAGAGCATATCGTTGCCGCGCACTTTGGCACGGAAATCGAGGATCTCCGGTTCTTTACCTTCCCGCGTGTAAATGATCCGCTCGTACCACTCTTCACCAATCAAACGCGTCTCTTGGCGACTACCGTACTTTTCGATCAAAGTGCCATCGGGATTGTGGTGAGCATACGTGCCCTCCCATACACCGGTAACTCCATGTAAGACATCTTCAAGCGTGCGCGTCATCGTGGGTCTCCATTCAATTCGGCGAGTACATATGAGGTTTTAAGCACGTCCCAATAAATCTTTACCAACTGATTGGAACCCGGCATCACCCAGACCTGCTCAGGAGCCCAACCGTAATGATCCAAATGGTAGGTGTAGTGATACGTATCGAAAGTTCCTGCTGGAACAGTGATGCGCTCCTCTCCAATGAATTCGATATCGAACTCCCACTCCCCCAACATCGGTCCGGTGGAACCGTCAGGCGAGTGCGAAGAGTTCAAAATATTGGTAACGCGCTGGCGCTTGGGTCCGCCGTGCTTATATAAGGAAGCGTGAAGGCAATCGCAGAGAACTGGATGAGCTCCGAAGGAAGCTGCTGGTCCTGGGGTCTTCATGGTCTGGCTGACGCGGCCACCACCGGCGATGATGGCTTCGCAGCGCGCCTCATTTTCGTCAAAGGTGAACCAACCTGAACCTTCATGCTTTCCCTTGATCACGATTCGGATGTACGCCTCTTCAGGGGTAAAGCCATTCATTGAATAGGTGACGTCGCGCATGATCTCGGTGTCGTCCATTTCGCAGCGTGCACGCACTACTCGATGTCCATCTTGATGAGTCGTGACGGTAAACCATTCACGACCACGCTCGCCGCGTTCGTCGTGAATGTAATCGATCCGACCAGACCAGGCGTGTTGTTCCATTAGATGCTCTCCCATAGCTCGATGAATGCGCCTTCAGGTGTTTCAGCAGATGCCAGCCGAGCCTTGCCGTGGATTGGATCATCGGTGACGATAGGCGCAGAGAGCACCACGCCACCCTGTTTTGTAACAACTTCTAGGGCACCGTCGAGATCGTGTGTTTTAAAAGACCACCCAGCGTGGCCAAGTGCTTTGCCAGGGCGCTGCTCGACACGTAAATCGCGCGGAGGCTCGACGTTATTCACCTTAATCACTTCGATGCGGGCAGTGCTCTCTCCGGCGAGAAATACCAAAGTGATTTCAGCATCAGCCGGAAGCTGTGCCATCTTATTAAGGCCTTCAGAAGTGAAACTTACGTCGTACCACTTCGCCATTCCAAGACCTTCCGGCCCAAAGAATGCGGTGAGCCCCTCAAGATCACGCACTCCGCAGACTACTGAAGTGAGTTCCGTGTAAGGAAGGTTTGGATTGGCCTCCCATGCCTTAGTAACGCGGGCATTCTTGGCTTCCACAAAGACCACTGCAGTGCCCTCAGGGCCAAAGAGGAATGCTTCGGTAATTTCGACAACTGTCTCACCGAGCGGCACCTGATACGCCTCGGGTTCGCGCACCCATTTATGGCCCGCCTTACTCATCTGCTGATACGTGGCAGCGCTATCTTTCGTGTAGAGATCAAGTGCATGAAATCCAAGTTCACTCGTGTGCGGATGGCGGGCAGTCAGGGAATCAGCATTCTGCGTACGAAAAAGGTAGACCTGACCGGTATCGGATCCCGCGGCACAAAGTACCTTTACTTCAATCTCTCCCTCAACGTTGTAAACCTTCTTAGCCACTTCCGCGGAGATCACGCCGCTCTTGCAGTTATCCCAACCGAGCTCACCAGACCAAAACTCTAAGTGCGGAGCAAAATCTTGCACACCCACAAATGCACCAGTAACACCAGTAATAAACGTCATGAGTTCAACCCGTATATCCGGTAGCGACTTGGATGAACTACCCCAAGCTGCGTCCCCTCGTTGGAGAGCGCTCGCTGCATACCAGCCAGCGCTTGTTCGCCGAGAGTGGATCGAATGAGCCACTCCCACTTCTCTTGTGCTGCTGCATCAATGGCAAGTTCACACTCGCCCCAAATGGTGAGATGCGCGAGGTCACCTTCACGCGAGACGGAGATACACACCCGCGGGTCGCGTTCAATATTCTTACTTTTTTGTTTACCTGTGACACTTAAATAGAGAGCATCGCTGTCATATCCCAAGACAACCGGAGTGACGTGCGGCCCACCATCGGGAGCAACTGTTGCTAAGTGCACCCACTTGCCCGGAGTGAGCAACGCTTCTAAAGCCGTCACAAGCTCAGTAGCAAGCGGGGTGGCGGACATGATTTATCCCGCGTGACCGAGGTATGCAGCTACTACTGCTGGATCATCTTTGAGCGACTCGGAAGTGCCGCTGATGGCAACGACGCCACGTTCGAGTACATAGCCGCGTTGCGAGATTTGCAGAGCAAGACGGGCCTGCTGCTCTACTAACAGAATAGTGAGGCCCTTCTCTTTGTGGAGGCGCTTGAGGTAGCCAAACATTTCAATAACGAGGCGTGGAGCAAGACCTAAACTTGGCTCATCGAGCATCAACAACCTTGGTTGCCCCATCAGAGCGCGACCGACCGCGAGCATCTGCGCCTCGCCACCACTGAGAGTTCCTGCCTTCTGCTCGCGGCGTTCGGCCAGTCGCGGGAAGAGCTGGAAGATTTCATCGATCGTGGAATGAAGTTTCGCTACATCTCTACGGACGGTAAACCCGCCAAGTTGCAGATTCTCCGCCACAGTATGATCGGGAAAAATTTGCCGTCCTTCTGGCACGTGAGCAATTCCTAGTTCGGACCGGCGAAAACTTTGCGTCTTAACCAGGTCACGACCTTCAAAAATAATCTCACCACTCGCTGGCTTGAGCAGGCCCGAGATTGAGCGGAGAGTGGTTGTCTTCCCCGCACCGTTGGCACCAAGAAGCACAACGAACTCGCCCTCTTCGATTCCAATATGGAGGTTATCTAGGGCTTTTGCCCCACCGTATGCGACCGTCAGGTCTTTAATCTCGAGAAGCATTACTCCCCCATCAATTCAGAGATATCCGTGCGACCCAAATAAGCTTCGATGACGCGTGGATCGTTACGTACAGCTTCTGGCCTATCTTCGGCAATAACCTTGCCGCTCTCCAAAACGGTGACAACGTCAGCAAGGCCCATTAAGAACTCCACGTTGTGCTCAATGAGCACAACTGCAAGACCCTCGTTTTTCAAGAAGAGAATCAAATTATGAAGCGCGTCTAGCTCGCCCTGCGTTAAGCCGGTAGCAGGCTCATCAAGAATAAGAACTCTTGGCCTAGCAGACACAGCTCTCACGATCTCCAGGAGGCGCTTTTGTCCATGACTGAGATTCGCTGCTGCAATCTCGCTCTTCTTACCCAAACCTACAAGATGCAAAAGTGCTGCTGCCTGCTTCTCCTCGGCACGATTGGCAATAACGTAACGCGGTAAGCGCAACACCGCCTCAAGCCAGGTGTACTTTTCATGCAAATACATTCCAGTAAGGACATTATCTCGAACCGATACTCGCTCGAAGAGATGTGGAATCTGAAAAACGCGCGTCACTCCACCGCGTGCGACACCGTGGGGAGTCTTTGGCATCGGGGACCCAAAGAGCTTAACTTCGCCATCCGTTAAGGAGTGATAGCGAGTAAGGCAAGAGACAAGAGTTGATTTCCCTGACCCATTAGGTCCGATAATTCCATGTACGCGGCCGCTCTTGATGGATAGCGAGACCCCATCTACCGCCCTGATACCGCCAAAGTGCTTCACCACATTGATGGCCTCGATTGCCGTATCCCCCGATTCGGGCCGCTCGACAGTGACGATGGATTCGCCCTCGATATTTGGCTCATCCGCGAGCTCTTGCGGCGACCCCATTTTGGAAGCCCTGAAAGTGCCCACGATTCCGCGAGGCAGAACCATCATGCAGAGCAGGAGGATGGAGCCGAGGATCAAAGTTCTATATGCACCTGCAAAACGAATTTCAAAGTCAATTGCAGCAATCAATGCCACTCCAGCAAGTGGACCGACGAGCGTGCCAACTCCGCCGAGAAAGAGCCCCACAAAGAAGATCAAACCGCCGTTAAGGTCTCCAATTTCGGGAGCCATGAAGCCGCCTTGCATTGCAGTGATTGCTCCCGCGATGCCTGCAAGTCCGCCCGCTATTGCAAAAATTTTGACGCGCTGCATGTTGGGAGAGACACCTAGTGCGCTTGCCGTGTCCGCAGATTCGCGAAGCGCCATAGTGGCTCTGCCGAAACCACTCTTGATCGTATTGCGCTGCACCACGTACGCAATAGCCAAAATAACCAAGACGACATAGTAAAACTGCTTTATCGTGAGGTCTTCACCACGAAATGCCGGCAAGTAAAGGCCAGAAATAAGTCCATCATTTCCAAGTGCGTTCCGGAAACCTTCCATAGCAATCAAGTTGGCCGCGAGGGTAATCATGCCGAAATAGAGATACGTAGCACGTAAGCTCAGGAGAATCATCATTACGGAAAAAATTGTGCTTGCCACCGCAGCGATGATAATTCCGTACCAAGGATTAATCTCATAATTGAGCATTGCTAAACCAATGGCATAACCACCCATCATTTGCATGCCAGTGTGTGCAAGCGAGAGTAAGCCGCCGTAGCCCATACAAATATTGAGCGAGATTGTCAGCACAGCTGAAGTTCCCGCAGTGATGATCACATTCATGTAGGACTCAGGGTTAGATGTAGTGTTCGCCCACATCGGGAAGATAATGAGAAAAAATAGCAGCAGAAAAGTTAATCCACGCAGAGAGAACTTAACCATTTTCATTAGTGACCATCCATCGGTTTGCCGAATAATCCAGCAGGTTTAAGAATCAAAATCAGGCCTAACGCAATGAAGACTGCGATGCCTGCGGCTATTCCACCGAATATTGCGCCAGCAATACTATTGAGTAAGCCAACAAGCAGCCCACCAAAGAGTGCGCCTCGTGGGCTACCGACGCCGCCGATCACCGCGGCCGTAAAACCACTAATGGTGAAAGAGAGACCGTTGGCTGGGTTGACGAAGTTCTCTGGCGCCCAGAGAAACCCTGCGAGTGAACCGAGTACCGCACTACCTACGAAGGCGCCGACCACTAAACGTTTGGTCGGAATGCCAAGGATGATGGCGGTATCAGGATTGTGCGCCGTTGCGCGCATTGCTCGTCCATGAATGGAGCGACGCAAGAATTGGTCGTACACACCAATAATTGTGAGAGAGACCACGATCGCAATTACTTGCTGTGCGCTTACAGTAGCGCCGCCGATCGTGAAAATTTTGTCGACGATAGGAAAAAATGTGAGGGTATCGCCGACATAGCGAATGGAAAAGATCGCTTGGAAGATCAGTGCTGCGGCGAGAGTGGCGATAATCCAGGCGAAACGACTTCCGGAAAGTTGAACAGGCAACATCACCATGCGCTCCATAATCAGACCCATAATGATTGCAAGCACAAGCATGACTCCTAGGCCCACTATCCAAGGCAACTTATGGACACCTACGAGTTCAAAGCCCACGGCAGCTCCGAGGATGAAGGTCTCCCCTTGAGCAAAGTTCATGATGCGCGTGGGTTGGTAGGTGATAGTGAGGGTGAGCGCTACAAGCCCATAGATTGAGCCGCTGAAGAGACCATCAAAGAGCGCTTGTAGATGCATGAAATCAAGACCTCGAAAACTTTCTTTATAGTCGACTGAAACGCAACTCGTAAGACCCGGAAATTGAGGTGGGCTGAGACTTCGTAAGAGGTCTCAGCCCACCTTTCAATTCGTCCCTTACTTACTTGAGAACGAGCTTGCCCTTGACCTTGGTGCACTTGAGGGTCTTGCCAGCAGCAGACTTCGCTGTAGCTCCAGCCTTTGTACAAGCATCACCGGCTTTGGCCTTTGCCTTAGTGGCGGCAACGACCTTGGCGATCTGGACAACGTCCTTCACTTGCTCCTCGGTGTACCAGCCATTTGCGTCCTTCATCCACTTGTAAATATGGATGGCATCAGCCTGGTAGAAGTTGTGCTCTGGTCCCGGATGAATCCGGTTACCTGAAGGAGTTTGATCAGCAGGAATATCCAAAGTGCTCATGGCTGCAAGCACCTTCTCAGCATCAAATGACTGGGCCTTGTTGGCAGCAACTGCGTACGCGTAGAGGCAATCTGCAGCGAGTGCAGTGCCCTTTGGCGAAGTTGCGCCAGCGATAGCTCCGGTATTGATGCCATAGGCAGCAACGATGGCATCAATATGGGCCTTGTAACCAGGCATCCACTTTGACTTATCGCGCACTGGCCATTGGTAGTTAGGCGCAGCCATGTAGGTACCCGCAAAATCTGCACCGCCTGCATCATGGAAAGCCACGTTCTGAAGTCCCGATCCACCGACGATGAGACCCTTGTAGTTGAGGGCCTTAGCGGCCTTAGCAGTGAGGGCTCCATAAGCGTTGCTGGAAATCCAGATAGCGTCAGCATCAATGAACTTCTTCACTTCATCGTTATGTGAAGTTTGAGTCGAAGTGATTTGTTGCCAACCGATGTAGACCATGCCGTATTGAGGAGCGACAGTCGCCATGTAAGCGGTGAAGTCGTTACCCGTGGCGCCAGCTTCGTAGATCATTCCGAAGCTCTTGACGCCCTTATCTTGAAGAACGGCGAGCATCGCGTTGATGTCGTCCTTGTAGTAATCCTGCGAGCGGAAACCGTACTTGTAATCAGCGAAGTTTCCGGCCGCTACTGCAGCTTGGCAGTTGATCTTCTTCGCAGCTTCATACGCTGGAGCCGCTGCTTGGTAGTAAGCAGTGATAGAAGGTCCAACAACCATCTTTACGTTGTCGTCAGTGGCGAACTCTTTGGCGTTGGCTACAGCCTTCGCAGGAGCAAGACCATCATCGAGATCCTTGATCTTGACAGTTGCACCACCGATACCGCCAGCCTTGTTGATTTGGTCGGCGACGATGCTCATCGAGTTCTTCTGTGAAACACCGAGCACGGCGAAGACACCAGTCATTGGTGCTTCAAGACCAATGGTGATTTCCTTTACGCCAGAGTTCCACGAGCCTTTAGGTACGAGGCCGGGACTGTCGGCAGCTTGCGCTGGAATAATTGAGAGAGCGATGGCCGCAACCGCAAGCGAACCAACCACTAAACGAGATTTACGCACGTATCCTCCAAGCAGGGTAGGGAGCGAGCCGTTCGGTTCCACCTTGCGGAACGCTGTTCCGGTAATCTTGTCGGCAGATCGTGCCAAGGTCAAGAGGCACGCGGAGATATTTCTCGGTGGATATTTCGGAGAATCCTACGAGCCCGAGTTGAGCGTTTCAACCACCTTGAAGAGGTCCCGGTAAGCGGCAGCAAGTGCCGTCCCGCCCACCGCTCCCGGCGGGGTGAGCTCCAGCCAATCAGCCCACTGGCCGTAGCGCTCCTGCAATTGGCTCACCACCGAATCCAGATCACCATGGACTGTCATGGCATCAACCAAGCCATCAGTCAGGTCGCTCCCCACAAACCCACCCGAAGCGGCCACTTCGTGGAAGTAAGGGACTTGCTGGTACATCGCAAAGGAGGGGCGGAGCATCTCACGCGCCTTCACCGGATCGGGTTCGACTAAGACGCGCACCATCGACGAGCGCTGCGGACGCCGACTCCCCCGCGCCACCCCTTCTGCAAAGGCAGGCTCCAACACTTCGTGGAGCCACTCCTGCGTATGGAGCCAATTGACCAAGACGCCATCAGATATCTCTCCCGCGAGCTTGGCCATACCTGGACGGGTCGCGGCCAGATGAATGGGAATCTCCTCGCGCAAGGGAGGAGCCATTCGCCGGTAGCCCTTGATCGTGTAGAACTCGCCGGCAAAATCGCACGAGACACCATCGTGGGCTTTCCACGCCAAGCGAATCGCCTCAACGTACTCGCGCATACGCACGAGCGGACGGGCTGGGTCGATGCCGTAATGATCACGATTCCAATGCTCGGGCATCGTTCCCAGGCCAAGTTCATACCTTCCGCCAGATATCTCATCAACGGTGCTCGCCGCGAGCGCAGTCGTGACCGGCGGCCGCGCCCACGTTGCGATTCCGGAGATGATTCGCGGTTTCGTAGTGAGCGCTGAAACAAATGCGGCGGCGGCGAAAGTTTCATGTGCCGCCTCCCCTACGCAGAGTGCGTAAGCACCGGCTTCTTCTGCTGCGGCAATGATGGGGCCGTACTGAGAGAGCGGAATTCCAGCCAAACCAATGGCAACAGCGGCTTTCATCTCGACACTCTCCCCCGACTACGCGCGACGAACGTATTGACCGGTGGGCGCACCTTGTACTTCACCATTGGTGTAAACCACATTTCCGCGGAGTACCGTAGTCTCAGGCCAGCCTTGGACTTCCACACCTTCAAAGGGGCAGTGGTCTTGCGCCGAGAGGAGCATGTCCGTCGTGACGGTGGCCTTCTTGTCGAGATCAAGAACGACTAAGTCAGCATCGGCGCCAATGTTCATGCTGCCCTTCTGTGGCCAGAGTCCATATGCCTTGGCCGGATTACTACTTGCCAACTCAACGACGCGTGAGAGTGAGAGACCGCGCTTGTGGTGGCCCTCTGAGAGCAGCACTGGATAGAGAAGTGCGGTTCCCCCAAAGCCGGGAAGTGCGGGCCAGAGCTGGTCGCCCTTCTCTTCTTCCATGCAACAGGCGTGATCTGAAGCAACCCAAGAAACAGTGCCGTCGAGCACGCCATTCCACAATTCTTCGTTATCCCCCTTGGTGCGGATCGGCGGATTTACTTTTCCGCCAAGTCCACCCTTCTTATCGAGAGTTTCGTAATCAAGGCAGAGATGATGGAGTGTTACTTCAATGCGCATATCCGTCTCTGGATAGGTAGCGCGCGCACGACGCGCTGCATTCAATGCTGGCCCACTTGATACGTGGAGCAAGTTGATATTTGTACCTGCAGCCGCTGCAAGTGTGGTTGCTTCACCAATAGCAACTTCCTCGGTGAGCGGTGGACGGCCATCTGAATATGCCTTAAGAGTTTGCGCATTTCCGTTGGTTTGCACGCGATCGATGAAGAGGCGCATGAGCTCTGATTGTTCGCAATGCAAACTGAGCGAGACACGAGTCTGTGGATTCGCCTTCTGCGCTGCCGAAACGGATTCCATGATGGAGAAGAGATGACCGAGGTCGTACTCCTCACTCATCGTGAAGGCCTTCGAATCGCGGCTGTTGGCCGCGAGGTTAAAGCCCTTGTAAAACATGTAGTACTTGTACGAGGGAATACCGTGATTCTTAACGAGGGAGCCGACCTCATCTACTTGCCCAGCCGTCATCGGAGCCAGGTGGAAACCGACATCGGTATGGACCTGACCCTTCACTGCATCTAAAACCTCAGGGAAGATATCTGCGTAAGTGCCAGTCTTATTCAAATAATGCTGGCCGGTACGGAAGTAAGAAATAACAGTGGTGGCTCCACCTACGAGCGAGGAGCGGGTCTCTTCAAATGCATCTTGTGCAATCGGGCGGTAAATACCGATATGAAAGTGCGCATCGACTGCGCCAGGAGCAACATACTTGCCAGTGGCATCAACCACCTTCTTGCCACCTTGAAGATCGGCACCAATAGCCGCGATCTTTCCGTCGATAACTCCGATGTCTGCTTTTACTTCACCCGTAAAAGGAATGACTAGAGTTCCGCCCTTGATGACAAGATCAAACGACATGACTTTCTCCTTGCTTATTGTTGTTTTACGAAACGGGATTAAAACCTAGACGACGAGAAACTCGCGCAGTCGCCGCCAAAAGCAACGGAACGCAATCATCGATTTCATTCTTAAATCGATCAGCGGGACCACAGAGGCTAATGACAGCCGCCGGCATACCCGCATGGTCAAAGATTGGTGCGGCAATCGAAGCGGCACCTGCTTGGCGCTCACCGAATGAACTCGCAAACCCACGAGACTTAATAGCAGCAAGTTCATCGCGAAGCTGTGAACTGTCGGTAATCGTCTTACTGGTCACTTGGCCCATCTTGGTTGCCAAGTATTTGTTTTGCTCGTCTGCAGTAAGAAAAGCGAGAAAAGCTTTGGAAGAACCTCCGGCGTGCAGAGGATATGGAACGCCAATGGGAACGCTCATCACAATTTCACGCTCTGGGCGAATCTGATCTACATAAATACGTTCATCGCCCGTGCGGATAGAGAGCGTGGCCGTCTCTGAACTCGCGAGCGAGAGTTGTTGCAATTCAGGAGCCGCGATCTGACGCACATCGATGCGAGCAAGATAGGCAATGCCGAGCGAGAGTGAGGCCGCACCCAATTGATAACGTCGGCTCTCTTCAATCAAGTCGATGAAACCACGCGAGCGCAAGGACGCGAGAATGCGATGAACGGCGGCCTTGGAGAGGGAGAGCTCCTCGGCGATATCGGTCACTCCCAAATGTGGGTGATTCGGCTTCGAGAAGAGGAGCAGTACATCTGCCGCACGTTCTACTGTGGCGATCGTTTGACTGGTGGTTTCAACCATTTAGGCGCCAAAACCGATCTTTATTGGAGGATCTACCACCATGCGGGTTCCCAAAAATTCCCACCACTCATCTTGGGTAACTCGAAGGTTTTCCCAATTCGCATCTCCCTTGAGGGATGCAAGCGCCTTGCGATACTCACCGAAGCCCGCCTCGTCCTCAAAGGCCGCCCAATTCTCGATCGTGTAGACATCTCCGACGAGGCTGTAATACCAGCGGACCGACTTGACCATCGGAAGGTCCTTGTAAAACCAGCTCTCGCGCTCTTCGAGCCAATGCCAGAAATCCTTCATGTTCCGCCTAGAGTGGGCAGAGAGGCGCATCTTGTAGACGAGATAGACCATGGAAATCTCCTCATTCGACGGTGGCTCGCGGCGCCCGCTCTATACGTGCGGGTGGCAAGCCTGTTCCGCAGAGCGTAACCCGATTCCGCCTGGTGGTAAATATCTACGCTCAGACCTTGTCTCGCCACCCCCACTCCCGGTACCGTGCGGAACGTGGTTTCACAGAGTGGAACGCCCGAAGTGAGCGCTGAGAAGGATAGCCAGAGCTCACCTCAAGGGGCGTTAGCCGGCGTGCGAGTTCTCGATTTGGCGACCCTCTTTGCCGGTCCCATGGCGGCCACCATCCTCGGCGACTTCGGCGCCGACGTCATCAAGGTGGAACATCCCACGAAAGGCGATCCGGTTCGCAATCACGGACCGAGCAAAAATGGCATTCCACTCTGGTGGGCCATGCTCTCGCGCAACAAACGCACGATCGCTCTCTACCTCGGAGATCCACGTGGCGCCGAGATCGCAAAGAAACTTATTGCCACGTGCGACGTGCTCATCGAGAATTTTCGTCCGGGAACTTTGGAAGGGTGGGGGCTCTCCCCCGAAGAGTTGCATCGCATTAATCCGGGTCTGGTCATCGCACGCGTCACTGGCTTCGGCCAATTTGGGCCGTACTCTTCTCGACCTGGTTTTGGCACGCTTGCGGAATCGATGAGCGGCTTTGCGGCGATGACAGGCGAACCGAGTGGCCCACCTACGTTGCCGCCTTTTGGATTAGCAGATGGCATCGCCGCGTTGGCAACGTCGCAAGCGATCATGACCGCTCTCTATGCGCGCGAAAAGAACGGCGGCAAAGGCCAGGTAGTAGATCTCGCCATCATTGAGCCCATTCTTTCCATCCTTGGCCCACAACCCATCATCTTCGATCAACTCGGCACGGTACAAAAACGCACCGGTAACCGCTCCGTGAATAATGCACCGCGCAACACTTACATCACGAGCGAAGGTAAGTGGGTGGCAATTTCAACGTCAGCCCAATCCATTGCCGAACGTGTTATGCGCCTCGTCGGACACCCAGAAGTCATTGAAGAACCTTGGTTTGCCAAAGGATCCTCCCGCGCTGAGCATGCCGAATTACTCGACAAATATGTCGGAGATTGGATTGCTGAACGCGACCTACCCACCGTGATTAAATCTTTCGAGGAAGCCCAGGCTGCGGTAGCACCGATTTATGACATCCGCGATATTTTTGCTGATGCGCAGTTCCAAGCGCTCGATACTATTACTACTGTCGAAGATCCGGATCTGGGACCTCTTCGCATGCAGAACGTCTTATATCGACTCAGCGGAAACCCCGGTCGCATCCGCTGGACGGGCCGCAAGCGTGGAGCCGATACTCGAGCCGTATTAGAAGAGTGCAATGCAATTTCACACGAGCAGTGGGCGCAACTCATCCTTGATGAAGTCATCGCAGAGGCGGAGAAATAATGAGCAACCTGAACACGATTCTCGCTGGCCTTTCGGGCGCTCGCATCATCGACCTCGCACAACCCATGAAGCGCGGGATGCCACAATCACCAAACCATCCACCATTTCGCATGATTCTTGAGCGTCGCCATGGAGACATGGTGCGCGCCGACGGTGGTTCGGCATCGAATGAAATCATCGTCACTGGTGGCCACGTAGGAACTCACATAGATGGCCTGTCGCATGTTTCTCACGAAGGAAAACTCTACGGCGGTGTAGATGCCTACGAAGCCCAGGGCGCTGATGGCTTCAAAGTTCATGGCATCGACACGATGACACCGTTTGTTGGAAGAGGCGTGCTTCTCGATATCGCGCGTTTGCACGGCGTCCCCACGCTTCCTGCTGGTTATGGCATTACTGCTGACGATTTAACACGTGCCGAGAAAGCTCAAGGTATTTCGGTGCAAGCTGGCGACTCAGTACTCATTGGTTCGGGTTGGTCAAGACGGTGGAGCGAACGGGATGCATTTATCGGTCTTACCGATGGCGTTCCAGGAGTCGACACAAGTGGGGCGGAATGGATCGCCTCCCGCAAAGTAAAGATTGCCGCGGGCGAAACCATCGCGTTCGAGCAAATCACCGCAGGTGCCGGCCATAGTTTGCTTCCCGTACATCGCATTCTCTTGGTCGAACACGGAATCCACATTATGGAAACCTTGAAGCTCGACGAATTACTCGATGCCAAAGTTTCTGAATTTCTCTTCGTGGTTTCACCATTGCGCGTGGTCGGCGCAACAGGAGCTCCGGTGCGACCGTTAGCGATTCTTCCGTGACCGAATACGTCAAGCAGCTTGCGAGGTTTGCGCTGAGCGCACAGATCACCGATGTCATCCGCAAAGATGTCACCGAACGCATCCTGGACACCATCGGTAACTCACTCGCGGGCCGAGCAGAATCTCTCAAGAGCGGTGCTCACGAACCAGACCTAGCGGTGGAACGGGCAGTGCGTAGTTGGGGCGGCATCGGGAAATCGATAGTCATCGGTGGAGAAAGTGACCACCTGCCGGCGGCGAGCGCCGCTCTCATCAACGGCACGCTGGCACATGTTCTCGATTTTGACGATACGCACCTCCCCTCGGTACTTCATCCTTCAGCATCGATTGTTCCGGCGGCTTTAGCTGTGGCAGAGGAAGTCGACGCCACCCCAGATCAACTCATTCACGCAATTGCAGTAGGTATCGAGATTTGCAATCGCCTAGGAATGGCTTCCTACATTCCAGAGATCAGAAACTCACTTTTCTTCGAAAAGGGTTTCCACGCTACTTCTATCTGCGGAACCATCGGCTCGGCCGCCGCCGCTGCCTACTTATACGGACTTGATGCAGATGGCATCGCAAATGCCATGGGTATCGCGGTCAGCATGGGCGCAGGTGTGATCGAAGCTAACCGCACCGGCGGAACCGTAAAGCGCATTCACTGTGGGTGGGCAGCGCACGGTGGCATCACGGCGGCTGCCTTTGCACGTGAGGGCGTCACTGGTCCCCCCACAGTTCTTGAGGGACGTTTTGGTTTCTTCAATGCTTACCTGGACGGCAAGTATGACCATCACGCGCTCATCGATGATTTGGGAACGCGCTGGGAATTACTCCGAACTGTTTACAAGCCATACCCCACGAATCATTTCACTCATCCGGGAATCGATTGCGCCCTTGCGCTTCGTAGCCGCATCTCCGACCTTGCAAATATCGCACGCATTGATCTCGGTGTGGCCATGCCAGTAATGCGCACTATCGCCGAACCGCGCGAAGAGAAGACGCAACCTAAGAGCGGATACCACGCGAAATTCTCTGGCCCGTACACCATTGCTGCCGCACTCACGGGTGGCGGCGGACTTGGTCTCTATCTCGACGATTTCGGATCCGGATGGGACACCCCGCTGCGCCTAGAACTTGCTAGCAAAGTTGAAGTGCATGCCGACGAGCGCGCTACCGAGATCTTCCCTCGAGCCTTCGCCGCCCACCTTAAAATCACCATGAAGGATGGCTCCACCTACGAACACCGCGTCGATGCAAGTCGCGGAAGCGAACTCGCACCACTCACCAGAGAAGATGTGCTCACAAAGTTCACGCTGAATGCTTCGAGAGCGCTCTCTGAAAATGCAGTGAGTGAACTTCTCGCCAATAGCGCCCTCAAGAATCGCGACGAACTCGAACGTTTTCTTAAAGTGCTCTCATGACCCAGAAATCACCATTACTTGTCGCCAGCGTTGCCGCCGCCGGCCTTGGCATGGTGATGTATGACAACACTGCCATTACTGTCGCCCTGCCAGCCATCAGAGACGCTTTCCACACTGACACGAGTTCTCTTCAATGGATGCTCAACGGCTTGAGCCTGATGACGGGCTCCATGCTCCCATTTTCCGGCGCGCTCGGAGACCGTTTCGGCCCTAAGCGCACATTCCGCGCAGGAATTCTGCTCTTTGCAGCAGCCGCATTGATGGGCTCCTTCTCCACTTCAATCGGAATGCTCATCGGTTTTCGCGTTCTACAAGGTTTTGGCGGAGCACTTCTCTTACCGAATAGCACCGCGCTACTCAACGCAAATGTCACGCCCGAAACACGCAATCACACGGTGGGATTATGGATCAGCATCAGTGCCACCGGACTCATCGTCGGCCCACTGGGCGGTGGATTGCTTATCTCGCACTTCGGATGGCGCGCCGCTCTCTACGGGCACACAGTCATCGCTCTCTTTGGGGCGTGGCGCATTGGCAAACTCGATGACGGCCCGCGCCGAGAGAATTCTCTTGATTTCCCAGGAATTTTTACCGCGAGCGCTACCGCGCTTGCCCTCTGCGCTGGGCTCATTCAATTCGGACGGCGTCATGCAAATTATCCGCTAGCTACGACACTCATCGTGCTCGGCTTACTTCTTGGCTACCTCTTCTACCGCATTGAACATCGAGTCGAACACCCTCTGGTAGATCCCAGTTGGCTCACTGACGTGCGAACTCGCGGGGTCCTCTTGGCCTGCGCCATTTACAACGGCACTATCGCCGCATCGACCTTCTTAATTTCCGTACTCAGTCAAGATAGCCGCCATCTGTCGCCCCTACAGGGCGGAATTGTGGTGTGGATGTCTTGCATCCTGATGCCCGTGGGATCACGCATCAGTGGAAGGATCAAAAACGTGCCCGATCTTCGAAAGATTATGTTGCTTGGATCAATTGCACTCTCCGTCGGCTACGTAATAATTGCCGCGCTCTCCCAAGGGCCTTTCTTGCTGATGCTCGCCACACTTTCAATCGCTGGATTCTGTGCTGGATTGCTCTTTAGCGGTGACACCATTGCTATTCTGAATATTCTGGAACCAGCCAAGGCGTCATCGGGCTTAGCAACGTTAAGTTTGGTGCGCCAAATTGGTGCAGTCTTTGGTATTGCTCTCATTGGCTCGGCATCGGAGCTCTTTGGTCGCGCCACTTCGATCGACAACGGAAAGAGCCTGGCTATCGCGCTCGCTGGCGTCGCAACGCTGAGCTGTTACTTCCTCTTAAAGAAAGCACTTACTGCCACCGTCCACGATTAACTAATGTTGCTGATGGCTTATCTAGATTCCAGGTAGCCCCTTCAACGTCAACAATTTCGACCTCATCTGACAATCTAGAATCCGCGCCCACCACCAGCAACGGCATCTCAGAAGTAGCTTCGCGCAATACACGAGGAGCCTTTGCCGAATACTTCAGAGTTTTCTCA
>CAEZXN010000009.1_pt1 | contig 44703 bp, 39 predicted proteins | sample 7265261 | NCBI WGS metagenome assembly CAEZXN01 (sample SAMEA6813910, study PRJEB35770) | freshwater metagenome | biome: Freshwater; feature: Freshwater reservoir; material: water | place: Czech Republic | collected 2016-11-09 | depth 0.5m m
CGCCCTACTTCGTGACTGACCAAGAGCGTATGGAAGCCATCCTCGAAGATGCTTATGTGCTCATCACTCAGTCAAAGATTTCTTCACTCAGCGAACTTCTTCCCATCATGGAAAAGGTCGCCCAAGGCGGTAAGCCACTGGTCATCATCGCTGAAGATGTCGAAGGCGAAGCGCTTTCAACTCTCGTAGTGAACAAGATGCGCGGTCTCTTCACCGCAGTTGCCATCAAGGCTCCAGGATTTGGCGATCGTCGCAAGGCGATGCTCCAAGACATCGCAATTCTCACCGGTGGTCAAGTTATCTCCGCTGAAATTGGTCTTAAGCTCGATCAAATCGGTCTTGAGTACTTGGGTCGCGCTCGCCGCGTACTCGTCACCAAAGAGAACACCACCATCATCGATGGTGCCGGCAATAAAGCAGATGTCGAGGGACGCGTTGCAGAAATTCGCGGCGAAATCTCACGCACCGATTCGGATTGGGATAAAGAGAAGCTCCAAGAGCGTCTCGCCAAGCTCTCCGGTGGCGTGTGTGTCATCAAGGTGGGTGCACATACTGAGGTTGAGCTTAAAGAGAAGAAGCACCGTCTCGAAGATGCCATTTCAGCCACGCGTGCTGCGGTTGAAGAAGGCATCGTCTCGGGCGGCGGAAGTGCACTCGTGCACGCTGCCTCTGTGCTCGCAGGCGATCTTGGACTCTCAGGCGATGAAGCAGTCGGTGTGCGTCTCGTACGCAAGGCTGTCGATGAGCCACTTCGTTGGATCGCGGAGAATGCCGGACTTGAAGGTTATGTCGCAGTAGCCAAGGTGCGCGAGCTGGCCGATAACTTCGGCTTGAACGCATCTACCGGTGAGTACGTCGACTTGGTCAAGGCTGGCGTCATCGACCCTGTGAAGGTAACGCGCTCTGCGCTCGCTAACGCTGCATCAATCTCAGCCATGCTTCTTACTACTGAAGCTACTGTCGTTGAGAAGGTCGAAGAAGATCACTCGGCACCAGCCGGTGGTGGACACGGCCACTCACATGGACCTGGCGGACATAACCACTAACGTCTCGGACACTAACGTCTCGGACACCAATGTCTCGGACACCAATCTCGGGGGCTTCTGAGCTTCGGGACTTTCTAGAACATCAGTTCTAGGCTGAATCCATGGATGCTGTAACGGAGCCGTTAACACTCTCTATTGATTGCGGAGGCCTTGGTATCAAGGCCTCCGTTTTCGATTCTGCTGGCACCGCACATGCTGCGCCGATTCGCATCGATACCCCGTATCCCTTTCCGCCCGCACTCTTCATCGAAACGCTTGTGAGTCTGGCGGATTCATTGCCGAAATCTACGCGCGCCACTGTGGGGATGCCTGGAATGATTCGACATGGCGTCGTAGTGGCGACGCCTCAGTACATCACTGCGAATGGGCCGCGAACTCGAATCGATCCTGCACTTCGTGAGCAGTGGTCTGGTTTTGATGCTCGCGCTGCTCTCACTTCAGCACTGGGAATTCCCACGTTGGTACTGAACGACGCTGAGGTGCATGGCGCTGGAGTTATTTCGGGTGCTGGCTTTGAGGTTGTGCTCACTCTTGGGACTGGACTCGGATGCGCAGTTTTTGATGGCGGCAAACTCTCACCGCACATTGAGTTTTCACATGCACCTATTCGCCGCGGCACCAATTACGACACCTGGATTGGCGAACATGAAAGGCGTCGTCTCGGAAATGCATTCTGGTCGCGGCGGGTTCGATTAATGATCGATGACTTACGACCGGTATTTCTCTGGGACCGCCTTTACTTAGGCGGAGGCAACTCGCGGCTCATTACGCCCGAGTTGGTACGCAAAATGGGTAGCGACGTCGTCGTCGTTCCCAATGAAGCCGGGATGAGCGGCGGCGTACGTGCGTGGAGCTTGCGAAACGATTAAACGTTCTGCGGGAAGCCCAAGTTGATGCCACCGTGGCTTGGATCAAGCCAGCGTGAGGTAACAACCTTTCCGCGAGTGAAGAAGTGCACGCCTTCCATGCCGTGTGCGTGCGTATCGCCGAAGAGGCTCGCCTTCCAGCCGCCGAATGAGTAGTAAGCCATCGGTACGGGAATCGGAACATTGATGCCGACCATGCCTACTTCTACTTCATTCTGATAGCGACGTGCGGCGCCACCATCGTTGGTGAAGATTGCCGTGCCATTGCCGTAAAGATGATCGTTGACCAGTTTGAGCGCTTCTGCGTAAGTCTTTACGCGGATAACACTCAGCACAGGTCCAAAGATTTCATCGGTGTAGATGCTCATCTTGGGAGTGACGTTGTCAAAGAGGGTTGGTCCGAGCCAGAAGCCGGCAGCGTCACCTTCAAATTTGGTAGCTCGACCGTCTACGACGAGTGTGGCGCCTTCCTTTTCGCCCGCAGCAACATAGCTAGCAACTTTGTCGCGGTGGATGGAGGAAACGAGGGGACCCATGTCGGCGCCCTTAGTGCCATCACCGGTGGTGAGTTTAGCCATGCGCTCTTTGATCTTGGCAATAAGTACATCAGCGACAGGCTCGACTGCTACGAGTGCAGAGATCGCCATGCACCGTTCGCCTGCCGAACCAAAGCCGGCATTAATAGCAGCATCAGCGGCGAGATCGAGATCAGCATCAGGGAGGACCACCATATGGTTCTTAGCGCCACCGAGTGCTTGCACGCGCTTGCCGTGTGCAGTGCCGGTCTCGTATACGTACTTCGCAATCGGCGTTGAACCGACGAAGGAAATTGATTTCACATCTGGATGTGTAAGAAGTGCATCGACGGCTTCCTTATCTCCATGAACAACGTTGAAGACGCCATCCGGAAGTCCGGCTTCTTTCCAGAGTTTGGCAACGAAATCGGTAGCGGAAGGATCTTTTTCGCTTGGCTTGACGATAACAACGTTGCCGCTGGCAATAGCGAGCGGGAAGAACCACATCGGAACCATGGCAGGGAAGTTGAATGGGCTGATGATGCCGACCACGCCAAGTGGTTGGCGGATCGAGTACACATCGACACCGGTAGATACGGCTTCCGAGTAGCCACCCTTGAGGAGGTGTGGGATTCCGCAAGCGAACTCCACCACTTCAAGTCCGCGAGTTACTTCGCCGAGCGCATCGGAGAGCACCTTGCCATGTTCGGCGGTGATGATGGCGGCAAGCTCTTCCTTCTTTGCGTTGAGCAATTCACGAAAAGCAAAGAGCACCTGGCTACGACGGGCAAGCGAGGCTTGGCGCCACTCTGCAAAAGCAGCCTTTGAAGAGGCGACGGCTTGGTCCATGACAGCCGAGGTGGCGAAGTCGACGGTGCCGGTGACTTGGCCGGTAGCTGGGTTGTAGATATCGCCGTGACGGGCGGCGGTGCCGCTCCACTCTTGGCCGTTGATCCAATGGGTGACGTGGTTCATGGCTGCTCAATTCCCTGATACGAAGTTTGCGGTGGCTCAATTCTCGCCGGGGAGTGTGAGCCTGGCAAATGGTGCCCTCCAGAGGAGCCTGAGGGAGGTGCCGGGCGGGGATGGAGGGCGTTCCGGGGAGTTTTGCCTAGAGCTTTGGGCGCTTTGCCCATTGGCACCGCTCCACTCTCCGCCTAAGTTCAGCAGGAGCCTCAGTTCAGTAGCAGATCGTGCCAAGAGATTGTGCCAAGAGAAGGAGCCTTGATGTACCGCCTCACCCCAGAAGGTCTTTCGCACATGGCTCTCGGAGCGACTCTCTTGGGCGCTGGCGGTGGCGGTGACCCGTACATCTCCCTACTCATGGTCCAAGAGGCGATGGCCAAGTACGGGGAAGTAAATATTGTGAGCGCGAGCGAACTCGATCCAAATGATTTAGTGCTCACGGTTGCTGTCATTGGCGCTCCTACGGTGATGACCGAAAAAGTTCCCTCCGGGACGGAATTCGTTGACGCCGTTAAGTCACTCGCGAAGTACTTAGGAAAGAAACCTGCCGCAGTGATGGCCATTGAAGTGGGCGGGCTCAACACACTCTTTCCACTTGCTGTTGCTGCCGAGATGGGCATTCCAGTTGTTGATGGTGATTCTATGCGTCGTGCATTCCCGCAGATTGAAATGACTGTCTTCACTCTTGCTGGTATTTCAGCTTCGCCAATGAGCCTTGCAGATGAAAAAGGAAACGTGGTGGTCTTTGAAACCACCACGAATCAGGTTGCCGAGAAATTAGCGCGCGCGTGTGTCATGCAACTTGGAATGGCTAATGGGCTCTCCTCTTATTCAATGACCGCGAAGCAAGTTGCAGATCATGGCATTAACGGTTCTATGACTTACTGCGCGGAGCTGGGTCGACACCTGCAACAGATCCAAGATGGTAAGAACGGTGCCTACGATGAGTTCCTTAAGTTTGCTCATGCAAAGATTTACTTCTCCGGAAAAATCATCGACCTCGACCGCCGCACCACTGGCGGTTTCGCTCGTGGCACTCTTGTAATTGAAGACTTTAAGGATCCCTCTCGCAAAATGCGCGTGGATTTCCAGAACGAATTCCTCATCGCTTATGACGGCGATGAAGCCGTGGTCACGACGCCTGATCTCATCTGCGTGCTTGACCATGAGAATGCGCAACCCATCACGGTTGAAGGTTTGAACTTTGGGCAACGGGTAGATGTTGTTGGAATGCCATGTGCACCTGAGTGGCATCAAGAGGGAATGCTAGAACTGGTAGGGCCAAAAGCCTTTGGTTACGAAGTGGAATACCGACCTGTAGAGGGATCGCATGCGTGAATTAAATTTGGCTGACCTAGATGACATGGCCTTAGGTGCCACGCTTCTTGGCGCTGGTGGCGGGGGAGATCCGTACATTGGGCGCTTGATGGTGCATCAAGCGATGGAAACCTACGGAGCAATACAAATCGTCGAACCAAGCGAGCTAGATCCTGATGGCTTGGTTGTTACCGTTGCTGGTATTGGAGCGCCCACAGTGATCGCGGAAAAACCGCCCGCTGGCCCGGAGTTTGTTGGTGCGGCCCGCGCGCTCGCAAAGTATCTAGGTAAAGAACCAGTGGCGATCATGCCAATTGAGGTGGGCGGTCTCAATACGCTGATCCCGATGGCGGCGGCCGCCGAAATGGGTTTACCGGTTATCGATGCTGATTCGATGCGACGGGCTTTTCCACAAATTGAAATGACAACTTTCACTTTGGCTGGAATTACAGCAACGCCGATGGCGATGGCCGATATCAAGGGCAATGTCGTGGTTTTCAATACGACTTCAAATCAAGTTGCCGAAAAGCTCGCACGCGCAACCGTAATGGAACTTGGAATGTCTGCTGCAATGTCTGCATATTCCATGTCTGTTGCCGAAGTGGCGAAGTACGGTATTCAAGGTTCCATGACTTATTGCGTTGATCTCGGGCGCAAACTCTCTGCAGTGCAACGCGGCGAACGAGGCGCCTTCGATCAGTTCTTAGATTTTGCAGAAGGTAAGCGAGTCTTCTCCGGCAAGATCATCGATCTCGATCGACGGACTACTGCAGGCTTTGCGCGCGGCACTGTCGTCATCGAACATTTGAATGACCCCACCAGAATTATGCGTATCGAAATTCAAAACGAATTCTTGATCGCCTTCGAAGATGGTCGCCCCATCATTACCGCCCCAGATTTGATCTGCATCCTCGATCACGAGAATGCCGCACCGATCACCACGGAGACCCTGGCCTTTGGCCAACGTGTCGATGTGGTCGGTTTGCCGTGCGCTCCCGAATGGCACCAACCGGGGATGCTCGAACTGGTTGGCCCTACAGCTTTCGGCTATGAAGTGCCCTATATCCCCATCTCCGAGTTCCGGGGCTAAGGGAGCTATGAGCGCGACCTACTGTGCCAAACGTCCCTATCTTCTGGAAATGGTGGGCGGTGCGCCCATTGGCACCGCTGCCAATAAGCCCTACCGTCGCCCTCTAGGCCCCCTGATGGGGGCTCGACTGGATCGTCAGCTGGATCAAAGGAGTGGCAGATGCGCGAATTAACCCTTGAGGATCTCGATGACATGGTGCTGGGGGCAACCTTGCTTGGCGCCGGCGGCGGTGGGGATCCCTATATCGCCCGCTTGATGGTGCGCCAAGCTATGGAAGATTTCGGCTCCGTCATGATCGCTTCGCCCGATGAATTAGATCCAGATGGCTTAGTACTTACCACCGCGGTTATTGGTGCCCCCACGGTGATTTCGGAGAAGGTCCCTGCCGGGCCAGAGTTTGTGGGGTGCGTGAATTCACTTGCCGCATATCTAGGTAAGAAGCCAGTCGCCATCATGCCGATCGAAGTGGGTGGCATGAACACACTTATTCCGATTGCCGTCGCTGCAGAAATGGGTCTGCCTGTGATTGATGCAGACTCCATGCGTCGGGCTTTCCCACAAATTGAAATGACTGTCTTTACCCTTGCTGGAATTCCAGCATCGCCGATGAGCGTCGCAGATGAAAAAGGAAACGTGGTGGTCTTTCAAACGACTACTAATCAAGTTGCTGAGAAGTTAGCGCGCGCCTCGGTGATGCAACTTGGAATGGCTAACGGAATCTCGTGCTACCCGATGACGGTGAAGCAGGTGCGAGAGTTTGGTATTCAAGGTTCTATGTCTTACTGCGTCGATTTGGGGCGCAAATTATCTGCCGTGCAACGTGGTGAAGCTGGTGCTTACGATGCCTTCCTAGAATTTTCTGGCGGACAGAAGTACTTCTCCGGAAAGGTGATTGATATCGATCGCCGCACCACAGAAGGATTTGCAAAGGGCACTCTGGTCATTGAGCACCTTACGGATCCCACTCGCACGATGCGTATCGAGATTCAGAACGAGCTCCTCATGGCTTTTGAAGACGGAAAGCCGGTAGTCACAACTCCAGATCTGATTTGCATTCTCGATCATGAGAACGCGCAACCCATCACTACCGAGACTCTCGCCTTCGGCCAACGGGTAGACGTTATTGGTCTACCTTGCGCACCGGAGTGGCACCAAGAGGGCATGCTCGAACTCGTAGGACCCAAAGCATTTGGTTATGACGTCCCTTATACGCCGATGGAAGGAGCCAGAAAATGAGTCGTCTACGTATAGGTATTGACGTAGGTGGAACCAACACCGACGCTGTTGTGGTCGATCAAGATGGCAACGTGCTTGCAAGCACGAAGGCTGCCACCACACTCGATCCATCAGATGGCATTGCGGCTGCCCTCAAGGCCGTCATCGAGGGCATCGACAAGAGCCACATTAAGCAGGCGATGCTCGGCACTACTCATCCAGCAAACGCCATTATTCAACGCAAGGACCTACAACAGGTGGGCGTACTGCGCCTGGCGGCCCCTTCCTCCCTGGCTATTCGTCCAGGTGCGGCTTGGCCAAAAGATCTGCACGCCACCGTTATTGGGCCGTCTGCCATCATCAAGGGTGGATACGAGTACGACGGTAGCGAGATCTCGCCGTTAGATGAACAAGCAGTTCGTGATTTTGCGCAGAAGTGCAAGGGCGTAGTGAACGCGATTGCAGTCAGTTGTGCTTTTGCTCCCGCAAATTACGAGCAAGAGTTGCGGGCTGCAGCAATCATCGCTGAAGAGCTCGGTGAAGATTACGCAGTTTCACTCTCTCATCAAGTAGGCGCAATTGGCCTGCTTGAGCGCGAAAACGCCACCATCTTGAATGCCTCACTCTTTGGCGTAGCTAAGCGCGTAGTCGACGGCTTCCAGAGCGCGCTTCTCAGCCATGGTCTCAAAGTGGACTCATACCTCACACAAAACGATGGCACTTTGATGACAGCTGAAGAAGCGATCCGCTTGCCAATTCTCACAGTGGGGTCTGGTCCCACTAACTCGATGCGCGGCGCATGTGCGCTTGCCAAACTCTCTGATGCCTTGGTTATCGACGTAGGCGGCACATCGGCCGACGTTGGAATTTTGATTGATGGCTTCCCTCGCGAGTCTTCTGCCGCCGTTGAAGTTGGCGGAGTGCGCACGAATTTCCGTATGCCGGACTTGATTTCGATTGGTCTCGGCGGCGGCACCATCGTTCGCGAAGAGGATGGCGGAGTTCGCGTCGGTCCAGACTCAGTGGGCTATCGCGTGGTCACCGAAGCACTTATCACCGGTGGTTCCACACTCACGCTCTCTGACATTTCCACCAAGGGCGGTCGCCTCGAAGGTTTCGGTGATGCTTCGAAGGTCTCCGGCGTCAAAGATGCCACCGTCACCGCTGCGCTCGCGTGGGTTGATGAGCAAGTACAAATCCTCTGCGATCGCATGAAGGCCAGCCGCACCTCCCTTCCACTTATTGCGGTGGGTGGAGGTTCGCACTTGGTACCTGACAACATCCCAGGAGTTGCCGGCGTAATCCGCCCGGCACATCACTCGGTAGCAAATGCTTTCGGTGCTGCCATTGCGGAAGCTTCCGGAGCTGTCGATCGCGTCTATCGCTATGAAGCCGAGGGCCGTGATGCATGTCTCGATGATGCAAAGCGCTTGGCGACTGAGGCGGCAATTCGCGCTGGTGCTGACATCGACCACGTACGCATCACCTCTGTGGTTGAAGTGCCGATGAGTTACTTGCCTGGTCAAGGCTGTCGCGTCCAAGTCAAGGCTGCCGGACCACTCGCAATACACTAAGCGCACTTACGTCAGGGGAGAAAATGTCGGAACATCTCACAGCTGCAGAGATTTACCGACGTTATAACGAGGCAGAGAATCGTAAAGACTCTGAGGGTACTGGTCGTTACGTAGCTCATGATCTTTACGTGGAGATCAATGGCGCTGCCGAAGTGGCTTCTGCGGAAGCAGATGCAATTGCTATGAATGAGTTGTATGCGTGTTACCCCGATTACCGGCGCGAGATTCTGGAGATGATCGAAGCCGGTGACCGAGTAACTGTCTTATGGAGCATGCGCGGAACTCCGGCGCCGACGGTTGCCGGAGAGCTCGGCGAACTCGATGTGCGTGGCGTTTCGGTCGTTACCGCCGATGGCAAAGTGATGACGCGTGCATCGCTCTTTATGGAAAGTGGCGCATTGGATGCGGTACTCAAGCGGGCACAGCAGGGATAACATCGAGATATCAGTCTGCAGGATGAATTCAGGAGGATGACGCGATGGCCCAGAATTTGATGCCAATGGCCGATTGCCATAACGACCTCTTGCTTGGTGTGCTCCACCAACAGGAGCGCGGAATCGCAGATCCTTTCGGTGATTTCTGGTTACCCCAACTCAAAGCGGGGGGAGTAGCACTCCAGGTTCTACCGGTTTATGTGGAAGAACAATTCATTGGTGAAGGCGCGCTGCGCCGCACCCTCCTCCTTCTTGAATGTGCCTGGAAGATCGAAGAAAAATACAAGTCAGATGTGGCAATTTGTCTTAACCGTGGCGATATTGCGAAGGCAATGTCTGAAAAGAAGATTGCTCTTATTCTTGCCCTCGAAGGTTCCGAAGGAATGGGGAGCAGCCTCGAAGTTGTTGATGTCTTCCATCGTATGGGTGTACGCATGATGTCGCTCTCATGGAATCGGCGAACGATGATGGCCGACGGCGTGGGAGAACGCGATACCGGCGGCAAGCTCACCGCACTCGGTGTGCAAGCGGTTGCCGAGTTGGAGCGATTAGGAATTGTGCTCGACATTAGCCATCTTTCAGAGAATGGCTTTTGGCACGTGAATGAAGTGGCTAAGAAGCCTTTCATTGCGAGTCACTCTTCTTGCTTTGAATTACGTGATCACCCACGCAATCTCCGCGACGCGCAGTTGAAGGCGGTCGCCGCATCCGGTGGTTTTGTGGCGCTGAACGGTTTCGGTGAATTTCTTTCGAAGACGCCTACCGTGGAGAGCTATTTGGATCATGCGGAATATGCAGTCAACATGATCGGTTCCCAAAGCGTGGCCCTTGGCTTAGATTTTATGAAGGACCTCATGGGCCATTGCGATCCGATCCTGGGTGGCGCGCTCACTCCGCTCGATAGTTGGCCTTTTGTTGGCGGGCTGGATCGCCCGGCTGATCTGGCGAATTTGGGCCCGGCGCTCACGGCGCGGCTGGGAGAAGCTGCTGGGCAAGATGTCGCCTGGAAAACCATGGCGACAAAGTTAGACTCCTACCTTCCGGAGAAATAGCGACGGGTAAAGGGGGTGTGCGATGGATTCCGTGATGGATCCTGCCACTACCTCGCTTCGGCAATTGCTGGCTACCGACCTCTTCGCTGATGCGGTCTTGGTTAGCGGTGCGGAAGGCATAGATCGCGTAGTTGAAGATGTCGATGTTTTCAATTCGTTTCAGGTAGAAGATGAAATCGCCACCATGGAGAATCGACTTCTCATCTTTGATGCATCTTCTTTAAGCACTGACACTTATCAAGTTGATATCGCGCTCAGGGCTGCGGCCGATGGAAAGGCCAGCGGAATAGTGCTGGTTTCACCGGCAATGAGAATTGGGCTACCGGCGACACGGCTCTCAGATAAGTTACGAATTCCTTTGATCACCATTTCGCAGGTTGAATCATTGAGGCTTGCCGATGATATTCGCCGTATAGTTCGCTTGCCCTTCTTGGTGCGCAGCGATGCGATCCTCCAAGCCCTCACTCAGCTTCGCAAAATTCCTCGTGGTGGTTCGATCGAGGACGCGCTTCGGGTATTGGCAAGTGTGTTGCAAGGATCCACCGCGCTTCTGGGTGCCGATGGCACAGTTGTTTCCAGTGCGACACCCAAAGATTTCGAAGGACCGCTTCAGTTACCGATCATGGAAGTTCCTACTTCTGAACGTGAAGGCGACTTCGTTTTCTTTGCTCAACCGCTCTCTCTGGCGCCACGTGAAAAGCCCACTCTCTGGTTAGCGCTTCGCCTTAAGTCGCCATCATCGAGTCGTTCGTCGTCGGCAAGCGAGGTTCTTGCAGTTGCATCGTGGTTTATCGCCACGATTTTGGTGGCCGATCGCCTTGAGCGTGAACGCGATGCCCGTTTCCGACTGGGCATACTCAACGCCGTGACCGCAACCAAGGATCGGATAGAACCGGCACTCACCGAGCAACTCGGAATCTTGGGTTGGCAAGTGGATGGTTGGTGCACGGCCTTCCACTTACAGGTCTCCGGTGAAGTTGATCCGCAACGCATCCTTAACGGCTCCGATGAATTGGCTCGCGCACTCCAGGCGGTTGGCGTGAAAGGCCCCATCATTGAACGTCCCGATGGCTGGTCTGGTTGGTTTGTCGAAAAAGATGAACCGCAATCAAAGTCATACGCAAAGATCGTCGAAAATCTCAGTTCAGCGCTCACGCGATTGATTCCTACGTCGCCTGGTATCCGCTTGCATATGGGAATCGGTCGTCCTTACCAAGGAGTCATTGGTTTACGTACGAGCCTTGCCGAAGCCAAAGAGGCGTGCACCATCGCGCAAGCAAGTGGACAAGCATCTGCTGTGCAACACATTGACGAGATGGGTGTTCGTCGTATTTTGCTGGGTTGGTATGCCTCCGATAATTTCGCGGAATTTGCGCAGACGCTGCTCGCGAATGCCTTAGAGGCTGATCACGACGGAGAGTTGATTCTCACCCTAGAGAGTTACCTCGACAATCAATCGTCACCGACTGAGACCGCCGCCCGCCTCGGGATCCATCGCAACACTGTGCTCAACCGAATCGAGAAGATTCGCTCGCTCTTGACCGTCAATCTCGATGATCCGGACGAGCGCCTGGCGGTCCAATTGGCCTGTCGGGTGGTCAAATTGAAGCGCTCGTAGGCGCTTCAGAGCCCCCCTACTCCCGTGAAATGTGCGTCTAGCCTAGGAATAGGTTGGAATTTGGGCGTATTGCCCCTATCGCCAGCCCCGCCTCGCTCCTACTCTTACGTTGGAACATCCCTGGATTGCGCCCGCACGGGCGCTCGTTAAGGAGGAGAAATGGCACGTTCAACCCGCCGTCTAGTCGGCATGGTTGCAGTGAGCGGTGTGATTGCAGCACTTGCTCTCACCGGTTGCAGCAGCTCTAGCTCATCGAGCGAAGCAGCGGCTGCCCCAGCCGAGCCAGCGACCGAGATTGCGTACCTCTCGGCCAGCTCAGCAAATACTTGGTTGCAAGCATCTAAGAAGGAAATGGATGCCATTGCAGCAGAGAACAATATGGTGATCACTGAGTTCGATGCTCAGTTCAAGCCAGGCGAGCAAGGCAAGCAAGTTCAAGACATCATCGCTTCCGGTAAGTACAAGGCGATCATCATCTCTTCTGTAGATGGTGCTGGAATCATCCCTGACCTCCAAGCAGCAATTGCTAAGGGTCTCAAGGTAGGTATCTTGAACCAGATCGTCGGAACCAAGCTCGATACTTCGGATCCACAATTTGATGGTCCTTCAGTATCAGTTCTTGCCGCACCACTTCGCTCAGGCGAGCGTCTTGGCAAGGTCACCCTCAAGGCTTGCGAAGGTCTCAATCCTTGCAACGTCGTTTACCTCTACGGAATCAAGGGCATCCCTCTCGATAACGCATTGAAGCAAGGCTTCGATTCAGTTGTTTCCGCTAACCCAGCAATCAAGGTTGTTGCTGAAGGCGAAGGCAAGTACCTCGGACCAGACGTTGCTCAAAAGGCTCTTGCCGACATCATGCAAAAGACCAAGAAGTTCGACGTAGTCGTCGGTTCTGATCAGTCAATGCAGGGTGCGGTCCTCGCTCTTACCGATGCTGGCAAGACTGCCAAGCTCATCGGTCTCGGTGGATCACAGGCAGCAGTCGACGGCATCAAGGCTGGCACTTGGTTCGGTGGCGTCTTTGGCGCTCCTGCAACTGAAGGCAAGCTTTTGATGAACGCCATGGTTGAAGCACTCAAGAGTGGCAAGGTGACTGGTGGAATTGACCCAGCAACTGCTGTCGCTGATGAGGCTTTGATGACCAAGGACAATATCGACAAGTTCACCGCTGAGTGGGCTGGATAATTTCACCCGCTCAGTAGTAATTGCTAACAAGAACGGAATGATGCCGAAGTGGATCTTGAGGTTCGAAGCGTAAGCAAGCGTTTTGGCGCGACCATCGCGTTAGATAACGTGAATCTCAAGATCGCTTCTGGCACCATTCACTCTCTTATTGGAGAGAACGGAGCTGGTAAGTCGACGCTTGGAAAGATTCTTTCCGGTGTCTACCAACTCGATTCCGGGGAAGTTGAGCTCGCGGGGCAAGCCGTCATCATCGGTTCGCCCCGCGAAGCTCTTTCTCGGGGCATCACGATCATCGCGCAAGAGCTTTCGCTCGTTCCCTCGAGAACAGCCGCAGATAATGTGTATCTGGGAATTGAAGATCATGCGGGCCCATGGGTTCGGCGCACCGTCATTAAAGAGCGCTTTGAAGAGTTGATGAAAAGTTCCGGTATCGCGGTTCCCAATGATCGACCCATTGCAGAACTTTCCATCGGCGACCAGCAGAAGGTTGAGATCCTGCGTGCGCTCGCTCGCAATGCAGAGGTTATTGTGATGGATGAGCCCACTGCGCGGCTCTCGGTCGAAGAGACTGGAGTACTTAAGAGCGTGATGCGCTCACTGCGCGATCAGGGAAAGACCATTATTTTCGTTTCACACTTCTTGGGTGACGTGCTCGATGTATCTGATGCGATCACCATCATGCGAGATGGCAAAATTATTCGTACGTCAAAGCCAACAGAGGAAACACATGATTCTCTCGTTGAGGCGATGACCGGGCGTAAGGCTGGTGATGCCTTCCCTGCGAAGAAGCCACCGCTTGCTCCCGTATCTGTTTTAGAGGTTACTGGCCTTACTCGGGGCGCTCTTTTCTCAGATATTTCCTTCACCGTAGGCGCCGGAGAGATCGTGGCGCTCGCTGGGTTGGTGGGTTCGGGACGCAGTGAAGTAGCGCGCGCGATATATGGCGCTGATCCCATTGATTCTGGTGAAGTGAAGTTGCAAGGAAATACCATCAAAATTTCTCACCCTGCCACCGCAATTTCAAATGGCATCGCGATGATTCCAGAATCGCGCAAAGATCAAGGTCTCATTCTTGATCGCCCCATTCGAGAAAATATCGCTCTGCCTTATCTGAAGAAGTTAAGCAGTGTGCTGATGAAGCGCCGCCAAGAGAATTCCTTGGTCTCTGAGAATTTCCAAGCTGCGGGAATTCGCGCGCTCAGTTCAGAAATGTCAGTGCGCTCGCTCTCAGGTGGTAACCAGCAGAAAGTACTTTTTGCTCGCTCTCTTGCAGGAGCGCCCACGCTCTTCATTGCGGATGAACCTACGCGCGGTGTCGATGTGGGTTCCAAACGGGCCATCTATGAATTGATGGTTGATTTGGCCTCAAAAGGCATGGCTGTCTTGGTGATCTCATCAGAGCTTGATGAGGTGGTGGGTCTAGCGCATCGAGTCATCGTGATGCAGACCGGAAAGATTGTGGCTGAACTAGTAGGGGATCAAATAAGTGAGAGTGCGGTCGTGGCGGCGGCATTCTCCACAAAGCAACGAGAAGGGTTGGCGTCATGACAACTGTAGATACCGCTTCAAAGAGCGTGAACGTTAAATCGCTTTTGTCGAAGTACGCCATTGTCTGGGTGACGATTCTGGTCTTCATCTTCCTCTCCGCTAGCACTGATGCTTTTCTCTCCATCGATAACTTAAGAAATATCCTGGATCAACAATCTGTGGTTTTGATTGTGGCTGCATTCACCACGATCGTCTTGATTTCCGGTGGGTTCGACGTGAGCCTTGGTGCCATTTATATTCTGGCTCCGTTGGTGGCGCTTCGCGTACAGAACAACATTAACTCTGCCTGGCTGACTCTCCTTGCCGGCATCTTGGTGGGGCTGATCACGGGATTGCTGAACGGCGTCATCGTGGCCTATGGCAAAATCAATTCATTCATCGCGACCTTGGCCACTTCCTTCATCTTCTTTGGCATTGCTTACTTGGTGAGTGATGGAACGATCTTGCGCGTTACTGACATAAATATGCGCAAGGTTGCAACCACTCACATTCTCGGGCTCACCAGTGCCACCTGGATCGCCTTCTTGGTCATTGCGATTGCTTGGATTTTGCTTGATCGCACACGCTTCGGTCGCTATATCTTCAGCGTCGGTGGCAACTTCGAAGCAGCTCGCCTCGCAGGTGTGCGCACCAATCGAGTTGTCGTGGCGGCCTTCGTATTAGCTGGTGCTGGTGCCGGACTTGCTGGAACACTCAATTCCATTCGCAGCGTTACAGCGCAAGCATCAGATGACTTCAGCATCATCTTTTCAGTTATTGCTGCTGTGGTAGTAGGTGGAACTTCTATCGCTGGTGGATCTGGTGCAATTTGGCGCAGCGTCGTCGGCGTATTCTTCATCGCGTTTATCGTGAACGGCTTCAACCTCAATGGTGTCGATCCGGTCTACCAACGCATTATCCAAGGCGCAGTTATTTTGACCGCAGTGGGCGCAGATGCCTGGTCCAGGCGGGATAAGAGTTAGTTAAGAAGCAGAAGAGAGACGGCGACCGATAATCGACTCGCGCTCTTCTTCAGAAAGCCCGCCCCAAATTCCGTAAGGCTCGCGAACGGCTAGTGCATGTGCGCGGCATTGGGCGAGTACTGGGCAGGTGTTACAGACTGCCTTTGCTGCCATCTCGCGATTACGACGACGGGGTCCGCGCTCGCCTTCCGGATGGAAGAACATCTCCGTAGGCAGCTCGCGGCAGAGGCCCTGCATCTGCCAATCCCAGCGGTCTGCCACTGGCCCTGGAAGTCTTGATACCTCAGTCATCTGCACTCCTTCGCTTCTTCTTCCTTCACTCTACAATCGCGCCATAAGTTATTCAAGCCATATGTTCTTCAACACGCCGTATTTCGAGTCGCGTTTCCGGAAATTGAGCGCGAGAATGCTTCTACTTCGGACATATCGAGCGTAAAAGGGGGGCTGTGGTGAGCCAATTCACGGTAGCCGCCGTCGCCCGACGCCTTGGAATCGCCCCCGCAACCCTGCGGACGTGGGACCGCCGCTACGGCCTGGGGCCCGGAGATCACTCCGCAGGCGCCCACCGAAGGTACTCGGAGGAAGACTTCTCGCGCCTGCAAATGATGCGCCGGCTCATTGCTGCTGGAATCGCGCCAGGTGATGCAGCGCAGCGAGCCCTGGCAGGTGACCCGCTGCCGCTTACCCACACTGACTCGGCTGATGTGCCTGCCAAAGAGTCTGCCGCTGAGCTTGATGATTCATTAGCACCGCTCTTAGTGGCATTGCACGCACTTGATATGAGTTACATTCGCGAAACCTTGCGCACGCAATTGAAGCGGAACGGCGTGATTGCTACATGGCACCACTCAATTGCACCGCTCCTTCGTGAAATTGGCGAAGAGTGGCAGGAGCGCGATGACGCGATTGTGATGGAGCATTCGCTTTCAACATTACTCATGGATGTGTTTGGTGAGTTGGCGCAGGTGAAAACGCCAATAAATAAGCGCCCTATTTTGTTATCGGCGGCGCCAGAGGAGTTACACGTTCTTCCGCTTTATGCACTTGCTGCAGCGCTTGGAGAGAAGTCGGTAGCCACACACTTGTTAGGAGCAAGAACGCCATCGCGTGCGCTTGCTGCGGTGATGGCGAAGAACGGGCCACTTGCGGTTTTCATCTGGTCGCAGAGTTGCGAGAGTGCCCGCCTCCTCGATTTCTCGTGTTTCCCTTCCATTAGACCGGCGCCAAGGATTGTCACTGGCGGCCCAGGTTTTGCCGAGATCGTGCACCCCGCGGGAGCTACCCATGCGCGCTCCCTGGAGGAGGCCCTCAGCCTCATTGGCGGCCCACTCGGCCTCTGACGCGGGCTGCGAGGAGCGTTCAATTCCCCAGTAGGCTTGGCCTATATAAGTGGCCCAGTTGAGGTGGGGAGGGCGAACGTGAACGAAGACGAGAAAGTCGTGGGCCTAGGCCTCACTTTTGACGACGTACTCCTGCTTCCAGATTCCAGCGATGTAGTGCCTAGCGAAGTAGATACCACTACGCGCTTCACGAACTCCATCACGCTACGAATTCCGCTTGTCTCATCGGCCATGGATACCGTCACGGAATCTCGCATGGCGATTGCAATGGCTCGCCAAGGTGGCCTCGGAATTATTCATCGCAATCTTTCAATTGAAGATCAATGTAGTCATGTCGATCTCGTGAAGCGCAGCGAAGCCGGGATGATCACCCAGCCGGTCACCATTTCGCCAGATGCCACTCTTGCTGAGATGGATTCGCTCTGCGGACGTTTCCGCATTTCCGGTTTGCCAGTTGTGCAAGGTGATGGGGAGCTCATTGGAATCGTGACCAATCGCGATCTGCGCTTCGAAACAGATTTCTCAAAGCCGGTCAGTTCAGTAATGACGCGCATGCCTCTCATCGTCGGTCATGTCGGCATCAGTTCAGAAGATGCGATGGCGCTCCTTCGTGATCACAAAATTGAAAAACTTCCGCTTATTGACGAGCGTGGGCGACTCAAAGGCCTCATCACCGTGAAAGATTTCACGAAGGCCGACAAGTACCCGCTCTCCACGAAAGATGATTCTGGCCGCTTGCGTGTAGGCGCTGCGGTGGGTGTAGGCGAAGATGGTTTCAAGCGCGCGATGGCACTCATCGAAGCCGGAGTCGATGTACTCGTCGTCGATACTGCACACGGCCATCAGATGGCGGTGCTCGATGCCATCAAACGCATCAAGTCGAATTCGAGTATCGAAGTAGTCGGCGGCAATGTGGCTACCCGGCGCGGTGCACAGGCCCTGATCGCTGCCGGCGTCGATGCTGTCAAGGTCGGAGTCGGACCTGGATCCATTTGTACTACCCGCGTCGTTGCAGGTGTGGGTGTTCCACAAGTGACTGCCATCATGGAAGCTGCGCGAGTGGCTCATGCTGCCGGTATTCCTGTCATTGGTGATGGTGGTCTTCAATACTCCGGCGATATCGCAAAGGCGATCGTTGCCGGTGCCGACACTGTCATGGTGGGGTCGCTGCTCGCTGGTTGCGAAGAGTCTCCTGGCGAATTGATCTTTATTAATGGCAAACAATTTAAGAGTTATCGCGGAATGGGTTCACTCGGTGCCATGCAGACACGGGGGAGCGCAAAGTCTTACTCGAAGGACCGCTACTTTCAAGATGATGTATTGAGCGAAGATAAACTTGTTCCAGAAGGTGTCGAAGGTCAGGTGCCTTTCCGTGGGCCCGTCTCGGCAGTGGCACATCAACTCGTCGGTGGCCTCCGATCGGCCATGGGCTATGCCGGTGCGCAAACAATTCCCTACCTTCAAGAGCATGGGCGCCTGATTCAAATCACCGCTGCTGGGCTTAAAGAGAGTCATCCGCACGATATTCAATTAACCGTCGAAGCACCGAACTACCACTCGCGATAAAGGGAGCACACATGTCTGAACTCGAGATTGGCCGGAGCAAGCGCGCTCGCCAAACGTTCTCTTTCGACGATATTGCCATCGTGCCGAGCCGCCGTACTCGCGACCCCGAAGAGATTTCGATCAATTGGCAGATCGATGCATACAAGTGCTCGCTTCCATTGCTTGCAGCGCCGATGGATTCGGTCATGTCGATCGAAACCGCAATCGAAGTAGGCAAACTTGGTGGAATTGGTGTGCTTAACCTTGAAGGTCTATGGACGCGTTATGAAAACCCCATGCCGCTCTACGACGAGATCGCTGGTCTTGAAAAAGAAGACGCCACTCGTCGCATGCAAGAGATATACAAAGCACCCATCAAAGCTGAATTGATTACCGAACGCCTCAAAGAGATACGCGCGGCTGGTGTCACTGTTGCCGGGGCACTTTCTCCCGCGCAGGTAGGGCAATTCCATAAAGCGGTAGTTGCCGGAAATCCCGATCTCTTTGTTATTCGAGGCACCACTGTGAGTGCAGAACATGTCGCTAAAGGCGGCGAGGCACTGAATCTTAAGGAGTACATCTATCAGCTCGAAGTACCTGTGATCGTGGGTGGCGTGGCTTCATACGCGGGAGCTCTCCACATCATGCGGGCTGGCGCTGCAGGCGTACTTGTCGGTTTTGGTGGCGGTGCTGCGCACACGACGCGCTCCGTTCTTGGCCTTGCAGTTCCGATGGCATCTGCTGTCTCAGATGTCTCTGCCGCACGTCGTGAATACCTCGACGAATCTGGCGGACGTTATGTACACGTGATTGCCGATGGTTCTGTCGGTCGTTCGGGAGATATCGCTAAGGCAATTGCTTGCGGTGCTGATGCCGTGATGATGGGTTCACCACTCGCGCGCGCGGTAAACGCACCAGGTGCGGGTTGGCATTGGGGGAGCGAGGCGCATCACGCCGAACTTCCTCGTGGCGAGCGGGTCTTTGTGGGGACAGTCGGAACCATGGAAGAGATTCTCCTCGGACCATCGCATACTTCAGATGGTTCCATGAACCTCTTTGGCGCACTTCGTCGCGCGATGGCCACCACGGGCTACTCGGAACTGAAAGAGTTCCAACGCGTCGAGGTTGTTATTCAATCCCGCTAACGGTGCCTTCATATGAAATTACTGCGTAAGTTCGTTCGCAATAATCGGATAGCAATCATTGCGGGCGCCTTGGTTGGCGTAATTGGCACCCGCTTTATGGAAGACGGAAACCTCTTAGTTTCTTCAGTCTTAGTCTTGCTGACGTCAAGTATCGCTTTGGCTCTGTGGCTCTTGTCCAAGTGGCTATTTAAAATCTGAGTGCTCTCACGGAATTAGAATCATCATCAATCTTGGGGAACGCTCGTGACAGGCCAAGATCCCACACATATCCTTAGTGAATGCGAATCAGGCGGGTTCTAACCAAAGGTGTATTAATTGCTCTTGCAGTTGCCTTTATCCCGGTGGCTGCCGTTTCTGCTCAGAAAATCACTCCCGGAGGTTCCTGCAAAGTTTTAAGTCAAAAAGTGATCTATTTAGGTAAAACCTACGCTTGCGTTAAATCAGGGAAGAAGTTGGTGTGGAGCAGTGGCGTCAAGGTTGATAAGCCAACCCCATCTCAGGTGCTTACTCCAACACCCACTCCAACACCTACTCCAACACCCACTCCAACACCCACTCCAACACCCACTCCAACACCCACTCCAACGCCAACCCCTACACCAACTCCCATTGTTTTAACTTGGGACAATATTGCGGCCAACTACGGTGAGATTTCAACAAATGTCTTCAATAAGAGTCTGCTTCTTATCGATAGTAATTATCAACCAAAATTTAAGTTCAATATTTTAGTAGGACCGAATACAAAACCAAGCGTAATTAATCCCACTGCCGCCTTTAGCCTGGCATCTAATATGCTCAAAAACTTTAAGCAACCCGATGAGGTTTATGCGATTTATTATAATCACGTTGATAAACCTTGGGCCAAGAAATTCTTTCAAGATAATGACGGAGCGTCTTGGTGGAATTGGTCTGTAGATTATGCTTGTCCCAGTGAAAACAATTGTGAAATTGCAAGTGGCGGTAATTTACAAAACTGGAAAGGTTTTGTTCAGACAGGTGTGCCAAATTCACCGTGGTGGTCAGATCGCGCTCAATATGGAGAACAAGATATTCATGAGTTTATTCACGTAGTCCAGTCATATCAACAAAATTTCAAGTGGGGCAATTGGACAGACACAATCCCTGTATGGCTTTCCGAAGGGCAAGCAACGTTATTTCAAAAAATTGGCTGGAATAGGACTTTAAACTCTTACAAGCTGAATCAAGTTAATCAAATCAAGAAATTTTCTCCAACTGACTCCTTGAAAGATTTCTCTCCTGCGAACGTACTGATTTTCTATGATCTCCTAACGCCCGGAAAAAATCCTGATTTGGTAACAGCCAATCCTGCCATGCATCAGTACGCGTATTCATTGGGCTATGCAACTGTCGAAGCCCTTGCTGCGATTGGGGGATTCGATTCCACCATGGAACTCGTGCGTCAATCCGTGACTGGAACACCATTTAATCAAGCGTTTAAAAACATTTATGGCATTGAGTGGGCGGCTGCCGCACCAATCCTTGCCGAAGTTGTTTCAAAACAAAGCAAGTAGAACTTCCGTGACTTTTAACTACGCCTAATATTCGGCACTTAAATCATTCCAATGTGGATCATTTGAACATAAACTCCCACTATGCGTAAGGGAGTAATCGTTGTATCAATAATTGCCTTATTGGGAACCTTCTTACTCAACCCAGCTTCTGCCGCTGATAAAGCTGGGACTACCTGTACCAAGTTCAACCAAACATCAGTTGTGGCAGGAATGAAGTACACCTGCATCAAATCTGGTAAGAAGTTGGTATGGAGTAAGGGCATCAAGGTTCTGGTGCTAAGCCCCACTCCCACGCCAACTCCGGCATCAGCATCAACTCCGACGCCCACACCTACACCTACACCGACTCCTACACCTACTCAGAGCAAAACCGCTGAGGATATTAAGAACCTCGCAATATTGGAAAAGTCTTGGTCGCAAATTTCTGGGCAACAAGTTGCTCAAGACTCTGGTCGGATCATCTTCTTGATAGATCCTCAATTTCCAAGCCAAAGTAGAGATGCCATCAAGAAGGGTATCGAGTTAACTGTAGGAAAATTTGATTCGATATTTAAGGGCAGAAAGCCAATCTATGCAATTCTCTCTACTTCGCTTGATTTTGAGCTAGCGCAATACAAGAAATATCAACTCATGCAGCGAAACTTCGAAGCAGAGACGCAATCCAATCCAATCATGGGCCAGTGGCGCACCGATCAATATATGCAAATAGAGTCTGGAACTAAGGATTTTGGCTCAGGCGGCACAATGCCGTTATACGACGGAGTGATGGAGCCAGCTGGCTACTACATGTATTTCCGTATGCATCCTGCAAATCAAGATGCGACCTCTATCTTGATGGGGGCCCATGAAACTGGTCACTTATTGCATTGGCAAATGAACTCAGATTTTCCACAAACTCAACCTGCCTGGTGGATCGAAGGGCAAGCACAAATGATCGGTGAAAGTGTTGCGGCGCAAGCAGGTACGTTCGCTGAGTTTGAGAATTTCCTCAAATCTCAAACAAGGCCTGACTATGGCGGCGGTTTCTTCTCTGGAACAACTAAATTGGCTGAACTAGAGGGTGACTCCGTCACAAGATCACAATTCAATTGTGCGTTGTGTGGAACGAGGTTGGTCTATTCCAGAGGAAAAGTAGCAATTCACTTATTGGTCGGCAAGTATGGAATTGATAAAGTCATGGCATTCACGGCCACGCTTTCGCGCACAAACCGATGGTGGCAAAGTTTTGAGAAGACGTTTGGGGTATCCGTAGAAGATTTCTATGCTGAGTGCGATAGTTATGCTCAATGGTTTGCAGACTACTTTTCCCCTGGCTGGCGGAAATCACAATTTTAGTTTCATAAAACCATTGCACAGATATACACAGATCCATTTCAGGTTAAACGAATCACATTTTGGGCTAATCCTCTAAATGAGATCACATCAGTGAATGGTGAGGGACTTAAATCCCGACTTGGTGATTAAGAGCTAGCGGGCAGCGGCAGGGATATCGATCACTGAAGGATGCATTTTTCCAAGCGGGCCCTTTGCTGACTCCTTGAGAATCTGGGCGGTAATTTCTTCCACTTGTAGCGAGCTTTCTTTTAGAATTCGAGTCCAATTACATGAATTAGTGATGGAACAGACCCAACCATCGGTCGATGCATTGAGTACTCCAGAACCAGATTTAGTTGTGTAGTAGGTCATGCCTACACGTTCCGCTCGACCTCGCACCTTGGTATTGGTGCTGAGCATAAGTTGTACACCGGGTCCGGGATCGCGATCGGGAGAGTCGACTTCGCGTCCGACTACTCCCTTAATAATGTCGCCGGCTTTAAGGGTCGTGCCGGCGATGGGCCAGGCGCTGCTTCGGACCACTTGGTAATTAGCTTTCACGCCGAGTCCTGCATAAGCAGAACCCAAAATTTCGGATTCAGGTTGTGCTGCCGGTCCGCTTCGCCATTGGTTTGTTACTTTAAGAGCATCGGAGCGGTAGGGATCGAGATTATCGCGCCAGACCGCGACTTCACGACCGTTGTTTTGCAGGCGCGTTTTCCAGTAGCCCGTGTTTGCGCCAAGGACAACGATGTTCGTTCCTGAGTCACGCGCGGATACGACACCGCTTCTCATGGGGCGGGTCCAGTACTCGGCGTGGCCACCGAAAATGATGGAAGTATGCTCCTTGAGCAGAGCGGGTTTGGCATCCACATCTAAATCGGTGAGATAAGTGATGTCGAGGCCCAATTTCTCAGCGGTCTTAATCACCCCAAATTCGTGCACGAAAATTTGGCCAGCTCCATTGCCGTCATAAGGTCGATCGAATGAAACGACTCGCGATCTAGTGCCGTGATCTTCAGCCGCGCCCTTGTAGAGCGAGTATCCACCGAAATGGTTGTATGCCTGCCACGTGAGCACTGAAGAAATCAATACCAACGGCGAGCGCGCTGATTCATCTTTAATAAGTAGCGGCGCGAACGTTGCAGGTCCGCCGTCGTCGAGACGAGCCACATACTCGCCCGGTGGCATTTGGTTGGAAATGGGAAGGTTGACCGCCACGGGCCACTTCGTGCTTACTGTTCTTTCTGGAGCGGCAGTAACTGTGGCGCTCTCTTGCGGCGCCACGTTGGCAAGCGAGAGCTCCCACACTTTTCTCGCTCCGATCCCTCCGTAGTAGCCAAGTCGGTAGAGCGTGACGGTGGCTGACTTATTCCGTCCAGAGAGATGAAGACCCACCGAGTCTCCGCATGAGACGCTGGTTTTGTCGAACCAGCCTTGAATACGCTCCTTGCGAGGTGCTTTCTTGGTCTGCTTTTTCTGGGCATCAGCAAAGGTATTAGTGGCGTAGCGATTGAAGGGAATAGTGGTGCCATCGCCCACCCATCCAACAACAACGCGATCTCTCCAATGCACGTCGCCGGTCTTAGCGTTTTCGGTTGCCACCCAAGTGGGGCTTCGGTCCTGTGCTGGGCAACTTCCGCCCTGCGCGTGTGCGCTCTCCCACGGAATCAAGGAGAGGAGTAGCGCGATGAGGATCACTGCGTTGACGGCAGAAATCCTGAAGCGGGGCGGGCAGTTGGTTCTCATCGAGGCGATAGCCTAAGGCAGTGACCTCAAAGAATGCTCAACGGCCGGGCGAGCGCGAATTAGTGCTGGTTGTCGACTTCGGCGCCCAATATGCCCAGTTGATTGCCCGCCGTGTGCGCGAGGCGGGGGTCTATAGCGAGATCGTCGGCCATCACCTCTCGGCTGAAGCCATTCTCGCGATGCGTCCCAGTGCCATCATTCTTTCGGGCGGACCATCGAGTGTGTACGCCGCGGGCGCCCCGAGCGTAGATGCCGAGGTGCTCCGAGCTGGCATACCAGTCTTCGGCATTTGCTACGGCTTCCAACTCCTTTCACAGGCGCTAGGTGGCACTGTGGCACAAACAGGGCTCTCTGAATTTGGTCGAACCGAATTGCATCGCGAAGGGCCATCCGAGTTGCTGGCTGATCTGCCAGATAATTTCAAAGTATGGATGAGCCACGGTGATAGCGTCTCTCAAGCTCCTGCAGGATTTAGCATCACCGCAAAGAGCGCGGGTGCACCCATCGCAGCTTTTGAAAATCTGACCACTCGTTCGGCGGGTGTGCAATTCCATCCAGAGGTTCTCCATAGTGAATTCGGCCAAGCGATTCTCCAGCGCTGGCTCATCGATGTTGTCGGCCTGAAGCCGTCGTGGACGATGGAAAATGTGATTTCTACAGAAGTAGAAAAGATTCAATCCTTAGTGGGCAATAAGCGCGTAATTTGCGGGCTTTCTGGTGGAGTGGATTCTGCAGTTGCTGCCGCATTGGTACAAAAAGCTGTGGGTGCCCAACTCACTTGTGTCTTCGTGGATCATGGCTTACTTCGTCAAGGGGAGGCCGAACAAGTAGAGCGCGACTTCGTGGCCGCTACTGGTGTGAATCTTCATGTGGTCGATGCGCGCGAGAAGTTCCTTGCCGAGCTTGCTGGAGTTACCGATCCAGAAACGAAACGCAAAATCATCGGTCGTGAATTCATCCGCGCCTTCGAACAAGCTGCGCGCGATATCTCCAAAGACGAGCCAGTAGATTTCCTCGTGCAGGGAACTCTCTATCCCGATGTCGTGGAATCGGGCGGGGGAGCCGGCACTGCCAATATCAAGAGCCATCACAATGTGGGTGGACTTCCGGAGGACCTCAAGTTTGCCTTGATCGAGCCGTTGCGCACGCTCTTCAAAGACGAAGTGCGCCGAGTAGGTGCTGACCTCGGGCTTCCAGCTGCCATCGTGCAACGCCAGCCATTCCCTGGCCCCGGACTAGGAATACGCATCATCGGTGAGGTCACTGAGCCCCGTCTTGAAATTTTGCGCGCCGCTGATGCCATTGCCCGCGAAGAACTCACGCGCGCAGGACTCGATGGCGAAATTTGGCAATGCCCAGTCGTTCTTCTTGCTGATGTGCGAAGTGTTGGAGTGCAAGGAGATGGACGTACATACGGGCATCCGATCGTCCTTCGTCCAGTCTCGAGTGAAGATGCGATGACCGCCGACTGGAGTCGACTGCCGTATGACGTCCTTGAAAAGATTTCGACGCGCATTACCAATGAAGTGCGTGATGTAAACCGAGTAGTGCTTGATGTTACGAGCAAGCCACCCGGCACTATTGAGTGGGAGTAGCGATGTCCTTTCTGAGTATCGACGAAGTCGTCATACACGTTGTCGATATCGAGGCATCGGCTAAGTTCTATATCGGTGCATTTGATCTACACATGTTGGCAAATGAAAATGATTCCATCCTCCTTGGAGTACTTAATTCGCCCAGTGGAAAGATTCGTCTTCGCGAGGTACGTGCGCGTGAAGGTAACGCTCCTCAGGTGTGGGATCTTGGTCCTCGTCTCTTGGGTATGTACTCGCGCGATCTCACATCTACTTTGAAGCGAATTGAAGAAGCCGGCGGAAAGCCGCGGCCACTCGTTTCCTATCCTTACGGTGGGGGACAGATGCGCGAGGCCATTGCCCTCGGTAGCGATCATGTGTGGTGGACGCTTCCAGAGGTGGGCGTTGATGGTCCGCGTCAACCTGCTCCAGCTCTTGAGCAGAATCCGGCTCGTCAACACGGCGAACTTCATACAGTCGTGGTTGTGGTCGAAGATGTCGATCAGGCAATCACCTTCTTTCGCGACGCGGGCGGCATGACATTGCTCTTTGATGGCGTCATGCAAGGCGAAGTCTTTGAAGAGATGATTGGTTTCCCGAGCGGGGCCTCTCTACGTATCGCATTCCTTGCTGGGCCAGATAAAGCCCCTGCCCGCATTGAGTTTATGTCCTTCGAAGGTGTCGAGCGCTCCGAAAAACTTAACAAGAACATCGGTATTCGACGCATCGTGATGAACACGGCCGATCTCGCAGAAACTCTCGCGAAATTTGTTGAACTCGAATGCCGCATGATTTCAGAAAATGTGATCGAGGGTCCTGCAGGTATCGAAGTGGAATTGCGAGAAGTTAAGCAGTAATTGCAATTTTGAAAGCTTCAGCAGTGCGACCATCGGGTAGGTCGTTCGCTTTTGCAATTCTTTCGCCCCACATGCGCACCATTCCAGGCATATCTTCCATGTGAGCCGTCTGGCTGTGGTGTGCCTTGAGGGCTTCGATCTTCTGTTCAAAGAATTCGGTGGTGTCTACGAAGTGATTAGTGGCCGGTGAACCCATGATCCATGCTTCGCGAACGGTCCACGGTTGCAGGCCCTCTTCTTCGAGTAGTTCAGGAAAGGCGAATGGATTACGAGCATCTGGATAAATAGCCTGGATCGCAGCTTCCCCGGCGGCCATATGGTCGGGATGGCTCGCGCCGATGCGGTCCCAATTACGCTCTGGAGATTGGATGACCATGCGATCGGGTCGTGCAATTCGAATAGCGCGCACAATCGATTTACGCAGTTCGATGGTGGGTTGTAGCCACCCGTCGACGTAATTGAGGAAAGTAATCTCTTCGACGCCGAGGACTTTGCCAGCGGCGCGTTGTTCGCGCTGGCGAATCCCGGGGATCTCACTTCGCGGGACTTCGTCGTCGTTTCCGCCCTGGTCACCATTGGTGCAGATGCAGTAGGAGACATGAATTCCGGATTTAACCCAGCCTGCGATCGTGCCACCGGCGCCGAAATCCACATCATCTGGATGTGCGGTGACCACTAGGACACGCTCGATACCCTCGTTGCTTACTTCGCTCACCCGCACATCCTAGGCGAGCGACTAGGCTCGCGCTCCGTGAGGGAAGATTTGCTGGTCGGTTTGAACCCGGCGCAACGTGATGCGGTGACGCATACAGGCTCGCCCCTGCTCATCGTCGCCGGCGCTGGCTCCGGCAAGACGAGGGTGCTCACCAGGCGAATCTCTTACTTACTGGCAACCGGCGCGGCCGAACCCCATGAAATTTTGGCCATCACCTTCACCAACAAAGCAGCGGGCGAGATGCGCGAACGCGTGGTGGAGCTCGTCAATGAGCTCTCGCCTTCCCACTCCCTTCGCAACGCCCGCTCTATCTGGGTCTCCACCTTCCACTCTGCCTGCGTACGCATTCTTCGCGGAGATGCGGCTGCCGCGGGTTTCTCGTCTTCGTTTTCTATTTATGACCAATCCGATAGTCAGAAGTTGATGTCGCTGGTGTGCAAGGACTTGGATCTAGACCCCAAGCGCTATCCACCTCGACAATTCTCCAACTTGGTGAGTGCGGCCAAGAATGAATTGATCGATCCGGAGGAGTACGCACGCAGGGCCACAAATCACATTGAAAGCATGTGCGCTGATGCCTACAAGCGCTACCAAGCGCGTCTTGAAGGCGCCAACGCGATGGATTTCGACGACCTTATTTCAAATACGGTACGCCTTTTACAAACCAATCCACTAGTTCGCGATCGATACCGACATCGCTTCAAGCACGTGCTAGTCGATGAGTACCAAGACACTAATCACGCCCAATACGAATTGGTCCGCCAACTGGTTGGTAGCGAGAGTGATGCCATTCCTCCTGCAGAGCTTTGCGTGGTCGGAGATGCCGACCAATCGATCTATGCTTTTCGCGGTGCCACGATCCGAAATATTTTGCAGTTTGAAGAGGATTATCCGCGAGCGCGCACCGTACTTCTCGAACAGAACTACCGTTCTACACAAAATATTCTGTCGGCAGCTAACTCTGTTATTTCTAAGAACCGCGAGCGCAAACCAAAGAACCTCTGGTCCGAAAGTGGCGCGGGCTCAGCGATTGTTGGATTTGTTGGCGAGAATGAACACGACGAAGCCTCTTTCGTAGCCAAAGAAATATCAGAAATGTGCCGTGGCTCGGTGAAGCCAAGCGACATAGCGCTCTTCTATCGCACGAACGCGCAATCTCGTGTCTTTGAAGAAATCTTTATGCGAACTGGAATCGCCTACAAGGTTGTCGGCGGCGTGCGCTTCTATGAACGTAAGGAAGTAAAGGATCTTCTGGCATATCTGCGGGTAGTGAATAACCCCAACGATGAAGTCTCGCTACGCCGCATTATTAATACACCCAAACGTGGACTTGGTGATCGCGCCTTGGCAAGCATCGATGCCCTTGCACAAATGGAGCAGACTTCGTTTTGGCGGGCACTCTGTCGCGCGAGTAATGCACCAGGTCTGCCGGCTCGCGCGGTATCAACGATCGACACATTCACTTCCATGATTCACGCTCTGCGCACACTTGTGGAGAGCGGACTGACTGCTGGAGCAGTTGCGCAAGCCGTCCTTGAGCAATCGGGGCTCATCCAAGAATTAGCGGCCAGTAGCGATCCGCAGGATGAAATGCGTATCGAGAACTTGGAAGAACTTGTAGCGGTAGCCCACGAGTTCGATGCCAACTTCGAAGCTGATGCGGATCCAGATGTTGATCGACCCACCTTGCTAGCTTTCCTCGAGCAAGTCTCATTGGTCGCTGATGCGGATGAAATTCCAGATAACGAAGATGGCGTCATTACTTTGATGACGCTGCACACGGCTAAAGGTTTGGAATTTCCGGTCGTCTTCCTCACTGGTATGGAAGAAGGAATCTTCCCGCACTCGCGCTCTCTGATGGAACCCGGTGAAATTGAAGAAGAACGTCGCCTGGCATACGTCGGGTTAACGCGCGCTCGTGAACATCTCTATCTTTCGCGCGCATCGGCTCGTTCCACGTGGGGCTCTCCTAATTACAACCCGCCGTCTCGATTCCTTGAGGAGATTCCTGAGGAGCTGATTGAGTGGCGCCAAGTGGCATCCGCATTCTCATCGACTCGCTCCTCGCCGAATCGGCTCGCTGGTCGTGATGCTCCGCCACCGCTTCCCACGGGTAAGCGCACCGTTACTGTCGTGGACCTCGCTGCCGGTGATCGGGTCAATCACGACACCTTTGGGCTCGGTCGGGTGGTCTCGATGGCGGGGGCAGGGGAGAAGGCTGAGGCCACTATTGATTTCGGTTCATTTGGGACAAAGCGCCTGCTTTTGCGCTATGCCCCTGTGGAAAAGCTCTCATAATCGCTGGCGGGCTGGACTCCTAGCCCCCCTCTTTGGCAGGGTGGCGGGGTAGGTCTTCGATCGTCCGCGCCGTAAGGCTCGATCCCGCAGGGGGTGACATGTCGCCGAAACTAAGAGCTCCGCAAAGTAAATTCTCGATTCGCACAGTAAGCCGCAAGGTGATCGCCCTCGGTGTTGCGCTCCCGGTGGCCGCGCTCCTTGTCATCTCCTCCACATCAACTCCGGGAACCTCCGTGGCGTTGGATCTCACTCCGACGGCAACTTCGGCTATCTCAAAGTCGCTGGTGGCTCACCCCGTCACTGGTGCTATTCCTTTCACCGGAGATCTCAAGGCTAAGAAGCGCCTGGCTAAAATTGCGGCCGCGAAAGCGAAGAAGATCGCGACTGCCCGCGAGCGCGCACGTCTTGCCAAAATTTCGCGTAACTTCACCCGTCCAGTAGTGAATTACCGCCTCTCGGCTTCATTCGGTTCCAAATCTCGCTTATGGGCGCATCGCCATACGGGGCAAGATTTTGCAGCTGCGTACGGCGCACCGGTTCGCGCCGCCGAAAGTGGCGTAGTGGTTTTTGCTGGATGGGACGGTCCATATGGCCGCAAAATCGCTATCCGCCATCCCAATGGCGTGCAGACTTGGTACGGCCACCTTTCGCGGATCAGCGTCAAGGTGGGACAGAACGTTAAGGTAGGCAAGCGAATTGGTTCAGTAGGTGCCTCTGGCAATGTCACCGGAACGCACCTGCACTTCGAGGTTCGCAAGTATGGTGTGCCAGTAAATCCAGTGAAGTGGTTACGATCGATGGGAATTTGGGTCTGATATGCGTCGTGTTGTAGTAGCAAAGCCAGGACTTGACGGCCACGATCGTGGAGCAAAAGTTGTCGCACGCGCTTTACGCGATGCTGGCATCGAAGTGATCTACACCGGTCTTCACCAAACTCCTGAACAAATTGTTGAGACTGCAATTCAAGAAGATGCTGACGCAATCGGACTCTCGATTCTCTCCGGTGCCCACCTCACCCTTTTCGAGCGTTTGATGACCCTCTTGAAAGAGCGGGATGCCGCCGACATTTTGGTCTTCGGTGGCGGAATCATTCCTGATGCCGATATCCCGCTCCTCAAGGAGATGGGCGTTTCTGCCGTCTTTACGCCTGGAACCACCATGGACACCATCGTCGAGTGGGTTACTTCACACGTCCCAGCCTGACGATCGCTGGTTCCACGCCATACAAGGTCGCATAATTACCCCAGGTTTTCTTTTCTAAGAGGAGCTTCCGAAGGAGCATCGTGGATCTATACGAATATCAAGCGCGGGATCTCTTTGAAAGTCACGGTGTTCCAGTACTCAAGGGCAGTGTCGCTACCACGGTAGCCGAGGCCGTATCGGCCGCCGAAGAGATCGGTGGCGTTGTTGTTGTTAAGGCTCAAGTAAAAGTAGGCGGGCGCGGTAAGGCCGGCGGAGTGAAGGTCGCTAAGACCATCGACGAAGTTCGCGAGCACGCCACCAATATTCTTGGAATGGATATCAAAGGTCACACCGTTAACCGCGTGATGATCGCGCAAGGCGCCTCCATTGTCGAGGAGTATTACGTTTCAATTCTCGTTGATCGTGCGCAACGTCAATACCTAGTTATGGCATCTACTGCCGGTGGCGTTGAGATCGAACAAGTTGCACACGAGACTCCAGAGTTGCTCGCAATGGTGGGCATCGATCCACTTAAGGGAATTGATCGCGCTCTTGCACTTTCAATCGTGCAACAAGCAAAGTTCCCATCCGACATTGAAGGTCAGGTTGCCGATGTCTTGGTAACCCTTTGGAAGGTTTTCCAATCAGAAGATGCCACCTTGGTCGAAGTGAACCCGCTCGTGAAAACTTCAGATGGTCGCATCATCGCCCTCGATGGAAAAGTTTCACTAGATGAGAACGCTGACTTCCGTCACCCAGCTCACGAAGCACTTATCGATGAGAGCGCTACGGATCCTCTTGAAGTCGCTGCTAAGGCGAAGAACTTGAATTACGTAAAGCTCGATGGTGAAGTTGGAATCATCGGCAACGGTGCAGGTCTTGTAATGAGCACGCTCGATGTTGTGGCCTACGCCGGTGAGAACTTTGGTGGAGTGCGGCCAGCAAACTTCCTTGATATTGGTGGCGGTGCCTCTGCTCAAGTAATGGCCGACGGATTGTCGATCATCCTCTCTGACCCAGCGGTCAAGAGTGTTTTTGTTAACGTCTTTGGCGGCATTACTGCGTGTGATGCCGTTGCGAACGGCATTGTGCAGGCGCTTTCGATGCTGGGAGATAAGGCAACAAAGCCTCTTGTTGTTCGACTCGATGGCAACAATGTTCTTGAAGGACGCAGAATTTTGAATGAAGCAAACCATCCGCTCGTAGAGCAGTTAGACACTATGGATGGCGCCGCTGCACGTGCCGCCGAACTCGCAGGAAAGGCTGGAAAGTAACATGGCAATTTTCCTCGATGGCAATTCACGCATTCTCGTTCAAGGAATTACTGGTTCAGAAGGAACAAAGCACACGAAGCGCATGCTCGCATCGGGTAGTCAGGTCGTTGCTGGCGTTACCCCTGGAAAAGGTGGGCAAACGGTAGAGATCGACGGCCACGCCATTCCAGTATTCAACTCAGTGCAAGAGGCGCGTGCCGCTACGCAAGCCAACGTCAGCGTTGTCTTTGTACCCCCTAAATTCACAAAAGGCGCCGTTATCGAAGCGGTCGACGGCAAGATCGAATTAGTCGTTGTTATTACTGAAGGCGTTCCGGTTCATGATTCAGCAGAATTCTTTGCCTACGCGCAAGCGAGTAAGCACACGCGCCTTATCGGCCCGAACTGCCCTGGTTTGATCTCTCCAGGATTATCTAACGCCGGAATTATTCCAGCAGATATTACAAAGAAGGGACCAGTTGGTTTGGTCTCCAAATCTGGAACTCTGACTTACCAAATGATGTATGAACTTCGTGACCTTGGATTCTCGACCTGCATTGGCATTGGTGGAGACCCCATCATCGGCACGACGCATATCGATGCGCTACGAGCATTCGAAGCAGATCCAGACACAAAGGTCATCGTGATGATTGGTGAGATCGGTGGCGACGCTGAAGAGCGAGCCGCTGCATTCATCAAGGAACATGTCACCAAGCCCGTTGTTGGATACGTTGCTGGCTTCACTGCTCCTGAGGGCAAGACCATGGGTCACGCAGGCGCGATTGTCTCTGGTTCATCGGGTACCGCCCAGGCCAAGAAAGAGGCTCTTGAGGCCGCCGGCGTACGAGTCGGCAAAACACCGAGTGAGACTGCTCGCCTTCTTCGCGAGATCCTGTAACAGTTTGCGGGTGAGCGCTCACCGCAATCCCTACGGCCTAGCGGTTCAAGAGGCTTTGCGCGCCGTCACACTTACTCTCGTCCCTATTCTCCTCATCTCCATTGTTGCCTGGTCGTTTGCCGGAAGTAGAAATGGTCAGCTCGGGGATGCGGTTCATGGTGGAGCTTGGATTTGGTTAGCGGCCCACAAGGTGCTGCTCCACCTATCGCTTCCGCCCGGAGATATTGCTGGAACTCTCTGGTTCACGCCTCTTGGATTTCTCATTTTTCCCCTTGTTGTGCTGCGCGGCGCATGCAAGCGCATGATGAAAGAGAGTTCCAACTACCGCGGTGGGCTCACTTTGCTCTCCACTTCATACGGGGCTTTCCTCGGAATTGTTGCCTTACTTTCTGCGACGCACGCAGTTCGCCCCAACCCACTGAGTGCCTTCTTCGCCGGCTTGATTCTTACTCTCATAGCCGCGCTCACTCTGCAGGCGCCGCAACTTGCTAAAGCGCAAGGTGAGTTATCACGAGTCGTGAAGAGTTCACTCCTTAACGTTGCGGGATTGTTGGCAGCCTCGCTCTTACTCTTCCTCGTTTCAACTCTCATGAATTTTGGCCAACTACTCAATCTCTATGCAGTGCTTCGTGCTGGGTTTATCGGCACCCTCTTGATTACTGCCGTGATGCTCTTAGCCGTACCTAACGCGGTAGCGATGACAATGGCATATGTGAGCGGTGCTGGCTTTGCGGTGGGTTCGGGTTCACTCTTCTCACCATTTTCGGTGCACTCCGCTGAAATTCCAGCGCTGCCGATACTTGCTGGATTACCAGCAGGCACAGGCACCTTCACCCACTTGCTTCCGGTACTTCTTATTTTCTGGAGCATCTTCACTGGCTATCGATCAGTAGAAGCGGAGTTATCAGTGAAGTACCGCTTGCGAGATGGCGCGCTTCATGGAGCGCTCTCGCTTCTTCTGTTGATTCTTATCAATGTGCTGGCAGGTGGCTCACTTCTCGGCGGCCGGCTTTCAGCCGTAGGCGCGTCTTATTGGCGTATTGCACTCTTCGGTGGGCCAATATTGATTCTTGGTGGGGCACTCGGCGCGCTTCTGGTTGGTCTACTTCATCGCTCTCATCGCGCTTAATCGCGCTTCTAGATCTGCTTGAAATCCATCGGAGCAGGAACTGGTTGCAACATGGGTATTTGCACCTAGTTGGCACTCGGCGTAGCGATTGATCTCCGTGCTGAGCAAAAGAGTGCCGATCGTGGTGAGAAAGGCGACCACGATCATGATGATGCTAATAATCATCGCAGGCGTAGAAAAACGAATTGATAGCACCAGAGCCGCGATTGCCACTGCCATCGCGAATGCTTGTCCCTGCCAGGAGGGCAATGTGAAGATCATCAAGAAGATCGAAGCGATCGAAGCCAAAAGCGCAAAGCGCCCGCGAAGTACTCGCTTATCAATTTCATTGTTGGGTCGCTCCATAGGGGGCAACGCTACCGAGTAGGCTCATGAGTGTGTTAACTGAACTACCTCGAATTGTGATTCTGGCTTCTGGTCAAGGCTCCTTGGCTGCTGCCCTCATGGAATCAGCGCAGCTTTTTGAGGTGGCGGCAGTGGTCTCCGATAAGGCAGATGCGCCGGTTCTGGCGCGGGCCGAATCGGCCGGAATTTGCGCGATCTCGCTCCCGCTGCAGGGCGATCGGCCAACCTGGGAGAGCGCTCTCGCCGATCAAGTAGCCTGCTTCGCTCCAGAATTAGTAGTTTCTGCCGGGTTTATGCGGATCCTCTCGCCACGTTTTCTTGGACAATTCCGCGTGATCAATTCACACCCTTCACTCTTACCGGACTTTCCAGGCGCACACGCAGTGCGCGATGCGCTCGCCTCGGGGGCAAGCCAGAGCGGGTGCACAGTTCACTGGGTCGACGAAGGAGTAGATACTGGTGAAGTGATCGCTCAACGGATCGTTGAAGTGATTCCGGGAGATACTGAGGCAACGCTGCACGAAAGAATCAAAGTTGTGGAGCGTGAACTTCTAGTATCAGTAGTAGAAGCTCTCGTGAAGGGAGAATGAGGTGGGTTCATCTCGCAGAAAAGTCTCGCGCGCGCTATTGAGTGTGTACGACAAAGCTGGCTTGATTGATTTAGCGCGTGTATTAGAAGCGCACGGAGTAGAGATTGTTTCCACCGGTTCAACTGCGAAGCGAATTGCTGAAGCGGGTATTTCGGTAACACCAGTTGAAGATGTCACTGGGTTTCCAGAGTGCCTCGATGGACGAGTGAAGACGCTTCATCCAAAAATTCATGCTGGAATTCTGGCCAATCTTTCGCTTGAGAACCACGTTGAACAATTGCAGGCAATGGGTATCGCTCCCTTTGATCTTGTGGTGGTCAATCTCTATCCCTTCACGGAGACGGTAGCTTCGGGGGCATCATCGGCTGAATGTGTTGAGCAAATCGATATAGGCGGTCCCACGATGGTTCGTGCGGCCGCCAAAAATCATGGTTCGGTGGCAGTAGTAGTTTCACCTTCTCAATACACCTGGCTATCCGAGAGCATCGCACTCGGCGGGACAACCCTGGAAGAGCGCCAGCACCTCGCGGCTAAAGCTTTCTCGCACACAGCTGATTACGACGTGGCCGTGGCATCTTGGCTTGGAACGGTGCTTGCGCCGGGCACTTCAGAATTTCCTGAATGGCTCGGGGCGACGTGGAATCTTCAAGCAAGCCTTCGTTACGGGGAGAATCCACATCAACATGCAGCGCTGTACGAGAGCGCCTCAAGTGGCGGTGGATTGGCAGGTGCAGAACAACTTCATGGCAAAGAGATGTCGTACAACAACTATGTCGACGCTGACGCAGCATGGCGTGCGGTGTGGGATCACACAGAACCCGCAATTGCGATAATCAAACATACAAATCCGTGCGGTATCGCTTCTTCGAGTACGTTGCTGGCTGCATACGAGGCCGCCCATGCATGCGATCCACTCTCTGCGTTCGGCGGAATCATCGCATCGAACCGGCTCTACACTGCAGATGTTGCGATGGCTTGCCAAGATGTTTTCACGGAAGTGATCATCGCTCCGGAATTTGAAGAGCGGGCGCTTGCCATTCTCCGAGCCAAACCATCGGTTCGCATCTTGCAAGCCGCGCCCCCGCGCAGGGGCGGAGTAGACCTTCGGCCGATCTTGGGTGGCGCTCTCCTTCAGCATTCCGATAGTAATCAAGCAGAAGGTGATCTCAGTAGTAATTGGAAACTTGTTAGCGGCGCACCGGCCGATGAATCAACGTTTGCAGATTTGGAATTTGCCTGGCGATGCCTGCGCTCGGTGAAAAGTAATGCCATCGCGCTTGCTCATCATCGCGCAACTGTAGGAATTGGTATGGGGCAAGTAAATCGAGTCGATTCGGCACGTTTGGCAATCGCGCGTGCGGGTGATCGAGCGCAGGGGAGTGTGGCGGCCAGTGATGCATTCTTTCCCTTCGCGGATGGTTTAGAAATCTTGCTTTCTGGTGGAGTCCGAGCCGTTGTGCAACCCGGTGGCAGCATTAGGGATGAAGAAGTGATCGCGCTTGCGCAATCACGAGGGATCACTATGTACTTCACCGGGGCGCGTCACTTCACGCATTAGTGCTCTCTGGGCGGGCTAGGTAGGCTTTCGAATATGGATGCCACCGGTAAGCAGAATGCTCGGTTGACTCCGCGCGCACGCCTTATCGGTCTGGCCTTGAGTGGGCTGGCGCTGCTCTTCCTTGCCCTGGGCTTTCTACGCACAGGTGGCCTTATTTTGGCTCTCCTCTTGGCCTCGATGGCTTACTGGCGCTCCCGCCGAAAGATGGCCTGGTCACGCTCAAAGCGGGTAGATGTGGCCACACTCACGCTCTTAGCGGTCGGACTTGCGGCTTTGGCAGTCGCACTTCCGCACGGGAAGTAATATCTTTACATCAAGATATCTTCTTAGAGCGCCCCAGGAGGGCAGATGAACGGCCATTTAAATGGAAAAGTCACCGTCGTTGGATCAGGGTTTTACGGATCAACAACCGCCCAACGTCTTGCCGAGTACAACGTCTTTAAGACAGTGGTGCTGACAGACATCGTCGAAGGCAAACCTGAAGGTCTCGCCCTTGATCTCAATCAATCGCGTTCGGTTGAAGGTTTCGAAACCAAAGTTGTCGGTGCCACTACTGGCATGGATGGATCTGGCTACGAAGCTACTGCCGGTTCGGATGTTGTCGTCATCACAGCTGGTCTTCCACGTAAGCCAGGCATGAGCCGGATGGATCTCTTGGAAACCAACGCGAAAATTGTGCGCGGAGTTGCCGAGAACATCGCAAAGCACAGCCCCAACGCAGTCATCATTGTGGTTTCTAACCCGCTTGATGAAATGACGGCACTTGCGCAAATTGCTTCGAAGTTCCCACACAATCGCGTGATGGGCCAAGCAGGCATGCTCGACACTGCGCGATTCACCCACTTTGTTGCTGAAGAACTCGGAGTTGCTGTCGGTGCAGTTAAGACGCTGACTCTGGGATCGCATGGCGACACCATGGTTCCGGTACCAAGTCGTTGCACTGTGAACGGAAAGCCGCTCTCTGATCTGCTCTCTGCAGAGAAGATTGAAGAACTCGTCGTGCGCACGCGCAATGGTGGTGCCGAAGTGGTAGCCCTCCTTAAGACGGGCTCTGCTTATTACGCGCCTTCAGCGGCGGCAGCTCGTATGGCAAAGGCAGTCATCGAAGATTCGGGTGCGATCATGCCGGTCTGCGCGTGGGTAGATGGCGAATACGGCATTAAGGGTGTTTATCTTGGCGTGGAAGCTGAGATTGGTAAGAGCGGAGTTCGTAAGGTTGTCGAGACCGCCCTCACGCCAGCCGAAATTGAATCACTCAAAGAAGCCGCTGAAGCGGTACGGAGCAAGCAATCAGACATTCAAAGTCTGTAGGAGATTCGCATGAGCAAGATCAAAGTAGTTGGCACAGTCGTCGAGATGGATGGCGACGAAATGACTCGCATTATCTGGCAGTTCATTAAGGATCAATTGATTCTGCCTTACCTTGATGTAAACCTTGATTACTACGACCTTTCGATTGAAAATCGAGATGCCACGGATGATCAAGTCACGATCGATTCGGCACATGCCACAAAGAAGCACGGCGTGGCCGTTAAGTGCGCAACGATCACACCAGATGAGGCTCGAGTCGAAGAGTTCGGTCTCAAGAAGATGTGGAAGTCTCCTAACGGAACTGTTCGTAACATTCTCGGTGGCGTGATTTTCCGTGAGCCAATCGTTATTAGCAATATTCCTCGACTGGTTCCTGGTTGGACTAAGCCGATCGTTATTGGACGTCACGCATTCGGTGATCAATACCGCGCAACAGACGTTAAAATTCCCGGTGAAGGCAAGCTCACCCTTACGTGGACTCCGAAAGATGGATCTGCGCCGATGGAACTCGAAGTCTTCGACTATCCGAGCCCAGGTGTAGCGATGGCGATGTACAACCTCGACGATTCCATTCGTGACTTCGCGCGTGCCTCTCTTCAATACGGCCTCACCCTTAACTACCCGGTCTACTTGAGTACCAAGAACACCATCCTTAAGGCGTATGACGGCCGCTTCAAAGATATTTTTGAAGAGGTCTTTGAGGCTGAGTACAAGACCGCCTTCGAAAAGGCGGGGATCACCTACGAGCACCGCCTTATCGATGACATGGTCGCCTCTGCCCTTAAGTGGGAAGGTGGCTACGTCTGGGCCTGTAAGAATTACGACGGCGATGTGGAATCAGACATCGTGGCGCAGGGCTTTGGCTCACTCGGTCTTATGACTTCAGTCTTGATGACTGCCGATGGTAAAACGGTTGAAGCGGAAGCCGCACACGGCACCGTTACTCGTCATTACCGGATGCATCAACAAGGAAAGCCGACCTCTACTAACCCGATCGCCTCAATCTTCGCTTGGACGCGTGGACTATCGCATCGCGGAAAGATGGATGGCACTCCCGATGTCACCAAGTTTGCTGAAACATTGGAGCGCGTCTGCATCGAAACCGTTGAAAGCGGAAAGATGACAAAGGATTTGGCCAGCCTCATCGGACCAGATCAAGCATGGATGACTACCCAAGATTTCTTGGCAGCTATCGATACAAACCTACAAAAGGCGATGGCCTAAAGGATTAGTTATTGAGGCGCACACCGCTGGTTTTATCAAAGAGGTGCACCTCGGTTGGTGAGAGAAAGAGTCGCTCACCGATTGAGGGCGCCTCTTTTGGTTTACACCGGAAAACGAGAAAGTCTGCGCTGATGAGAGCGGCATCTGTGGAAGTTGGCGTGGCATATACGTATGAATCCGCGCCAAGGAATTCTATTGAATCAACTTGAACCTCTACTCCGCTGTCGCTGATCTCCCATTTGTCAGGGCGAACGCCAACAAGTGTCTCTGGATTGAGATCTACCCCAAAATTGAGCGAAAGGGATGCGCGGGAAAGTTCCAAGATATTCATCGCGGGGGAGCCGATGAAGGTGGCTACAAAGATATCGGCCGGCTTTTCATAAATCTCCTGCGGTGAAGCAATTTGAAGTATGCGACCCTTATTCATCACTGCTACTCGGGTACCCATGGTCATCGCCTCGGCTTGATCATGAGTGACATAGAGCGTGGTGACCCTTAACTCTCTTTGTAGCGCGGAAATACGTGTGCGTGTGCTTACTCGCAACTTTGCATCAAGGTTTGAGAGCGGCTCATCCATGAGGAATAACTGAGGTTTGCGAATAATGGCTCGCCCCATCGCAACTCTTTGCTTCTCGCCGCCCGAAAGTTCTTTAGGTTTGCGTTCCAACAATTCTTGTAGATCCAAGAGTGCGGCGGTCTCTTTAACTCGCCTTGAGATTTCTTCTGAACTCTTGCCGGCAACCTTGAGGGCAAAGCCCATGTTCTCTGCAACGGTCATGTGTGGATACAGCGCATATGACTGAAACACCATCGCCACATCTCGATCCTTCGCATCAAGTTGTGAGACGTCTTCGCCTCCAAGAATGATCGAGCCCGAGTCGAGTGGTTCTAGGCCGGCAAGCATTCGTAGTGTGGTGGATTTTCCACTCCCGGAAGGGCCGACTAAAACCAGGAACTCACCGTCGTAAATTTCTAAATCGAGGGCAGATACCGCTGCCTCCCGGTCATAGTGGCGAGAGACGCCACGCACGCTGACGGCAGCCATCGATTTCTCCATTCTCCCGGCAGGAACGTGCCGGACGATCCTTAGGATGAATGAACAGGATGAATAAGCAAGATGAGCATAAGGGTTGAGTGGAGCAGGCAGGTAGCGCGCTAGGCTGTGCCTGTGTCAGACGGACCCCTGAGCTGGGGCGCATTCTTCGCCAACGTTGCGCTTGTGCTTGCTTTCATCATCATCGCGGCTGTCTTTGTCGCAGCCGAAATTGCCTTGATCTCCCTTCGGGATGGTCAGGTTCGTTCCTTGAGCGAGCGCGGACGTCGTGGCGAGAAGGTCGCAAAGCTAGCGGAGAATCCCAACCGCTTCTTGGCTGCTGCCCAAGTAGGAATTACCGTTTCGACTCTCCTTTCGGCAGCACTTGGCGCAGAGCGCCTTGGAAGATTCCTTACTCCAACTTTTGCAACGTGGGGACTGAGCGAATCTTTCGCAAATGTTCTTGCGCTGGTCTTGGTGACTTTCGGGGTCGCTTACGTATCTCTCGTACTCGGTGAGTTAGTTCCTAAACGCTTAGCCCTCCAGAAGACTGAGTCGATCGCGCTCGCGGCGGCACCGACTATTGATCGCATTGCCATTCTCTTTCGTCCGGTCATTTGGCTACTTTCAAGATCAACGGATGTAGTTGTCCGGCTCTTTGGTGTTGACCCCCATAAATCAAGGGATGCGATCAGCGAAGAAGAGATCATTAACCTGGTGAGCGGACATGCCTCTCTAGGAATTACCGAACGAGAGATAGTCGAAGAAGTTTTTAACGCTACTGACCGCCAGATTCATGAGTTCATGATTCCCCGCACTGAAGTCGATTTCTTAGATCAGAGCATGACAGTTTCGGAAGCTCGAGATATTGCACTCACACAAGCGCATTCCCGCTACCCCGTCCGTAGGGACTCCGCAGATGACATTGTGGGCTTCATCCATGTGCGCGACCTGCTAGACCCGGCCCGCACATCGATGGCACTCTCTGGGTTTGTTCGCCCATTACTTTTCTTACCGGGTACAAAATTGCTCATTCCGGCGTTGAACGAAATGAAGCTCGGACGCCATCACATGGCGATCGTGCTCGATGAATACGGTGGGACTGACGGCATCATCACTCTGGAAGACATAGTTGAACAGATTCTTGGCGATATTCAAGATGAGTACGACGACGACGATAATGTCACCACTCAGGCACTTTCCGGAGAGTACGAAGTTGACGGCCTGACCTCATTGGAGGACTTAGCCGAAGAGACCAGCATTGAACTCCCTGAAGGGCCCTACGAGACGCTCGCTGGATTTATCCTTCACCATCTTGGGCGTTTGCCCGATATTGGAACGCGCTTCTCGCAAGAAGGTATCTCTTTTGAGGTCTTGGCTCTCGACGGCAAGCGTATTTCGCGAGTGCAATTGCGAGTAGATGACCCGCAAGATGAAAAATCCAGCACATCAGCGGCGTCCGAGATGGAAGAATAAGGCCATGCCTCGTGTGCTCTCAGGAATTCAGCCGACTCATGACTCTTTCCATTTGGGGAATTATCTTGGAGCAGTGCGCCAATGGGTTGCCCTTCAAGAGAGCCACGATGCTTTCTATTGCGTAGTCGATTTACATGCGATCACTGTGGAACATGATCCAGAGGCGCTGCGCCGCCGGACGTTGCTCTCCATCGCCCAGTTAGTGGCGGCGGGACTTGATCCAGCACGGTGCACTCTCTTCGTGCAGTCGCAGGTTCCCGAACATGCTCAGCTGGCCTGGGTGCTGAGTTGCATCACGGGATTTGGCGAAGCCTCTCGGATGACTCAATTTAAGGATAAGAGTCAAAAGGGTGGTTTAGATCGCGCCACCGTGGGCCTCTTCACATACCCCATCTTGCAAGCTGCCGATATTTTGCTTTATCAGGCGGATGAAGTACCGGTCGGCGAAGATCAACGACAACATATCGAGCTCACGCGAGATCTTGGCCAACGGTTCAATACTCGTTTTGGAGAAACGTTCACCATTCCAAAGGCACACATCGTAAAGAGCACCGCCAAGATCACTGATCTTCAGGAACCCACTTCGAAGATGAGCAAGTCTGCCTCGTCGGCTGCCGGAATTATTGAGTTGTTGGATGATCCAGCGATCACACTAAAGAAGATTAAGAGCGCCGTAACTGATACCGGGCGTGAAGTGCAATTCAATGAAAGTGAAAAGCCTGGTATATCAAATATGCTCACGATTTTCTCTGCACTTTCAGGGGACTCAATTGCAGATATTGAGAAGCGATATGTTGATAAGGGTTACGGCGACTTCAAAAAGGATGTTGCTGAGGTTGTTATTGGATTTGTAGAACCGTTCAAGAAGCGCACTGAGGAAATTTTGAGCGACAAGGCTGAACTAGAACGAATTCTCAAAGTGGGCTCTGAAAAGGCTGGTGCGGTTGCACAGAATACTTTGCAACGCGTTTATGACGCGGTGGGTTTCATCCGCCGATAACGAGCGCGTTTCCACATTTTAATTCGCACGCGCACTCTCAGAAGTACCACAAGAAGTATTGGAATCAAGATGAGCTTTATGGGAAGCCCTGATGGAGAGATCCCCGAGCTCTGAGTCGCAACCTTTTCGGCTTTTGCAATTTTCGCATTTGCAGGTGCCTTGGGGGTGAGCTTCGCCGCTCCTTCGAGTGGTTCCACTAAGACGCCGACGGGGGTGACTTTTCCGCGAGCTCTAAAACCCCAGTTGAGTAGCTTGATGGCGAGCGCATCGCGGCCGTAGGGCAGGTGCATCAATGTGATGATGATGGTGTGCCCATTCCGGGTTGCAGCGCCAACGTATGTGTTCTTTCCTTGGGTGGTGTATCCGGTCTTTACGCCAATCGTTCCGGTGTAGGCAGTGAGCAATTTGTTTTGGTTGTAAATGGGCAGTGGTTTGTTGCCTTTGCCGGATCCAAGGAATGTGTATTTCGTGGTTGCTACATAATGGCGAAAGTCTTCTCGCTTAAGCGCCTCGCGACTAATGAGCGCTAAGTCATAGGCGCTCGATACTTGTCCAGGTTTATCTAATCCGTGTGGGCTTCGCGGGACAGTGTCGAGAGCTTGAATGCGCTTGGCTTCGCTGCGCATGTACGTAAGCGTCTTTGTGAGACCACCCGCCGCATTCGCTAGTGCCATCCCGGAGTCGTTAGCCGAGAGTAGAAAAAGCGCGTGCCAGAGAGAATCGATCGGGTAGGCGCGACCTGGATAAATTCCGGCTTTGGTGCCATCTACTTTGGTATCACTTACTTGCCCGATGTAGTTGGCGGTTTTATCTAGTCGAGGCAAAAGCGCGAGCGCGGTTAAGGTCTTCAGTGTGCTGGCCGGAGGTAATTGCTCATGTGGATTCTTGGCCGCAAGAATTTCACCGGTATCAAGATCTGCAATCAGATAGGACTGCGCCTCAGTGGCGGGGAGGGGATCGATCCCAGGCGCGGAATTGACGATAACTCCACTTCCGAGTGCTGATCCTCCGATGATGTCGGCGGCGTGCGCGGGAGCGGTCAGCACTGACCCGACGAGCACTGTGAGTGCAAGGCCGGTGATCGTAGATTTCCCGCGAATAACCATTTCACTGCAGGTTAGGCAATAGGGCCCGGTGGCGCAGGGTTGCCACACCGAGCGAGAGGCGGTGGCTTGCCTGAGATCTTGTGAGAACAGCCACAGATGTTGGGCGATCGGGGGAGTCAGGCGCTACGGTGGAGTTCATGTCTGCCACGCCACCCTCGAATCCAGTCAGCCAAACTCCAGTCAGCCAAACTGCAGTCAGCCAAACAGAGTCCGGGCTGCCCTTCAAGGCTAGGTATGAAGCGGCGGATCTCAATGGCTGGATTCCGGCTGATCGAATCGGTGCGCCAGGCGCATTTCCTTACACCCGCGGTATCCACTCCACCATGTATGTCGGTCGCCCATGGACGATGCGTCAATACGCAGGTTTTGGATCGGCGAAGGAATCGAATCTGCGTTACCACCAATTGGTGAAGGCCGGCACTGGCGGATTATCCGTGGCTTTCGATCTGCCCACTCAAATGGGAATGGATTCTGACGCACCGCTGGCCCAAGGTGAAGTCGGCAAAGTCGGAGTAGCGATTGATTCCCTCGACGACATGCGCGAACTCTTCGCCGGAATTCCGCTGGGTGAAGTTTCCACCAGCATGACCATTAATGCACCTGCCTGCATTCTTTTGCTTCTGTATCAGATCGCTGCTGAGGAACAAGGGATCGCAGCGGCAGACCTCAAGGGCACCATTCAGAATGATGTGCTCAAGGAGTACATAGCGCGCGGGACATACATTTATCCGCCACGCGAATCGATTCGCCTCATCACAGACATCTTCAAGTACTGCCAAACGAATCTTCCACAGTGGAACACCATTTCCATCTCCGGATATCACATGGCGGAGGCCGGTGCTACACCAGCGCAAGAAGTAGCTTTCACATTGGCAAACGGAATCGAATACGTTCGCGCTGCATTGGCGGCCGGACTCGAGATCGATGAATTTGCCCCGCGCCTCGCCTTCTTCTTTGTTTCGCGCACCACAATTTTGGAAGAAGTAGCTAAGTTCCGCGCAGCACGACGCATTTGGGCGCGCGTAATGCGAGACGAATTTGGTGCAAAGAGCGAGAAGTCTCAAATGCTCCGCTTCCATACGCAGACGGCTGGAGTGCAACTTACTGCGCAACAACCAGAAGTAAATCTTGTTCGCGTTGC
>CAEZXN010000010.1_pt1 | contig 41664 bp, 35 predicted proteins | sample 7265261 | NCBI WGS metagenome assembly CAEZXN01 (sample SAMEA6813910, study PRJEB35770) | freshwater metagenome | biome: Freshwater; feature: Freshwater reservoir; material: water | place: Czech Republic | collected 2016-11-09 | depth 0.5m m
GGTGGCAGCTCACGGAAGATGGAGTGTGCTGATTGCGGAATGGATTCTAAAACGATGAGATCGCGCAGGCGTTCCAGCAAATCTTGGGCAAAGCGGCGGGGTTCATGTCCCGCTTCCACTAGATGATCGACTGATTGATAAACACTTGCGCCATCACCTGCGGCAAATGAATCAATTACTTGATCGAGAATTGCACTATCGGTGTAACCAAGAAGTGCGATAGCGATTTCATACGTAACGCCATCGGGACCAGCACCGGCAAGAAGTTGTCCGAGTACCGAGAGCGAATCGCGAACTGATCCGCCACCGGCGCGCACCACGAGTGGAATAACGCCTTTAGCAACTTTGACGCCTTCTTCTTCACAAATCTTCTCAAGATGCTTCGTAAGGATGCCGGGCGGCACTAAGCGGAACGGATAGTGATGTGTACGCGAACGAATAGTGGCAATCAATTTTTCGGGTTCGGTAGTAGCGAAGATAAAGACCACGTGCGGAGGTGGTTCTTCGACAACTTTGAGAAGTGCATTTGCCGCGCCTGGTCCGAGTTGATGTGCCTCATCAATGATGTAGATCTTGTATCGCCCAGCAACCGGTGAGAAGAATGCCTTCTCGCGCAGATCGCGAGCATCATCAACCAAACCATGTGTGGCGGCATCGAGTTCAACAACATCGATGGAGCCTGGGCCGTTCGCCACAAGGTCCATGCAGCTCTGGCATTTGCCACAAGGATCTGGAGTGGGACCCTGCTCGCAATTAAGTGAACGAGCCAAGATGCGCGCGCTCGAAGTTTTTCCGCAACCACGGGGACCGGAGAAGAGATAAGCGTGATGAGTGCGTCCGCTACTCAATGCATTCGAGAGCGGAACGGTGACGTGCTCTTGCCCAATGACGTCGGCAAAGCGCGACGGCCGGTACTTCCGGTAGAGGGCGAGCATAAGCACCTTTCGTAGAGGATCCCCCGCGCACCCGACAGAGCGTGCGTACCCTTGCTGCCTTCCGGCCCTGGGGGAGTTCCGCGCGGTGACGCCGCGCGGGGGATCTGGGGAAAGCATAGAGGCGGGCGCTCACACTGTGTATCTGGGTGTGCCTCCCGCATGAAGCCCCGAACTGGCGACTTACGGGGATTGGGGGGCGGGCCTTAAAGCCCCGTATGCTTCCACGCGGAGGATTCGCATAGTGGCCGAGTGCGCACGCTTGGAAAGCGTGTATAGGGAAACCTATCGCGGGTTCAAATCCCGCATCCTCCGCCATTCATCCTTACGGTGATCTACCTCTTACATAGAGTCACCAAAATGAGAGTTGTACCGCTCGATTGTGGAGCCCCTACTGCCGGCGCTTCAAAAATTGCGATCTTGAGGCATGAAATTTATCGCAATTCTCTCCGCCTTTTCAATCGTATTTGCGGTGCCACCCACCATGGCATCAAGTATTGAAAAGAAGGCTCCTTGCCGACTTGAAGTCGACAATGCACACATCTCATCAAATATTTTGAAGCAAGAAAACCGCCACGCCGTGAAGGTCATCTTTCGCTCCATCTGCAACATGGACCAGAACCAATTAGAAATCAAACTTCAAATCAAGAAGAATGGACTTTTTATAGATCATGGAGTGACGCCTGTACTAACTAAGCGTTATTCGTTTGTGAGCGAGTTACATACGATTTTGATCCAGGACGTTTACGTTTATTGCAGAAATGCTCAGCGAACCTTGTATTACGGTACCGCTCGAGCGCAGGCGACAATACACGGTAAGATCGTGACGGCACCTCAGGTTGAGTCTAAGAAAAGAGTTCCCCTAGCATGCGGGACTTGAGATATTCTTGATCTATGGAGGACGGAACCGCATCGAGCTATTACCAGTCTGTGCCAGACAGAGTTCCGTTCTCACATCGATTAAATCCGTTTCGCAGAGTCAACTATTGGAGATTGATCCCAGTATTGAAACTCGTGCATAAGAAAAGGTATCTCACTGAATCTAAGCAATTGATGGCGGAAGGTCGCATCGAGGCAAAGAGGAGTGGCCTTGCCACCCGATATGAGATCAATGACGGGTCTGTAACCTTTGCCGTATCGCCTGACGGCGGTGCAACCTATTTAAACTACTTAAGAGCACATATAGGTAGCAATCCCGACGAGGAAATTGACGACCTCGTGCTCTCGATCGCAACCATCGAAGCGATGATCCTGACCAAAAAGTGTGTTGTCTATGAGTAACCAGAAAATTTCAAACGATCATCGCTCCAGACGACGACGCCGCCAGTACTATTGAGTATGCGCACCAAGACAAATAGATCCGCCTCTTTTAAGAGAATTGCGCTCATCCTTCCGTTAGCTCTGGCACTGATCGCTCCGAGTAACCCGGGATTTGCCGCCGCAAAGAAGAAGAGTGACCTCCAGATACTTGGGAATGCTCGAGCGGCGAATGCGCGTAGTGAGTTCCTCTTGCAACTAAAGAACGCATCAACTCGAACGCCGAATCTTGAATATCACATCGACCCCACTATCAATCCTGCGCTCCTCACTGGAATCAAAGTAGACACGGCACTCAGCGCTGACTTCTGGGCATCACTGCGTCCGATAGACCAAAAAGTTGTCGTGTACATCGCGTCGACTGAAAACTTCAAATTCTTAGTAGATGAAATAACGCCCAACTCGACTCCGGAAGGGTTATTCGGCGATTGGCTTGGCCATAAGTATTTGCAAGCTCAAATGGAACCGCATGGATTCTTCGGCGGCGGTGCACCCGCCTTCGATAAGAACGACAACCCCGTTTTTATGGTCTACGCACCTAACGGGCAAGGACTCGGGAGTGGATTCTGGACACAGACCACGTCACATGAATTTGTGCATGTAACTCAGCGATATTTGATGGGCGGCAATATGTCGCCGATGCTCGGGTGGGTTATTGAAGGTCAGGCCGATTACATTGGCGCAAACTTTGCCACCCGCAACAACACCGAGGCTTTTGCAAGTTACTGGATACAACTTATTTTCAGTATGGCGCGACCTGACGCGAGCCCGAAGGTTCTGGGTTGGAATCAAAAGCAATTCATTGACTGGTTCAAGAGTAAAGAAGTCACCCTCGCCCCTGAAAAAGCCGGTGATATTCCTGTTGAAAACTACGTGGTAGGTGCTATGGCAAGCCAGTATCTGTATGGAACGTACGGATATAAGAAAGTGAACACGTATTACGACAAACTCGGAAAGATCATGCCTGACTGTGGAGATGGCGACTCTACGACGAACGTGAAATGCAATCCGAGTCGCCAAAAAGCATTTAAAGAAGCATTCGGTGTCAGTATGGCGGAGTTCTATCCCAAGGTCGCCGCCCACATCGTCACGGAAATTGCGTGGGCCAAGAAAAACTCTTCTACGTACCAATCAGATTTACTCAAGATCGCGCCATCACCGTGGAGTAACGCGAAGCCGCAACCTCCTTACGTAGCTCCTGCAAATCTGGGTCCGATCAGCAAGTACGGAAATCCCACACTCGAAGGTCGTAGAGGTGAACCTGGAAGCACTCAATTCGTTGATCCATACCCACCAAACATCGCCGCACCCGGTAGAAGCTGTCTAACGCCAAATGACAAGGCGATTCTCTACGGCGCCACTATGACCTGTGTTGGGACGACGACCGCGGCTAAATGGACGCTAGATCCCGGACAAGTTGTCGGACCCGCTCCAAAACCTTAGATCTCTACGCCGATGTACTTCTTCTCGAGAAATTCGTGAATGCCATCGAAGCCACCTTCGCGACCCAAGCCACTCGCCTTGTAGCCACCAAATGGCGCAGCCGGATCAGAGATCACTCCGCGATTAATAGCAACCATGCCCGACTCCATGGCCTCTGCAACACGCAAAGCGCGACGAAGATCTTGTGAGTAGACGTAGGAGATCAAGCCGTAGGGCGATGCGTTAGCTAATTCGATCGCCTCTTCATCACTTTCGATAATGACGATCGGCGCTACCGGACCAAAGATTTCGTTATTCAAGATGTCGTTATCTTTTGCGACCGTAAGTACGGTTGCGGGATAGAAAGCTCCATCACCTGCAGGAACCACACCACCTGTGGCAACTTTGCCACCACCGGCAATTGCCGAATCTACGAGCGCGGCGATCTTGTTACGTTCCTTCACGGAAACGCTCGGTCCAAGTTGTGCGCCAGCTTCGAGTCCGGATGCAACCTTGAGCCCAGCCATCGCAGCCGACATTCCTTCGGTGAATTCTTTCGCAACTTTCTTCGCCACATAGAAACGGTTAGCGGAGGTGCATGCTGCGCCACCATTTCGCATCTTCGCAATCATGGCGCCAGAGACAGCTGCAGCCACATCGGCATCATCGAGGACGATAAATGGTGCGTTGCCGCCGAGTTCCATCGAAGTGCGGATCACCAGATCGGCTGCTTCGCGAATAAGTAGTGCACCGACTTCGGTAGAACCAGTAAATGAAAGATTGCGGACCCGAGGATCGTGGAGAATCTTGCTAATCGATGGACCGGTCGGAACCGGAAGAATAACGTTGACCACGCCAGCAGGAACGCCCGCACGATTGAGAATATCTACGATCGCGAGCGCAGTGAGTGGTGTTTCTCCAGCTGGCTTTAAAATAGTGGTGCAACCAGCCGCAAGTGCAGGACCAAGTTTGCGGGTAGCCATAGCGGCTGGGAAATTCCATGGCGTAATCAGTAGAGAGATACCCACTGGTTGATGCGTGACCAGAATGCGCTTGTCGCCACTGGGCGCTTGACGGAACTCACCATTAATACGCACCGCTTCTTCAGAGAACCAGCGGAAGAACTCGGCGGCATAGATGATTTCGTTTCGTGCATCTGCGAGAACTTTTCCATTTTCGCGTGTGACGATTTCGGCAAGTGAATCAACTTCGGCGATCATCAATTCATATGCGCGGCGCAGAATTTCTCCGCGGACACGTGGTGCCGTAGCGGCCCAACTCTTCGCTGCAGCATCTGCCGCGTCGACTGCAGCCAGACAGAGCGCTTCATCGGATGTGGCCACTTCGGCAATAACGCTGCCGTCGCTAGGGTCATAAACCGGGAGACGGCCAGTGCCCTTAGTCCAGGCGCCGTTGATGTAGAGATCGCTAATGATTGCCATGCCTTCAGGTTATCTGAAGGGCTTCTGCGTGGCACTTTTCTGGCGGTGGCGGTGGGATTTGAACCCACGGTGGAGTTACCCCCACACACGCTTTCGAGGCGTGCTCCTTAGGCCGCTCGGACACGCCACCGGGAGAGACGATACCAGGGTGAAATGCGAGGTGAAATTCGCCAGGAAGTCGAACGGGCTACTCCCGGGGTCGCTCCCTTTGTTCTTCAAAGAAGGCTTTCAATTGCTGGGAACACTCTGCTTCTTTGACGCCCGAAATAACTTCCGGGCGATGATTCAGGCGACGATCTCGCAAAATATCAAAGAGTGAACCAGCAGCACCTGCCTTGGGATCCCACGCACCAAAGACCACGCGACCGACGCGCGCTAAAACAATCGCCCCCGCACACATCACGCATGGCTCGAGTGTCACTACCAACGTAGCATCTTCTAAATGCCACGTTCCTAAACGTTCTGCTGCGTAACGAATTGCAAGTACTTCGGCGTGCGCAGTCGGATCATGTTGCGCCTCACGCGCATTTCCAGCTTGCGCAATTATTTCACCGGCAGAATTAATAATTATTGCCCCGACTGGAACATCTGCAGATGTGGCCGCAGCAAAATCTGCGAGCGCCATCGCTTTTTCCATAGTTTGCAGATAGATCTCAGGCACCACACTCATTAAAAACCCCTTGAAATGTCTGCGTTATCGGGAGCTGAAGTCAAGAAAGTTTTCGAACTCACTTCCGAAACCAAGACGATGCGCGATTGCTTCGAGTTGCTCATCAGGAAAAAGTTCCATGTCATCGCAGAGTGCAGCCATCTCCATTGCAGAGAAACCAAGGTCACTAAATATTCCGGCATCGCCCGCTAATTGATCATCGTCATCTGCATCAGGCATCGGAAATCCGAGTCGATCTAATGCTTCGGCGGCGATGGGCCATTCGGTTGCCATCACCACATCGCTTACCAGAATGCGCACATCTTCACCGAGCACGCGAATTGCGATGAAGCACTCATCGTTGATTGACATCAAGCAGATAGCGCCACCATTTTGCGCTTCGTGTTGTAACTCTCTGATGAGCGCATCGATATTGTCGGCGAGATCTAAAGGCAGTGGGTTAACGACCCAGCGCCCGTCTTCGTGCCAGGCAGCAAATGCAAAATCCACCGGGCTCTCAAGGACTTCATTGGTACTCATGAAGACTCCTTTCGACTCCATCGTGGCACGCGGAGAGGCGGTTGGATAGCCACCTCTTGGTAAGTGACCATATCCCCAACTAGGCTGACGGTGTGCGTATACATGTAGCGAATCACCCATTGATTGACCATAAATTGACCGCTCTTCGTGATGAGCGGACAGACTCCCCTACTTTTCGCCGGTTAGCTGACGAACTCGTCACTCTGCTGGCCTATGAAGCCACCCGCGATGTGAGAGTTGAGCCCCTCGCTATCCGCACCCCGGTGGGCCCCACCATGGGCGTACATCTCGCCCACCCACGTCCACTCGTCGTGCCGATCCTGCGGGCCGGTCTCGGCATGCTCGAAGGCATGACCCGGCTGATGCCCACCGCTGAAGTCGGCTTCCTCGGCATGATTCGCGATGAGAAGACCTTGCAAGCCTCTACCTATGCCACGCGCCTTCCAGATGACCTCTCGGGTCGCCAGTGCTACGTGCTCGATCCAATGCTCGCCACCGGCGGCACCTTGGTCGCGGCGATCAACTTCCTGATCGATCGCGGCGCCGACGACATCACCGCCATCTGCTTGCTCGCCGCCCCTGAAGGAGTGGCCGCTATGCGGGAAGCATTCGATGGTCGCACGAAGGTCCCGGTCTCCATCGTCACCGGCGCACTCGATGAGCGCCTCAACGAGCACGGATATATCGTTCCGGGCCTCGGAGATGCCGGCGATCGCCTCTATGGTGTGGTCTAACGGGTCGTCTAATACCCATCAATCATTGAGGAAATAGGACTTTCGGAAGAGCTACGAAACCGGCAGACTCTTCCCATGCCTATCGTTAGCGTTCTCAGTCTTAAAGGTGGAGTTGGTAAGACCTCCGTCGTCCTCGGGTTGGCCGGAGCGGCCACCGTAAAGGGTTTAGCTACCCTAGTCATTGATCTCGATCCGCAGGGAAATGCCACCTCCATTCTGGCCGCACAGAAGCCGAAGAAGACCGCCGCCGACGTGCTCGCTCATCCCACCCTCGACACTTTGCATGAAGCGCTCACCGCGTGCAGTTGGGAAGTAGCCCCGGGCGAGGTCGATGTTCTCTGCTCCTCACCCGACCTCATCAAGCACGATTCTTTCCGTGATGCTGCAAATTTCCATCCGCACCTGGGCAAAGTACTTCGACGCCTTGAAGGTTACGACTTGGTGTTAATTGACTGCCCACCCTCTCTCGGTTCACTTACCCGCGAGGCGCTTTCAGCCAGCGATCAAGCGTTAATTGTCGCCACACCTTCATACTTTGGTTTGCAAGGCGCCGAACGCGCATCCGTAGAGATCGAAGAGATCCGTAAACAACACAATCCTTCGCTTCATCTCTTGGGTGTGCTCGCCAATCGCGTTCGATCAGTCAGCGAAGAGCATGATTTTCGTATCGCTGAGCTTGGTGATCTCTTTGGCAAGCAAGTACTTAAGCCATCGATTCCAGATCGCATCGCTTTCCAGCAAGCCGAAGGTTATGGCAAGCCGATACAAACTATGAATAGTGCGGGCGCTCGCGAAGTAAGCCAAATCTTCGAAAAGCACCTCAACAAGATCATGAAAGCTACGCGATAACCAACTCGCAATAATTAGCCTTCGTAATGATTTGAAATTTCAGTGAAGACTTCGTCCATGATGGCGAGCCCTTCCTTCACTTCAACTTCAGAAACATTGCATGGTGGCACAACGTGCATGCGGTTGTAGTTTGTGAACGGCATAAGACCGCGCTTCTTACATCCGGCAACGAGTTCATTCATTGCTGCACTAGTTCCGCCGTACGGTGCGATGGGTTCGCGCGTCTTGCGATTCTTCACAAGATCAAGCGCCCAGAAGACACCAAGACCGCGGACTTCGCCGATCATTGGATGACGTTCCGCGAGCGCACGCAACCCTGGTCCTAATACGTTTTCACCAATATGTGCAGCATGTTCGACCATGTTCTCTTCTGCCATGACATCTAGTGTGGCCACGGCGGCAGCACAGGCGAGCGGATGGCCGGAATACGTTAATCCGCCTGGGAATACTCGCTGATCGAAGGTTGCTGCGATGGCATCAGAGATAACTACGCCACCGAGAGGAACATAACCGGAGTTAACACCCTTAGCGAAAACGATGAGATCTGGTTCTGCGCTCCAATGTTGGTAAGCAAACCATTTACCTGTGCGACCGAAACCGGCCATGACCTCGTCGGCGATCCACATGATGCCGTACTTATCGCAGAGCGCGCGTACTCCTTCGAGGTAACCAGCAGGAGGTATCAACACACCGGCTGTGCCCACGACAGATTCGATGACGATGGTGGCGATGGTGTTGGGACCTTCAAAGGTAATTACTTCTTCGAGGTGCTTCAATGCACGTTCGCACTCTTCGGCCTCGTTGGTTGCCCAGAAAGAGGAGCGGTAGGCATATGGTCCGAAGAAGTGCACGTGACCGTGAGCAAACTCGTTTGGCCAACGACGTGGGTCGCCTGTTGCGTTAATAGCCGCGCCAGTGTTGCCGTGGTACGAACGATAAAAGGAGAGCACTTTGGTACGGCCAGTGTGAATGCGCGCCATACGAATCGCGTTTTCAATAGCGTCGGCGCCACCGTTGGTGAAGAAGACCTTGTTGAGGTGATCACTCGCGCGCGCTGTGATTCGCTTAGCCGCTTCGCTACGAGCTTCGTTGGCATGTTGAGGTGCAATCGTGGAGAGCAGAGCTGCTTGATCCTGAATCGCGGCGACTACTTTCGGATGTTGGAATCCGATATTCGTGAAAACTAATTGGCATGAGAAGTCGAGGAAGCGATTGCCGTCGTAATCCCAGAAGTACGAACCCTCACCACCGGCAACCGGTAAGGGCGAAATAGCGCCTTGGGCCGACCATGAATGAAAGACGTGGGCGCGGTCGAGAGCAAAGACTTCTTTACCGCGGGCTGGATTTGCTGGGGGTTGGCTCATGTGATCTCCTTCGTTCCCACTATCCAACCACGAACCTTTCGAAGGCCGCGACTAGACGCCGATATCTTCGTTCCAGAGTTCTGGGCATTCGCGAACGAAGTCCTGCATGAGTTGGTAGGTCTCTGGGTCATCTAGTTGCACGATTTCCACACCTTGGGACTTGAGGAAACTCTCGGTCTCTTGGAAGGTGCGGCTCTCACCAATGACAATGCGCGGAATTTTGTAGAGCAGGGCGGTGCCGGCGCACATGTAGCACGGTGAAAGAGTGGTGTAGAGGGTGGCCCGGGCATAGACCGAGGCTGGCTGGCGGCCAGCATTTTCGATGCAATTTGTCTCGCCGTGGTGGATGGAACTACCCATCTGCACACGTCGGTTATGTCCGACTGCAAGCACCTTTCCATCGACTACAAGCGCAGCACCGATCGGAATACCGCCCTCCGCGCGACCGAGCTTTGCCTCGTTAAGTGCGTGTTGGTAGAACTCTTTGTCGTTCATCGTTTCTCCTTAGAGTCGTCGGTAGGGCTTGAGATAGGCGCCGGGGTAAGGAACGTTTCTGCCCGTAATGGCCAAACCTGCAATCACTGCCAAGTAAGGAAGTGCGAGCAAAATTTCGAAAGGTAAGTGCGAGAGCGCGGGCACTAACCGCAATTGCTGCTGCGTTGCAGAGACAAGTGCGAAGAGAAGTGCACCGGAAACCGTCCGCCAAATTCCCCAGCGCCCGAAGATCACCAGCGCGATAGCCACCCAGCCGCGCCCGTTGATGATGTTGATAGTGAACGAACCAAGGAACGCCAAAGTGATGAAGGCGCCGCCAGCCGCCATCAAAGCGCCACCAAGGGCTAGTGCAAAGTAACGAGTGCGCGCGACAGAAATTCCAGCAACATCTGCGGATTCAGGATTCTCGCCCACTGCACGAATTCGGATTCCGATACCGGAACGCCAGAGCAGCCACCAGAGCGCTGGAGCGAGAATAAGAAACGCAGCATAAGTGAGCCAGTATTGGCTGAAGATGGGACCAGCGAAATCAAAAGGCTTCCACGGATCCACTCGAACCATGCCATCTTTATTTGTGAAGAGAATTCTATTTGCCGTATTTGATGCGCTGATCAGTAACAAGGTGAGACCCAAGCCAGCAACGTGTTGGTTCACTCCAAGTGTGACGACCAAGAATCCCATGACGCACCCAACGATGGCTCCCGCAATAATCGCGGCGATTAATCCCGTAGTCAGGCTTCCTGTTTGTGCAGCCACCGTGATGCCTACAAATGCACCGGTATACATGGTGCCTTCGATGCTGAGGTTGAGCATTCCCGCCCGCTCAGTAATTACCTCACCTAGTGAAGCAAATACAAGCGGTGTAGAAATGCGCAGAGTCGCGCCGATAATTCCGATCAGGGTCTCAATCACGATGTTTCCCCTTATCAAGAACTATTCGGTACTTCATAAAGACAAGGGCAGAAACCACAGTCGTAAGGAGTACGGCTTGCACCACTTCGCCAATTGTTGAAGGAATAGAAAGGGCGCGGCTCGCGGAGAAGGAGCCCACATTGATGATGCCAAGCACAAATGCGATGAGTAGAACTGCGGGGAAACTCAGAGCGGCCAAGGTGGCCACCACTACACCGGTATATCCAAAGCCCGGAGAGATACCGTCTGTGAGCTGGTGGGCGACACCTGCAACTTCACCTGCACCAGCGATACCTGCGATGGCTCCACTGGCAAGCGCTGTGGTGAAGAGAGTCTTCTCTACCTTGAGTCCCGCAATGCGTGCAGCTCCCGGGGCGAGCCCCACCGCGCGCATCTTGAGACCACCAGCGGTGCGACCTACCACCCACCAGCACACTGCCAAGGCGACAATGCCGATGATGAGGCCAAGGTGAATACGAGAGCCCGGATAGACCTTCGGGAAGAAGATATTTTCTGAAAGTACTTTGGTCTCGGGAAACTGCGTTTCCGGGTTTCGCCACGGACCATTGAGCAATCCAGTGACAACAAGGAGCGCTACGGGATTGAGAAGCAGAGTGGTGACTACTTCATCGATGCCAAGCCGTGAGCGAAGTAGCGCTGGTACGAACGCCCAGAGCATGCCACCGACTGCACCAGCGATCACTACAAGAATAATTCCAAGCCAATGTGGCATTCCGTCAGCATGCAAACCCACCACGGTTGCGCATATTGCGCCCGCTAAGAGTTGGCCCTCAGCTCCGATATTCCAATAACCCGCTCGGAAAGCGAGCGCGACCGCGCCACCGGTAAGCACGAGTGGGGTTGCCGAGAGAATTGCTTCAGTAATTCCAAATTTGCTTTGAAGGGGAGAGCCGAGCAAATACTTAAACGCAGCGAACGGATTAGCGCCCGCCCAACGAATCATGGCTGACGAAATAATGAAAGTGAGAATGATGGCAATCGCGATCAACACCGGTGAAAGCCACCATGGACGGTTTGCGCGAAGTGCAATGCGAAGTTTCATTTCAGACACCCGCCATCATGGCGCCTATGGCGACACGGTCAAATTCGTTGCGCGCAACTTCGCCAACAATTTTTCCCTTGAAGATCACAAGTACGCGATCAGAGAGTTCCAGAATTTCATCGAGGTCTTCACTCACAAGGAGGATCCCCACCCCCGCGTTACGCTCGATCATGAGGAGTTGGCGCACATAACCCGTGGAAACAACATCTAATCCCCGGGTGGGTTGCGAAACGACTGCGGCGAATGGGCGTTCCCCAAAGAGCCGAGCCAACAAGACCTTTTGCATATTTCCGCCACTCAAAGTTCCAATAGCTTGATCGGGCTTGGCCTTGATCGCAAAATTGGTGATGGATTCTTCGGCGAATTTACGGATCTTTCGTTTGAGTAATAGCCCGGGCTTTGAAAAGAAATGCAATCGGTCAAGGATCAAATTCTCTTCCACGGTGAGTGCACTCACCGCGCTCGCATGTCGGTCTTCGCCGAGGCGTCCGAAGCCAGCCTGGGCAAATGCGGCGGGTGATCCTCCCTTAACAACTTTCCCGTCAACTGAAATCTCACCTGTCTGATGAGCAAATACTCCGGAGAGCGCTTGCACTAATTCGCTCTGACCATTGCCAGATACGCCAGCGATACCAACGATCTCGCCGCGACGAACTTCTAAACTGAGATCTGAAATGACGTCGTGCCCACGAAGGTGCACCGTGAGGTCTTTAATCTCTAAGACCGAAGCGCCGTGCGAAGAGCGAATGCCCTCCTCCACCACTTCCTGTTGCACTCCCTCCACCATGAGAGAGGTAAGAGAGGCGATTGACATTCCATTCGCATTTTCCGTAGCCACGATTTCGCCGCGACGGAGTACCGAGACCCTGTCAGCAACTTTAGAAATTTCATGCATCTTGTGCGTGATAAGAATGACGGAGAGGCCAATGGTGTCGCGCAAGCGACGGATAACATCTAAGAGTGAGTCCACATCTTGCGGACCAAGTACAGCCGTCGGTTCATCAAGAATGAGAACTTTGCAACCTCCGGCTAGCGCCTTAAGAATCTCGACCCGTTGCTGCATAGCCACGGGGAGCGAATCAATGCGAGCATCAGGATCAATCTCGAGTCCGATTTCTTCACAAAGAGTAAGCAGTTTCTTCCGAGCACCGGCAAGATCAAGTGAAAAGAACCCCGCATCCTGCAATACTAAATTTTCTGTGACCGTCATTGTTTTCACTAATGAAAAATGTTGAGTCACCATGCCGATTCCGGCTGCGCGTGCCACCTTAGGGGAGGTAATCGCTATCTGAGTGCCGTCGATAGATATTGAGCCGGCATCGGGCTTAGCAAGCCCATAAAGCAACCGCATTAACGTAGTTTTGCCGGCTCCGTTTTCTCCTAAGAGAGCATGAATTTCGCCGGTCCTTACTTCTAAATCAACTTTCGCAACTGCAACCACATCTCCGTAGACCTTTCGAAGACCGGATAATGAAACGGCCGACGTAGCAACTGAATTACCAGTCACTACGTCGGCCGTACTCATGATGAACCTTTCGAATTACTCGGGATTACTCGGTATTACTCTGTATTACTTTGCGGCTTTGACGGTTGAACCAGCTGGTTGACCCTCGCTGATATCAACGCGGAAAGCGCCCGAGCGAATCTCTTCGAACTTGGCCATTGCAGCGTCAGCGAGCGCTTGTGGAACGCCACCCTTAACGCCTTGGTTGATTTCGGTAAGCGTTGCGCCGCCCTTGCCAACCATGGAGAAGTCCTTGAGATCTTGAGAGGTGTACGACTTTGCCTTGACCTGAGCCACGATGTAATCAACGGTGGGCTTCATGTTCCACACGTTTGAAGTTACTACAGAGTCAGGTGCAACAGACTTCTGGTCCATTTGATTTCCGAATGAGAGAAGTCCCTTGCTTTGTGCAGCTTCGATAACGCCTGAGCGCTCGGCGAAGAGAATGTCAGCACCGGCAGAGATCTGTGCAAGTGCAGCATCCTTTGCGGCAGCTGGATCAAACCACGAAGAAATGAATGTGGTCTTTACCTTCACCTTTGGATTCTGCATTTGAGCACCAGCAATGAACGCATTAACAATGCGGTTTACTTCTGGCACTGGGTAACCGGCAACGATGCCGATGGTGTTGGTCTTAGTGAGTCCACCAGCGAGCATTCCAGAAACAAATGCTGGCTCGTGAATCCAGTTATCGAAGACAGAGAAGTTTGAACCGGACGGTCCGCCACCGGAACCCATAACGAATGCAATGTTTGGGTAATCCTTAGCAACCGCGCGAGCAGCTTCTTCATTGCCATATGAATCACCAAAGATGATGTCTGGCTTATCTTCTTCGGCAATCTGACGAAGCGTGCGCTCCATTGCTCCAGATGCGTAGCCGATCTTGTCGACCATCTTGTATGTGATCTCACCAGATGCAGCTGCTTCCTTGAGAGCAGCGTCAACAACGCCATCCCATGGCTCTTCGATGCTGGATGAGAATGCGCCAGAAACCTTAAGAGTCGCTGGTGCGGCAGCGTCTGCAGCTGCCTCGGTTGATGAGCCGGTGCTACCGCCACAAGCGGCGAGCGCCAACGTGATCGCGGCAGCGCCAACTAAGGCGATTCCACGACGAATGTTCTTGTAATCCATGAACCCTCCTGAGGGACCTACGTAGGTGAGGTAAGAGTGGCGCGAAGACCCCTCTCTTCACTAGGGACATAACGTCAATTATTTCTTGTTTATATTGACATAGCGTCTCGTTTCGCCAAGCCTTGGGGGATGCTCACCCTCGCTGAACTCCTCCAGATGCCTCAAATTGAGCGCGCCCGCCCGCTCGTGGTCGCCGGCGAGGATGGACTAGCGCGTTCGGTGAGGTGGGTACACACGAGCGAGATCTTCGAAATTAGTCCGCTCCTGCAAGGCGGCGAGGTGCTCCTGACGACCGGCCTTGGCTTGGTCGGACGCCGTCCCAGCGAAATCGCTACCTACGTTTCTAATTTGGTCGACCGCAACGTCACCGCGCTGATGGTGGAAATCGGCCGCACCTTTTCCACGCTTCCACCCACACTTCTTTCGAACGCAATCAAATCTGGTCTCACACTTATCGAGCTCCATCAAATCGTGCCATTCGTTGAGATCACTGAGGCAACTCATCGCGAAATCATTAGCCGCGAACAACCCGATAAACCAAATCAGCCTGGGCCCAACAATCTCTTCCTCGAGCACCTCGCGTCTGGAGCAACTATCCGATCCGTCATCGACCTTACAAGTCGAATTACCGGAGAGGTCGTTGCGTACGTTGATGCGGCAGGAGAAGTTGTAGTGACTTCGGCCGATGATATTCCGAAAGGTTCTCCCGCTACATCCACAGAGGTACTCATCAACGGACGACCACGCGGAGCGCTACATATTTTTGGAGCAAAGAAAAATGCTCATAAAGCAGTTAGTGTTGCGGCGGCGCAATCACTCGCGGTACTACTTTCGCGAAGTGATATGCCTGCAGCCTTAGTGCGTCGTGAATGGCTACTCACTTTGATGGCCTCACCAGATGATCCAGAAATAGCCTCAGATATAAGGGCGAAAGCCGCCGGATTAGAGCTCACCGGAAATACTATGCAGCCAGTTATTTTCTCCGGCTTCTCAGTTAACGACCGCTCCCCGCTTCTAGCTTCGTTAGCAAATTCAAGAGTAGGTCTAGTAATTGATCTTGATGATTGCCTTGCAGTAATTTCAATGAGTCCAAGAGAACGTACTAAAGAGCGAGCTCGTCGTGAATATTTGGAGACCACTCTCAAGTCATTGACATCCACATTAGATATTGCACTTCGTCAAAGACTTCGCATCACCGCAGGCGATCCAGTTACCGATATTTCTTCCCTCGGCCGAAATATGCGCACCGCACGAAGTGCGAGTCGAATTAATGAATTGCTCGGCAACTCTGCATCGATTCGCTACGCCTCAGAACTCGGTGCTCACCAATTGCTTGCGAACTCCGTGCCAGATCGAACTCTTGAACTCTTCGTAGATGAGCAAATTGGCGCTCTTATCGACGCTGATGCACGTGGCAGTCGTGATCTAGTCGGAACGTTGGAGGCGCTCACTAGAGCCGGCTTCTCTAAGACCATTGCTTCTGAGGCGCTGGGCATTCGTAGACAAACCCTTCACAACCGCCTCGGAAAGATTGCCGAGGTACTCGGCCCCACCGCGCTCGAGGACCCGGAGAGACGTTTTAGCCTCCAAGTGGCCCTAGTGGCTTGGCGCCTACGGATCAGCGCGGCGGCTCGAAGCTAAAAGAGATATAAAGATTTTCTAGCCTCGTCCGATTTGTACTTGACCCCGCCCGAATAGATACCTAGCGTCGGTTTCACACTTCCCTAGAACAGAGCACCGCCCTGAAACCCCGAAAGTCCATCACATCTAAATGAATGGAGATCCCTTTGAAGCGTCGAGCCCTCGCGGTCGTCGCAGGAGTCACAGCTGTACTCCTAGCGGCCTGCTCTAGCTCCACCTCATCATCTACTGCAGCCGCTGATGCTGCTCCTGCAAAGGAGAAGCTCAAGGTTGCATTCGTCTACATCGGTGTCCCTGGTGACGCTGGTTGGACCTACATGCACGATCAAGGTCGTTTGGAAATGGAAGCTGCACTCGGCGATCAAGTTGAGAGCACCGCAGTTGAGAATGTTCCTGAAGGCCCAGCTGGCAAGAAGACATTTGAAGATCTCGCACGTCAAGGTTACAAATTGATCTTCGGAACTTCTTTTGGCTACATGGATCAAATGCTTGAAGTTGCCGCTGCTTACCCAGACGTCAAGTTCATGCACGCCACCGGATACAAGACTTCAGCAAACATGGGCACCTACTTCGGTGCTGCTGAAGAAGCTCGTTACCTCTCCGGCATGATCGCTGCTTCGGTATCAAAGACCGGCCGCCTCGGTTACGTGGCTGCCTTCCCAATTCCTGAGGTCGTTCGCGGAATCAACGCCTTCGAACTCGGCGCGCAAGCGATCAATCCAAAGGCCACTACCAAGGTTGTATGGACCTCAACTTGGTATGACCCCACCATTGAAAGCAAGGCTGCACAATCGCTCTTGAACGCTGGCGTTGACGTACTTGCGCAACACCAAGATTCACCTGCAACTGGCCAAGCGGCAGAAGCAGTGGGCGCACGTTGGCTCTCCTACAACAGCAACATGCAAACCCTGGCACCTAAGGCTTGGGCTGGCGGCCCAGGTTGGGATTGGGGTCCCTTCTACACCGCGCAAGCAAAGGCCGTCATTGATGGCACTTGGAAGAGTGAGCAGTACTACGGAAACATGAAGGATGGTCTAGTCAAGCTCTTTGGACCTGCCGAAGATGTTCCTGCAGACGCTGCAGCAGCCGTGAAGGCCGCGCAAGATGCCTTCGTTGCTGGCACCGCTCATCCATTCGACGGTCCAATCGCTGACCAAGCCGGCAAGACGCAGGTCGCCCAAGGTGCAACCGCACCCATGGACGCCCTGATGTCGATGCAGTACTTCGTCAAGGGTGTTCAAGGAACCATCGCGAAGTAATTCAGCAATACCCCTTCTAAGGACGAACCTGGATCAGGCATGATTCAGGTTCGTCCTTAGATTTTGAACCACCTAGAAATATCGCTCGTAAACAATTGAGGGAGAGCTTGTGATTGCAGCCCGCCACATCAGTAAGTCCTTTCCGGGCGTGCTTGCAAATCAGGACGTCTCTTTCGATGTAGCACCAGGCGAAGTGCATTCGTTGCTCGGAGAAAACGGCGCAGGCAAATCAACTCTTGCAGCGATTCTCACTGGCCTCTATCAACCTGATGCTGGACACGTCGAAATTGATGGAGTGCGCGTCTCCTTGAAAAGCCCTCGACACGGTTTGGCTCTTGGTATCGGAATGGTGCATCAACACTTCCGCTTAGTTTCACAATTTACAGTTGCCGAAAACATCTCCCTCGGAGATCGAAAGCAGAATTGGATTCTCTCCACCAAGAAAGTAGAAGAGGCGGTTCGCGAAATTGGCGAACGCTACGGACTTCCCGTCGACCCGCGAGCACGCATCAATGAACTGACCGTTGGAGAGCAACAACGAGTCGAAATTATTAAGACGCTTTATCGCGGCGCACAAGTACTGCTTCTCGATGAACCTACGAGTGTGCTCACACCGCAAGAAGTCACCACGCTCTTTGACTCCGTGCGCACGCTTGCAAGCGAAGGTAAGAGCGTTATTTTTATTTCGCACAAACTCGGAGAGGTTATGGACATCTCCGATCGCGTCACAGTGATGCGCGATGGGAAAGTAGTTGGAAATACATCAGTGACTGACACCTCTCGTGAAGCACTCGCTCGCATGATGGTGGGTCGCGATGTTGATCTCTCCGCAATCCGTGCAACGAAACCCACTGGTACTCCGCTTCTTGAAGTACGCGGCCTCACTGCCAAGAGCGCTCGAAGCCAAGTATCCGATGCATCCATTGTTGTGAAGGCTGGAGAGATCGTCGGGATAGCGGGTGTTTCGGGTAACGGGCAACGTGCGCTCGCAGAAGGAATTGCAGGTCTTACGCCACCCGTGGGCGGGCACATCACAATCTGCGGCATCGATGTAACGGGCAAGGGTTCAGTTGCCGCGCGCAAAGCCGGCCTCTCCTATGTCCCGGAAGATAGAAACGGAACAGGTTTAGCGCCATCACTTTCGATCTCAGAGAACATGTTGCTTACCGAAGATCTGCCATTTCTTGTGAACCATAAGAGTGCAGTCGCTAAAGCCGAAGAAGCTATCGGCGCATACAGCATTAAAACTCCAGGAGCATCAACTCCAACCCGAATGCTCTCCGGTGGAAATGTACAAAAGGTTTTGTTAGCTCGCGAACTCGGACATGATCCACAAGTACTGATCGTCGCTTCGCCCACCTGGGGATTAGATGTGGGGGCTGTGGAGTTCGTACGAAGTAAACTTAACGAACTTCGAAATCAAGGACGCGCGATTCTTCTCATCAGTGAAGATCTCGACGAAGTGCGCGCACTATCGGATCGTATTTATGTCATCTTCGAAGGAAAAATTGTGATGGAGTGCGCTGGCGAAGGCGCCGATGTCACCACACTCGGTCTAGCTATGGCGGGGGCGAGCGCATGAAGTTTTCGTTAGAACGACGTCGCGAAGTCAAACCTTGGCACCTCATTGGAGTGCCTCTGCTCTCGGTTATTTTTGGCACTCTTGTAGGCGGACTCTTTTTAGAGGCCACGGGGCATAATGCCATTCTGGTTTTTAAAACAATGTCTCAAACTTCCTACACAACTCTGTATGGCATTGGTGACACGCTCACCGCTGCCACGCCGCTCATCTTCACTGCACTCGCTGCACTTGTCGCTTTTCGTGTAAACCTTTATTCGATTGGCGCAGAGGGCCAGCTCTTCGTAGGCGGTATCTTTGCTTCCGGTGTGGGTATTGCAGTTGGTACCTCTTCCTCGGCACTAGCGATTCCCGCAGTACTCATTGCTGGCGTCCTCGGTGGCATTGTGTGGATGACATTGCCAGCACTCTTTCGCGCTTGGTTTGGCACTAGTGAAATCATCACCACTTTGATGTTTAACTTTGTCGCACTCTTCCTAATGCGCTACTTGATCTACGGTGCTTCGACTTATTGGCGCGACCCCACTTCAACAAACTTTCCGCAAGGAAAGAAACTTGATCAGAACGCTTGGCTTCCACGCTTTGGAACCCAAAGCGTGCATTGGGGACTTGTGTTGGCTTTAGTAACCACGGTTGGTATTTGGTTCTTGCTCCGAAAGACGCGCTTTGGGTATCAGATGAAGGTGCTCGGTGACGCTCCTAATGCCGCGCGCTACTCAGGCGTTCCTGTAAAGCGCATGACTTTCACCGTACTCATCATCTCCGGTGGTTTAGCTGGCTTAGCTGGCGCAAGCGAAGTGGCCGGCCGAGCGCACGCCCTTGATCCCAATGGTCTAGCCATTGGCCTGGGTTATGCCGGCATCATCGTGGCCACCCTTGCGCGACTCAATCCATTTGGTGCCGTCATCATCGCCATCGGGTTTGGTGGTCTCCAGAACAGCGCATCCGCACTCCAGAGTCTGGGTACAGATTCAGTTCCTTCAGCAATCGCCACCACTTTGCAAGGTCTGATTCTTTTGCTCGCGCTCGCTGGTGAACTCTTTGTCCGATATCGATTGAAAATCTCTAAGAAAGTAGAGGTATCGGCATGACGCAAGAATCGGTATTAGTTCTCACTCTTGCGGCCGCAATCGGAACCGGTACGCCACTCATCTTTGCCGCGATTGGCGGAGTTATCAGTGAGCGAGCGGGCGTCATCAACTTGGGCATGGAAGGCATGATGCTCATCGGCGCGGTCACCACATTTCTTGTTGATAACAAAACCGGCTCGCCTGTTGCGGGATTTATCGCAGGCGGAGTGGCCGGCGCACTTCTTGCGCTCATTCACGCCACCTTGGCGATCTCGCTGCGCGCAAATCAAATTGTGTGCGGGTTAGCGCTCACCATCTTTGGCACTGGTCTCGCATCTTTTATTGGCAAGCCCATCGAAGGCCAAGGTCTCACGAAGTCTTTTGGCTCGTTACACATCCCTGCACTGAGTTCCATTCCCGGAGTAGGCCCGATTCTCTTTAAACAAGATGTGCTCGTCTACCTCTCTTGGTTTGTTGCTCTCATCGCATCGCTTTACCTCAACCGCACCCGCACCGGATTAAGCCTTCGTGCGGTGGGTGAAAATCCGGCAACTGCCGATGCCATGGGGCTCAGCGTTGTTCGCATGCGTTACGCACATGTAGTCGCCGGTGGCTTGCTTGCTGGTTTCGGTGGCTCGTATGTAATTCTTCGAATCGTTCCGGCTTGGAGTCAAGCTGGAACTACAAATGGAATCGGTTGGATTGCATTAGCACTTGTGGTCTTTGCATCATGGCGCCCGCTGCGCGTGATTTTGGGTGCGTATCTCTTTGGTGTTGCTCTGCAAGCAAACTTTGCCCTCCAAGCGAAGGGCATCACAGTGATACCCGCCGAATTTTTGGCAATGCTTCCTTACCTCCTTACAGTGGTGATCCTGGTGGTGCTTACGGCAAATCGCAGAACGCGTGGCGCCGGAGCCCCAGCAGCCCTAGGACTTCCATTCGTACGGGATGAGCGCTAACGAAAGTGGTTGCACGGTAATGCATCGCATTAGAGTTGAATTCACCACCGAGCCATTCGTTATCGGAAGCACGCCAGAACATGCAAAGGCGGCAGAACAAGCAGCTTCAGGCGCGGGTCTAGAGACCGAGTTTGGTCCCTTCGGTACTAGTGCCACCGGTGATCGTGCAGCCGTCATGGCCGCCCTGCCCCATATTCTCAGCGCCGCTCTCGACGGGGGCGCTGCCCGAATAAGTCTGCAGGTCACCACCTCCTCGTCAGTTCCGCGCAAGCCCGGACTCCATGACGCCCTTGAGCGTCTCCTTCTCCAGGTTGAGGTCGAAATGGGCGCTGGCCTCGAGGAGCTCTCGCGCGAAGAGAAGCAGCGGGCGGTCAAGATCCTGGAAGAGCGCGGCGCCTTCAATCTCCGTGGGAGCGTAGAAGATGTAGCTGACCGCCTGGGAGTCTCCCGATTTACCGTTTATAACTACTTGAACGCTCATTCTTAACCTGCAGCAGATTCTTCAACAGATTGTTGACCCCACCCCCTGCGCAACCTACCCTTGGCAGGTGCCAACGCTTGGGGAGATAAACGCGTTGGGCGTCCAGCAGGCGGAAGAAATCTTCGCGCGTTGCTGTGTCGCCCCGACTTTTTGCGCCGCCATGGCAGCCGCCCGGCCATTCCAAGACCTTCCTGCTCTTGAAGTTGCCTCAGACCACGCCACGGCAGGTTTAGATGATGCGGCTTTACTTGTGGGGTTTTCTGGACATCCACGAATTGGCGATCGCAAGCCACACTCGGCTTGGTCCTCCGCAGAGCAATCAGGGGTTTCGCAGGCAGACATCAAAATCCTTGATGATCTACGTGCAGCGAATTTCGCATACGAGGAAAAGTTCAACCATGTCTTTCTTATTTGTGCCACCGGTAAGAGTGCGGAATACATGCTGACTGAATGCTTACGACGTATTAGCAATTCAGCCGATGTTGAGATTGAAGAGGCGCGCGAACAACTAAGACTCATCAATCGCATCCGCGTCAACAAGCTACTGGAGGAATCATGAGCGGGCTCTCAACTCACGTACTAGATACCACTACTGGTATGCCGGGCGTAGCAATCAAAGTTACTCATTCGATTAACGGCATAGTGCAGGCGAGCGCTACCACAAACTCTGACGGGCGCGTTACCGATCTACTCGAAGGTAAATCACTTGCATCCGGAAGTCACACACTTACCTTTGAAGTGGCACCTTATTTTGCAAAGGAAAATCGCGAGACTTTTTACGCAAATATCAATATCGATTTTATTGTTACCGATACAACTCGTCACTACCACGTCCCGCTTCTGCTGAGTCCGTTTAGTTTCTCGACCTACCGAGGGAGTTAAAATGAAGATCGTTCTAGGCGATAACCGTTACGGCAAAGCGGAAAATAGGGTTGTTCGCGTTACTCGCGAGCAAGGGACTCATCACATTCTCGACCTCAACGTCTCCGTACAACTCAGCGGAGATCTCGAAGACACACACCTCACTGGATCAAACGCGAAAGTACTCCCCACTGATACTCAGAAGAATACGGTTTACGCCTTCGCCCAGAAGTTCCCAGCGATGGAACCAGAAACTTTTGGTCTCACCTTGTGTGAGCATTTCTTAGACACCCAATCGCATGTCACTCGTGCCGAGGTGCGCCTAGAACAATTCCTCTGGGAACGAATTAACGTCAATGGAAAACCACATCCTCGCGCCTTTCAAAAGAATAGTTCAATGAAGCGTATTGCTCGCGTAGTTGTTGAACGTGGAGCAGGCGGAGAGAAAGTTGCCTACGTCAGTAGCGGTCTCGAGGATCTCGTTGTTCTTAAAACAAGTGATAGCGAGTTCACGGGATTTATTCGAGATAAATACACCACGCTTCCGGACGCTACAGATCGCATCATGGCTACACAGGTAAGCGCCAAGTGGCGCCACGATAGCCACGACTTTGCTGACATTAAGAAGAAGGATTTCGGCAAGAGTTTCACGCAAGCGAGTGAAACTATGGTGGCTGTCTTTGCTGACCACTACTCACTCTCGCTACAACAGACTCTCTTCGAGATGGGTAAACAAGCAATTACCCAACAACCAGAGATTTCGGCAGTGCGCCTTAGCCTTCCCAACAAACATCACTTTCTCGTAGACCTCTCACCTTTCGGTCAAGAGAACGACAACGAGGTCTACTTTGCCGCTGATCGGCCTTATGGCTTGATCGAAGCGGTAGTCACGCGAGACGATGCATCCGATGCCGGTTTTACCTGGCCGGCTTGGTAGGGGAGATAGCTCATGGAGTTCTTTAGACCGGCAACGCTGAATGACGCCCTCACGCTGAAATCGGCGCACCCCACCGCCCTCTGTATCAATGGTGGTACCGATGTCATGGTGGAGTTGAATTTCGATCGCAAGCGACCAGAAACACTGCTTGATCTCAGCGCCATTTCAGAATTAAGTGAGTGGAGCGATCAAGGGGATTCCATCCTCCTTGGCGCTGGCGTTTCTTACACGCGCATCTATCACGAGTTAGCCAAAGAGCTTCCCGGCTTAGCAATGGCCTCGCGAACTGTCGGCTCTCTACAGATCCGGAATAAGGGTGGCGTCGGCGGTAATTTGGGTTCAGCGTCTCCCGCCGGTGATGCACATCCCGCCCTTCTTGCATCTGGTGCAACAGTCAATGTTGCAAGCGTCAATGGAACGCGGGCCATCGATATCAATGATTTCTATGTGGGTCCGAAGAAGAATGCGATGAATCCTGACGAAATCATTACTAGCGTTCTTATTCCTAAAGCACGTGGTGGACAGCAATATTCAAAAATTGGAACACGCAACGCCATGGTTATTGCAGTCTGTTCTTTTGGTATTGCTATTGATAGTACGAACAAGAGTGTAGGAACTGGAATCGGATCTGCCGGGCCAACACCTTTGCGTGCTCATGAAGCAGAAAGTTACGCGGCTTCTCATCTTGATTGGACACACGGCAGTGCCGTTACTCCCGAGATGATGAAGGAGTTCGGCGCGCTAGTGGCCGCTGCCTCTAAACCGATTGACGACGTACGTGGCACCGCCGCTTACCGTCGTCATACCCTTGCAGTTATTTCTGGTCGTTGTTTGAAATGGGCTTGGACCTCCACACAAGAGATGAGGAGTAAGTAATGAGACTTACTTGCACAGTAAACGGCAAAGTAGAGACCGTTGATGATGTGTGGCCAGGCGAAAGTCTGCTTTACGTACTCCGCGAGCGCATGGGACTTCCTGGTGCGAAGAATGCGTGCGAACAGGGCGAGTGCGGATCATGCTCGGTTCATCTCGATGGAATTCTGGTCTGCGCCTGCTTAGTCGCTGCCGGCCAAGTAGAGGGTGCAGAAATCAAAACGGTAGAAGGCCTTGCTGGCGCAAAGGACCTCCATCCAGTGCAACAGGCATATCTCGATGCTGGCGCTGTTCAATGTGGTTTCTGCACACCTGGTCTCATCGTCGCAACAGTCGATTTACTCGAGAAGAATGCTGATCCGAGCGATAGCGAAATACGCGAGGCCCTTGCTGGCAACCTCTGCCGCTGCACTGGATACTCCAAGATTCTCGATGCTGTCCGACTTGCCGCCGTGCGCCTTGAAGGGGCCGGCGTTGAGTAAAACCATCATCACCGGCGCTTACATCGCTACGGTTGATTTACAAGACCGAGAGATCAACGGCGGTTGGGTAGCCGTTGATGGAAAACGCATCGTCGGCATCGGTACCGGTGAAATTCCAGCCGATTACGCAGCCTTCGACCGCATCGATGGTTCCGGCTGCTTGCTTACTCCAGGTTTTGTGAATACCCATCACCATCTCTATCAATGGGCAACGCGAGGTATCGCAACAGAGTCCACGCTCTTCGAATGGCTCGTTGAGCTCTACCCGATCTGGGGACACCTCGATGCTGAGGTGACTTTTGGTGCCGCACAAGGCGCGCTCGCCTCTTTGCTGCTTTCCGGATGCACATACACAACAGATCATCACTATGTCTTTCCCGCAGAAGGCGGCGATTGCCTCGCTGCAGAGATCAAGGCAGCCGAGGGTTTAGGGATTCGTTTTCATCCCACACGCGGATCCATGGATCTAGGGCAATCAAAGGGTGGGCTGCCGCCAGATAACGTCGTAGAAGATCGTGATCAAATCTTGATTGCCACCGAAGATGCCATCCGACGTTTTCATGACACTGCAGATGACGCCATGGTCAAAATCGCCGTTGCGCCTTGCTCGCCTTTTAGTGTCACCGGCGAACTCATGAAAGAAGCAGCCGAACTTGCGCGTCGAGAGAATGTTCGCCTACATACGCATCTTGCGGAAACGATCGACGAAGAAGATTTCTGTCAAGAGAAGTTTGGCTGCTCCCCCACTGACTATGTGGAGTCTCTCGGTTGGCTCGGTTCCGACGTGTGGATGGCACACGCAATTCATCTTGACGACTCAGCGGTAGCAAAGTTTGGCAAAACTGGAACTGGAGCGGCGCACTGTCCCTCTTCCAATGCACGTCTCGGTTCTGGCATCGCCCGCGTGCAAGATTTAGTACGCGCAGGCGCCCCGGTAGGGCTGGGTGTCGACGGTGCCGCGAGTAACGAGAACGGCGAACTACTCACCGAAGTACGGGCAGCCGCACTCTGGGCTCGCCTCAAAGATGGCCCCACTGCGATGAGCAGTCGTGAATCTCTTGCGTTGGCCACCCGAGGTGGAGCGAAAGTTCTCGGTCGCGATAAAGATCTCGGCTCTATCGAAGTAGGAAAGCTTGCTGATCTGGTTCTTTGGAAATTAGACGACATCGGGCATATCGACATCGTCGACCCCATCGCTGCCTTGGTCCTTGGACCGAAGGCCGAAGTCACCGCGTTGTTAGTTAATGGCGAAGTACGTGTACGCCACGGTTTGATCACTGCAAAGTCCCATGAAGATATTGCTGCAGAAGCAGCGCGCGCGAGCAAGCGTCTCTTGTCGAGTGCAAAGAAGGCAGGCTGAAATGAGTAACTCAACACTTCCCACCAAACAACGTGACCACGTTGAGGCACCCGTACTGGGTGGACTTGGTGAAAGCGTGGCTCGGCCAGACGGCACCCTCAAGGTCACCGGTGACTTCGCATATTCAAGCGACCTCTGGGCAGACGGCATGCTCTGGGCATCAACTCTGCGCTCCCCCCATCCTCACGCGCGCATCAAGTCAATCAACATCGCACCAGCGCTCAAGATCAACGGTGTCTCTGCAGTCCTCACACATGATGACGTCCCGGGCTCCAAGCTCTATGGTCTTGAAATTGTTGACCAACCGGTGCTCGCGTTCGACACCATCAGGTTTCACGGCGAAGCGATTGCAATCGTTGCAGCCGACCACCCTGAAACTGCAAAGCGTGCAGCGCAGGCGATTGTGGTGGAGTATGAAATTCTCGAACCTGTTGTCGATGCTGATTACGCAATTAGCGGAAATGCACCCGTCATTCATGATGGTGGGAATATCACGCGCCACGTACCCATCATTTTTGGTCCGCAAAATCTCAAGGCTGATGTTGTCGTTAAAGGTGAGTACGAAGTGGGCATGCAGGATCAAGCCCCACTCGGCCCAGAGTCTGGTTTAGCTATCCCTGCCGATGATGGCGGGATCGACCTTTATCTCTCCACGCAATGGCTCCACGTCGATCGTGGTCAACTTGCGACCGTTCTTGGTTTGCCACCCGAGAAGGTGCGTCTGACGCTTGCGGGCGTCGGCGGTGCCTTTGGTGCTCGCGAAGATATGTCGATGCAGGCACACATTGCACTTTTGGCAATGCGTACTGGAAAGCCCGTAAAGATTGTTTACTCGCGCGAAGAATCATTCTTCGGCCACGTGCATCGCCATCCGGCGAAGCTTCGCTATGAGCATGGTGTTACTAAAGAGGGAAAGCTCGTCTACGTTAAGGCAAACATTGTTCTCGATGGCGGAGCTTATGCATCCTCTTCACCCGCTGTCTGTGCAAATGCCGCATGTTTTGCGGTGGGGCCCTATGAAGTAGAGAGCGCCACTATCGACGCCTACGTTGCATATACAAATAATCCTCCCTGCGGTGCGATGCGCGGTTTTGGAGCAGTGCAAACCGGTTTCGCATACGAATCCCAAATGGACAAGATTGCAGAAACCCTTGGAATGGATCCGATTGAACTGCGTCTTAAGAACGCAATGGTTCGCGATTCGCTCATGCCCACCGGACAGCCTGTTGATTCGGCAGCGCCAGTCGCCGAGATTCTAGAGAAGCTTCGCGCAATGCCACTTCCTCCACTCACTGCAACTACGGATGGCTTCGACGTGATCGAGCTTCCTGGTGGTGCTAGCAACGTCACACATGGCGAAGGCGTGCGACGTGGCATCGGATACGCAGTAGGCATCAAGAACATTGGCTTCTCAGAAGGCTTCGATGACTACTCCACCGCAAAGGTGCGCCTGCAAATAATTAATGGCGAACCTGTCGTTGAAGTACACACGGCAGCGGCCGAGGTGGGCCAGGGCCTAGTCACACTTAAAGGTCAGATTGCCCGCACAGAACTTGGAGTTCAACGAGTTGTTGTACATGTGAGTGATACTCAAGTTGGTAGCGCGGGATCGACGAGCGCATCTCGTCAGTCATACGTCACCGGCGGCGCAGTGATGACCGCATGCAAAGCAGTCAGAGATGAAGTTCTGCTTTACGCCATGGAGAAGCTTGGCCATCTACATCCACATCTCCTGCACTTCCGAGCCAACTACAAAATGGTTAACGGAGAGATCCGCGACGGTGAGGGTCAACTAGTTTCTTCTCTTGCTGACCTTGTGAAGGATCGGGTCTTTGAATGCACACGCGAATATCGCCATCGCCCCACCACCCCAATTGATCCCATTACCGGCCAAGGGTTACCTCACGCACAATTTGCCTTTGCAGGTCACCGCGCAGTTGTTGATGTTGATATTGAAACAGGCATGGTGAAAGTCATTGAAATGGCATCCGTGCAAGACGTCGGTAAGGCGCTTAATCCGCAAGCAGTCGAGGGACAAATTGAAGGTGGTACCGCGCAAGGTCTTGGCCTAGCCATTCTTGAAGAGATTCAAGTTGTTAATGGAAAGGTAAAGAACCCTTCATTCACCGATTACTTGATTCCAACCGTGTTGGATATGCCACCTGTTCGCTCAATCATTCTTGAATATGCAGATGAGCATGCTCCATACGGTTTGCGCGGTGTAGGTGAAGCGCCAACTATTTCCAGTACTCCTGCAGTGGTATCAGCCATCCGACAGGCTACGGGATTGGCGCTGACACGCGTTCCTGTGCGTCCTGAGCACATCACTTCGACCCTGTAAATAGCCCTGTAGGAGCACGATGTAAGGGAGAGCACAGGACCCCGCCGATGTAATAGGAAGGCTTGCGCTTCTACAATATGTCAAAGAGATTGATTAACAGAGAGTAGATCATGAGTAATACGAGCCCAGGGTATGCAATCACCATCCGCTTGGAGGGACCCGCCTCCTCTTCCCCCACCACGAGCATCACCGCTGCAGTCGCTGCCGCCGGTGGTTACATGACCGCCCTCGATATTGTCGAGTCTACGACGGACCGCGTCGTCGTCGATGTCACCTGCGATGCGCGCGATGCTGCGCATGCGGAATCTATTACCGAAATCATTTCCGCACTTCCAAACATCAAAGTGCGCAAGGTCAGCGATCGTACTTTCCTTCTTCACCTCGGTGGCAAACTAGAAGTTAATAGCAAGGTTCCATTAAAAACTCGTGATGACCTCTCACGCGCGTACACCCCGGGCGTAGCTCGTATCTGCTTAGCAATTGCGGCAGATAAGTCAGACGCACGTCGACTCACTATTAAGCGCAACACCGTAGCTGTCGTCACCGACGGTTCTGCTGTGCTTGGTCTGGGAAATATCGGACCAGAAGCCGCACTCCCAGTAATGGAAGGAAAGGCCGCTCTCTTTAAGAGATTTGCCGATGTGGATGCATGGCCCGTATGTCTCGATACACAAGATGTAGATGAGATCGTACGTACAGTGCAACTTCTTGCACCTGTTTATGGTGGAATCAATCTCGAAGACATCTCCGCACCACGTTGCTTCGAAGTGGAACGACGTCTCAAGGAACTTCTCGATATTCCCGTTTTCCACGATGATCAGCATGGAACGGCAATTGTTGTTCTCGCAGCTTTGATCAATGCACTTCGCCTGATAAATAAGGACCTTTCTAAGGTAAAGATCGTGCTCAATGGAGCTGGCGCTGCGGGCGTAGCAATCATTCGCCTCCTCATGCTCTCTGGTGCAACCAACATCATTGCCTTCGATAGCAAGGGTTGTATCTACGATGGGCGAGAGAACCTCGACTCCGCTCGCCAGTGGCTCGCTGAACACACCAATCAAGCCAAATTCTCTGGAGATCTGGCAGGAGCCATGAAAGAGACTGACATCTTCATCGGCGTCAGTGCACCAAACGTCTTAAGTGAAGAGGCCGTATCCGGAATGGCAAAGGATGGCATCGTCTTCGCGCTTTCCAATCCAGATCCAGAAATCGACCCACTGATCGCACGCAAGCATGCGCGCGTGGTGGCCACCGGTCGAAGTGATTATCCAAACCAGATCAACAACGTGCTTGCCTTCCCCGGAATCTTCCGCGGACTTCTCGATGCCGGCGCATCAAAGATCACCGATGAAATGCTGGTAGCGGCAGCACAGGCCATTGCTTCTTGCGTGAAACCAGAGCAATTGAACGAGAGTTTTATCGTTCCGAGCGTTTTTGATGCCGCCGTAGCACCAGCCGTTGCTAGCGCAGTACGAAAGATTGCCGAGGAAGGGTTAATGAAATGACAGTTGCACCTTCGAGCGTGATGGGGGCCGACCAGGTTCTCACTGCGGATGCTCTGGAATTCGTACTCCATTTGGATCGCCTCTTCCACGACCGTCGAGACGCACTCTTAGGTGCCCGCCGTGCCCGCCGCAACCAATTAGCGGCCGGGGAGAGTCTGGATTTCCTCCCCGAGACCGCTGGCATCCGGAGCTCAGAATGGCAGGTCGCCAAGGCCCCAGCCGACCTTTGCGACCGCCGGGTAGAGATCACCGGCCCTACCGACCCCAAGATGGCGATCAACGCCCTCAATTCCGGTGCCCGAGTCTGGCTGGCTGACCTCGAAGACTCCAACACCCCCCACTGGAAGAACGTGGTGGAGGGGCAAGTGGTCCTTCAGGGGGTTTCCCGTAAGAACCTTTCCTTCACCTCGCCCGAGGGCAAACAGTACGCACTCAAGGAGGGAGCGCTCGCCACGTTGGTGGTTCGTCCACGCGGTTGGCACTTCGACGAGAAGCACCTAACCGAAAATGGCCGCCCAGTTGTTGGCGCGATTTTTGATTTCGGAATGCACTTCTTTCACAATGCAAAAGAACTCATCGCGCGTGGATCTGGGCCTTACTTCTACTTACCGAAAATGGAGAGCCATCTCGAGGCACGTTTGTGGAATGACATTTTTGTTGAGGCGCAAAAGGTTCTTGGGATTCCACACGGAACAATCCGTGCCACCGTTCTCATCGAAACAATTCCTGCTGCTTTCGAAATGGAAGAGATCCTCTACGAATTAAAAGATCATGCAAGCGGTCTTAATGCAGGTCGTTGGGATTACATGTTCTCTATCGTTAAGAACTTCCGCGATGCTGGCGCAAAGTTTGTGCTCCCAGATCGTGCTTCGCTTACCATGACCGCTCCGATGATGCGGGCATACACCGATCTACTCGTCTCTACTTGTCACAAGCGCGGTGCATTTGCGATGGGCGGTATGGCGGCGTTTATACCAAGTCGCAAAGATGAAGAGATTAACAAGATCGCGATCGAAAAAGTCACCGCTGATAAGAATCGTGAAGTTACCGATGGTTTCGACGGCTCTTGGGTTGCCCATCCAGATCTTGTTTCGCTCTGCGCAGATATCTTTACCTCTGTTCTGGGAGCTCGACCCAATCAATTAGATCGACTTCGCCCAGACGTGCATGTCACTGCAGCGCAACTACTATCCGTAGATCAAACACCAGGCTCGGTAAGTGAAGCGGGGCTGCAACAGAACATTGATATCGCCTTGCAATACTTGGCCGCTTGGCTCGACGGAAATGGCGCAGCTTCAATTCATAATTTGATGGAAGATGCTGCCACTGCTGAGATTTCTCGCTCGCAAATCTGGCAGCAAGTGCGCAACTCAGTGACCTACTCAGATACTGGACGCATGGCGACTAAGGCATTGGTCCAAGAAGCTCTAAATACAGAGGTCCTACGTCTTAAAGAGGCGGGATTTGACCCAGAGAAATTGGCGCAGGCAGCGCAACTTTTCGAGCGAGTAAGCCTGGCCGATGAGTACGTAGATTTCCTCACCCTTCCAGCACTCGAGATGATCGACTAGATGGATTACGAACTCATCGTTCGTTCTCTTCGCGTTGTCACTCCTCAGGGAGAAGTAGCTGCGTCTGTCGCAGTCAACAGCGGCAAAATCGTTTTGGTAACTGACTTCAACGCACAATTAGATGGTAAGAGCGATATCACTATTGAAGGTGTGCTCATGCCGGGCCTCGTTGATACTCACGTTCATATTAATGAGCCGGGTCGCACGGAGTGGGAAGGTTTCGAAACTGCAACTAAGGCAGCGGCGGCAGGTGGTGTTACCACCGTTATAGATATGCCACTCAACAGCATTCCGCCCACCACATCCGTCTTAGCCCTTAATACCAAGAAGGAAGCAGCGCTCGGCAAGACTTCAGTTGATGTTGGCTTCTGGGGTGGCTCCATCCCCGGAAATAGCAGAGACCTTATTCCGCTTCTCAATGCCGGGGTATTCGGATTCAAATGCTTCTTACTTCATTCAGGTGTTGATGAGTTCCCGGCAACAAGTGATTTAGATTTTGCACAAGCATTAGAGATCTTGGCAAAAGTTGATGGCCTTATGGTGATTCATGCTGAAGATGCACACGTCATTGATGAATCGGCGCGCGCGGGTTCTCGCGATTACCAAGAATTTCTTGCATCACGACCAAAGGGAGCAGAAAATACAGCGATCGCTCAGGTTATTCGGGAAGCGCGACGCACTGGAGCGCGAGTACATGTTCTCCATCTCTCTAGCGGGGATGCTTTAGAAATAATTAAAGAAGCAAAGGCAGACGGTGTGCGCATCTCAGTAGAGACGTGCCCCCATTACCTCTCGCTCACCGCCGAAGAAGTCGCAGATGGCGCTACGCAATTCAAGTGCTGCCCACCCATTCGCGAGCGCGCCAATCAAGATGAGCTCTGGGAGGGCCTACTCTCCGGGGTGATCGATCAAGTGGTCTCAGACCACTCACCGTGCACCCCAGATCTCAAGCGTTTCGACGAGGGAGACTTTCAAAGCGCCTGGGGTGGCATCTCATCCCTCCAATTGGGTCTGCCGATCCTCTGGAGTGCGGGGTCAGCCCGCGGCGCCACCCTCACAGATATCGCGAACTGGATGTCAGCGGCACCCGCCCGCCTCGCCGGACTCCACCAGAAGGGGGCGATCGAGGTGGGTAAAGATGCTGACCTGCTGGAGTTCCAGCCAGCCAAGGAGTTCACCGTCACCCCCGCCGAACTCTTCCATCGCAACCCGGTTTCGCCTTACGCCGGAAAAGTTCTTCAAGGTGTGGTGCAACAAACCTGGCTTCGTGGGACTCTGATCTATCAAAATGGTGCTCTGACCGGGGCACCCCGCGGGCAATTCCTCTACCGAGAAGGAAATACTCAATGAGCGATTTTCGTAATCTCACTGATTTAGCAGCCCGCCGTTTCGGCTCTGGCGTCATCGCAGCTAACGATGAGTTCTTCGCGGAGAAAGAGAGCCTGCTCAATGAAGGGCGCGCAGATTTTCACGGACATACTTTCGGACACAAAGGGCAAGTTTACGACGGTTGGGAGACTCGGCGCCGCCGCGAGCCAGGGCATGATTGGGCAATTGTGCGTCTTGGCGCCGCCGGCATCGTGCGCGGAGTTGTCATTGATACCGGAAATTTCACTGGTAATTATCCAGAACAAGCATCTGTTGAAGGCGTTGCACTTGAAGGAAATCCATCTCCTGCAGAAGTTGAAGCCGCCGAATGGACCACACTCCTAGCACCTTCTGATCTCAAAGGTGATCACGAAAATCTTTTTGAAATCAAGAATGAATTACGGTGGACACACATTCGTCTCTCTATTTACCCCGATGGTGGAGTCGCACGCTTCCGAGTTCATGGTGAGGTCGTTCCCGATCCGCGTTGGATCATTGCGCGCCACACGATCGATCTCACTGGTTTAGAAAATGGTGGAGAACTGATTGGTTGCAGCGACGACTTCTACTCTTCTTCACGCAACACCTTACTTCCAGGCTTGGCGCGTAGCCAGGGAGACGGTTGGGAGAACCGTCGCCGTCGACATGGTGGTAACGATTGGTTTGCCGTCGAGCTCGCAGTTGAAGGGATTGTCACTGCTGTTGAAGTAGATACCACTCACTTCAAAGGAAATGCTCCCGGCGAAATTATGGTGACTGCTGGAGATGCCTCACATTTGAAGAAGTCTCCTGGGAGTGAAGAGCTCGTCGGAAAGCAACGCGTGCAACCTGATACGCCACACCGCTACCTCGTGAAGAGCGACGTACCCGTTAATGCCGTAAGACTCGATGTCTTTCCAGATGGTGGTCTCGGCCGGTTTAGAGTGTGGGGCGTTCCCACGCAAGCTGGCCTTTCTGCGGCGGCTCGGCGCTGGTGGAATTCACTGCCAGAGAGTCACCGCAGCGCAATCACTCTCTCGAGTGAGATTAAAGATCTGCTGTGAGTTCACTCAGCAAAGATTTCTTCAAACAGGCGAGCAAATACCTGACTGAAGTAGATACCACGCTCGCCGAGCGCTACCCAGGAGACTTTGGTGGCCGCCAGCCAATTCACACCTGTTATGTCCCAGCCGATAAGTTCTCCACCCGAACCATCCATGAATGGGGCGAGCAGGCTCGGAGCGCACTGAGTACTCACGCAAGGAGCGCCGCAGAATTTGCCGAAGTCATTGGAGTCGATGAGACGGTCGTTGCTGATTGGTGGCCTCGTTTGCAAGAAAAATTGGCAAGCGAACCCATTGAAGATCTGCGTATCGATTTTGAAGATGGATATGGTCGGCGAAGTGACAGCGAAGAAGACGATCATGTAACGAGCGCACTTGCCTCGATGCAATCTCTCACTACCGTATTCACTGGTATCCGCATGAAGAGTCTTGAAGCGGTCACTCGTGATCGTGCCCTTCGCACACTCGATCAGTTCATTACAGGATTGGCGAAGCAAGGTGGAGTGCCCCAGAATTTCGTGGTTACTCTTCCGAAAGTTACCTTTGTTGAACAAGTAGAAGTAATGGTTGAGGCTTGTCAGGAACTAGAACATTCGTTAAAACTCAAAGCTGGCACTATTAGATTCGAAATTCAGATCGAAACTACACAGGCGATTGTCAGTCCTAAGGGAAAAGTAACCGCCGCCCTCATGATCGACGCAGCACAAGGTCGCCTCACAGCATTTCACTACGGGACCTACGATTATTCAGCCGCGGCTGGCATCTCGGCTGCCTACCAAACGCTAGACCACCCCGCGGCAGATTTTGCGAAATCACTTCTACAAGTAGTTGCGGCCGGAACTGGCGTACGTCTTTCGGATGGATCCACGAACATCATTCCTATTGGTGAGCGCGACTCAGTGCACGCGGCGTGGGCCAATCATTACCGTCTCGTAAGACGATCACTAGAACGCGGTTTCTACCAAGGATGGGATTTACACGGCGCTCAGATTCCGACTCGAATTGCCGCGAACTTCACTTTCTACCGAGAGGGTTTGGCTGCGGCTTCCCAACGTCTACGTACCTATCTTGATAAAGCCGAATCTGGCACCATGGACGAGCCAGCCACCGCATTGGCCCTCGCCGGATACTTTCTCCGCGGGCTCGATTCCGGGGCGATTACTTCCGCAGAAATGTCTGCGCTCACGGGGCAGAGCGAAGAAGCTTTGCGCGCCCTAGTAAAGCGCCGCGGACAACTCAACTGACTAGACTGCACCAGTGAACTCAGTACTTGCGGCATCATTCGATACCCAACTCTCTCCCCTAACGCCCTTCCTGCTCTATGTAGTTGTGTGGGGTTTGGTCTTCGTTGAAACCGCACTACTCATCGGGTTCTTTCTTCCCGGCGACTCCATTCTCTTTAGCGCCGGGCTCGTTGCCGCAGCACGGGGAGATGTCAATATTGTCATTCTGGCAACTGGTGTTTTCCTAGTTGCTTTCTTTGGTGACCAAATAGCCTTCGTGATCGGGCGTCACTACGGCAGACCCTATTTAGAGAAACATCAGACCCCGAGGCGCGCCAGGCTGGTAGCCAGGAGTGAGCGTTTCTATGAGCGATATGGATTTTGGGCGGTCATCATCGCTCGTTACTTGCCATGGGTGCGCACTTTTGTTCCAGTGATCGCCGGCGTGGGCAAAATGCACTATTACCGATTCCTCTTAGCGAATTTCATTGGCGCACTCTCTTGGGGAGTTCTGATCACAGTCGCTGGGTTTTATGCCGGAAGTATTCCCGCTGTGAAGAGCGCGTCGTATGCCTTGGCCGGAATTTTCATAACGCTTTCGATCGTTTCTTCCTTGCGACGTGGTTCTAAGAAGGGCGAGTAACAGCTTCTAGCATCTGCTCGAAACGTGGGCTGTTGAAATCACTCTCTGCACGTTCATACTTCTCCATCCCCCAGCCCCAGAAATCAAAATCCATAGTTGAGATTGAGTCCTGGATTGAGGCCCACAGCATCCAGCCATACTTCGCAAGCAATGCAAGCAGCCAGGCACGGGCAAATTTTTCGGGGCGGTGCTTCCCGTAATAGGCATCAACTAATGGTTGTAAGTATTCGAATGATAGTGAAGCCTCCGACCACACATTTCCTAGTTCAAAGCACGCATCGTTATTCCCTGAGTATTCATAATCAATCAGCCAAATTTTGGAGCCATCGTCGATAAAGTTCCCCGGGAGGAGATCGTTATTACACGGCACTGTTCCTTCATCAAGAACTGCTAGTGCGGCAACCAGCCTTGCTAAATGCGGCTGGTAGGAGAGGTAACTCTCTGGAATGCGAAATCCTTTTTCTTGTACGGTGGCTAAGTAGCGTTGTTGAATGTCGATCATGTTGAATTCACGCACGAATGGTGGCGCCGAGTGCAGAACTCGTAAGCTTTCGGCGATACGTGGCAAATTTTCTTTTACATCCGAAGGGCCGTAGGTGCGACCTTCGAGAAAGCCGATAACGAGCACTCCTTCGCCGGGTAGATAGTCGTGTACGGGAGCGCCGATACCAACTTCTGCGGCAATGCACGAGTTGCGATATTCGCTTTCGCGATCAATGGCTAGCGCACTCGACTCGTTACTCGACATGCGAGCTACAAAGCGACCAGTTGGTGTATCTATGGCCAAATTGGTGTTCGTTAAACCACCCGCCAATTCGAAGATATTTGTGCGGTTTTGTAGGATTGAAATCTTATTAAGGCGCGCTCCGTAGAGTTCCTCCCACTCTTGCGTGCCTTTAGTCACGTAAGCAGGATACATTTTCCTTATGTCAGTGACGAGCCTTCCCGCCCGAGCAAAAATTGTCATTATCGGAGGAGGTGTGGGGGGCACTTCAGTCGCTTTTCATCTCGCCGAACTCGGTGAGCGTGATGTGGTCTTGCTCGACCGGAGCGACCTGACTAGCGGGTCCACCTTTCACTCCGCTGGGCTTGTCGGCCAACTCCGCGCTGACCCCACACTGACCAAGATGAACATGCATTCGGTTGATCTATACCGACGCCTACAAGAGAGCGAGACCCCACCTAGCTGGCGAGAGTGCGGAAGTATCAAACTTGCATCAACGCCGGAGCGGATGGAAGAGATTCGCCGCCAGATTGGCTGGGCTCGCACTTTTGGGCTCGATCTTCACGAGATTTCACCGCAAGAAGCGCAAGATCTCTTTCCCTTGATTGATCTCGATGGCGTCGTCGGCGCTTGCTACCTGCCCTCCGACGGTCAGGTGGATCCTTCGCAACTGGCGCAGGCAATGGCAACAGGTGCACGCAAAGCCGGCGTGCAGTTCTTTACACATACCCGCGTACTTGAGATTCGTACGACCGCTGGGCGCGTCTCGAGCGTCGTCACGGATAAGGGTGAAATCGAATGCGATGTAGTCGTCAACTGTGGCGGTATGTACGCACCCTCTATTGCTCGAATGGTGGGCGTGCGTGTTCCTATTATTCCGATGAGTCATCAATACCTCATTACCGAGAACTTTTTGGATCCCGCGGCAAAGCATCTCCCCTCACTGCGCGACCCAGATAATTTGATCTACTTCCGGCAAGAGGTAAGCGGTTTACTCATGGGTGGATATGAGAGAAATTCCAAGCCCTGGACCGCTGGGCACACACACTTCGATGACATACCTGCTGACTTCAACGGGCGTTTGCTCTCCGAAGAGTGGGATCGCTTTGAAGAGATCGCAGTGAACTCGCAAAAACGTGTACCAGCGATGGAACGAGTAGGAGTAAAGAACTTCATCAACGGCCCTGAGGGGTTCACGCCCGATAATGAATTCTGTCTCGGAGAAACAGAGGTAGGTGGCTTCTTCGTCGCAGCCGGTTTCTGTGCGCATGGGATCGCCGGCGCTGGCGGTATAGGCAAAGTGGTGGCCGAGTGGGTTGCTACTGGCGAACCGCAGATGGACCTCTGGCATATGGATATTCGGCGCTTTGGCGCTGCTTACAAGTCACCGTCATTTACTCTCAAGCGCACGCAAGAGAATTATGAGTCGTATTACGACCTACATTATCCAGGAGAAGAACGCACGAGTGCGAGGCCACTGAAAACATCGCCTGCTTATCCTTGGCACGCTGAACATGGCGCAGTATTCGGTGAAAAATCTGGTTGGGAACGTGTCAACTATTACAAACACCACGAGACAGATGATGCGCTCAAGCCTTATGGGTGGGCCGGGCACTATTGGTCTTCTGCGGTTGCAGTAGAGCATCACGCCGCACGCACGTCTGCGGGGCTCTTCGATGAGTCGAGTTTTGCGAAGTTCTCAGTAGGTGGCGTCCGCGCTGGAGAATTCCTTAATCTTGTATGCGCCAACCAGGTGGTTAAGGGAGTCGGGAAGGCAACGTACACACAAGCCCTTACCAAGCGTGGAGGTATTGAGTGCGACTTCACCGTGACACAAACCGGGGAGCACTCCTTCTTCATTGTCACTGGGACCGCTTTCGGTACGCATGACCTCGGTTGGTTAAAGAAACAGAGACGTGAACTGGGTTTTGACGATGTCATGCTGGAAGATGTCACCGGCGCTTTGGCGTGCTTTGGTCTCTGGGGACCTAACGCACGCAAGATTCTAGAAAAGCTCACGCCACAAGATGTGAGTAATGAATCTTTCCCATTTATGGCATCTCATGAAATCACCATCGGAGATATTCCCGTCCGTGCCACCCGCATCACTTACGTGGGCGAACTGGGGTGGGAGTTCTATGTATCAGCAGAATTTGGCGCCGCCCTTTGGAATTTAATCTTTCAAACGGGTCAAGAATTTGGGTTGATGGCTTGTGGCTACAAGGCAATCGAGTCGCTTCGACTTGAAAAGGGATACCGGGCCTGGGGCGGCGAAATAAATACGGAGACTAATCCTTGGGAAGCCGGTCTCGGGTTCGCAGTATCAAAGAAGAAAACGAATTTTGTGGGAAGAGACGCACTCTTCGCCGCCCAACCAAAGCAAACTCGACAATTAGTGGCACTTACTTTTGCGGACGTGCGCAGGGTGCCACTCGGCAATGAACCCATTCGTGTTGGCGAAGAAATTATAGGGCGCGTAAAGAGCGGTGGTCAGGGCTACTCCATCGACAAAGCTATTGGTTATGCATACCTACCGTTAGTGAATGTGACGGAAGGAGCCCAAGTAGAGGTCGAGTTCTTCGGTGAATGGGTCACTGGAACGGTTACAACCAGCACACTCTTTGATGGAGAAGGAATCCGCATCAAAAGTTAAGCGTTGTCGTTTGCATCAACATCTGCCAAGGCGGCTTCTGCAGCTAATGCATCGGCTTCAGCGCGTGCCGTATCTGCAGCCAGCGCAGCCTCGGCGGCAGCTAGGTCGCCTTCTGCCAGTTGGTCGGCAATGTCGTTCGCGAGTGCGGCATCAGCATCAGCATTATCCGCAGCAGTATCTGCGTCGACGGCGGCATCCGTTGCTGTAGCTACGTCGGCTTCGATAACCTCCATATTCGGATCACCTTCGGCGAGGAGAGCGTCATAGGCCGCTTGAGCAGTCGCCACATCAGCCGTGAGAGCATTCGCTGCTTCACTTGCAGCATCTGCTTCTGCAAGAAGTGCGTTGATGGTTTCTGCAGTTTCACCAGCGGCGATTGCATCATCAACTGCGGTTTGCTTTTCCGCAGCGGTAGTCGCTGCCGCAGCAGCCTGATCCTCTAGAGCATCTAGTGCAGTGGCAGAAGTAGTTAACGCAGTTTGATGCTCTGCTAATCGTGCTGCTGCTGCCACTTCAAGAGCTAGCGCTTGAGCGGCTGCGGCGGCGGCTCGCTCAGCAAATGCTCGAGCGTCGCTTGCAATCGTATTTCTATTTGCGGCAGCTGCGAGTCGTGCTTCGGTTGCAGCGGCAGCGGCGGCTGCAGCCTCTTGCTCTGCCAATAATGCAGCAGCTGCAGCGGCTTCTTGTTCGGCAGCAATTCTTGCCGCCTCGATTGCGGCAAGACGTTGAATCTCCGCTTCTGCTGCAGCATCAGCAATCGCTTGTAGTCGTGCGACCTCAGCAGCCGCTAGCGCAGCGGCTTCTAGTTCGGCGGCAACACGAGCTGCTTCCTCGTCAGCTAGACGTTGTGCCTCAAGGAGAGCCGCCTGCTCCGCCATCTGTTGTGCAAAGAGCTCTTCAGCAGCAATACGCGCAGCTTCCACTTCAGCAGCAATACGCGCAGCTTCTAATTCTTCGGCTAGACGTTGTGCCTCAAGGGCGGCTTGCTGTTCTGCAAAGAGCCGCTCTTGTTCTGCAAGTTCTGCGGCGAGACGTTCCTGCTCAGCAAGTGCAGCAGCTAACGCTGCAAGCCTCGCTGCTTCGGCAGCAGCTTCTGCTTCATCGGCTAGCCGCTGCAACTCTGCTGCAGCGGCCTCATTAGCCAATCGCTCGACCTCAAGTGCGGCAGCTTCATCAGCTAGTCGCTGCAACTCCGCGGCCGCGGCCTCTTCGTTCGCTAAACGTTCTGCCTCAAGTTCGGCATCAGCAATCGCTTGAAGACGCGCCGCTTCTGCCTCATCAGCAAGACGAGCTGCTTCTTGTTCGGCAGCGATGCGAGCTGCTTCTGCTTCAGCATCCGCAATCGCCTGTAAACGAGCAGCCTCCGCTTCAGCATCCGCAATCGCCTGTAAACGAGCAGCCTCCGCCTCGGCATCAGCAATCGCTTGAAGACGTGCAGCCTCCGCCTCGGCATCAGCAATCGCCTGTAAACGAGCAGCTTCCTCTTCAGCGATCAGGGCGTTCCTGGCCGCTTCAATGCGAGCCAATTCTTCTTCGGCAGCGATACGTGCAGCCTCAACTTCGGCAGCGATGCGTAACGCCTCTTCAGCATCAGCGATTGCTTGAAGTCGAGCAGCCTCCGCCTCGGCATCCGCAATCGCCTGAAGACGAGCAGCCTCCGCTTCAGCATCCGCAATCGCCTGTAAACGAGCAGCCTCCGCGGCAGCGGCCTCTGCATCAGCAATCGCCTGAAGACGAGCAGCCTCCGCTTCAGCATCCGCAATCGCCTGTAAACGAGCAGCCTCAGCAGCTGCAGCGGCTTCTTGTTCGGCAATAAGTCTTGCCGCCTCGATTGCGGCAAGAGCTTGAATCTGTTCTGCAAGGAGGCGCTCTTGTTCCGCAAGTTCTGCGGCGAGACGTTCCTGCTCAGCAAGTGCAGCAGCTAAGGCTGCATCTTGAATCGCTTGCAGACGGGCAGCTTCCACTGCAGCATCGAGAGCATCTTGAATCGCTTGAAGACGAGCAGCTTCCGCAGCCGCAGCCTCAGCATCCGCAATTGCTTGCAAACGCGCAGCTTCCGCAGCCGCAGCATCAGCCGCGTCCTGAATCGCTTGAAGACGCGCAGCCTCAGCAGCAGCAGCCTCAGCATCCGCAATCGCTTGCAAACGCGCAGCCTCAGCAGCAGCCGCAGCTTCCTCATCAGCAATCGCTTGCAAACGCGCAGCCTCAGCCGCAGCCGCAGCCTCTGCATCAGCAATCGCTTGAAGGCGCGCGGCTTCTGCGGCAGCGGCCTCTGCATCAGCAATCGCTTGGAGGCGTTCAGCTTCTGCAGCAGCGTCTGCAATTGCTTGCAATCGTGCTGCTTCTGCCGCGGCAGCATCAGCCGCGTCCTGAATCGCTTGAAGACGCGCAGCCTCAGCAGCCGCAGCCTCTGCATCCGCAATCGCTTGCAAACGCGCAGCCTCAGCAGCAGCTGCAGCCTCTGCATCAGCAATAGCTTGAAGGCGAGCAGCTTCCGCAGCCGCAGCATCGGCAGCATCCTGAATCGCTTGAAGACGAGCAGCTTCCGCCGCAGCAGCCTCTGCATCAGCAATCGCTTGCAAACGCGCAGCCTCAGCAGCAGCGGCAGCTTCTGCATCAGCAATTGCTTGCAAACGCGCAGCCTCAGCTATCGCGGCAGCCTCAGCATCCGCAATCGCTTGCAAACGCGCAGCCTCAGCAGCAGCGGCAGCTTCTGCATCAGCAATTGCTTGCAAAC
>CAEZXN010000022.1_pt1 | contig 24479 bp, 23 predicted proteins | sample 7265261 | NCBI WGS metagenome assembly CAEZXN01 (sample SAMEA6813910, study PRJEB35770) | freshwater metagenome | biome: Freshwater; feature: Freshwater reservoir; material: water | place: Czech Republic | collected 2016-11-09 | depth 0.5m m
ACTCAGAGTGATTAGCGAGGTGGGAGGTATCGTTCATGGCTCGTACGAGCGCGAAGCCGTCTTCCCAAATACTTACAACAGAAACTCCGCATGGATGAAGATCAAAGCGATGAATGATTTCCATAGAAGCTCCCAGCGCATCTCGCAACATCTGCTTGATCGGGGTTACGTGCGCGACAATCGCTACGGTCTTACCTGCGTGCTTCTTTGCAACGCGATGCATCGCTGGAATAACGCGAGCGGCAACTTGATCATGGGATTCGCCGCCTGGAGTTGGTAGCGAAGTCGATGCAAGCCAACGATCCAAGCGTGCACCATCTTGCTCTTTAACCTCAGCAAAACTAAGGCCTTCCCACTCTCCAAAATTCAATTCAGTGAAATCATCTTCCACAACAGCCTTGAGTTTCGCATGTTGTGCAATGTGTGCTGCAGTTTGCTGCGCGCGTAAGAGCGGTGAGGTGTAGAGAACATCAATCTCCCGGACGCATACAGCTTTCGCCATGTTTGCTGCTTGCCACTCACCATGTTCGCTCAGACCAGGATCAGTGCCGCCGCTTCCAGAGAAACGTCGCTCAGGCGTGAGGTGCGTTTCACCGTGGCGAATCAAGAGCAAAGTAGTCACCGGAGCACCGCTGGAGAGGCGACCCACAAGTTGATTCTTGTTAGGCGCTACTTCGGCAGGAACGTCCACATTAGGGCTTCCCTGCCAAGCCTCTCCTTGCTCGGCCGCATCTAAAGCTTCATTCGCTAGGCGATCTGCATGCGAATTCTGTTCGCGTGGGATCCAGATGAACTTGATCAACTCATAGGGGTGAATAGTGCGCGCAAGTTTTGCGAGCTCGCGCATATCTGGATGTTTGATCTGCCAACGTCCCGACATTTGCTCAACAACCAACTTGGAATCCATCCGCACTTCAATGTGCGCTTCGGGATCGATGGCATGTGCCGCGGTAAGACCGGCAACTAATCCTCGATATTCTGCCACGTTGTTGGTGGCTACACCGATCGACTCTGCAACCTCTTTAAGAACTTCGCCCGTCTTCGCGTCGATAACTACGGCGCCAAAACCGGCAGGCCCAGGATTGCCTCGCGATCCACCATCAGCAGTAACAACGAAGGAGCGCGACATTAAAGGCCGGAATCTGAGGTACGAACGAGAATGCGGCGGCACTCCTCACAGCGCAAAACTTCATCAGCGGCCGCAGCGCGGAACTTCTCAATATCTACGGCATTGATTTCTAAGCGACATCCTTGGCAACGGCGTTGGTGGAGTGCAGCAGCACCCGGCGCGCCGATTGATTCGCTGAGCTTTGAGTATTGCGCCAAGAGTGCGTCGTCGATCTGGCTCGCTAAAATTCCGCGCATCTCTCGGGTCACAATTTCTTCACCCGAGATCGCAGCAAGTGAACCATCGCGCTTGGATTCCAGTGCAGATACTTCAGCTGAGAGACCATCGTATTCGGTACGCAATTCCTTCTCGCGTGCCTGAGCTGACTCCATGCGTTCCATGATTTCTAATTCGATATCTTCAAGTTCGCTCTGGCGACGAGCGAGTGAAACTAATTCGTGTTGAAAGGCTTCGAGCTCTTTAGGACTTCCCTGGCCTGCATCGAGACGACTCTGATCCTTGGCGACGCGCGAGCGCACCTGATCGACATCGGCATCGGCGCGCAGGAGTTCCTTCTTGATGTCACTCTGTTCGGTGGTGATAGCCACGATGAGGTTGTTGAGCTCAGTGAGACGCACGCCAGCTTTGGCGATGGCTTCGTGCTCAGGGAGCGACTTGGCCTTATGGGCGAGCTGGGAGAGGGTCTGATCTAGCCCCGCAATGTCGAGTAGCTTCGCTTGATCTGCCGGCGCAGCTTTCACGAGGACCTCCTGGGGCCGATATGGAATTGGGTCAAGGTTACCGTGCCCACGAGCCGCCCACACCCACCCGCACGCCTTTGCACCCTCAACTCTTCCCCCTAGATTGGGGGCGACCTATCTAGGAGTGAAGATGAGCACACCGCTACCCGCACACGGGCGCCCCTGGGCCGAAATCAAGGCCGAGATGGCGGGCTTTTCCACGAACGACGTGAAGTGGCGAGAAGGCCGGCACGCATTCCATGTTTGGTACGGCGGAGACGACATCTTCGAAGTACAGCGCCAGAGTTATGCGATGTACATGCAGGAGAACGGCGGCGGTGCCGGCAAGACTTTTAAGAGTCTCAAGATTATGGAAGATGCCGTAGTCAGTTACGCCGCCAGTCTCTTGAACGGCACGGAAGCTACCGGACACATCACCTCGGGTGGCAGCGAAAGTATTTTTGTTGCAATGAAAGCTGCCCGCGATTGGGCGCGCAAACATAAACCAGAGATTTCATCACCCGAAGTTGTGATCCCCTTTTCTGGACATCCCACTTTCAATCGAGCAGCAGAATATCTGGGGCTTACGATCGTGCGAGTTCCAGTCGCCCAAGATTTGCGAGGAGATGTTGCAGCAATGGAAGCTGCTATCACGGCGAACACCATCGCACTTGTGGGTTCAGCAGTCTGCTTCCCCTACGGCGTAGTAGATCCCATTAGCGATCTCAGCGATCTTGCGCAACGCAAAAATCTCTGGCTACACGTAGATGCCTGCATTGCTGGATTACAAGCCCCCTTCGCACGCGAACTTGGCTATGAGGTACCTGACTTTGATTTCGTGCTCCCCGGAGTAAGTTCCATCTCTGCTGATTTACATAAATATGGGTTCGGTGCAAAAGGTTCATCTCTCGTTCTCTATGCCAACGCTGAACTTGCATCGTTTCAGCCATTTAATTTCTTCGATTGGCCCCTTGGTCAATTTTCTAATCCCAACGTGGCAAGTACCCGCCCTGGCGGATCCATCGCAAGTTCCTACGCAGTGATGAATTACCTCGGTCACGATGGATACTTGGCACTGAACAAGCGACTGATGAATTTGCGCGACGAAATCATGGATGGAATCAACGCGATTCCGGGGCTCACTATTAACGGCACTCCGCACTCACTCATCATCAGCTTCGGTCCATCAGATCAAGAGAACGTCGATGGCCTGGCTATTTACGATGAGATGTCGAAGAGAGATTGGTACCTCGGTCGTTCGTATCAACCGCGCGGAATGATGATGGGAATCTCGCTTCCCCATGAACATTCCAAGGCGAAATTGCTTGCTGACCTTGCGGAGTGCGCTGAGCAAGTGATCCGTACGCACCAAAAGAGTGATCCGAACGCGCCACTGACTTATTGAGCTGGCATATTGAAGTGGCCACCAGGTGGTGGGCGCTGAGGGTTTCGAACCCCCGACATCCTCGGTGTAAGCGAGGCGCTCTACCGCTGAGCTAAGCACCCTAATCGCGACCGCCTCAGCAGGCGCGACCGGAACATACTAGAGGGCAGCTAGGGCCTTCTTGTAATCCTCGTTATTTCGCGCGTCCATGCCGTTGTAGAGGGCGAATCGGAGAACGCCTTCCTTGTCGATGATGAAGGAGCCGCGGTTGGCGAAGCCCTTCTCCTCGATGAAGGTGCCGAAAGCCTTTGACGCAGCGCCGTGTGGCCAGAAATCTGAGAGCACCGAGAAGTTAAACCCTTCCTTAGCCGCGAATTCTTTTTGTGTGTAAGGAGAGTCGCAGGAGATGGCAAGGAGTTCGGTCTTGTCATTTTGAAATGCACCGAGATCGTCGCGTAGACCGCAGAGCTCGCCAGTGCAGGTTCCAGTGAAGGAGAATGGGTAGAAAGTGATGAGTACGTTCTTCTTTCCACGGAAAGAAGAGAGCGTGATCTCTTCGGTGTGCTGATTCTTAAGGGTGAAATCTGGGGCGATGTCGCCAACTGAAAGTGCCATGGTTCTCCTTCTGTGCGGTCTACACCGCGATTGGTATTGCGATTAGCGGCGAGATGCCTTTGGTGCTGTGAGCTTTGTTGCTGTCCAATCCTTTGCAACTGCAAAGGACGAAGTTTGTGAAAGGCCCGCAGTGGGGGCCGCTTCTTGAATGTCGCTGGGCTCTACATGTTGTGGGCGACCAGCTTTCGGCGTGATCACCCAGATAGCGCCACTATCTGCAAGGAAAGTGAGTGCATCGACGAGGAGGTCAACTAAATCTCCGTCATCGTCGCGGAACCAAATGAGTGCAATATCGACAACTTCTTCCGTTTCATCACTTAAGAAGTCAGAGCCTGCGAGCGCAGTAATTTCATCGCGAAGGGCCATATCGACATCAGGGCCAAATCCCATTTCGATGACGAGCGCGCCGGGAATAACACCAAGGCGACTCGCAACTCCCGCGGAGCCCGCGGCCGTACTCACACAATCCCCCTCAACTAAGAAACCTGGTATCGGCCCTTTCCGATACCCCTGGAGAGTACTCCACCGAGATCTGGCGCTTTTCGCAAGTCCCCCTCCTTGAATTCACCGTGCAAGAGCGCCGATGGGAGTCGGGGAAGGCGCCCAATGTGACGAATTGCCCACCTCTAGGGGAGGATATGCCTTGAGCTTGAAACGCTCCCGTGACCCGGGATCGATGAATGCTCGCCGGCCCCGCCAAGGGCTGGGCAGACCCCATCTCACCCGAAGGGCGCCAAACCGTGGCTGTTGATTTTGAACTCTCTGGACCTGACCATGATCCGTTGATTACCGGCGGGATGCCGAGCCAACTGATCGATACCGATCCAGAAGAGAGCGCCGAGTGGCGCGCATCTTTTGATGCCCTCCTAGAAAATGCCGGCCCCACTCGCGCCCGCTACGTGATGCTCTCACTCCTCCAACGGGCAGCCGAAAAATCAGTGGGAGTACCAAGCCTTCGTAATAGCGATTACATCAACACCATTCCACCCGAGCGCGAGCCAGACTTTCCTGGTGATGAAGCCATGGAACGCCGCATTCGATCCTTCATGCGATGGAATGCCGCGATGCTCGTACACCGCGCGCAACGACCAGGTGTCGGAGTCGGCGGACATATCTCTTCATACGCATCTTCTGCTTCGCTCTACGAAGTGGGTTTCAATCACTTCTTCCGCGGCAAAGATCATCCCGGCGGCGGAGATCAAATCTTCTACCAAGGTCATGCCAGCCCCGGCATGTACGCCCGCGCATTTCTTGAGGGGCGTCTCAGCGAAGATCAACTCGATGGCTTCCGCCAAGAGCTCTCACATCCTGCTGGTGGACTCTCGTCGTATCCGCACCCACGTCTTATGCCGGACTTCTGGGAATTCCCCACGGTTTCCATGGGACTTGGACCACTCAACGCTATCTACCAAGCGCGCTTTAACCGTTACTTGCAATCACGCGGCATCAAAGACACCAGCGAGCAACATGTATGGGCCTTTCTTGGTGATGGTGAAACCGACGAAGTGGAGAGCCTTGGCGCTATTGGTTTAGCTGCGCGCGAGGAACTCGACAATCTCACCTTTGTAGTTAACTGCAACTTGCAACGCCTTGATGGTCCAGTTCGCGGTAACGGAAAAATCATTCAAGAACTCGAATCATACTTCCGGGGTGCGGGTTGGAATGTCATCAAAGTCGTCTGGGGTCGTGAGTGGGATCCACTTCTTGCCCACGATCGAGAAGGCGCACTCGTTAATCTTATGAACGTCACGCCTGATGGCGATTTCCAAACGTACAAAGCTGAAGATGGTGCCTTCGTGCGCGAAAACTTCTTTGGACGCGATCCACGCGCTCTCAAACTCATCGAGGGTTGGGATGACGACAAAGTGTGGGGGCTTCGTCGCGGTGGCCACGATTATCGCAAGCTCTATGCCGCATACGCTGCAGCGATGGCACATAAAGGCCAACCCACGGTCATCTTGGCGAAGACGGTCAAAGGTTGGGGCCTCGGGCCGCACTTTGAAGGACGTAACTCCACACACCAGATGAAGAAACTTACGTTGGAAGACATTCAAACTTTCCGTGATCGTCTCGGTATTCCGTTTAGTGATGACCAACTCGATAAGTACACCCCACCGTATTACCACCCCGGCACAGACTCTGCCGAATACGCATACATGATGGAACGTCGCGCCAAACTCGGCGGACCACTCCCCAGTCGTATTGTGCGCGCCAAGCCGTTAGCGCAACCAGATGATTCTGTGTATGAATCTGTGAATCGTGGATCCGGTAAGCAAGAAGTTGCTACCACTATGGCCTTTGTCCGCATGCTCAAAGATCTCTTTAAGGACCCAGTAATTGGACCGCGCATCGTGCCGATCATTCCCGATGAAGCACGCACCTTCGGAATGGATTCGCTCTTCCCGACGCAGAAGATCTACTCACCTCACGGACAGACATATACGTCGGTCGATCGCGAACTCATGCTCTCATACAAGGAATCCAAGCAAGGCGTGATCCTGCACGAGGGAATCAACGAAGCGGGTTCAGTAGCATCATTTACTGCAGTAGGTACTTCGTATGCCACGCATGGCGAACCTATGATCCCGATTTACATCTTCTACTCCATGTTCGGATTCCAACGCACGGGAGATAGTTTCTGGGCTGCAGCCGATCAACTCACACGTGGATTCGTCTTCGGTGCTACCGCAGGTCGCACCACACTTAACGGTGAAGGCTTGCAACACGAAGATGGTCACTCACATCTACTCGCATCCACCAACCCTGCAGTAGTTTCTTACGACCCTGCATTTGCTTACGAAATCGGGCACATCTTCAAAGATGGTCTCCGTCGGATGTACGGCGAACACTCGGAGAACGTTTACTACTACCTCACGGTTTACAACGAGCCATACGTGCAGCCAGCCGAGCCAGAAAATGTTGATGCTGCTGGAATTCTTGGTGGAATCTACAAGTACGCACCAGCCACCAGCGCACACACCAAAAAGGCACAATTGCTCGCATCTGGTGTAGCTGTGAACTGGGCCCTTAAAGCGCAGCAATTACTGGCCGACGAGTGGGGCATCTCTGCCGATGTGTGGTCTGTTACTTCGTGGAATGAGTTACGCCGCAATGGGCTTGAAGTAGACCGCCATAACATGCTTCATCCTGAGGAAGGTCGTCAAGAAGCCTTCGTCACATCGCAACTCAAGGGTGCAGTCGGGCCCGTAATTGCGGTGAGCGATTTCATGCGCGCAGTACAGGATCAGATTGCGCCCTGGGTCGAAGGCGCATTCACTTCTCTTGGAACTGATGGCTTTGGTCTCTCCGATACACGTGGTGCGCTTCGTCGTCACTTCCGGGTAGATGCAGAATCCATCGTGGTTGCTGCACTATATGAGCTCCATCGTCTCGGGGAGGTCGACATCTCAGTCGTGAAGAGTGCACTCGAGAAGTATGCGATTCATGACGTAAGTGCAGCTGATCCGGGTAACACTGAGGGTTCTGGCTAATCCCTTTAGAACAGCGCATTCGCAAGTGACGTGCGGCCTTTGACGATGCGTGGATCACTAGGATCTACGAGATCAAAGAGTGAGATCAGATGATCTTTGGCTTTCGCCCGTTCTGCACCTGACGTTGCCCGCACCACATCCACGAGGCGAAGAATGGCATCTTCTAGATGACCACCCACCATGTCGACATCAGCGCATCGTATTTGGGCATCCACATCGAGCGGATGTGCGGCCGCGTCTGCACGCACGGCATTGAAGTCCAAACCCTTTACGCGGGCAAGGAGTTCCACCTGCGCCAAACCGATCTTGGCGTAAACGTCGGTGGGTTTACGTGCAAGCAACTTTTGGTACGAAATGCGCGCACTCTCGTAATCGCCGCGATCGATGGCATCGAGCGCCGCCGCCTCATCGCCATCAATCTCTTCCTCATCGCCATCAACGCTCGCTTCGGCGGGTTCGGCGCCCACCGTTCCGGCGAGTCCTTGTTCAGCCGCGATCTCAAGAAGTTTCACTAATACTTCGCGTACCTGCTGTTCCGGCACTGCGCCTTGGAAGAGCGGAGCGATCTGCCCGTTGATGACCGCGATCACCGTGGGAATTGATTGCACTCGGAAGGCTTCGGCAAGGCGAGGGGCAGCTTCTGTATCTACCTTGGCGAGCAGCCAGGCACCGTTTCCTTCTTCTGCCAGTTTTTCGAGGATCGGGGAGAGTTGCTTACACGGTCCACACCATTCCGCCCAGAAGTCGAGGACTACCGGCACATTCTTCGATTGCGCCATGACAAGAGCTTCGAAGTTCTCTTCATTCACATCGACCACGAAAGCACTTTGCGGCATACCTTCAGGGCGCGGGACTGGCTTTGGACGATTCAACGCGCTGAGATCTACAGCGCTTGCAAAAGATGCAGGCAACTTGGGAGGTTGATTCACTTGACTCGCTCCTCAGCCAGAAGTTGATCTGCTGCCGTATATGAATCCATCTTTCCATCGGCAACAAGTGCAGCAAGTGTGCGAAGTGGTTCGCCTTTTATTTGCGCGCGTAATTTAGCCGACGCCAAATGTTCTATCTCCAGAGAAGCGCGATCGATACGTCGTCCTTCTAGCAACCCGCTCGCCGCGAGGTAATCGCGGTGGCGAGCAAGTGCCGCGACAAGCTCTTCGATTCCCATTCCGCGATCTGCCGCCGTCAATAGGATTTCTCGTTCTGGATCTTGGGGCGCAAGCGCCAGCGAATTGCGCAATTCGCGTGAGGTCACTTCTGCGCCATCGCGATCTGCCTTATTCACTACGTAGATATCGCCGATCTCAAGCAGGCCAGCCTTTACAGCTTGCACACCATCTCCCATGCCAGGAGCAAGTACCACCAATGTGGTGTCTGCATGGCTAACGATTTCGACTTCACTCTGACCCACGCCAACGGTCTCTACCAAAATGGTGTCGAAGCCTGCATCATCAAGCACACGAATTGCTTGTGGAGTCGCCGCGGCTAATCCACCGAGGTGACCACGAGTGGCCATTGACCGAATGTAAACGCCATCATCAAGGAAATGATCTTGCATGCGAATGCGATCACCAAGAACGGCGCCTTGAGTAAACGGCGAAGAGGGATCTATAGCGATCACACCCACCTTGTGCCCTTTTTCGCGTAGCGACTTGATGAGTGCAGAGGTGAGCGTTGATTTACCTACACCTGGCGAGCCGGTAATCCCGATAACGCGAGCGCCATGCGGCTTTAACTCCTTCATGATCGCCGGCAGCGACTCTGATCCATCTTCAATCAACGAAATAAGGCGCGCGAGTGAACGAATATTGCCGTCACGCGAACTACTTACTAACGCTGAGGTGTCTATGAGAATCACGCCCGCTTAAGAATCAGTGCATCGCCCTGCCCGCCACCGCCACAAAGTGCTGCGGCACCAATTCCGCCGCCACGCTTCTTCAAATCAAGTGCAATGTGCAGTGCCAAACGAGCTCCTGACATACCAACCGGGTGACCGACAGCAATGGCGCCACCGTGTGGATTCACAATCGCTGGATCAATTCCTAGTTGGCGAGTTGAAACCAAACCAACAGCAGCAAAGGCTTCGTTGATTTCCACGATATCTAATTCGCTTGCCTTCATACCCTCGCGCTTCAGTGACTTCTCGATGGCATTCGCAGGTTGCGCATGGAGTGAAGTATCTGGACCAGCCACCACACCATGTGCGCCAATCTCACAGAGCCATTCAAGACCCAGCGATTCGGCTTTGGCCTTGCTCATCACTACAACAGCGGCCGCTCCATCTGAGATTTGCGACGCAGAACCTGCGGTGATCGTTCCTGCGGGGTTAAATGCCGGACGGAGTTTTGCCAAAGTTTCCATAGTGGTATCAGCGCGAATTCCCTCATCGTGAGTCAGGGTCGTTGTTGCACCCTTACCTTGTGGGATTTCCATCGGAATAATCTCGTCATTGAAAATGCCAGCCGCGGTGGCTGCAGCCGCACGTTGATGAGAGTGCATTGCGAATTGATCTTGATCTTCGCGGGTCAAGCCATAGCGCCCGTTGAATGACTCGGTTGATTCACCCATGAGGCACTTATCGAAAGAGCAGTAGAGACCATCGTGGAAGAGCGCATCTTCCATCGTGACGTTCCCAATCTTGAAACCTTCACGTGAACCCATCAGTAGGTGCGGTGCCCGCGTCATGGATTCCATACCGCCGGCCACGATCGTGTCGAACTCTCCGGCACGGATGAGTTGGTCCGCGAGCGCAATCGCATCGAGACCCGAGAGGCAGACTTTGTTGATCAACAGCGCGGCCACATCTAGGGGAATACCGCCCTTGACGGCAGCTTGACGCGGAGGGGCCTGGCCGGCGCCGGCTTGCAGCACCTGACCCAAGATGACGTAATCGACTTGCTCGCCGGTGATGCCTGCTTTGGCGAGTGCGCCCTTGATGGCGATGCCGCCTAAGTCAGTGGCGGTGAAGCCCTTGAGTGACCCATTGAAGCGCCCCATAGGGGTGCGGGCTCCGGCGACGATGACAGATGTGGTCATGGCTTCTACTCCCCGTGACGTGATGCAGGTGGCTTTATCTGACACGATACCCGTTATGAGCACTCAGACCAGCGGCGAATCCGCCTCCTCCGCACAACTCCCGGGCATTATTGGCGTAGATCACATTGGGATTGCCGTGGCCGACCTGGAGGTCGCTATCGCCTTCTACCAAGAGAAGTTCGGCTTTGAAGTGGCTCATCGCGAGGTCAACGAGGAGCAGGGTGTTGCCGAGGCGATGATTCAAGTGGGGCCGGCCTCACACGAAGTGAAGCTCCAACTTCTGGCACCCCTCACCCCCGAGTCGGCTATCGCACGATTCCTCGACAAGAGTGGCCCCGGAATTCAACAACTTGCCTACCGCGTTGCCGATATCGAAATTGCCTGCGCCGCAGTGCGCGAACGCGGCATGCGCTTGCTCTTTGAAACTCCACGTCGCGGGACAGCAGGCAGTCGTATCAATTTTATTCATCCTAAGGATGCGGGTGGGGTGCTCGTCGAACTTGTACAACCAGCGGCCCATTAATGCGTCGTTCTGATTTTGCAGTACTCAAGATCCCAAATCTTCGTCGATTCTTTATCGCGCGCGCCCTTACCGTCATTAACGGATCCATTGCACCGATCGCTATGGCATTCGCCATTCTCGATTTACCCGGAGGGGACTCGCAAGACCTTGCACTTGTAGAAGTGTGTGTCGTTGTTTCGCAACTCTCTGCCATCCTCATCGGAGGCGTGTTAGCCGATCGATGGTCACGCGTACGCACTTTAGTTCTCGGCGGTAGTACGGCTTCTGCTGGAATGTTTCTCCTGGGCATCATGCTTGCTATTCATATTTCACACGTGGGGGTTTACTGCATTGGAGCTGCTCTCACTGGACTTGGATCCGGTCTTGGATTTCCAGTCTTCACGGCTCTCATTGCAGATGCCGTTCCAGAGAAGCAACGGCAGAGCGCTAATGGTCTCTTCCGGCTCGTGATCAACCTTTCCCGCGTCGGTGGCGCAGGTATCGCTGGTCTACTCATCGTGACGCTAGGAAATGCCGGCACTATGTTCATGGTGGGTTCGGCATTCCTGGTGAGCGCCCTCATCGTATCTGGAATTAAAGTGCATCAACTTCCTGGCAGTGGTGAGAGCGCTATCAAAGATCTCACAAATGGGTGGAAGGAATTTATCTCCTACCCTTGGGTAGTCATCATCGTTGTCTGCTACATGATCATGAATTCCATGTACGCCGGGACGATAGACGTGATTGGCCCCGTGATCGCCAAGAGTGAACTTGGAGGAGCGAGAGGTTGGGCTCTCATCATGATGTGCGGATCGCTTGGCGCATTGATTGGCACCGTCATAGCGCTTCGTCTGAGATATCGCAGACCCCTCATCACCGCATCGCTCTACTCTTTCGCCTTTCCGATACTCATCCTGCTCTTCTCGTTTCCAGCGCCTCTTTATGTGCTCGCGATCGGAGCGGCACTGGCAGGCATCTCCATGGATATTTTCGGAGTTGCTTGGGATGGTGCGCTCCAACGTGAAGTGGCTCGCGAGAAACTCAGTCGCGTCTCTTCTTACGATTGGTTTGGTTCGATGGTCGCAATTCCCGTGGGAATGATCTTCGCCGGCTGGGGAGCTAAGCACTTCGGCCCCTCGACCATATTGCCGTGGATGGCGCTCGTGGCTGCCCTCTCCCTCGTCCTACCCTTCCTTTCACGCTCTGTCTGGAACGTGAAGGGCGCACTCATCGAGTAGTTCGCTACCCTAAAGCCATGGAGAGCGAACGTTTCGGAACCCCGGGGGCACCACTTAACCGTTCGCATCCCTTCCTTTATGGTTTCCTCGCCACTTTAGGTGTGGCCACTGCATATTTGGTTATCAAAGCCGTGCAGAGCGCCAGCCAAGTCTTGGTTCTAATTCTGATTTCCCTCTTCCTCGCAGTAGGTCTCAACCCAGCGGTCGAAGCACTCCGAAAGCGCGGACTCAAGCGTTCCGGTGCGGTGCTTACGATTACTTTGATTTTCGTACTGATTGTCGGTGGCTTCACCGCAGCGGTTGCGCCGCCGATCTACAAGCAGACAACTCAGCTGGTGCAGAACGCACCTGAGTACCTCGATCGCATTGCCACGAATCCCACGATCGCCAATCTCGATAAGAATTACCACTTCATCGACAAGGCGAAGGAGAAACTCTCCACGCAAGTACAAGATGGCAAGCTGGTGGTCTCGGCTTTTGGTGGAGTCATCGGAGTGGGCAAAACAATCTTCTCCGGACTTTTCTCCGCCATTACGGTCTTTATTCTTACTTTGTACTTCTTGGCCGCTCTTCCGAAATTCACGAAGACCGCCTACAGCTTGGTACCCGCATCAAGACGCGAGCGCGTTTCTAAAATCTCCGACGAGATCTTGGTTCGTATCGGCGGATACGTCGGTGGCCAACTTGTCGTCGCAGGTATCGCAGGACTTGCCACTTTTGTCGCCGCCCTGGCACTGGGATTGCCTTATGCACTCTCACTGGCGATGGTAGTTGCCCTTTGCGATTTGATTCCCCTCATTGGTGCCACTCTTGGTGCAGTCGTTGCCACTCTTGTCGGATTTGTTTATGACACGAAGAGTGGAATTATTATTCTGATCTTCTACATCATCTATCAGCAGCTTGAAAATTATGTGATCTATCCAAAAATTATGAAGCGCTCAGTTTCTGTTCCAGCAATTGTCACCATTATTGCTGCACTCATCGGAGGCTCACTTCTAGGCTTGCTAGGCGGCTTGCTTGCAATCCCCACTGCCGCAGCGATCCTTTTGATTATCGATCAAGTTGCTATCCCACGCGCTGCGCAGAATTAAACTTCTTTCCACTCTCGCGGAAGTGGCAAAGCGCCAGGATTGAGCCGCTGCACGATTTCAGTCAGCACGCGATACACAGACGGCTCACCGACCCAGAGATGTTTGGCACCTTCTACTGGAATAAGTTCTGCGTGCGAAAGTGGTGCGAACGCTTGCGTTGCTGCTGCCGGCCTCAAGTAATCATCTAACTCTGGAATGAGCGCTACGACAGGACGACCATCTGTATCCCAACGCAATAAATCATCAGGGGTAGAGAATCGAAGCGGCGGGCTCAACAAGATGACGCCTTCAATTCCTGGCAGTAATCCAAACTTCAATGCAAGATCAGTACCGAATGACCAGCCCACAATCCAAATGCGTGGAAGACCTTCGTTGACTGCATATTTCACCGCCGCTTCTACATCGAATTGCTCTGAAGTTGCATTCGAGAATTCACCCTCACTCTTTCCCGCCTCCGACTCGGTGCCGCGAGTGTTAAAACGAAGAATGGCTATATCTGCCAGCGCGGGTAATCGCGCAGCGGCTTTGCGAAAAATATGGCTATCCATCATGCCGCCATGGGTCGGCAGGGGATGGAGGGCAATCATGGTGGCTACTGGTGGGCGACCTAGCGGAAGGGCCAACTCCCCCACCAAGGCAAGACCATCAGAAGTTCTAAGGGTCACGGACTTGCGCTCCGCCGGCAGGACGGTACTTGCCCGAATTTCTACTGACGCACTCATTGGCACCATTATCCCGCTCCTTTGCCTGGCATGTGTCCCGAGAAACGGTCAGAATGTGCCTATGACGCTACAGAGTGAAGATTTGACATTCGCCACCCATGCCCCGGCCACGAGCGTGGAGTACGCCCGCTATCCGATTGCTGGGGCCGTCGAGGTCGCCGCGGCAGTTGCCACAGCCCGCTCTGGCGCCACCTGGTGGAGCGCCCGCACCCCTAGCCAACGCAGCGCCACGCTCCTTGCCTGGAACCGGCTTATCGTCTCGCGGATCGATGAAGCCGCTGCGCTGATTGTTGCCGAGGGTGGAAAGCCGGAGAGCGATGCCCGGTTGGAAATTACCTTGGCCATCGATCACTTGGCGTGGGCAGCAAAAAATGCCGGACGCTACCTCGCCCCGAGTCGACGCTCCCCTGGTTTATTGATGATGAATGTGAGTGCCACCGTTGAGCATGCGCCACTCGGCGTCGTTGGTGTTATCGGGCCTTGGAACTATCCCATCTTCACGCCGATGGGTTCGATTGCCTACGCACTCGCAGCCGGAAATACCGTGGTCTTTAAACCAAGCCAGTACACGCCAGGTATCGGGGTATGGCTAGCTAATACGTTACGAGAAATCGTTCCAGAACACGCCCTTTTGCAAACCATCACTGGTGAAGCGATGACCGGTGAAGAATTATGCAAGAGCTCCGTCGACAAGATTGCTTTTACTGGCTCCACACGCACTGCAAAGAAAGTAGCCGCGACCTGTGCCGAGTCTCTTAAACCGCTCATCGCAGAATGCGGCGGCAAAGATGCGGTTATCGTCGCTGCTGATGCAAACGTGAAAGACGCCGCAGAGAATACTCTTTGGGCAGCCATGTCTAACGCAGGACAAACGTGTATCGCCGCAGAGCGCGTCTACGTACATGAAAAAGTTGCTGATGAATTCATTCGCTTAATCACGGCTCAGGCAAAGAACGTGAAGGCAGGAACCTCCTACGGCGCAGCCACGATGCCTTCGCAAATCGGAATCATCGCTTCACACATAGACGACGCGTTGAACAGGGGTGGTGTTGCGTTGGTGGGCGGGCGTGAATCTGTGCAACCTCCCTACGTCTCACCCGTCATTCTCTCCGAAGTTCCAGAGGACTCCACCGCGGTTACCGAAGAGACCTTCGGGCCAACATTGGTGATCAATAAAGTGAAGAGCATGGATGAAGCCATAGCAAAATCTAATGCCCTCCGTTATGGGCTTGGAGCATCGGTCTGGTCAAAGCGCCATGGCTCGGAAATTGCATCACAGCTTCATGCTGGAATGGTGAGCGTTAATTCGGTGCTCGCCTTCGCTGCCGTTCCCTCCGTGCCCTTCGGCGGCGTGGGTGATAGCGGGTATGGCCGCATCCACGGACCAGAAGGCCTGCGCGAATTCACCTATGCGCGTTCGGTCATCAAGCCCCGTTACAAATCGCCTATTCAATTCACCACTTTCCGCCGTACAAAGAAGACCGACAACATCATCGCTGGACTCGTCAAGATCCTTTTCGGGCGTTAATCGAACTTATGCGCCTTGTTGTTGCTCGTTGCACAGTGGTCTACGCCGGACGCCTTGATGCCCGACTAGACGAAGCGATTCGTCTTCTTATGGTGAAAGCCGATGGCAGCGTCCTGGTCCACGCAGATGGTGGCTCATACAAACCACTCAACTGGATGAGCCCTCCCTGCGTACTCGTGGAGCGAGAAGGCGTCTGGGAAGTGACGAATAAGGCTGGCGAGAAGTTAGAGATCACCTTGCATGAGGTCATGCACGATACGGCCCATGAACTCGGCGAAGATCCTGGGCTCATCAAAGATGGCGTGGAAGCACATCTGCAGGTGCTACTTTCCGAACGCCCACAAGTTTTTGGTGAAGGCTGGACGCTTGTACGCCGCGAACACCCCACGGCAATCGGCCCGGTTGATCTTTTATTGCGTGATCACAACGGTGCTTACGTGGCGGTTGAGATTAAAAGACGCGGGGAGATCGATGGAGTTGAACAACTGACTCGTTATCTCGACCTCATGAACCGCGATCCCGCAATTTCTCCAGTTCGTGGAATATTCGCTGCCCAAGAAATTAAGCCGCAAGCAAAGACCCTTGCGGTAGACCGTGGAATTGAGTGCAAAGTCTTTGATTACGATGCGCTCCGCGAAATCGACGACGGAAAGTTGCGACTCTTTTAATCTTGCGAATTAGGCAGGATTTTGCGTGAGCCACTCCACTACATCACTTGCGTGCGTATCGGGAGGAAATATCGGATAGAAGGTATGCACGATCTTCCTATTTCGAATGATCAGCGTGAGGCGACAGTAAAGTTCCATACCCGACGCTGTGAAAGTTGGAAGACGAAGAGAGGCCTTCATCTCCAAATGAGGATCGCTCAAGATGGGAAACGGTAATTCGATCCGTTCTGCCAATTCTTTTTGGTAATCGTGATCTTGACTCGATAGCCCGTAAACGTCGGCACCTAACTTCTGTAATTCACCGAAGTGATCTCGAAACCCGCACGATTCTGGCGTACATCCTCGTGCGCCCGGAATAAGGTCCCAACCTTCCGGAAGAGGTACCCCCGGTACACCGCTGCGCGGATAGACGTAAATCACCGTTGTGGGGGATGCAAACTCGGCAAATGACCAGCGCATTCCATCTGTACCGAGGAATGTCAGATCTGGAAGCTCCATGCCTACCAAGTGATCTGCCAGACCATCATCTGTAGGAGCGGGAAGGACTTCTGGCAAACTTTCGTAGGAGGACATGCTCCGAATCTAGCGCTGTTTAGGACGTCTGGTGTTCTTCTTCGTCCAACAAACTTTATGCCAGTGGCGCCTGAAATCAGCCCCCGCCTGGAGAGCTTCGTCCTCCTCCAACCAGGCCACGATATGCGGAGTTGCTAAAGGAATTATTTGATCGCACCCCGGGCAGCGATACGGCTTGCTGGAGGAAGAGCCGGTGAGCGAACGCACCCGATACATACCGTCGGGATGTTCTTCGGTCCACTCGTTCTTGCCCACCGCTGATGGCGGTTCGCCACTCTCGGCGCGACGATGTTTTCTGGGACTCACGGAGCCACTCTACCCGCGAGAAGAGTGGCCGAGTAGAATTGCTCCGTGAACTCCGGAATGCAGAACGCAATTGAGATCCATGGCCTTCTCAAGACATACGGAGAGACGCACGCAGTCGCTGGCGTCGACCTCGAGGTTCAGGCGGGCGAAGTCTTCGCGTTACTCGGCCCTAATGGCGCTGGGAAAACCACCACAATCGAAATTCTCGAAGGTTATCGAGATCGTGACGGCGGCACCGTTTCGGTGCTCGGTGAGGATCCGGCGAAGGCTGGACTCTCATGGCGAAACAAAATCGGCATCGTCCTTCAGAGTAATAACGACGCAGCCGAAATCACCGTTGAAGAAATATTGAACTTTTTTTCAGATTATTACGTGAATCCACGCAACGTGGACGAAGTCATCAACGCAGTGGGTCTCGAGGAAAAACGCAAATCTCGCGGACGTGAACTTTCAGGCGGCCAACGTCGCCGACTCGATGTTGCTCTCGGAATCCTTGGCAATCCTGAACTGCTCTTTCTTGATGAACCCACCACGGGTTTTGATCCTGAAGCACGACGCGCTTTTTGGGATTTGATTCGTGGACTGCGCGCTGATGGAACAACCATCCTGCTGACTACTCATTACTTAGACGAGGCCGAGGCACTCGCTGATCGTGTAGGAGTCATTAACAATGGCCGCATCGTTGAAGTAGCTACGCCAGCAACTCTTGGCGGTCGTGATAACGCAAAAGTTATTGTGCGCTGGAGCGAGGGCGGCAACATGAAGGAAGAACGCACCGACTCCCCCACCGAACTTCTTCGCTCACTAAGCGCCCGTTTGGCTGGGGAGATTCCCGAACTCACGGTGAGCAGACCTACTTTGGAAGATATTTACATCTCAATGATCGAAGGTGAAGCGTGAGCACTTTCAAGATTGGTGCGAGCCGAGGCAACCTCGAGATTCGTCAATTCCTTCGTCAACGTGAATCAGTAGTCTTTACTCTGCTCTTTCCGGTACTGCTACTTCTGATCTTTGGCTCTGTCTTTAAAGACACCATTGCGCCTGGAGTCACTTTTTCTCAGTACTTCGTTGCCGGCATGATCGCCTCCGGTTTACTCAACACTGGATTTCAACAGCTCGCAATCATGATTCCACTTGAGCGAGATGACGGCACCCTCAAACGCCTGCGCGGAACACCCATGCCGCCCTCTTCATATTTCATCGGGAAGATTCTCGCAGTCCTTGCGAGCATGGTCGTACAAATTATTTTGCTGCTGCTAGTGGGCGCACTTATTTTTGGAGTTCATCTACCTACAGATATCGGTCACTGGATCACTTTTGCTTGGGTCACGCTCCTAGGTATTACTGGATCAACTCTGCTCGGAATCGCATTCTCAAGCGTTCCCCGCAGCGGACGTGGTGCCAGCGCTATGGTGACCCCGATCGTGCTCGTTCTCCAATTCACCAGCGGCGTCTTCTTTATCTTTAATCAACTTCCGAGTTGGATGCAGAACGTAGCGTCTATCTTCCCGCTGAAGTGGCTCACCCAAGGAATGCGGTCTGTCTTCCTTCCAGAGAGTTTTGCTTCGCAAGAAGTAGCAAAGAGTTGGGAGCATGGTCGAGTAGCCCTCATGCTTTCGATCTGGATTGTCGTTGGGCTTGTACTGGCACTCAAGACATTCCGTTGGGAACGCTCGCGTTAGTAGGTGTGGAAGCCTGACCCGCTCTTACGACCCAGTTTGCCCTGCGCCACCAATTCATTAATGAGAGCCGGTGGCAAGAAATGTTCGGCCGCTTCTATTGTCTCGCCTTCGTTGACGATATTAAGCGAGGCGTTTCTGAGTACATCAATTCCGGTGAGGTCTGCAGTCGCGAGTGGCCCCATCGCGTGCCCAAAACCTAATTTGCACGCGAGATCAACATCTTCAACGGTGGCAATTCCGGACTCCACCAATCGAGCAGCTTCCAACACCAACGTAAGTATTAATCGCGTTGTTACAAATCCTGCGATATCACGATTAACGACAATGCACTCTTTGCCGATCGATTCAGCAAATTCGCGAGCTATTTGCAGAGTCTCATCACTTGTCTCCTGCCCGCGCACCAATTCGCAGAGCTTCATCATCGGTACGGGAGAGAAGAAATGTGTTCCGACAACGCGAGACGGATCCTTAACCACGCTAGCAATCTGACTAATAGGAAGCGCGCTGGTATTTGATGCCAAGATCGCATGAGCGGGCGCGAATTGATCAAGCCTATGGAAAATATCTTGCTTAACTTCCAATTTTTCAAAGACCGCTTCGATCGCAATATCGCACTCAGCCACCGCGTGTGCGAAATCCGACGTAAATTCAATCCGTGCGCGCAACTCCTCAGCTGCGTCCTGCGTAAGTGTGCCTTTCTTGACGAAGCGAGCCAGACTTTCGCCGAGAAGAGACTCACCTCGAGCGAGATCGGCGTTATCAAAGACTCGCACCTGCTTACCCGCAAGTGCAGATACCTGCGCAATTCCTGAGCCCATCAGCCCGGCCCCAATAACTGCCACTCTCTCGATTTTCATCTCTCCCCCTTCAAGTAGCGAGCCTACTTCGGATAGGGCATTCTTGAGCAGTGCTAGGTGGAATCAACAATGGGGCTTTCTTTTCATCCTTCGCTGGCTTCTTTGTGGTGCTCCTCCTCATCCTTCTACTGAGGTGGACCTTCTCCCGCGGGAAATCGTTGATTGAACGCCCCAAGAGAGTGGGCAATGAAAAGGAGTACGGACTACTCGTTCCCGTTTCCAAACCGGCGAGCCATATCGAAGGAGAGATGCTTCGCCTGAAATTATTGGAGCATGGAATTAAAGCCTCGGTCAGCCAAACTTTGGACGGTGCCCGAATCTTCGTCTTTCCAAAAGATCAAAAACGCGCAGAAGAAATCTTGGCTAGCGGTTAGCTCCAGGAACCCAGAGCTCGTCACCCTTCTTGGTATTAGATGCGCGTGCGAGCACGAAGAGTAAATCAGAGAGTCGATTGAGATACTTCGCAGCAAGTGGATTAACGCCTCCACCGAATGCGTGAATTGCCGCCCAAGTGCGTCGCTCAGCACGACGTGACACTGTGCGCGCCACGTGCAAGAGCGCGGCTTCGTTACTTCCGCCGGGCAAAATAAATGAACGCAATGGCTCAAGTGAGGCGTTGTAATGATCAATCGCCTTCTCCAGCGCATCTACCTGGGATTCAAGTACTCGGAGTGGCTCATGCTTTGGTTCTTCAACAACAGGGGTACACAGGTCTGCCCCCACATCGAAGAGATCGTTCTGGATACGTACAAGGAGCGATCGAATATCTTCGGGGAAGGTGCCAAAGGAGAGCACCACACCAATCTGCGAGTTTGCCTCATCAACAGTGGCATATGCCTCGAGACGAGGGTCGTTCTTACTCGTACGGCTCATATCTCCGAGGGAGGTAGTGCCGTCATCGCCAGTCTTTGTATAAATACGCGTCAAGTTGACCATGAGAAGAGCCTAGCCCGACCTCTACGATGGTGTCGTGCCGAAGAACCCCGATTCCCTCCCCTTACGAGTCCAAGGCGGAGCCCGCCTGCAGGGTGAGGTCGCCGTCTCCGGGGCCAAGAACTCTGCCCTCAAGCTCATGGCACTCTCTCTGCTCGCTACTGGCACCACAGAGATCTCCAACGTCCCAGAGATCCTGGATGTCTCGATCATGGCCGAACTACTCACGCGCCTGGGCTGCCAGGTCACCGTTGCCGGTGATTGCGTCTCCATTACCGTGCCCGAGCGCCCTGATCATCGGGCTGATTACGACCTAGTGCGTAAGATGCGCGCGTCCATCAATGTGCTCGGCCCCCTCGTTGCTCGCTGCGGCGAAGCAGAAGTGGCGCTACCCGGCGGAGATGCCATTGGATCCCGAGGGCTAGATTTCCACGTCGCCGGCCTTGAACAACTGGGCGCAGAGATCGTGGTCGAGCACGGATTCGTCATAGCCCGCGCGCCCGAAGGATTAAGGGGCGCTGACATCTTCCTTGATTTTCCTAGCGTAGGTGCCACCGAAAATTTGCTCACCGCGGCAGTGCTCGCCAAGGGCACTACTCGCATTGATAACGCCGCCCGTGAACCCGAAATTGTTGATATCGCCAACATGCTCATTGGGATGGGTGCAGAGATTGAAGGCGCCGGAACACCCACCCTCACCATTCATGGAGTCCCTTCACTCAATCCCACGAAGCACCGCACCATTCCAGATCGGGTGGTCTCGGGAACATGGGCATTTGCCGCAGCCATGACCCAGGGCGATATTTTCATTCGTAACGCGAGAGCAGAGTACTTAGAAATTCCCCTTGAAAAATTAGTCGAAAGCGGTTGCATCGTTACCGCGACCGATGAAGGAATCCACGTTGTCAGCAAAGGTCGTCCTAAGGCTGTCGATGTGTCCACGCTACCGTTCCCTGGTTTCCCCACCGACCTACAGCCGATGATCATCGCATTGAATTCCATTGCAGACGGACATGCAGTTGTAACCGAGAATGTCTTTGAAGGTCGCTTCATGTTCGTCAACGAAATGATTCGGCTAGGTGCCGACATCAAAACTGATGGGCATCACGCCAGTATCCGTGGAAGAGAAATACTTTCGGCAGCACCCGTCACAGCCACCGATATTCGGGCAGGAGCTGCGCTGGTATTAGCCGGGCTGGTCAGCGATGGAGAAACGATCGTAGAAGATACTTTCCACATCGATCGCGGTTATCCAGGATTTGCCGAGCAATTGCGCTCACTCGGCGCTGAAGTGCGCTACTAAGGGTTTAGTTAACCGCAGCAGCAATACGCGTTTGTGCACGAGCTTCAGCAAGATCATCTGCCGCTTCGCGTTGGGCGCGAGCAAGAGCTTCCTTGGCGCGATTCACATCGATCTCAGTTCCGAGTTCTGCAATTTCAGCAAGAATCGAAACTCGATTGTCGGAAACCGAAAGGAAACCACCGTGAACAGCGGCCTTCACATCGCCATCATTCTCGGTGCGAATGGTGACCACACCATTAACCAGCACGCCAAAAGTCGGGGTGTGGTTTGCCATCACACCGAGGTCGCCGTCGGTCGTGCGGGCAAGCACAATGCTTGCCTCGCCTGACCAAACGCGACGCTCTGCGGAAACAAGCTCTACCCGGATGCTCATGATTAGGCCTTAGCCAACTCAGCAGCTCTGCGCTCAACATCGTCAAGGCCACCGCACATGAAGAATGCTTGCTCTGGCACGTGATCGTAATCGCCATCGGCAAGCGCCTTGAATGCAGCGACTGTCTCTGTGAGCGGAACGAAAGATCCATCGAGACCAGTGAAGACCTTGGCCACGAAGGTGTTCTGCGAGAGGAAGCGCTGGATACGGCGAGCGCGGCCGACGAGGATGCGATCCTCTTCGGAGAGTTCGTCGATACCAAGAATCGCGATGATGTCTTGAAGATCCTTGTAACGCTGCAAGATCTGCTTCGTACGGTTAGCGACACGGAAGTGCTCTTCACCGATGTAGCGAGGATCAAGAATGCGTGAAGTGGAGTCGAGCGGATCCACAGCTGGGTAAATACCAAGCTCCGAAATCGGACGGGAAAGCACTGTCGTCGCATCAAGGTGAGCGAAGGTGGTGTGTGGAGCTGGGTCGGTGATGTCATCAGCAGGAACATAAATAGCCTGCATAGATGTAATCGAGTGACCACGCGTTGAAGTAATGCGCTCCTGAAGCACACCCATTTCGTCAGCGAGTGTTGGCTGGTAACCCACTGCAGATGGCATACGACCAAGGAGAGTAGAAACCTCAGAACCTGCCTGTGTGAAGCGGAAGATGTTATCGATGAAGAGAAGTACGTCTTGCTTCTGAACATCGCGGAAGTACTCAGCCATAGTGAGTGCAGAGAGCGCGACACGAAGACGCGTCCCTGGTGGCTCATCCATCTGGCCGAAGACAAGGGCGGTTTTATTGATAACGCCTGTTTCGGTCATTTCAAGGAAAAGATCGTTACCTTCACGGGTGCGCTCACCGACACCGGCGAATACAGATACACCACCGAAGTTTTCCGCTACGCGGTAGATCATTTCCTGAATAAGAACGGTCTTACCTACACCGGCGCCACCGAAGAGGCCGATCTTTCCACCCTTTACATAAGGAGTGAGGAGGTCGACGACCTTGATGCCTGTTTCGAACATCTCGGTCTTTGACTCGAGTTGGTCGAACGCAGGAGCGTCGCGGTGGATTGGCCAGCGCTCTTTGATCTCGAGCGAGGAGGTGGGCACGTCGAGAGATTCGCCGAGGGTGTTGAACACGTGTCCCTTGGTGACGTCGCCGACTGGCACGCTGATGGCAGAGCCCGTGTCGCGCACTTCGGCGCCACGCACGAGACCATCAGTAGGTTGCATAGAGATCGCACGCACGAGGTTGTCACCAATGTGTTGAGCCACCTCAAGCGTGAGCATGCGGTCGACACCACCCATCGTCACATCTACCTGAAGCGCGTTGTAGATTCCCGGCATTGCATCGGCGGGGAATTCCACGTCGACGACTGGTCCGATTACGCGGGCTACTCGGCCGGCTTTGGTTTTGATATCCATGGTCATCTCTCTCACTCGCCCCCGGAAGTTGCTGATGCAAGTGCATCAGCACCACCGACGATCTCGCTGATTTCTTGGGTGATCTCGGCCTGACGGGCCGCGTTTGCACGTCGCGTGAGCGACTTGATTAACTCTTCGGCGTTATCTGTTGCAGACTTCATGGCCCGGCGACGAGCAGCGTGCTCGGAAGCAGCTGATTGAAGCAGAGCATTGAAGATACGACTTTCTACATACCGAGGAAGAAGTGCATCAAGCACATCAGCCGCGGAAGGCTCGAACTCATAGAGCGGCAACGGGCCATCTACTGGCGGCTTGGAGCTTTCCACTACTTCAAGTGGAAGCATGCGCTTGGCAAGTGGGCGTTGGGTGATCATCGATACGAACTCAGTAAAGATGATGTGCAACTCGTCAGCACCAGTTTCTTGAAGGAAAGAGGCGATGACGGCATCTGCAATCTCTTTTGCATTGTCATAGGTGGGGTTATCGCTAAACCCAGTCCACGAAGCAGCAATCGGACGATTACGAAAACGGTAGTAGTTCAAAGCCTTGCGACCAACGAGGTAGTGATCGACTTCTAATCCGCGGCTCTTGAGCAGTGAAGTGAGTTGATCTCCTTCCTTGATTGCATTGCTTGCATACGCACCGGCCATACCGCGATCGCTTGCGATGATGAGCACAGCAGCACGCTTGGCGTCAGTTACCGCAGCGGTCAACGGATGTTCAACATTTGAAAATGTTGCCAACGCTGAAACTGCTCGCGTTAATTCAGTCGCGTAAGGAGACGAAGCCGCGACGCGTTGCTGCGCCTTGACGATACGAGAAGCGGAGATAAGTTCCATCGCTTTCGTGATCTTCTTCGTCGCCTTGACGGAACGCATCCGTCGGCGATAAATACGTAACTGGGC
>CAEZXN010000028.1_pt1 | contig 20262 bp, 17 predicted proteins | sample 7265261 | NCBI WGS metagenome assembly CAEZXN01 (sample SAMEA6813910, study PRJEB35770) | freshwater metagenome | biome: Freshwater; feature: Freshwater reservoir; material: water | place: Czech Republic | collected 2016-11-09 | depth 0.5m m
ATCTTCCCTAAAGATTCCGGTACGCGCGTGATCACAATTATTGCAATCACCATGCTGGGTCTTGCGGTTGCAGGAGCTGCTGGTGCACGTGCTGCGGGTACGAGTTACTTCAAGCCCACAATGCGAGTAATGCTCGGTGGCACGTTAGCGATGGCCATCACGGCAGGTATCGGCCACTTGGCACACGTGGCTGGGATTTAACGACTGATCTACGCGCTTGGGATTTGATTAAACATCCAACGCACGCCGTATTTATCTAAGCAGACACCCCAGTAGCCCCATGGCTCTTCGTGCGGATCTGCTTTTTCGGTAGCGCCTTGTGAGAGTTGCGCATAGATGCGATCGATCTCTTCTCGTGATTCGATGTTCAAGTTAAGGGTGGTGTTATTCCCTACTTTTACTTCGTGGCCCATTGATTCCAACATGTCGGTGGCAAAGAGTTTATGTCCATCGAGAATTTCCAACGTTGCATGCATCACGCCATTGCGCTCGTTCTCCGGAAGGTTGCCCGCCATAGGCGTGTCAGAAAAACGCATGATGGTCATGGGTGCTTCTGGATTAAAGATAGAGCGATACCAGTTGAATGCTTCTTCGCTCTTCAACGGAAAATTAAGATAAGTACCTACGAACGCCATGAAATTACCTTCCACCCAGAGCCAAGAATTTCGAAGGAAAACTTAGACGCAGAATTATGCCGAAGCAACTTTGGGCTTGGCACTCGCCTTCGCGGTGGGTTTCACAATCGGTTTTGCAACGGGCGTCTTAGCAATCACCTTGGGGGCGACTTTCGCGGCAACCTTGGGGGCAACTTTCGCGGCAACCTTGGGGGCAACTTTCGCGGCAACTTTAGGAGCGACTTGAGTAGTGGCGCCTTGTTTCAAGTTTGCAGTACTGCTTGCCGATGGAGTGGGCGCAGCTTTATTGACTAAGCCGCCACCAGTACCGGTGCCTTCATTACCTTCAACATGCGTGCCTTTTTTCTTGCCACCTTCTTTATGACCCTTGCCTTCAGCACTACCTGCAGCGTGCTCGGCACCTTCATTGCCTTCATTCTCATTGTCATCGTCACCACCACCCCCGGGGCCGCCTCCCTGGATCGACGGCTTAACCGGGGTGGTGGGTGACGCTGCAACTGACATACCGGCGCCAACACTCAAGAGGAGGAGTGAACTTGAGAGTGCGACAGCGAGCGTTGTTCTCGCTAAGCGGTATGACATATCTGCCCCTATTCCCTACTACCGAGACCCCTCTCGGCTGATTTAAAAGTAGAGGGTGACCCTGTGTAAGCAAGGGTCGATTCCAGAGATCTTTCTATGAATGCCCTGTGAACGTAATCCCCCGTGAAGGCCGCCCTAGGACATGGTGAGGCCACCGTCGACCGGCAGCACCACCCCGGAGATGTACGAGGAGGCGCCACTGGCCAGGAAGAGCATTGCGTTATCGAGCTCTGATTGCTCACCGATTCGACCTATAGGGGCATATTGCGCGACCTGCTCCACCATGTGATCGCCCATTTGATCTGTCATCTCGGAAGCAAAGTATCCAGGCGCTAACGCATTTACCCGGATACCTTTGCGTCCAGCCCATTGCAGCGAGAGATCACGGGTGAGTCCAATAACTGCGGCCTTACTTGATACATATGCGGCTTGCGGAAGCATGAGTGGACGAAATCCCAAGATGCTCGACACGTTCACAATCGACGAACCCGGGAGAGCTACACGCGCGAAAGATTGCGCCATCCAGTAGGAACCCTTGAGATTGATATCAATTACTTCGGAAAATTCTTCTGGTGTTTCCTTCAATGCAGGTATCGCGGTTCCGACGCCCGCATTGTTCACCAAGATATCTACCCTGCCGAACTCCGCCATCGCACCATCAATTAATGCTTGACACGATTCAGGTTTCGAAACATCGGTAGCAATCGCAATAACCCGACGCCCCATCGCTGCAATCGCAGCACGTGTCTCTTCTAACCGATCAACGCGGCGAGCACCCAGCACTAAATCTGCCCCCGCTTCAGCGAGCGCTTTGGCAAAGCCAGCACCAAGCCCAGAGGAAGCACCAGTCACCACTGCAACTTTGCCATCCACCCTAAATCGTGACTCAATCGCTGCCATCTCGCCCTCGCATCCTTCAGGCGATACCGTTTCGCCATGATGGAAGCGAATCTACCTGGTCTCGATCTAGATCGACTAGGTGACTATCTGCGCCGCGCGGAGCCCACACTCGCTGCGGATTCTTTCACCGCCGAGTTAGCGCGCGGCGGGAGATCCAACCTCACCTACTTCGTCACTGCCGCGAATGGCCAGGAATTTGTCTTACGCCGTCCGCCACTTGGCCACGTGCAAGCAACTGCCCACGATATGGCTCGCGAATATCGCATCATGTCAGCGCTCGCTCCCACTGCAGTACCCGTGCCACAAACTTTCCATCTCTGTACTGACGTAGAAGTTCTGGGTGCCCCTTTCTATTTGATGGAACGCGTTATTGGTGACGTGATTCAAAGTGAGAAACAAACTGCAGCGCTGGGAATTGACCGCGCAAAGGCTATTAGCCATCACGTGATAGACACTCTTGTTGCCCTCCATGCTTGTGAACCCGATCAGATAGGTCTCGGAGATTTTGGACGCACCGAAGGATTCCTAGAACGCCAAGTTTCGCGATGGAGTAAACAACTTGAAGGTTCGCGCTCTCGAGATATTGCTGGAATAGATGATTTGCTCCACAAACTTGCCAACAGCATTCCCGGCACGCAACGTAACTCCATCGTGCACGGAGATTTTCGACTCGACAATTGCATTATCGGTGCCAACAATGAAGTAGCCGCTGTGGTCGATTGGGAGATGGCCACACTGGGGGATTCATTTACTGACTTAGGTCTCTTCGTCGTCTACTGGGATGGTCTCTCACAAATAGTGGGTAACCCGGTGGCCAATGGCATCAAACCTGAATACGGCTTTCCGTCGGCATCCGATCTTCTCCAAAGATATGCACTCAAGAGTGGAAGCGAGTTAAGTCATATCGAGTGGTACATCGCCTTCGGATACTTCAAACTCGCTGTCATCCTCGAAGGAATATACTTACGTTTCTCGCAAGGACAGACGGTTGGCCCTGGTTTTGCTGAGATTGGTCCTTTAGTTGAGCCGCTGGTTTCTTGCGGACATCGCGCACTGCGAGGAGAGTAAGAGTATGGAATTTTCAATTGATGCCACCACAGAAGAGTTAATCGGCAAGCTCAACACCTTTATGGCTGAGTGCATATATCCCGCTGAGGCCGAACTCGACGCGCATGCACCTGGCAATTTCAATCGGCCACCTTCGATGGAAGCCCTCAAAGCTGAGGCGCGTAAAAGAGGCCTCTGGAATCTCTTCCTTCCACATGACGCACGCGGCGCCGGGTTAACGAACGTGCAATATGCGCAATTAGCAGAGATCACCGGTCGCAGTCCTATGTTGGCTCCAGAAGCGCTCAACTGTTCCGCACCCGACACTGGCAACATGGAAGTGCTGGCGCAATTTGGTAACAAGGAACAACAAGACCGTTGGCTCACGCCACTCCTGGCCGGAGAGATCCGTTCAGCATTCGTCATGACCGAACCTGATGTTGCATCTTCTGATGCCAACAACATCGAAATGACCATGAAGCGTGAAGGCGATGAGTACGTCATCAATGGCCGCAAATGGTGGTCCACCGGTGCCATGAGCCCGCTCTGCGAAATCCTCATAGTCATGGGAAAGACCGACCCCAATGGTGAGAAACATAAACAACAGAGCATGATTCTGGTCCCCATGAAGACCCCTGGAGTGAAGATTGAACGCGCGCTTACTGTTTATGGATACGACGATGGTGCTCACGGCGGCCATGCTGAGATGAGTTTTAACAACGTCCGTGTACCTGTATCGAATCTGATCAGCACTGAAGGAAGCGGCTTCGCTATTGCACAAGCTCGTCTTGGGCCTGGCCGTATCCACCATTGCATGCGTGCTATCGGTATGGCAGAACGTGCACTTGAGTTGATGTGTAAGCGCGCACTGGCGCGCACCGCTTTCGGAAAACCACTCGCAGATCAAGGAGTGATACACGATTGGATCGGGCGTTCACGCGTGGAAATCGAATCCGTCCGCCTACTCACTCTTAAAGCCGCATGGCTCATGGATACCGCCGGAAATCGGGAAGCGCACACAGAGATTCAAGCGATCAAAGTTGCTGCCCCCGAGATGGCGCTGCGCGTGATCGATCGTGCGATTCAAGCACACGGTGGCGCGGGCGTGAGCCAAGTGACACCACTTGCTCATCTGTGGGCTGGTGCACGCACACTGAGAATCGCTGATGGTCCCGATGAAGTACACATCTCCTCGTTAGCCCGTCGAGAGATGCGCAAGTACAAGTAATTAAGCGCTGGCGCGAGTAATTCGATCGCGTACGGCCGCTGCAATACCTTCTCCTGAGGGTGGAATGACTGCAATGCAGGTATATCCACGGTGATCGGCTTCGCGCATCGCGGCATAGAGCTCGTGTGCATATTGCGCGACAGTATCTGGCGACGCGAGGCGCACCATTCCAAGTGGAGTATCAACATCGGCGAGCGCAATGATCGCTTCGCACTTCTCATTTACTTCCATACATACATACGCACGTGGTGAGTAATGCTGTGCCAGCGTTCCTGGCGCGCGTACGGACGGATCTACCGCAACCACATTAAGCCCACTCACAATTGCGATCTGTTCTGCAGTGATAGCGCCCAAACGCAAAATACTTGGCGCACTTCCTAAACACGAGACGATGGTGGACTCCACGCCGATCTCGCACTCGCCACCATCAAGAATTAAATCTTCTGCAGGATCGAGATACTCACCTAACTCTTCAAGTACCGCGGCTGCCGAAGTGGGTGAGAGCGAACCAAATCGATTTGCACTCGGCGCAGCTACTCCTAATCCCGATTCGCGAAGAAGTGCGAGAGTGAGCGCATGATCAGGAGCGCGCACACCGACACTCTCTTGCCCGCCAGTAATCCAATCCCCCACATGTGCAGCGCGCGGCAAGATAAGAGTGAGTGGCCCTGGCCAAAACGTTTCTGCGAGCGCTCGTGCCCATGTCGGAATATTGATCGCCCACTCGTCTAACTGATCTACCTCTGCAATGTGCACAATCACCGGGTGGTTGCTTGGGCGGCCCTTCACTGCATAAATACTGAGCACCGCTGCTTCGTTACGTGCATCCGCCGCTAGTCCATAAACCGTCTCGGTGGGGATCGCTACTAACGCTCCGCCTTGAAGAGCGCGCGCCGCTCGCTCGAGGGAGGTGGTGATCACCTCGCTATTCTCTCGCAGAGTTCTCCTATGAATTACGCATTCAAGGCTTTGAAACGATTGAGAAGGTATCCTCATGACTAAAGGAGTTCACATGACCAGCCCAGCCAGCCGTACTCGCCGCACTATTGCCGCTCTAGCCGCCCTTGGGGTCGGATTCACGCTTTGGAGCGCGCTGCCTGCCGCCGCGGTCGACACCACGACCCGAGGCATCACCGTGCAAGGAACCGGAACGGTCAAAATGGTGCCCGATGCAGTCCGTATCTCTGTCACCACAAATGTCTTCTTAGCCAGTAGCAAAGAAGCTCTGGCGCAATCATCGGGAGTGGCCGCGGCTATCCGTAAGGTGCTCACCGCCAATGCCATCGCTACCAAAGACATCACTACAGCGCGCATCAATGTGAACCCCGAGTACATCTACTCACAAGATAAGGCGCCGGCTATCAGCGGATACCGCGCTACCCAAAACTTCTCCATCGTGGTTCGCAAAACTGCGATAGCTGGCACCATCCTCGATCAACTCGTTGATGCCGCCGGAGATAACGCCACCATCGACGGTGCTACTCCCTTCCTCCTTGATACCGAGAAGGCCATGGCAAGTGCTCGCGCGCTCGCTGTGAAAGCCGCCAAGGCAAAGGCCACCACTTACGCGAAACTGCTCGCAGTAAAATTGGGAACGGTGCAATACCTCAACGAGAACACGGCTTCCTATAATCCGATGCCGGTCGCCTACGCTGCAAAGGTCTCAGCAGATGCTGCGCCCACGCAAATAGATGTCGGCCAACAAGATGTATCCATCTCAGTTGAAGTGCGGTGGAACCTGAAGTGAGTTTCGATGCTCTGGAACGCGCACTCATAGAACTCGCCGCATCTGGTGAGCTCACGCGCGAGCAAGCAGAGCAGGTCCGCGAGCGCTACATGGTTGAGCTTGCGCGTCCAGAAGATTCAATAGCACCAGCGCATGTAGCGAACGAAGAAAGAAATCGGCGATCACTTCTCGGAGAGATCGGCGGTTACGTTGGCGGTGCTTTCACACTGGTAGCCACGCTCATCATTTTGGGAAGTACCTGGTCACAACTTTCTAATATTGGGCGAATCATCACTTTGCTTGCGCTCACCTTGATCTTCGCCGCGGTGGCACTTCTCTTGCACCGCGGCGAAAAATCTCCAGTGCGCGCTCGCTTGGTCGCGACACTCTTTTCATTCGCCGGCATTTCCGGTGCCGCAACTGCCGGCGTTGCCACGCCTTGGCAGAAGGCGCTCGTGGCGAGCATTGTCGGAAGCATCATCGTCGACATCGCCTACTTCCGTAACCGCACATCGGTCGGACACGTTTCGCTCTTCGTCTTCAAAATTTTTGCCACCATGGCATTTCTCGATGCCGTGAATATCTTTGGAGGCGCAGTTGCGGCACTCGTCGTCGCGGCTATCGCCGTTGCGTGGTACTTCTACTCACAACGGGGCATCTTCCACGAAGAGATGCTTGGCTTCACCATCGCAAGTGGCACGGCATTCGTCAGCGCCGAGATCGCCTTCATCGGCAGCTCGCACATCATCGGCTACCTCCTCTTCCTCGCCACCGGAGTTGCGGGCTACCTCCTCTACTCGCGAAACCGCCGTTGGCCCTTCTTGGTAGCTGCGGTCGCCGCCTCTACCTTCGGGGTCGGGCAATTCATCACCGCCACCTTGGGCGGGGCCCTCGGCGTCTCCATCGGTCTCTTGGGTGCCGGGCTCGTCCTGCTTGGTGCCAGCACCTTTATCTTGCGTACCCGCCGCTTAGCCCCTCCCCAATCCTGAGCGCTCCCACTGGCGGTCGCACTGGCGGTCGCGCTCGCGCCCAGCGCCACGCGCGTTTGGTCGCCTCTCCTCCCAGCCCGTATGCTGTGACGGCTCCAAGCGGTACCGGCCCTCACGGGCTACGTCCCCATCGTCTAGGGGCCTAGGACATCGCCCTTTCACGGCGGTAACACGGGTTCGAATCCCGTTGGGGGCACGTAGAAGGGTGGGCAACCACCTGGTGTTACGAGTACAGAGCAGTAAAAGCAGTACCTCACTGGTTCGCCAGTAAGGCCCGGTAGCGCAGTTGGTTAGCGCGTCGCCCTGTCACGGCGAAGGTCGCGGGTTCAAGTCCCGTCCGGGTCGCAAGGTGTCGCAAGGTATGGGTACGTCGCCGGTTCGGTGCCGAACCGATAGTGAAACGGCGCCGAGGCCAGGTAGCTCAGTTGGTACGAGCGCGCGACTGAAAATCGTGAGGTCGACGGTTCGATCCCGTCCCTGGCCACCAGCACTGACAGCGATACATCAAGGTAGCAATACAGCAATTACTGCTGTTGCTCTTCGTAAACCGCACTCGCCTCTTGTCGGTTATTTACATTGAGATTGCGATAAATCTTTACCGTCTCTTGCCTGATGAGTGATTCCGAGAATCCCAGCCGGCTCGCCATCACAGCGTTGGTAAGGCCTTGCGCCATCATTTCTAAAATCTTCTTCTGACGATCAGTGAGTTCATTCTTTGGTCCAAGCGTCCGTTTGAGAGCCACCTTGCGGCGGGTATCGTCCATTGCAAAGACAATGCATGTTGCCAGTGAACGGAGGAAAGGCAAGAAACTTTCGTCGGATGGAATTTTTCCTGTGAAGACGATGCCCATGACTCCGATTGAAACTCCACCTTTAATAATGGGGACATCCACAATTATTCGTCCAACCCATTGATCATGAAAGTTCACTAAAGCTTTGTAGGCCGCAGTTAACCGATCCTCATCTGCGACAACGATCGTGGCGCTCCGAGCTGCATCGGCCATAGGAACTCGGTCGGTGATGTGAACTTCTTTCCACTGCGCGGCGTCGTAGATTGGAAAACCAAAGAAAGAGAAGTCGCGAAAGACGCCGTCGCGGTCAATGCGAGAGATAAATATGCGCTCGGCGTTCCAGGGTTGCAATGTACGCACGGTGAGAAAGTGCACAAGATCATCGAGGGAGGGTCGCTTTAATTCTAAGTACTCGTTGAGTTGTGAAACGAGATCGAGATAGAGCGGTACTTGGGAATCGTGCGTGGCTACAGCGCCTTCAAATCCCTGGCTCACGCTCACCTCACACATTCGCACTCGCAGTTGCCAACTGATGTAACTGGCTTGAGTGGAAAGCGTGCCACGACCTGGTGACATGCGCACGATGTATCTGGACATTTGACTACTACTGTCCGGACATCACCAATGGAATATCACGCGTTACTTGAGAACTCCGTAGATGTTGATCGCATCGATATCGGTATTTACCGTGTTCGCTCCGGTGGCACCTGTGAATCCGAAGTAGACGCCACTGCTGAGATCTGTCAGACCAATGGCACTCAGTAAGCCTGATGCTGTGGGTGTGGTGCTGAAAGTTGTCGTGGCAGAGACATAAACGCGATAGCCACGTGATGCGGCTGAGACGGTGCTGGGATCGATCACTACGCGCATGTAGTAATTCGCGTTGTACGGGTTAGCGATGGAAACGGTGGAGAGGATCGGAAGAACACCGTTTACTCCAGTTGCTCCGTACACACGCACTTGCGGCGAGCCATTGAGAACTACGCCAACACCAAGGAGCCCGCCCTTGAGTTGAGCAGCTGCGCCATCACCGTTGTAGGCAAGGTAACCACCACCACCACCGAGCCAGGTACCGCGAGTAGCTGGTGCGCTTGCTAGATCCGCATTCGTTGCATTAGCGAGGAAGAATGCGAAGCCATCCCCTGGCACCGTGCTCCCGGTATTGAAGTTAAATCGGAACTGCACATCGAGTCCCTTAGATGTATCGAATGCGTTCTTGTAAATCGCGCCACCGCGGCCACCAGCACTTGAGGTGATGCGCAACTTATTAGCAACTACCGCGGGCTGCCATGTAGAAACTGTGGTGGAGTCACCAGCGAGCAACCAATTTGTGGTGCTCGTGATGGTGGGCAACGAAAGCACTAGTGGCGCGGGTGTAGAGGCAAGTGGTGAAGTCGATGCGCCAATCGTGTTCGCGGTGCCACCAAAGATGGGCGTGACCCGAAATTGGTAAGCCGTTAATTCGGTAAGGCCAGTGACCGTAATGGCTGCAGCGGTGGACGGTGAATGCGTGAATACCTTCCAATCAGCAGCAGAGGTGGCGTACTCAACTTGGTAATCGGTCACGCCAGTCATGTTGAGTGGCGCCGTCCACGTGACAGCCATCGAGGTAGAAGATCCTGCAATCGAGGTTGCTACCACAGTGCTCACCGTAGGAGTGATCACAAAAGTGCTCGGTGCCGAGACTGCCACGCGACCACTGGTATCGCGAGTAAAGAGGAACATGGTGTAGGTGCCATTCGCAAAGGCGGTGGTGTCGATGTTGAAAGAGATCGCGCCAGCGGGTGGAGTCCATACGTAATCTGCTGTGCCGGCCACATCAAAGGCAAGTTCTGCAGTTCCATAACCGTTGTAGTAACAGTTATAGGCGCCAGTAGGGCAGACGCGTGAATAAGAACCAGCACTAAATCCAGCACCGCCAGTGATGCGCACACCGACCTTATTGATGGTTGCTGTTCCGGAGGGATCTGGACGCGCACTGCCCGTGAAGGTTCCGATGCCCTTCACCACGCCACCACTAACCGGGGAGGTAATGGCCACGGTGGGAACACCATTAGAGGTCGTGAAAGTATTCGGTGTAGAAGCAGCCAGACGACCACTGCTATCACGTGTGAATAAAGTGATGGTGTACGTACCGTTCGCCCACGCGGTGGTGTCGACAGCAAATGAAACTGCTCCTGATGCTGGTGTCCATACGTAGTCAGCAACACCCAACGTTCCGAAGGTGAGTTCAGCAGTTCCATAGCCGTTGTAGTAACAGTTGTAAGCACCTGTTGGACAGACACGTGCATACGAACCGGCGCTAAATCCAGTGCCACCCGTGATTCTCACGCCCACCTTGTTGATGGTGGCGCTTCCGCTCGTATCTGCTCGCACCGTACCGGTGACATTTACCATGCCGTTTTGCGTAGTCCCCGCAGCGGGAGTTGCAATGGATACGTTAGGCCCGATGTTGTCGGTAACAAATGACTTCGATTCAGAGATCGCTATGCGACCGCTGGAATCTTTGGTGAAGAGTGTGACGGTGTACGTGTCATTTGCCCATACGGTGGTATCAATTGCAAAGGAGACAGCGCCGGTCGGCGGAGTCCATACGTAATCCGAAACACCCAACGTTCCGAAAGTAAGTTCTGCAGTGCCGTACCCGTTGTAATAACAGTTGTAGGCCCCTGTTGGACAGACTCGGCTGTAGTAGGCGGCGATTGAACTCCCTGCGCTATTGACGATGCGCACACCCACCTTCGCGATCGAGGAGTTGCCGTAGCGCTCAGCGGTAGCAAGGCCGGTGAAGGTGTAATTTCCGCGCACAGTCGGCGTATCTACTGGCGACAAGATAGAAATCTTCGCACTCGCATTAGCATCTGGTGAGTACGTAAGCGGCGTAACGGTGCCGCCGTACTCGATCACATAAGCGAATGAACTATTACCTGGCATGTCATTCCAAGTGCCATCAGCATTGATCTGTGCCACGTTCTCATTGCTATTCGCGTTATTTGGTTCGCCCACACCCCAGTTGGAATTGCCGACGGAAGCATTGACAGCACAGCTCACTGCAGTCGGGGCGGCATAGAAGATTTGGTTAGCTTCTGGACCATCGCTCCACTTCCAGCAGCCTTCACTTTCGGCATCGCTGGCCCCGAGCCACACTTGATTGCCGCCTGCTTTGCGCTTGATCAAATTCTCTTCTGAGCGGGTTGTGGCAGTAGCGAGATAGCCCTTCATACCGTTGTACTCGGTGGCCATCGCGGCTGCGCGCGCATCGAGCCAAGAGATGCGCGAGCTCACAAACTTGTAGTAATGACCGGTCTGCGAGAAATAAACAACCTCAGGCATATCGATACCGACGTAATCACTACCTTCGACATCACCTGCGATGTTAGAGACCACGACCTTACAAATGATGGAGCCGCCCACAATCTCGTCGATGATGCTGGGCGAGGTGCGTAGCACTGGGCCAACTCCGAGCATGGAGTTAATCGTTGAGAGATTCCCCGGCTTGCCCGAGTACCAAGTAATCATCGCACTCTCATCCTTCGTGAGATCACGGAAGGTGCACTTGGCCAGCGGAGTATTAGCAGTAAAGGGAGTCGCGTTGCCGCTTGCATCGACGCCAGTGATATCTGGAGAGATCGAAGCAGGCTTGATGGGTGCGCGTACATAGACGAAGTTGGTCGTAGCCCCAGTGCCCACGATGTTCTCTACCGATACTGCGCAAGCGAGGTACTTCTCTTTCGCTGCGAGTACCAGTTCACGAGTAAAGGTAACCAGAGGCGAGGTTCCTAAGATTTGTGATGCAGTATTAGAGCGATCTTGGCGAATACTCCACTCGTACTTCACGTTTGAGTACTGATCCGGGCGATCGAGCTTGCACTCAACGGTTGTTCCCACCGAAGGAGCTAGAGAGCCGTCGTAGCCCACGAGAGTTACATAGGGAGAAGGTGTGCTGATCCGTGGCACCGACACGTACACCCATGCAGAAGAGATGCCGCCGGCATTGAGCGCTTGCGCACGGCAGAAGATTCCACGTGATTGCGCAGCCAGAATGGTCTCTTTATCTAGGGTGATCGAAGTACCCGTCGCGGCCGCGCCTGTTTCATCCTTGATCGCTACTTCGTTGCGCGGAGTTCCGTCGTAGTTAATGTCGGCTACAAACCAGGTCTTCTTCTCTGCCTCAACCGCGTCAGCCCACTTGGTGCCAGCACACGAGATCGCTTGGCCGAGCTTGGGAATATCGCCAGAAGTAATGCCAGAGATGGTGGGCTTGGTAGCGATGAGTGGCGCGCGCGGAATTAACTTGGTGGCCCGTGCCTTCTCTTCACCGTTCTTATTTACTCCAGTGACTACGCATTCAAAGAATTGACCTGCATCAGCTTGGGTAACGACAACATTGGGAGTGCTCTGGCCGGCGATACGTGAAGGCGAAGCCCATTCAATCGAGGTGGAGTCGGTCTCTTCAGACCATTGACCCTTATCGCACACGAGAGTGGCACCAACGCGAGCATCTCCTTGAATAACTGGTGATTGCACGGCTTCTGGAATCAAACGTCCGTAGACGCTGCGGCGCACAAGTGCAGTGCCGGCCTTGATATCTGCCAAGTAGTAACTAACGCGAGTGAAGATGGTGGGCTTGCCGCGATCGCAACCGGAGGCAGATCCCCAGCTGGTGAGACCGGCAAGGACTGTCTTACTGCCGATCTTCGTGGTGAGTGGTCCACCGGAATCACCGTGACATCCACCGGCGTACAAACGCTCGGACTTGATGTACTTACCACTTGCCAGCATCGTCGCCTTGTTAAAGAGACGTCCGTAAACTTTTGAGGCTGCCAAATCTTGATTATCAAGAGTGGCCGCGCGCAAGAATTTCGCGACGTTCGCATCTTGATCCTCACCCCAACCGAGGATGCGGAAAGTTTTTGATGCAGTTACTTTCGCGATTTCCGCTGAGGTAGGAAGTGCCACAGGCCGTACATCTTCTACAGGTGTACGCAAACGAAGAAGACCTAAATCATTCTGACCGGTCTTCGTGCTGTAACGCGTGTGGCGCCAGACTCCGGAGACTTTGCGCAATGGTTCATCTGATTCAAGAGTGTCGGACTTAAGGCGCACCCAGTAGAAACCTTTATCGAAGGTGCAGTGCGCGGCGGTGAGCACGATGTCATTTGCGATCAAGGAACCCGAGCAGATGAACTCGGGAGTTCCATGCGCATCTTCCGAGTACCAGATCGAAGCTACCCAGGGGGCGCTCGATGCGGCATCGGCGACTTCACTTCCAAAGACCACCGCATCGGAGCGACCTGCGAAGGCAGCGAGCGCGACGATGGCAGCCGCGGCAATAAATGCCACCGCTCCGGCCGTTCGCTTCACTGCTTTCACTGCGCTCACCTGCGTAATTCTCCTTCATAGGCCCCTGAAAGGCACTTTCTTGCGATTCCCAAGGTAGGTCGAGCGGGATATCTCCCTATCTCCCCTACCACTATGACTCAGACGTCGAGGGAAGGCATCTGGTTCCCCGGATTCTCACAAGAAATATTTCAAAGATCTCGGGAACCGACCTTGGGGGTCCGGGAGTCATAGGGGTATCGAAAGAAGTCCACTACAACTTAGGAGAAACCATGAAGCGCTCAACCAAAACCCTCACCGGCAGCCTCGCTGCTCTCGTCCTCTCGGTCGGAATGCTCAGCGCAGCTCCTGCCCAGGCCCTCGATACCCCCACCGTCACCATCAACAAGCAACAAACCGTTACTTGGGGTTGGGAAGATGGCGTCTCGAAGAAGTTCCGCGATTTCTCGGAAGATGATTACGACGATGCGCTTCAGATCCCAGCACTCAAAGTCTCGGTCTCAATTCCCGGCCCTGGTCGTCGCGTCATCCTCGAAGTACAAGATCCCTTCGATCGCACCTGGAGCACTGAAGTACAGACTCGTACTGATGTTGCCGGTGTTGCACTTGTTCGCGTCAATCCATTCTGCGAGAACGACTACGGCAACTCCACCGAATGGTGTGGCCACGATGTGACCTACCGCCTCAAGGTGTTGAAGTCCGGAATGCAACGTCAAGTTGTCAGCAACGCCTTCACCGTCACCTTCGTACCAACCGAAGACGGGATGATGTAAGCCTGCTCCACCAGCACAAATGCCTAGTTAACTAGGCCTAGAAGTAAACAGAGCTCCAGCACACCAAGTACTCTTAGGGAAGATAAAACCCTGGAGGCGGTGTGCTGGAGCTCAGTTTTGAGCATGCGAGTGACGAAGAGTTGCTCGCGGCTTATGTGAGTGGACATCCACGCGCCCTTGAGGCGCTCTTACTTCGTCGCAGAGATTTTATTTGGTCGCTCTCACTTAAGTTTCTTGGCAATGCCACGCTCGCGGAAGAAGCAATGCAAGAGGCATCGATTGCCCTCTTTAAACGTGCTCATCAATTTAAGGGCGACTCCAAGTTCACCACGTGGATGTATCAGATCGTGCATAACTGCGCGATGGATGTGGCACGGAAGTATCGCAAGGGCGATGTCAATGTCGATGTAGATCAGTACACCGAAACTTTTAGCGTCGAAGATCAGAGCGAAGAGATCACCTCACGTCAGACGGTGATGAAAGCGCTGATGGAGATCGACCCGGATCAACGCGCGGCCCTCGTGCTCGTGGTGATGGAGGGGCTCTCTGTAGAGGAGGCCTCGACTACCTTGGGAGTGCCCGCTGGCACCATCAAGAGCCGCTGCTCTCGAGGGAAAGCTGCCTTGGCCGCTATCTTGAGCGAACTCGATCCCCGGCTCGCACAGGGTGGTTCGCAGGGTGGTTCGCAGGGTAATTCACAGGGAAAGGGTTCCGGCGGGAACCAAACCGCCGCCCCCATCGTCTTAGGTACTGAGAACCTCGAAGTAGAGAACAGGGAAGGAGGTCAGTAATGAACGAGAACATGGGCGATGGCTTTGATGAGCCGACCTTAGATGCCGCCAGCGAAGCGGCTATCGATGCCTTGTTGCAGAACGCGCAATTCATTACTCCACCTCCCGGTCCCGTTGCCGATCGCTTCACTGCGATGCTCGCCATCGAAGTGGCCCAACAAGAGAAGGCTCAACAAGAGGCTGCGGTTTACGCCGCAGCTGAGAAAGTAGCGGTCGAGACCGGCGAAGATACCGGCGCAGAGATCATTGCCTTCAAGCCTCGCGCTAAGTGGATTGCTCCTGTATCAATTGCTGCTGCCTTAGTACTCGTTGCTGGTGTGGGAATCGGTCTCACCAATAGCAACCTCTTCTCTTCAAATTCTTCCAGCTCGGTTCCGCTCGCAAGTGATACTCCTTCTGAGGAACCATTAGTTGATCCGTCAGCCGAACCCTCAGCCGAACCGTCAGCAACTGATGCGCCTTCGAAGAAGCCGAGTGCTTCAACAACTGATGGGTCGCTTGCTGATCAAGGCGGCACCGATACGGGTTCTCTCTTAAGTTCCGGATCAACTGGAAAAACAGTTCCCATCGTTGAACTCTTCTCCGGTCTTCCTTACGACGGTTCACTCTCTGAGATCGTGGATTACATCGGACCAGAAGCAGCAGTCGGTGGCTTGAGTGATCTGTCACCAGAGACCGCTTCGTGCATCAGATCAAATGGCCTTGCAAAGTATGTGGCAGCTGTCGATAACGGTACTTACCGCGGCAAAGATGTCACTGCAGTCTTCTCACCTTTGAAGAAGGGTGGCTTCCGCATCACGCTGCTCAATAGCCGCTGCGGCAAGATGGCAATTCTTAATATCAAGTAACTCTTACCAACGCGCGAGGATGTAACCCGCCACTGTGCCAATGAGCAACGCCAACAACATCCAACGTGTGGGTTCTGAAATACGCCACCATGCTTGTGCAATACGAACGCGCACTTCGCGTAACTTCGCCGGAGAAATCATCCAGAAAAGAATAACAATGGAGAGCAGAATTCCGCTCGGGTTATAGGCGATGCTTCCGGAGATGTCGCCCTGCACCAGCGCACCAAAGGAGCGTGTCGTTCCACAGAAGGGACATTGGTGTCCGGTGATCAAACGAAACGGGCAGAGGATCGGACCGGTGGTGTAACCCTCGGTGCGACGCGCACCCACCCACGTAAGTGCGGTGGCAAAGAGTACGAGCGCGTAACGCGCCGCCGGAATTTCGCGAAAGAGCGCCGGCCAATAGGAGAGGGGGCGAGTTCTCGCTTGAGAACTCGCCCCCGTCTTCATATCTGAAACTTTGTGTCGTGAACTTTAAGCGTTGTTCATTGCATCAGAGAATGAGCCCCAGAACATAAAGGAGATCACCAGGCTGACGATAGAGATGATCAAGCCGGCAATCGCGAGGCCGCGTCCACCTTGGCTGGGATCCTTACTCGTTTGTGACATACCGATCGCACTGAAGACGATTCCGAGAATGCCGCAGAAGAAACTCAGGACGAAGCCGGTGATGGCCATGCCGTTGGTCTTCTTTGGTGTGGGGGGCATTGCAGTCATGTTTCCTCCGTAGGTATCCGGTGATCCACCGCAGGGCTTGCTCCAAGCCTGGGTGAATACTAAGCAATCGTGGCAAAGAGTGCAGGGCGAGACAAGCCTATTGAGGGGTAATCTGCTCTTATTCGCACGCCATCACTTTGGGGGTCCCCATGCGCCGCTTACTCATTGCTCTCCTGAGCATCTCGCTTGCCGGAACTTTTGCCGTGGCCACGCCACTCACTCCGGCCATAGCCGCAGATCCCGCCTCTGCTCTCACCCTTCCGCTGACTGGCACTGATGTCCCCGAATTGGGAGACATCTTCGACGCGATGGATGTCTGCTTCGACTTTCCCAACTCGATCGGGTGCGCAGCTTTCATGCCGTTCATCGAGCTGATCGTCAAATGTGCAGCGGATCCCTCACTCAGTATCTGTACCCAAGCCACCGCTTCAAAAACTCCCGCGGTCGTGGTCGCTGATCCATGCAGTGGAGCAGGAGCTACCACTAACGAAACCTGCAAAGGCGCGGTCATTATTGATCGCTCTCCAGGATCGTTTTGTTACAAGAATCCAACTGATGCAAGTTGCAACGTCTCGGGCACTACCGCTATCACAGGTGATGCAGCATGTGCGGTGAATGCTTTTCAAGATGGTTGCAAAGATGCTGCTATAAAGATTGATGGCGATGTTGTAAAGGTACCCACAGAAGGCAAAGTGAGTGTCGCAGATACCATCAAGAAATATCTCGACAAGAACGGCATCGTGCTAGAACCAAAGAGCGTCACAGATGCATATGGAAATGAATTGACGAATCGGGAAGGTCAAATCATTTACCGCACGATCATCATCACGAGTACGGGCGTTCCGGTCACTGATGCAAACGGTAATGCGATTTATTCAGAACTTGCTAAGGATGATTCGGGCAAGACGCTGCTCACTAAGACGACGAAGAAGTCAGCATCAGCTCCTGTGCTTATCTTCAACGTACTAAGTGCAGATGACAAACTCATCCTCGGTCCGGATGGAAAACCCTTAAGTACCAAGCCTGCCCTCACGAGTGATGGTTATGCGCAAGTAGATCGCGACAGCAACGCCATCCTGCTCTCACCCATTCTTAACTCCAAGGGACAACCCATCATCGGCGTCGATGGCAACCCGCTCTACACCAAACTCATGGTGACTAGTGACGAAGAACCACTCCTTGATGCCAACGGTAAAGGTGTGATTGCAAAGCCACTTCTTAATAGCAACGACAAACCAATCACCGCAAGCAACGGCGCTATTCTCTACGCACCACCGATGTATGACCCGAACGGCAAACCGATCGTCGATGCAAAGGGAAACCCAGTACTTGCTAAGCCCGTCGTTGATGCCAGCAACAAAGTGAAGCTCGGTGCCGATGGTTTCCCGCAAGTCTCACAACCGCTCCTCTCGGGAAGTGGCACCGCGATTCTGCAAGCAGGTAAGCAGGTTGCTGTAGGCGCTGCTGGTACTTCGCCAATCAACTCATCCGGTGAAGTAATCGGCAAAGCCTCAGGTGCGCTCCTCTCCTACGGTTTTGGAGGCACCGTCATCGACGAGAAGGCACGTAACATCGTCACTCCTGATGGTCGCCCACTTATCTTGAGCGCTTCGGGCACGCCGCTACTCACTAACGGCACACCGATCACCGATAAGAAGGGTGCACCGATCAAAATCAGTAAGAGCGGTGCGGTCCTCGACTCCACCGGTAAAGCCATCCTCGGGGCAGATGGAAAGGCGCTCACCATTGGCAGTACGCAAGGCACTGGTGCGGTAAAGATTGGAACGCTCACCCTCCTCGGGCCCAACAACAAGCCAGTACTCCTTGGGCTTAGCGGCGGGCTCTTCGATTCCAGCGCGAATGCGTTGGTGAGCGCCGCAGGTAAGCCACTCTTCCTCGACCCGAAGGCAAAGAAAGTGGTCGACGCCGCCGGTAAAGCTGTCGCGATTGATAAGAAGGGGAAGATCGCGGCAAAGAGCCAGTCGCTAAAGGTAGAGACGACTTCAATTACCTCGTAGCATTGAAAGATGGAACGCGATTTTGATGTCCTCGTCGTAGGTTCCGGTTTCGGTGGTTCGGTTGCGGCTCTTCGTTTAACGGAGAAGGGCTATCGGGTGGGTGTACTCGAAGCAGGTCGTAGATTTCGCGATCAAGACTTTCCCAAAACCTCATGGCGTCTGCGCCGCTTCCTCTTCGCGCCGAAGTTAGGGCTTACAGGTATTCAACGCATTCACGCTCTCCCAGATGTGTTGGTGCTCGCAGGTGCTGGGGTGGGTGGTGGTTCGCTCGTCTACGCGAACACTCTCTATGTGCCACCTGATACCTACTTCAATGATGAGCAGTGGAAACACATCACGGACTGGAAGCGCGAACTGACGCCTTGGTATGACCAAGCATCACGCATGCTCGGCGTTGCCGAGAATCCTTACTTCTCACCGAGTGATGCTGCGATGAAGGAAGTAGCGGAAGAGATGGGTGTGGGAGATACCTTCCGCATGGCACCTCTCGGTGTGCACTTTGGAAAGGGTGCTGGCATCGAAGAAGCCGATCCCTACTTTGGTGGTGTCGGCCCTGCGCGTCAGGGATGTCAACAATGTGGCAGCTGCATGACGGGGTGTCGATTTAATGCCAAGAACACTCTTCCCAAGAATTATCTCGGCTTAGCAGAGAAAGCCGGTGCACAAGTCTTTCCACTCACCACCGTTGAGAAGATTGAAGAACGCCCCGACGGTTCATGGAAAATCACCACGCGCAAGAGCACTGCCTGGTTTGGTGGGCGACGCACCTTCACTGCCGGACAAGTAGTTGTTGCTGCGGGGACATTTAATACGCAGAAACTTTTACACCGTCATCGCAGCGAAGGAACTCTTCCGAAACTCTCCGCCGCTCTGGGTCGACTCTCTCGCACCAATAGCGAATCGCTTGTAGGCACCATCATGCCGCACTCAAATACCGTCGATTACAGCTTGGGTTCTGCCATTACCTCATCGTTCTTTCCCGAACCACATACACACGTGGAGCCAGTGCGTTATGGCAAGGGAAGTAACTCGATGGGGCTACTTCAAACGATCATGACTGATGGAAGTGTCGGCAGAGATCGTCGTCGCCAATGGCTCAAGACTCTGGCAACACAACCTTCTATGGTGCTCAAGATGTTTGATGTACGTAAGTGGAGTGAGCGCACCGTCATCGCACTCGTCATGCAAAACGTTGATTCATCTGTCACCGTTTCATCAAAGCGCGGACTCTTCGGCACCAAACTCACTTCGGTTAATGATTCTGATCATCCAAATGCCACCTACATTCCAGCGGCCAACGAGGTTGCTCGTCGCATTGCCAAGAATCGTGGTGGCACCGCCGGTGGAAATATCGGTGATCTCATCAACGCACCATTCACCGCACACTTTGTCGGTGGTTGCGTCATCAGCGATGATCCCGCTCTCGGCGTTGTTGACCCGTACCATCGCGCATGGAATTACCCCACGATGCATATCGTCGATGGATCCGCCGTCACCGCAAACCTCGGGGTGAATCCTTCACTCACTATCACTGCGCAAGCAGAACGAGCATTCTCACTCTGGCCTAACAAGGGTGAAGTTGATCCGCGTCCTACGCAGGGAAGCGCATACGTGGAGATAAATAAGGTAAAACCAAATAGCCCCTTCGTTCCCGAGCACGCCTCCGGCGCACTCCGCTAAAGAGGATTAGCCGCCAGATTTGCGGCGGAACATCTGTGGCTTATTGGCATCAGATTGTGAGCCACGAACGCCACCGGCTGCCGAAGGACCAGCACCCAGATTCGGGCCATGTCCTTGTTTCTTGGCGAGCGCCTCGAGGAATCGATCCTTCACGGGATCGCCGGTGCGCTTGATCTCGGGGGCCGGCTTCTCGGCTG
>CAEZXN010000031.1_pt1 | contig 19212 bp, 18 predicted proteins | sample 7265261 | NCBI WGS metagenome assembly CAEZXN01 (sample SAMEA6813910, study PRJEB35770) | freshwater metagenome | biome: Freshwater; feature: Freshwater reservoir; material: water | place: Czech Republic | collected 2016-11-09 | depth 0.5m m
GATGAAATCGACATGGTGATTGATCGTGGCGCCTTTCTCGAAGGTCGCTACATGGATGTCTTCGAAGAAATCCAAGCAGTCAAAGTGGCCTGCAAGAGCGCGCACCTCAAAGTTATTTTCGAAACCGGAGAACTGCGCACCTACGACAACGTCCGTCGCGCCTCGTGGCTTGCCATGATTGCCGGCGCTGACTTCATCAAGACCTCTACCGGCAAAGTAGCGCCCGCCGCCACCCTTCCAGTAACTCTGGTGATGCTGCAGGCCATTCGTGACTTCCACAACGCTGGGCAACGCAAAATCGGTATGAAGCCAGCAGGCGGAATCCGCACCACCAAAGATGCGCTCCGTTATCTTGTCTTGGTGAAGGAAACCTTGGGAGATGCATGGCTCACGCCAGATCTCTTCCGCTTAGGAGCATCTAGTGTGCTCAACGACCTCTTAATGCAACGCAAGAAACTCCAAACCGGCGCCTACTCGGGCCCTGACTATGTGACGGTTGATTAATCATGAGCTTCGAATACGCACCCGCCCCGGAATCAACCTCAATCGTGAAGCTCAAGCCCACATATGGGCTCTTCATCAACGGTGTCTTCGTTGATGGTGAAAGGACCTTCTCTACTATCAATCCAGCTACCGAGGCACATCTGGCAGATATTGCCGAGGCAAGTGAGGCAGATGTCGATCGAGCCGTGCGCGCTGCGCGCGTTGCTTTTGGCAGCTGGTCCAAGATGCGCGGAAGCGACCGCGCTAAGTACCTCTACCGCATTGCTCGCATCATTCAAGAACGTAGCCGCGAACTTGCGGTACTTGAATCGATGAATAACGGTAAGCCCATCCGCGAAAGTCGTGATGTTGATGTGCCACTCGTAGCGGCGCACTTCTTCCATTACGCAGGTTGGGCAGACAAACTCGATTACGCAGGGCTTGGTGAAAATCCACAGCCTCTTGGAGTCGCCGGGCAAATCATCCCTTGGAACTTTCCACTGCTGATGTTGGCCTGGAAAATCGCACCTGCACTTGCCGCGGGTAATACGGTGGTACTCAAACCAGCCGAGACCACTCCCCTCACCGCGCTACTCTTCGCAGAGATTTGCCAACAAGCTGATCTGCCTGCGGGAGTTGTCAATATCGTGACTGGTGCTGGCGAAACCGGGCGCGCACTCGTCAATCACCCAGACATCAACAAAGTGGCCTTCACCGGATCCACTGAAGTAGGTCGCTACATCGCCCAAGCCGTTGCCGGTACCAACAAGAAAGTCACTCTCGAACTCGGCGGTAAAGCAGCCAATATCGTCTTCGACGATGCCGCAATCGATCAAGCTATCGAGGGAATAGTCAACGGCATCTTCTTCAACCAAGGCCACGTGTGCTGCGCTGGTTCGCGTTTGCTCGTTCAAGAGTCGATCGCCGAAACAGTTCTCGGCTTGCTCTATGAACGGATGAAGAATCTCCGCGTGGGTGATCCGATGGATAAGAACACCGATGTCGGTGCAATTAACTCAGCTGCCCAGCTCGCCAAAATTCGTGAGCTCAGTGACGCCGGCGAAGCAGAAGGTGCAGACCGTTGGTCCGCACCATGCACCCTGCCTGAAAAAGGCTTCTGGTTCCCACCAACAGTCTTCACCAACGTCTCGCAGGTTCACCGCATCGCCCGCGAAGAAGTCTTCGGACCAGTTCTGAGCGTGCTCACTTTCCGCACTCCTGATGAAGCAGTGGAGAAAGCTAACAACTCTCCATACGGACTGAGCGCTGGTATTTGGACCGAAAAGGGCAGCCGCATTCTCGAAATGTCGAGCCGCTTACGTGCTGGCGTTATTTGGGCGAACACCTTTAATAAATTTGATGCCACCAGCCCCTTCGGTGGCTACAAAGAATCTGGCTATGGACGTGAAGGCGGCCGACAAGGCCTGGAGCCCTACCTCAAGGCGGCGAGCAAATAATGAGCGAGCACATCGAAGTACGTCGTACCGCCAAACTCTTCATCGGTGGCGCATTCCCACGATCCGAATCCGGCCGCACCTATGAGGTGAAGAGCCCCGAGGGCAAGTTCATCGCTAATGCCGCTCAAGGCTCACGTAAAGATGCACGTGATGCAGTGACCGCAGCGCGCGCCATCCAACCCAAATGGGCGGGCGCAACGGCATATAACCGCGGACAGATTCTTTACCGCATCGCCGAGATGATGGAGGGACGTCGTGCACAATTCATCGACGAAGTCTCCCCTTGGGCAAAGAGCGCTAAGAAAGCAGAAGCAGAAGTTGATGAAGCGATCGATCGGTGGATCTGGTTTGCGGGCTGGAGCGACAAGATCGCCATGGTCGTGGGATCTAGCAACCCAGTTGCCGGCCCCTTCTTCAACTTCTCAGTTCCAGAACCAACCGGTGTAGTCGCCGCGATTGCCCCGAGTCGTCCATCACTTCTGGGATTGGTTGACACCATCGCGCCGATTATCGTCTCCGGTAACACCACAGTTGTCATCGCATCTGAAGATGCGCCAATGGCTGCAGTCACCCTCGGAGAAGTATTAGCAACGAGCGATCTTCCTGGTGGCGTCATCAACATCCTGACTGGTTCCTACGCAGAAGTTGCGCCCTGGCTGGCAAGTCATATGGATGTGAACGCCATTGATCTCTCCGGAGTGGAGAACGAGAAGGTGGCCGCCGAACTAGAGAAGGCGGCTGCCGAAAACTTGAAGCGTTGTTTACGCCCTGGAACAGAACTCGATGGGCTCACTCGCATTAAGAATTGGCTCGAACTCAAGACAGTCTGGCATCCCCGCGGGTTCTAGATTTGGACTAGATTTAGAGCATGACCGATCCACTAGCCCTTGCCAAATTAGCCGCTGACGCCATCGCAAAGGCCACTCAAGTGGCCCAGCATGACGTTGCCCTAGTGATGGGATCGGGCTGGGCAGACGCAGTCTCTGCTCTCGGCACTCCCTCCGCTGAAGTGGCGATGAAAGATCTCCCCGGCTTCCCGCCTCCCGCCGTTGAGGGCCATGGCGGAAATGTGCAATCCATCGCCATCGGCGATAAGCGGGCACTTGTTTTCCTGGGACGAACACATCTCTACGAAGGACATGGCATCGAAGCTGTTGTTCACGGCGTGCGCACAGCAGTAGCCGCAGGCGCTAAAACCATCATCCTCACCAATGCTTGCGGGGGCATCAACACTGCTTACCGAGTCGGTGAACCAGTCCTCGTGCGCGACCACATTTCTTTCACCGGAGTCTCACCACTTGCCGGTGCACAATTCGTTGACCTCACTACGTTGTACAGTCCGCGACTTCGCACGCTAGCCAAAGAGATCGATCCTTCACTCAAAGAGGGTGTCTACGTCCATTGGCGCGGTCCTGCATACGAAACGCCTGCAGAAATCAACATGATGCGCATCGTCGGTGCTGATCTGGTGGGAATGTCTACTGTGCCAGAAGCAATTGCAGCGCATGCTCTCGGCGCCGAAGTAATGGCGATCTCACTTGTTACCAATGCTGCTGCGGGAGTCACTGGCGAGAAACTCAACCACCTCGAAGTGATCGCGGCCGGCAAAGCGGCTGCATCACGCATGGGTATCCTTCTTCGTGAGTTGATCACCAAACTTTAAAATGGATAAGCAACTCGAATCAGAAGTTCGCGCGTGGATTGACGATGATCCAGACGACGAAACGCGTGCGCAATTAGTGGCCGCACTCGCCACTAATAATGAAGAACAACTTCGTTCCTGGTTTGCTGGATTTTTGGAGTTCGGCACCGCTGGCCTTCGCGGGTCTATGGGGCCGGGGCCTTCACAGATGAACCGTGCGGTCGTAGGACGCACCGCGTTGGGGCTTGCTTCCTACATGAAGGCGCGTGGGCTCACATCGATTGCTATTGGTTATGACGCGCGCCATCGCTCGTACCGATTCGCATTAGACACGGCCGAATTGATGGCAGGCGCAGGGATTACGGCTCACCTCATGCCACGCACCCTTCCCACACCCGTTCTCGCCTTCGCCGTAAACCATCTCAAGGTCGATGCCGGTGTCATGGTGACCGCCAGCCACAATCCACCGGCCGATAACGGGTACAAGGTGTATTTGGGCGGCGAAGTAGATGGCATTGCCTATCGTGGTTCGCAGATTATTGCGCCGGCAGATAGCGAAATTGCCCACGAGATCGCGTCCATCACTTCACTCATGTCAGCCAAGAGGCTAGATGAGTGGCAGACCATCGACGAGAGCGTCATCGCGGCCTATCGCGCCGCTACCCTTTGCCTAGCCACTTCTGGGCAGAAGTCATTGCGCACGGTGCACACCGCACTTCATGGTGTCGGCACAGAAACTTTTATGAAAGTCGCGAAAAGTGCCGGCTTTACGGACACCATCAGCGTGTTAGAGCAAGCTGAGCCTGATCCGGACTTCCCGACCGTCGCATTTCCCAACCCTGAAGAGAGAGGAGCCATCGACCTAGCAATCGCCCTCGCCATCCGCGAGGAGGCAGATTTGGTTATCGCCAACGATCCCGATGCTGATCGATGTGCCGCCGCCTTCTTCGATCGCCAGTTGGGCCAATGGCGAATGTTTAAGGGAGATGAAGTCGGAGCGATTCTGGGAGAGATGATCGCCCGAGAGGGCACGAGCAGCGCGCATTTCGCCAACTCCATCGTTTCTAGTTCATTGCTAGGAAAGATCGCAGAGCACCACCGCATTCCCTTCGAAGAGACGCTCACTGGTTTTAAGTGGATTACCAAGGTCAACGGGCTCTCCTACGGCTACGAAGAAGCGTTGGGTTACTGCGTAGATCCGGCGACAGTCAACGATAAAGATGGCATCTCCGCCGGGCTCAAAATGATGGAGATCGCTGAGCAGCTGAAATCCGAAGGAAAGACTTTCAATGACTTGCTCGACGAACTCACACTTCGACATGGTCTCTATCTCACTGAACAAATATCTGTTCGAGTCTCCGATCTTTCATTCATATCCACAAAAATGAAATCGTTGCGTGCCGCGCCGCCACATGAGTTCGGTGGCGAAAGGGTCACCTCATATGAAGACCTCGCGATGGGGACCCATCTCCCGCCTACTGATGGATTGCGCTTTGAAACTGCAACTAGCCGAGTCATTATTCGCCCGAGCGGAACCGAACCTAAATTGAAGTGCTACTTAGAGGTAGTCATTCCAGTCTCCGGCGATGGTCTTGTGGCAACAGCAGAAATTGCACGTCAAGCGATGGCTGGCCTTCGAGCCACCACTTCTGCACTTCTTGGTGATTAAAGAGCCAAATAGGCTGGTTTTACTACCTTTTCAATGATCTCTAGACGTTCTTCGAATGGAATGAACGCGCTCTTGAGTGCGTTGACGGTAACCCGTTGGTAATCCAAAAGCGACCAATCGAACGCCTTGGATAGTTCGGTAAATTCGTGAGTCATCGAGGTTTTACTCATTAATCGGTTATCGGTGTTAACCGTCACGCGAAAACGCAATTTAGCTAACTTGCCAATAGGGTGATCAGCGATTGACTTAACAGCCCCCGTTTGCAGGTTTGAGCTTGGGCAGAGTTCCAAAGGAATCCGACGATCCCGAACGTATGACGCGAGCTTGCCCAAATGTGCCACACCATCAACAAAGGTGATGTCATCCATAATTCGTACGCCGTGCCCGAGTCGTTCGGCGCCGCAGATCTGAATTGCTTCCCAAATCGATGGCAATCCAAATGCTTCGCCGGCATGAATGGTGAAGTGTGCGTTTTCACGACGCAAGTACTCAAAGGCATCTAGTTGCAAGGTAGGAGGGTAACCCGCTTCTGCGCCCGCGATATCAAAGCCGACCACGCCACGGTCTCGGTACTCAACGACGAGCTGTGCGGTTTCATTGGCCGCATCGAGATTACGAATCGCGGTCAGCAGAGTGCGGACTTTAATAATTTTCCCCAAGTCCCGGGCATCTGCCTCGCCTTGAGCAAAGCCCACTAGAACAGCCTCAACTACATCGCGCATCTCCATGCCGTCGGCAAGATGTAACTCGGGGGCGAATCGGATTTCTGCATAGGCCACACCATCTTCAGCAAGGTCAAGTGCAGCCTCACGGGCTACACGAGCAATTGCTGACGGAGATTGCATCACTCCTACGGTGTGCGCGAAGGTTTCTAAATACTTCTCCAGCGATCCAGAATCAGCTGCATCGGCAAACCATTTTGCCAGCGAATCTGCATCTGCAGCGGGCAACTTGGCGTAGCCAGACTCTTTGGCGAGATCAAGAATAGTTTGTGGGCGCAATCCGCCATCTAGGTGGTCATGCAAAAGCGCCTTAGGAGCACGCTTTAACTCCTCGCTAGTGGGTTTGCGATCTAAACTCATTCTTCTCTATTCACCAATTCTGGCGAGAACGCAGGCGTACAAATGGCCACGTACTCCGCGCCTTCAGGTCCGACTGAATAACGAACGCGCTCACCCTTGGCAGTAACTATTGATTGCCCTGCATGTACTTCAAATATTTCGCCGTCGCACTCGACCAAGACCGTTCCTCGGAGAACTACGGTGACTTCCTCGAAATCCGGGGTCTGAAAAGGTTCTTCCCAACCGGCAGGCGCGATCATTTTGGCAACTGACATGTGGGAACTGGCGGTTGCCACACCACCGACGTATTCGTCAATCACTTTTCCACCTGGAACGGGGATTTGTATGGGGGCGTTGAGGAGGTGAGGCATAGACCAATCTTACGCGGTAATGCGATCCACAATGAGCGGGAGTGTGGCGCTTGCCTGCTCGCCGATCGACCAGCCGCCTTGCAAGGCCTCGAGTGCATGTGGAAAGCGCTCCGGGGTCTCTGTGTGGAGGGTAAAGAGTGGCGAACCTTTCGCTATCTCTTCACCTGGCTTTGCGTGAATTTCAATTCCGGCACCCGCTTGCACGACCTCGCCTTGACGAGATCTGCCTGCCCCAAGACGCCACGCGGCCACTCCAACAGCAAGGGCATCCATAGAGGCGACTACACCACTCTTGTCGGCAACTACTACCTCTTGATGGGCTGCCACTGGAAGTGGAGCATCTGGATTGCCACCTTGCGCGCTAATCATCCGACGCCAGACATCCATCGCACTGCCATCGCGCAAGGTATCTGCCGGATCCTTCTCAATGCCCACCAACGTGAGCATTTCACGAGCGAGGGCGAGCGTTAATTCCACTACATCTTTTGGTCCGCCACCCGCGAGAACTTCGACTGACTCACGAACTTCGAGCGCATTACCAGCAGTGAGTCCTAGTGGTACGTCCATTGCAGTCACAAGCGCGACGGTCTTTACACCGGCATCTGTTCCCAGGGCCACCATCACTTCAGCAAGTTCACGCGCCTTCTTAGGATCGCTCATGAACGCCCCAGAGCCTGTTTTTACATCTAGCACCAGCGCACCCGTGCCTTCAGCGATCTTCTTACTCATAATCGATGAAGCAATAAGAGGAATGGCAGGGACGGTACCCGTGACATCGCGAAGTGCGTAGATTTTCTTATCCGCAGGTGCAAGTCCAGCACCTGCCGCACAAATAACTGCACCGGTACTTTGAAGCACATCGAGCATTTCTGCATTTGAAAGCGCCGCACGCCAGCCGGAGATCGATTCCAACTTATCGAGTGTGCCACCGGTGTGTCCGAGGCCGCGACCAGAGAGTTGCGGAACGGCGGCACCACAAGCAGCCACGATCGGTGCGAGCGGAAGGGTGATCTTGTCGCCCACTCCCCCGGTTGAATGCTTATCAGTGGTGGGACGATCGAGCATCGACCAGCTCATCCGTTCACCTGTGTTAATCATCGCGGTGGTCCAGCGGGTGATTTCGTTTCGATTCATGCCGTTAAGGAGAATCGCCATGAGTAGAGCTGACATCTGTTCGTCGGCCACAACACCGCGCGTGTAGGCATCAACCATCCAGTCAATCTGCGCGGGCGTGAGTTCATGGCCATCACGTTTGGCGCCGATAACGTCTACTGCGGCGAATGGTTCAACGCTCATGCTTAACTCTTCTCTAGATGAGCAGGACCAAAAGCTTCAGGGAGTACTTCCTTCATCCGGCGCACGCCAGTAGGCATCCACACCTGCAGTTCAGGGCCGCCATGCTCAAAGAGCAATTGGCGACAACGACCGCAGGGCATCAGCGCTTCCCCAGCGCCATCAACACAGGCAACAGCGACCAGGCGCCCGCCACCGGTGGCGTGCAATGAAGAGACCATTCCGCATTCAGCGCAGAGCGTGAGGCCGTACGAGGCATTCTCTACGTTGCAACCGGAGACAATGCGACCATCATCGACGAGTCCGGCGACTCCCACTGGGTATTTGGAATAAGGCGCGTAGGCACTCTTCATGGCCAATGTGGCTGCCGCCCTTAAGACTTCCCAATCAATTTGAATAGTCATGCGATCACGCGGAGAGCCCGGCCATCAGACGACCCACCAAACCGCGTTCGGCATCTTTAGCGTCGAGGATCGCCACAATCTTTCCGCCAGACATCACCGCAACGCGATCTGCAAGGGAGAGAATTTCATCGAGCTCAGCTGATACGAGGAGTACGGCCGCTCCCGCATCACGAGCTGCAATCAATTGATTATGAATAAATTCGATAGAGCCCACATCGACGCCACGGGTTGGTTGGGCAGCGATCACCACGCGAGTGTCTTGGCTTAATTCGCGCGCGACTACGACCTTCTGTTTATTTCCTCCGGAAAGGGCGCCTGCAGTCGTTTTGATGGAAGGAGTTCGAATATCGAACTCTTCGACCAAGCGAGTGGCATTCTCTTCAAGGGCAGCCACATTACGAATCCAACCTTTAGCAAAAGGATCGCGATCGAATTGGTTCAGAACCAAGTTATCTTCGATTGAATAAGAAGAAACCAAGCCGTGCTTTTCGCGGTCTTCGGGGATATGCGAAACTCCCATGGAATGCACTTTGTGAGGATGCATATCAGGAGTGGCTTCTCCGGAGACCAGTACTTCGCCGCTCAGACGCGGACGCATCCCGCAGATCGCTTCGACAAGCTCGCGTTGGCCGTTGCCTTCGACGCCGGCGACACCTACTATTTCACCGGCACGTACTTCGAGGTTGAGACCATCGACAGCTAAGTGCTTTCGATCATCATTGACGCGCAAGTCAGTAATAACCAATGTTGCCGCCTGTGGTTTTGCTTCACCCTTTTCAACTTGAAGCACCACATTGCGACCTACCATGAGTTGGGCAAGACCTTCTTCGTCGGTCTCTTTAGGAGAGGTGCTCCCGGCAACTCGGCCATTCCGGAGAACGACTACTCGATCTGCGACTGCCATCACTTCACGGAGTTTGTGAGTGATGAAAAGAACACCAACACCAGAGGCTGCCAAGTTCTTCATTACCTGCAGAAGCTCGTCAGTCTCTTGCGGGGTAAGCACTGCGGTTGGCTCATCAAGGATGAGTAGGTCTACATCCTTGCGAAGGGCTTTAAGAATCTCAATACGCTGTTGAGTACCGACTGCGAGATCTTCTACAAATGCATCGGGATCCACCTCAAGACCATACTTCTCAGAGAGGGCGATCACTTCTGCGCGAGCTGCCTTCATGTTAAGAAAGATTCCGCGCTTTGGCTCATCTCCAAGAATGATATTTTCGGTAACGGTCATAACCGGTACGAGCTGGAAGTGTTGGTGCACCATTCCGACACCGCGCGCAATCGCTCCGCCAGTATCACCCGGTGCAATGAGTTCACCTTTTATTCGAATCTCACCCGAGTCAGGACGCACCATTCCAAAGACGCTCTTCACGAGCGTGGATTTTCCGGCACCGTTTTCGCCAAGAAGTGCCACGATCTCGCCGGCAGCGACAGAAATTGAAATATTTTCATTTGCAATGACGCCCGGAAAAGTCTTAGTGACATTAGTGATGTCGAGGAGTGCGCTCATTATGCTTGCTCCTTCTCATACTGCTGGCCTTCAGCGGCTGGTGGCCTTACTTTGCCAGCCGAGATAGCAAGAACAACGATCGTAAGTACATAGGGAAGCATGTTCACGAATTGTTCAGGGATATGCGCAACATCAGCAAACATCAATTGATTCGTGACGGCTTGGGCAATACCGAAGAACATGGCTGCTGCGAGTGCACCCATCGGGTTCCATCGACCGAAAATCATCAAAGCAAGGGCGGTAAAACCCTTTCCAGCGGTGAAACCACGATCCCAGGACCCCACCAGTTCAAGACTGAGATACGCACCACCCAGACCACCCACTGCTCCCGCAAGGGCCACATTGAGGTAGCGGAGTTTAAAGACTGAAACTCCAGCAGTATCTGCACTTCCCGGATGCTCGCCTACTGCGCGAGAACGCAGCCCCCAACTGGTGTGATAGAGCGCCACATATAGAGCAAAAATGACGACGAGGCCCAAATAGACAAGCGGCCCGTGCATAAAGAGAACTTGGCCAAAGAATGGAATGTTTGAAAACCACGGAACATCTATTTCAGAAGTGGTCGGCGCCGTATGACCTTGCTTATATAAGAATGATGTGAGACCCGTCGCAAGAATATTAATGATCGTGCCTGCAATGATCTGATCCATCTTCCAAGAGATCGACATAAAAGCCAGGAAGAGGCCAGTTACCACTCCGGCGAAGATCGCTGAAAATATTCCGTAAAGATCATTATTCGTAGTCGATGCAACAAAGAAACCAATAAATGAAGAGAAGAGAAGGGTCCCTTCAATTCCAATATTCACAATTCCAGTGCGCTCGCACATAATGCCCACCATCGCGGCCAGCGCTAATGGAAGTCCAAAAATGAGTGCAGTGGAGACTACCGAGGTAGTGATCACGCCATCTCTCGAATACAAATATCCAGTAATGGCGATGAGGAGGAAGGTTAATAGCCACTTGAAGGAAAGAAACCTTTTCATCAGTTACTCCAACCGCTAGTGATCTTTGCGCCTACCTCAGTACTGCGCAGCCACTTCGATAAGAACGGTGCTGTCACACAGAAGAGGATCAGAGCAAGAATGAGGTCGACAATTTCTGGAGCCACACCCGCATCGAATTGCATACTTGCCGATGCACCACGAATGCCGCCAATCAAAATCGCGCCGGGGATAACACCCAATGGATTTGCCCGCCCAAGCAAGGCGATCGTGATGCCGTCGAAACCGAGTCCAGTATTAAAAGTAGGTTCGAACCTGCCGATAACGCCCATGGTTTCAATGGCGCCACCCAGACCTGCGATTGCACCGCCCACTCCCATTGCTATCAGGATTGAGCGCTTCACCGAAATGCCCGCATACCAAGCTGCGTTCTTATTGCGCCCCACGGTATCGAGGCGAAAACCGCTGGTAGTACGTTGAAAAATCCACCAGGCTGCCCATGCGAGCAAAACCGCAAAGAAGAAACCTGAAGGCAAGCCGAATACTTTAGGAATAGTCGCAGAGGGCAATACTGCCGCAGTACGAGCGAGTGTTTGACCTGGTTCTTGGAAGTTATGCCCCGCGAGGTAATCCACCAAAGCAAGCACAATGCTGTTGAGCATGATGGTGGTGATGACCTCATGAATTCCGCGATACGCCTTGAGCGCCCCAGCGATCCAACCGACGAGACCACCGAAAAAAATACCGCACAACAATGCGATAGGTAAGTGGATATAAATCGGTAGCCCATGGATTGCATACCCAGCCACTCCCGCTGCGAGCGCACCCATCACCAATTGGCCTTGGACACCAATATTGAAAAGTCCTGAGCGCAATCCGATGGTCACCGCAAGTCCGCTCAATACTAACGGAGTCGCTTTACCTAAAGTTTTAGCAATACCTGACCAAGATCCGAATGCGTGGCTAAAGAGCGAGCCGTATGCCTCCATGGGATGAGCGCCTTGAAGAAACATGAGTAGGGCTCCAACCGCAAATGCGATGAGCACAGCTACCAGCGGCGTCAGCCACGCTTTAAAGACCTTTGCTTTGAACACAGAATTCCTTTCGAAACTACTGACTTACTCTAGTGAACGAGGGAGCGGGGAACACACCGAAGTATGTCCCCCGCTCCTTTCGTACAATTTCTTAGCTGATTACTGCTTTACGCCCGTAGGAAGTGAACCATCAATCAATTTCTTGAGAGTTGCGTCGACCTTCTTTTGGACAGCTGCAGGAACCTTGCTCGCAAGAGCGTGGTAAGGAGATGCTCCAACGGTGCCAAAGAAGTTGCCACCCTTGAACGAGCCATCCTTAACCTGAGCTACGAGAGAGCCCACTCCAGCAACAAGGCGCTTCTCGGCTGAGGTAACTAGGCAACCATGTGCCTCAGGGAGAGTGAGCCATTGATCAAGGTCAACGCCGATGCAGAATGCACCCTTCTTCTTTGCAATGGCTGCAAGTCCACCGTTACCGGTGCGCCCACCTGCTGCGAAGATGACGTCATAACCTTGTGAGAGGTACTGCTTTGCAGTGGTAGCTCCCCAGGCTGGATCGTTGAATGCATTAGCACCGGTGTAATACACAGTCGATGCCTTAGCGAGCTTCTTCTTTTGCTCCTTAGCAGCGTATGCAACGCCGTTCGCGAAGCCTTCGATGTACTTACGGACCGGAGGGATAGTGCTTGGTCCACCAGCAATTGCGGCAGTCTTGCCACTCTTGGTGAGGTAACCAGCGAGGTACCCAACGATGAAGCCACCCTTATCTTCGTTGAAGACAAGTCCGCTGTAGTTAGCGGCAGGGCTGCCGTTGAACTGATCCACACCAATGAACTTGATGTTGGGGTACTTCACAGCAGCAGCCGCAGTCGCGTCTGCCATCAAGAAACCAACTGTCACAATGACGTTGTACTTCTTGGCAGCAAAGAGATCAATGTTATTTGCGTAATCCTTCGAATCAAGAGATTCGATGTACTTGGAGAAGCCGCCTGCCTTATCGGCACCAGCCTTTGCACCTTCCCATGAAGCTTGGTTAAACGACTTGTCGTCGACCTTGCCGGTATCCGTGACAACGCCTACGCAAAATGCGCCAGCGGTTCCACAAGATGACTCGTCAATGGTCTTGACCGCAGCCGAAGCTGGGGTCAGGGCAAAACCGAGCGCTGCCAAAGCAAGAGCGGCAACACCAGCAGTTATGCGCTTATTCATGTGACTCCTCTCAAAAGCCCGAGTGGGCTACCAGGGTTTGTTGGGGCCTCGAGGATCCCAACAATTTACGCTCACCCTATCTGAATTGAGCTTGCCGTCCTACTGATCCGGGGCATGGAGTTTCGCATCCCTCAAGTGATCCTTGAGGGATGAGAAGTTGCTCTGAGAGGGTGCTGATCTGCCCGAGTAAAACCCCAATAATATCGCCCGTATAAGCGCTCCTCAGGGCCGAAAAATTAAATTTACTGCTGACTCCACTGAGCAAGGAGTTCCGTGCGAACCTGGTCAGTGCAGAAGGCTGAATTGATGCCGTGGAGAGCAAATTGCCTGACATCGCCGCTCTCAAGACCGCCCTCGCTGACCAGCAAATATGCTTCCTGACTCAAGCGAACTCCGGTGTTTTCGGGATCATCATCACCCAGCGCCACCTTGACTCCGGCTTTCACAAAATCCACCACCGGGTGTTCGCGCAAACTTGGCGCGGCACCCGTGAGCACATTTGAAGTCGGGCAGACCTCAATAGTGATACCCCGCTCGCGCACCCACTCAAGCATCTCTGGATCGCTCGCTAAATTACTTCCGTGGCCGATACGCGTCACCCCTAGCAACTCAACAGCCTCTTTGCCGGCGCTCGCTGGACCGGCTTCCGCAGCATGCGCCGTTAATCCAAGTCCCGCCGCTCTAGCCAAGTCATACAGCGGCGCGTAGCGGGCCAGGGATGGATAAAGAATTTCATCGCCTGCAATATCTATTCCCACAATTCCGGAGCTTGCGAGCGCAATAGCTGCATGCGCAATATCAGCAATAGTTTCGGCTGACTCATGTCGCAACATGCACGCAATAACTCCCGCCTTGATGCCCGTTTGCGCCTTAGCTTCCTCGACTCCACTACAGACAGCTTCTAACACCTGGCGAATACTCAAGTCAGGTCTAGCATGCGTGGCCGGTCCAAGACGTAATTCGATATAGGCCTGTCCATCGAGAGCCGCATCCTCGATAGCTTCAAATGCAACGCGACGAAGATTTTCAGCGTTACCCATTAAGGGATACGCCATAGCAACGTGAGTAAGGAAAATAGTGAGATCGCCTTTTTCCTTGATACGGAATGCGTTCTCCCACCCACCTTCAGGGGTTGGCACGCCCATTCGTTCAGCAAGTTCTGCCGCAGTGCTTGGACGCACGGTTCCCTCAAGGTGTGTGTGAAGATTTACTAACATAAAATTAAAGTTTCTCTCTCTAGATTCCCATTCGATGAACGGCCTCGAGAGCAACATCGATGCTGTGTTCCCAACCCACAGCCAGGCGCGTGTTAGGACGACCATAAACGACATCGTTGGTCACTAAGTTGGCAGAAACAGCACAGACCATCGCGGCTCTCAAACCCCGGAGACGAGCCACAATAAAAAGTGCAGAGCTTTCCATCTCAACATTGGTAAGGCCCATCTTCTCCATCTGCGCGATCCACTCAGGGGTCTCCGCATAGAAGGCATCATCTGTCGCATTGATTCCTGAGTGAACAGCAAAACCCTTTTCCACAGATAAATCCTTGCCTGCATTGATCAGGGCAAGAGTTAATTCAAAATCAGGAACCGCCGGAAACCCAGCCGGTACGTACGCGGCAGTAGTTCCGTCATTTCTGAATGAACCTTCACTAATAACTAGATCGCCCACATTGATGTGAGCTTGAGTTGCGGCAGTACTTCCAACGCGAATGAATACTCTTCCGCCCACACGTGCAAGTTCTTCGACACCAATTGCCGTCGATGGGCAGCCCATGCCACTGGAACAGGCGGTTATTTTGCGCCCTTTGTAGTAGCCGGTAACAGTGCGGTACTCACGTTTATGAGCAACTTCCACGGCATTCTCTAACCGGTCTGCGATTAATTGAACTCGAAACGGATCTCCTGGCATGAGAACGATGTCGCTGATGTCGCCTTCCTTGACTCCCACGTGATATTGCACGCCGGTGGTTCCAATCGACATCTTGTCAACGATTTCTGCAGCCATTTAATCTCCTCGAAGTATTGATACGGAATGTTTCGCCGTAACACTACATCTAAGCTGAATGCAGGTTGATCACACGAGCCCACTACCGGCCAATATCTACCAGGGGGCAACGGCTCCAATGCCGCCATCGAGATCCAAGATTGAGCCAGTTGCCCAGGTCGCGCCCAATAAATATGCAATGGCATCAGTGATGTCCGCGGGTTGCCCCATGCGCTTCAATGGAGCGTGTGCGCTCCAGGAGGTGACCCCCTCCGGCCAGGCTTGAGCAATCCCTGGGCTCTCAATGAGTCCTAAGCGGAGCCCATTGACCCTACAGAGCGGGGCCAACTCGACTCCGGCCGAACGGGTGAGCGCATCGAGGGCGGCTTTGGTGGCTCCATAGATCGCATGCCCGGGGCGAGGGCGAAGCGCCTCGATAGAGGTGATGTTCACAACTGACTCGACCCCAGTGCCGCCTTTGGCGATGGTCGAGAGGATCTCTGCGATCGACGCCACATTCACTTGAAAAAGGTCCGCGATTCGTTCCGGCTCTTCATGGGAGAGAAGTGCCACATCTTGGCGAGCGGCGTTATTAATAACGAAATCAATTGATGGCCTGAGCGCGAGCGCATCATTCATCAATCGAACACCTGCTCCCACCTCAGCAAGGTCCACATCGACTTGCGCCACATTCTCGCCGACTTCAACCGCAGTCGATTTGGTAGCCGCAATGACATATGCACCCCGACCAACAAAATGCGAAACGAGATGTGCGCCAATGTTCCTACCGGCACCTGTAATAAGAATCGTGCGACCAGCAAATGAATTCGTCATATCAACACTCTACTCGTGCACTAGCCGTGGAAGTTCGCTGAAATCCTTCACCCACGAGTCAACCAATTCAGCAGGCGCTAATTCCATTTCGGAGAATGGTGGTGCCAAGAAACAGAGCACCAGAGACCATGCACCCAGCGTTTCAGCAGCCATCCACTCCCCCGGCGCAATACTGGCGGCTAACTCGCCATGCCGAGAGAGTTCAACCCGTTCATAACTCTCTTGTTTTATATGCAACGCCAGCGGGTCTCCTCCGATTAACACCCAGGTTTCGCGCTCTTTGAGTCGATGCCAAGCCGAGAACTGCCCCGGGGTCATCAAGAAGTAGATCGCGTTTCCGTGTTCGTCACGTTGCACCAAGGAGAAGTAACCTCCCTCGCCCTCTAGCGGCAACAATGCGAACCGTTCTATTACTTGCTCTGCTGAAAGGCCATCCAAATTAAGGGAGCTCATTTAAGCGAATCCAACGCTTCTACGCGCTTCTCAACGCGTGCTCGCAGATCTGCTGTATCAACATGGGAGAGCGCACGATTTCGCACCACGCGATTACCGGCAACCCAGACATCGCTCACATCGGAACGACCTACGGCATAAACGAGCAGGGCAAAGACATCATGCACCGGCGTGAGATGGAGAGCGGAGAGATCAATAGCGATGAGGTCTGCCTCTTTACCAACCTCGATGCTGCCAACGCGATCACCTAGTCCGAGCGCTTCGGCGCTTTCAATGGTCGCCGAGCGCACAATCGAAGACGTATCGACACTCTTGGCCCCGTGATTAAGCGAGACCAGGTGCGCTGCGAGTCGAAGGACAGGCCACATATCGAGATCATTACTTGAAGAACAGCCATCCGTACCGAGCCCCACTTTGAGACCCGCAGCCTTGTACTTCATGATGTCTGCGATACCGCTATTCAATTTCAGGTTGCTGCCGGGGCAGTGCGCAACGCTCGCTCCCCGAGCCAATGAGATTTCGATATCAGAGTCTGAGAGATGAACTCCGTGGCCATAGACCGTCGGGAGATCAAGGATTTTCGTATCGCGCAAGATTTCGGTGGGGGTTTTCCCAAATCGAGTGTTTACATCTTCATTCTCCATTTGAGTTTCGGAGACATGGAGATGCACACGAGCGCCCATTGATTTCCCAAGCGCTGCTACTTCCGTGAGATGTTCTGGTGAGTCCGTGTAAGTACTGTGCGGCATAAAGTAGAGCGGAATAAAGGGACCGCCGATTTCCGCCGCTGATGCGGGCCAATTCTTTGCGAGTGCGATTCGATCAGGCCACTTCAAACCATCGATACCTTCAAAATCTAAGAAGATCGGACCGGCGATATGGCGAAGTCCCACCTGCGCAGCTGCGCGATGGGTGGCAGTGGGATGGAAGTACATATCTAGAGCAGTTGTGGTGCCACCGAGCAACGCTTCCCCGGCAGCTAATTCTGTTCCAAGAGCGCACGTCTCTGGATCCATGATGGCGCCTTCGGCCGCCCAGACTCGCTCGAGGAAACCTTGCAGATCAACGCCTTCCGCCCACCCTCGCAACAAAGACATCGCTAGATGGGTATGCGAATTGATCAACCCAGGCATGATCAAATGTCCACCTGCGTCGAAAACCTCGATACCTTCTGCGGCACTACTCGGATTAATCTCCGCAATGACACCATCACGTATCAAAATTGAAACGTTCTCTAGAATCTCATCGGAGGTATTGCTCGTCACTACATAGCGAGCATTCTTGATCAACACTGAGTTCGAAGTAGAACTCATTAGATAGCACCAATCGCGCCATCAAGAATCGTGATTACTTTTTGGCTTGCACTTGCGAGCGAAGCATTAATCTCTTCCATGGTGATGGGCTGATCACTCACTCCGGCCGCAGGATTCACAATAAGTGCGATTGACGCATAACGCAGGCCCGCCTCCTTGGCGAGCGTTACTTCCGGACAGCCAGTCATGCCGACCACAGTGGCGCCTGCTAAAGCTGCAAGCCGAATCTCTGCTGGGGTCTCAAACCGTGGGCCGTTAAATCCTGCATAAACTCCGCGCTCGCGCAGCGGGATACCAGCACGCGAGGCTGACTCACTCATAGCGCGACGAATATCTACGTCATATGCATCTGTGACATCAACATGTTGCACACCGCCGAGTTGAATGCCGTCAAAAAAAGTACTCTCACGACCAGAAGTGAAGTCGATGAAATCATCGACGAGTGAGAGGTCTCCGGCGACCAGCGTCGGATCAACCCCACCCACTACGTTCACTGCAATGACTTTTTCAACTCCGAGTTCCTTCAGCGCCGAAATATTGGCTCGGTAATTCACTTTGCTCGGTGGGATCGAATGGTCGGCGCCGTGGCGAGTAACAAATTCAATCTCAACACCATTCCAGCTTCCGCTTGTCAGTAGGGCATCTCCATAGGGCGTGCTCACTTTGCGAGCAGTCGAGCCCTGAAGTGCGGGAAGGGAATAGAAGCCGGTGCCAGCGATAATTCCAATAGGAGCCATAGGGAGAGCCTAAGGCACGCAGGGGGCGACTAGAAGTTCTCGCTCGGACGGTAAACGCCCCATACGGCGCGAAGTTGATCAGCCACTTCGCCCACGGTGGCACCCAACGTAAGGGCCACCTTCATGGGAGGTAGCAAGTTCTCATTTGTATCCGATGCCGCACTCTTCACAGCTGCGAGCGCCGCATCGACTGCAGCACTATCTCGTGTGGCGCGCAATGTCTTGAGTTTCTCGCATTGAGTTGCGCCAATAGTGGGATCAACTCGCAATGGCGTGTACGGCTCTTCCTCGCCGATTTGGAATTTGTTCACTCCCACGACTACGCGATCTCCGCGATCAATCTCGCGCGTAACCTCATAGGCGCTTCGTTCGATTTCGCTCTTCTGAAAACTCTTCTCGATGGCTGCCGCGGCGCCACCCATCTCTTCAATCTTTGCCATGAGGCGTAGTACTTCATCCTCAAGCCCATCAGTGAGAGATTCGACCGCGTAGGAACCGGCAAACGGATCGACCGTCTTAGTGACATCTGTTTCAAACGCAATTACCTGCTGGGTGCGCAGCGCCAACCGCGCCGCCTTCTCGGTAGGAAGTGCGATTGCTTCGTCAAAAGAGTTGGTGTGCAAGCTCTGCGTCCCACCAAAGACCGCGGCCAGGGCTTGTACGGCAACGCGAACAAGATTTACTTCTGGTTGTTGCGCAGTAAGTTGCACTCCAGCCGTCTGCGTATGGAAGCGGAGCATTTGAGACTTCTCGCTCTTTGCACCAAATTCGTCTCGCATTACGCGCGCCCAAATGCGTCGTGCTGCGCGGAA
>CAEZXN010000034.1_pt1 | contig 16721 bp, 12 predicted proteins | sample 7265261 | NCBI WGS metagenome assembly CAEZXN01 (sample SAMEA6813910, study PRJEB35770) | freshwater metagenome | biome: Freshwater; feature: Freshwater reservoir; material: water | place: Czech Republic | collected 2016-11-09 | depth 0.5m m
AAAACGGGTGATTGACGCAGGTCAAGACGGCACTCTTGATGAGGGTCTGGAGATCGAGCGCCAGGCCTTCGCCGAACTTTTCGCCACCGAGGATCGCGCCATCGGGATGGAATCTTTCATTGCCAACGGTCCCGGAAAGGCGACGTTCAAGGGGCGTTAGGAAGCTAGGACGACCAGAATATGAGATTGATCAAGTCACACCTACCTTCAATATGGCACCTTGAATATGGCAGATGGGCAAGTGATCGGTAACATCAGACATATCTATGTAGGTGTGCGACAGGAGAGTCTCGTGAAGTTTCTGGTGTGTGTGAAACAGGTTCCAGATTCCTGGGCTGAAAAGAAACTCGGAGCCGACGCGCGCCTCGACCGCGCTGGTGTCGATGCCGTTCTTAACGACCTCGATGAGTACGCGATTGAAGAAGCGTTGCGCATCTGCGAGAACTCCGGCGGGAATGGAGAAGGTGGCGAACACTCCATCACTTTGCTCTCCATGGGACCTGATCGCGCGACCGAAGCTATTCGTAAAGGGCTCTCAATGGGCGCCGACAATGCAATCCTCATTAGCGATGAAGCCCTCTCCGGCTCAGACGCGCTCGCCACCTCGTTGGTACTTGCCAAGGCGATTGAAGCCAGCGGCGCACACATCGTGCTCTGCGGCACTGAATCAACGGACGCGCGTATGAGTGTTGTTCCGGCGATGTTGGCCGAACGTCTCGGATGGCCACAACTTACTTTTGCTGGTGAATTGAAGATTGATGCGGCTGCCAACAAAGTCACCATCAAACGCATGACAGATGAGGGCATTGAAGAGATGGAAGCATCACTTCCTTGTGTTGTATCCGTGATTGAAAAGATCAACGAGCCCCGATACCCGTCTTTCAAGGGCATTATGGCTGCGAAGAAGAAGACCATCGAGACGCGGAGCCTGGCAGATGTAGGGGTCTCTGGGGATCAAGTAGGCAGTGCAAGTTCGTGGAGCGCTGTGGTCGATTCTGCGCTACGTCCACCACGTAGCGCAGGAATCAAAGTTGTCGACGAAGGTAACGGTGGAAACGAATTGGTCTCATTCCTTGCTGACAAGAAGATTGTGTAGGTTGCGCCGTGGCTGACGTTCTCGTACTTATCGATCACACCGCAGGTCTCGTTTCACGTGCGGCTAGTGAATTAATCACCGCCGCTCGCGCGCTCGGCACAGTGCATGCTGTGGCAGTTGTTCGTGCTGGTGAGGCAGATGCGCCTCGGGCGTTGGCCGCTCAATTTGGTGCGAGCAAACTATCCGTCATTGAAGCAGTGGATGGTCATCCCATCACCCCTTCAGTAGATGCGCTCGCAAGCATTGCCCAAGCACATGCACCTGCTGCAATTTTGATCACTTCAGGCGCCAAGGGCAAAGAGATCGCCGGCCGCCTTGCGGTACGCCTCGGCAGCGGCCTACTCACCGATGTGATTGATGTGGCTCAAGACTTTTCGGCCACGCAATCTATTTTTGGTGGTTCTACAGTCGTGCACTCTAAGGTCACACACGGAGCTCCAATCATCACCGTGCGCCCCAATGCGTGCGAACCGGTTGCTTCTGAAAGTTCTCCCGAAATCGTCGACGTAACCGTTGCTCACACTTCAAGTGGAGTGACTGTCACTAGCCGCCAAGCGCCTGTAAAGGGTGGCCGACCAGAATTGACCGAAGCGTCGATCATCGTTTCAGGCGGCCGTGGAACCAATGGAGATTTCAGTCCAGTTGAATCCTTGGCAGATGCTCTCGGTGCTGCGGTGGGCGCTTCACGCGCGGCAACAGACGCAGGTTGGTACCCGCATTCAAATCAAGTTGGCCAAACAGGAAAGACTGTGAGCCCGCAACTTTATGTCGCTTGTGGAATTTCTGGTGCGATTCAACACCGTGCCGGTATGCAAACAAGCAAGACCATCGTTGCCATTAATAAGGATGCCGATGCACCTATCTTCGAACTTGCTGATTTTGGTGTTGTAGGAGATCTCTTTAATGTGGTGCCGCAAGCTGCGGCAGGAGTCTTGGCGCGCAAATCTTGATGTCGCGATGAGCACATACCTTGATCATGCGGCGACTACGCCCATGTCTGATGCTGCTCGTCTAGCCATGATTGATGAACTCGGAAATCTTGGGAATGCATCTAGTCTGCATGCTTCTGGTCGACGCTCACGAAAAGTTGTCGAAGAGGCTCGCGAAGCCATAGCAAGCGCGGTGGGTGCAACGCCTGGAGAGATTGTGCTCACGGGATCGGGTACAGAAGCAAACAACTTGGCGGTAAAAGGTCTCTACTGGAAGCGGATTCAAGAAGATCCTGCGAATAACCGGATTATTTCCTCTTCTATAGAACACCATGCAGTGATGGATCCAATTCAATGGTTGGTGGATCACGAAGGTGCAGAAGTGACGTGGATTTCTGTAAACGACCGAGCGCAGCTGAACGTCGAAGAGTTGGTTGCTGAGATTGAAAGAGATCCTAAAGTTGCTCTTGTCAGCATAATGTTTGCGAATAACGAAGTGGGAACGCTGCAGCCACTTGTCCGAGTGATCGAAGCCGCGCATAAATATGGCATACCTGTCCACACCGATGCGGTTCAAGCTTTTGGAAAAGTGCCGCTCTCATTCAAGGAACTTGATCTCGACGCAATGACGATAAGTGGCCACAAGATTGGCGGACCGCTCGGCATTGGCGCACTTATTGTGAAGAAGAATTTGAAGCTCACCCCAGTCTTGCATGGCGGCGGGCAAGAGCGAGATATCCGAAGCGGCACTCTCGATACTCCCGCAATTCGAGCACTTGGTGTAGCTGCGACTGAGGCGGCTGAACAATTAACTGAGCGAGCACTTCGTATGGTTGAACTGCGTCGTGAATTAACAGCTCGAGTACTCGCCGAAGTTCCCGATGCCCGAGCCAACGGTGATGAGCTCACTCTTCCCGGCATCGCACATTTCACTTTTGCGGGAGCCGAAGGCGATGCGCTCCTTTTGTTGCTCGATGCTCAAGGCATCGAATCTTCAACTGGATCTGCCTGTAGCGCTGGCGTTCCGAGGCCAAGTCACGTCCTTCTAGCGATGGGAATGAGCGAAGTCGATGCTCGCGCCTCACTACGATTCTCGTTGGGTTTTAGCTCTACAAGCCAGGACGTGGACGCGTTGGTAAGCGTGATCGGCGGGGTTGTTGAGCGTGCGCGCAAAGCTGGTCAGGTAAGTAAGCGATAATTACGTCTATGCGAGTAATTGCGGCGATGAGTGGCGGGGTTGATTCCGCGGTGGCGGCCGCCCGAGCGGTGGAGGCCGGCCACGACGTTGTGGGCGTGCATTTGGCGCTCTCTGAGAATCCGCAGGCCTATCGCTCTGGCGCTCGAGGTTGTTGCACTATCGAAGATTCGCGTGATGCACGTCGAGCAGCCGATGTCATCGGGATTCCTTTCTATATCTGGGATATGGCAGATGAATTCCGTGCCGATGTAGTCGAGAACTTCATCTCTGAATATGCGGCGGGGAATACTCCTAACCCTTGTCTTCGCTGTAACGAGAAAATCAAATTTGAAGCAGTACTTAATCGTGGAATTGCCATGGGATTCGACGCTGTTGTTACCGGGCATTACGCGCAACTGCGTGGATCGGCAGATGCGCCCACTTTGCACCGCGCGGTTGACCACGGAAAAGATCAGTCCTATGTGTTGGCTGTCTTAACTCCAGAACAGATTCGCCACTCACTCTTTCCGTTAGGTGACACCCCCAAAGAAGAGATTCGCAAAGAAGCAGAGCGGCGTGGCTTGAGTGTGGCCAATAAACCAGATAGCCACGATATTTGTTTCATCCCTTCGGGCGACAATGCCGGATGGCTGAGGGATCGTCTGGGCGTCAGCGAAGGACCCATAGTTGACGAAGAGGGCAATCGGCTGGGTACGCATCAGGGTGCGTTTACTTACACCATTGGTCAACGCAAGGGTTTAGGAATCTCACAACCATCCGACGATGGACGCGCAAGATACGTTCTCAAGATTGAACCTGTCTCGAACACGGTTGTGGTCGGCGCGCATGAAGCACTCGCAGTCTCCACAATTCTGGGTGAAAAACTTCGGATGTGCGGGCCAACACCAGTCGGGATTATGAGAGGCTTTGCGCAAGTTCGAGCGCATGGCGCCGCTATTCCTTGCACGTATGAATTCGTTGGCGACGGAGTCACGGTCACGCTTGATGAGCCATTGCATGGTCTGGCTACCGGGCAGGCAGTGGTTGTATACGACGATGATCGAGTGGTGGGCTCAGCCACTGTAACTGCGACGATCTAACCGTGTTGATCACGGGGATCGGATCACTGAGCGGTGAAAACCCGCGAGAGGCAGCCGAATTAGTTTTTGATCTCTTTCCGCAATTGCCGTTTATTCCTGAGCTTCCCTCGGCTGGCGTAGGGAGTGATTTCATCGGTCGCAGCGCGAGCATGTTGCATGATCTTCATGTAGACGTACAACCATCAGGTTGGCGCATCGTGGATAAAGCCGGCGCTGATGAGAGACGCGCAAAGGGTGCGATGTCGCATAGCGTGGATGCATTTCATGAGGTCTTTGATGGCTTCGAAGGTCGCATCAAGATTCAAGTTGCTGGGCCACTTACCTTTGTAGCGCTCTTGGAAACTTCGCGGGCCGGCTCGATTCTCTCCGATGAAATTGCTACCAAGGATGTGGCGCAATCACTTGCCTATGGGGTTGAAATGCTGGTGGCTGACATGCGCCGTAGGCTTCCAGGAGTCACCTCGGTGGTCGTGCAGATCGACGAACCGCTTATTACGCAAATTATGCGCGGCGCCATTAAGAGTGCATCTGGGTTTGGCAGAATTCGTATCCCCAGCCAGGATGAGGTGATTTCATTAATAGCGCTCTTTGCGCGCGACAACGAATTGATCATGCACTCGTGTGCGAATGATTTGCCTATCGAATTGATTGGACGGAGCGCAATCAATGCGCTCTCACTTGACGCCTCATTCATAGGGCGGAATGAATATGAGGCACTGGCCGAACTTCACGATCGTGGAAAGTCAATCTGGCTAGGAGTTGTGGGGGGAGTCGATAGGCACTTGCCGCCCGTCTCGGCTACCGTAACTTTCGTGCAGAACTTGGCGCGCGATATTGGGCTCCCGTTGGAGAGACTGGCGCTTACCCATACGTGTGGTTTGGCAGGAGCGTCCCCGCACTACGCCCGCACGAGCACTGCTCATTTAGTCAATGTCTCGCAAGAACTGCAGGAGCGTGCGCAATGAAGCCGGCCGTGCGAATTGCGGAACTTGCGGAGCAAATTCGCGACCATCAGTTTCGTTATTACGTGCTTGATGATCCACAGATCAGCGACGGTGAATACGACACTTTGTGGAATGAGCTTCTCGTACTTGAGGCTAAGCACCCTGAATTGAAATTGCCAGATTCTCCCACTGAACACGTCGGTGGGGGATTCTCCACAAGTTTTGAGACGATTGCCCATCAAGAAAAGATGATGAGTCTCGATAATGTCTTTGACCAGGAAGAATTTCGAACTTGGAGTGAGCGCGTCATCAAAGATGCCGGTACTGAAAGCATCAAATGGCTCACGGAACTCAAGATTGACGGTTTGGCGATCAACTTGCTCTATGAAAAAGGCAAACTAGTGCGCGCATTAACCCGGGGAAACGGAAGCGCCGGGGAAGATGTCACGCTTAATGTGCGCACTATTCAGGGAATACCCGATCAACTCTCTGGGTTTGATTTCCCTGCCCTGGTTGAGGTGCGCGGTGAGGTCTTCTTTCCTAACAAACTCTTCGAAGAGCTAAATGCTGGTCTCGTTGAAAGTGGTAAGGCTCCTTTTGCAAACCCAAGGAATGCGGCCGCTGGTTCACTTCGCCAGAAAGATCCGAAGGTTACGGCTTCTCGTCCTTTGCGAATGTTGGTGCACGGTGTTGGTGCGATCGAAGGAATGAGCTTTTCTTCTCAGAGTGATGCCTACACGCATCTTGCTTCTTGGGGATTGCCCACGAGTCCGCGCTACAAAGTGCTGGATTCTGTCGACGAAGTTTTGGCTTTCATCAACGAATATCAGGAACATCGCCATGATCTCGAGCACGAGATCGATGGCATCGTGGTGAAGGTCGATGATCGCGCGTTGCAGGATCGATTAGGTTCCACGTCGCGAGCTCCACGATGGGCGATCGCATTCAAATATCCGCCTGAAGAAGTCACTACGAAGTTGTTGGAGATACGCGTGAATGTAGGGCGTACGGGGCGCGTCACTCCGTATGCATTTCTCGAGCCGGTTCGCGTGGCTGGTTCCACCGTCTCTTCGGCCACGTTGCACAACAGCGATGAGGTAAAACGTAAAGGCGTTCTCATCGGAGATACGGTCGTGCTACGAAAAGCGGGCGATGTTATTCCTGAAATCATCGGACCAGTGGTGAGCGCCCGCTCAGGTAGTGAACATGCCTTTGTCATGCCAAGTGATTGTCCAGAGTGCGGATCCTTGCTGCGCCAAATGAGCGACGGCGATGTCGATTTACGTTGCCCCAATTCTCGAAGTTGTCCTGCACAATTGCGCGAACGGCTCTACTACCTGGGCTCACGGGCCGCGCTGGATATTGATGTTCTCGGATATGAAGCTGCGCAAGCGCTCTTAGTTGATGGTCTGTTGACAGATGAGAGCGAACTCTTCTCGCTTACTTTGCAAGACTTAACAAGTTCAGCATTCTTCACCAAGAAAGATGGGTCGCTCTCAGCGATTGCCGAACGATTTATCGCAGCGCTTGAAGATGCAAAGAGCCGTCCGCTGTGGCGCGTCATTGTCGCGTTATCAATCCGTCATGTTGGTCCCACTGCTGCACAAGCGCTCGCTACTCGCTTTGGATCCTTGGAAAAGATCTCCACCGCATCTGTTGTCGAGCTTGCCGACGTTGATGGCGTCGGATCAATCATCGCCGAATCGGTCGTCGAGTGGTTTGAGGAAGAGTGGCATCGCAACATTGTGAAGAAGTGGGCAATCGCTGGCGTACTCATGGAGCAGGGCGAAGAGGAGCTCTTGCCTCAGACGCTTGCGGGGATGTCGATTGTGGTGACAGGTTCGCTTGCTCACTTCAATCGTGACGAGGCCACGGCAGCGATTGTTGCTCGCGGTGGCAAAGCCAGCGGCTCAGTCTCCAAGAAGACCGCCTATGTGGTGGTGGGTGAGGCGCCCGGCTCTAAATATGACAAGGCGATCGAATTAGGCGTACCGGTACTCGATGAAGCCGGATTTGAGCGACTCCTTACTGAAGAGAAGTAAGGCGATTTTTCGCCCCTTCGACACTTCGGTAGGCTCAGCTCATGATCTCCCGTGATGATGTGGCCCATCTTGCCCAATTGGCTCGTATTGAACTTGAAGCCACCGAGATCGATCACCTGGCCGGACAGCTGGAAGTGATCCTCGGAGCCGTAGCTCGCGTGCAAGAAGTAGCCGGCGCCGATGTCGCACCTACTTCGCACCCGCTTCCTTTGAAGAATGTCTTCCGCCCCGATGTCATTCGTCCATCACTTACTCCTGAGGAGGCGCTCTCTGGGGCACCTGCGAGTGAGGAACAGCGATTCCGTGTGCCACAGATTTTGGGAGAAGAGTAATGATCACTCGTAGCGCCGCAGAAATGGCGGCCGCACTTTCAGCTGGCGAGATTTCCTCGGAAGCTCTGACGCAGGCACACCTTGATCGCATCGCCGACGTCGATGCCCAAGTCCACGCCTTCCTTCATGTTGATACAGATGGCGCGCTCTCGCAAGCACGCGCTGTAGATGCAGCTCGCGCGAAGGGGGAAAAGCTCTCGCCGCTGGCGGGTGTCCCATTGGCGCTGAAGGATGTCATGGTTCAAAAAGGCGTACCGACGACTTGTGGGTCCAAGATTCTTGAAGGATGGCGTCCGCCCTATGACGCGACAGTCGTTACTAAGTTGAAAAATGCGGGCGTAATTATTCTTGGTAAGACGAACATGGATGAATTTGCCATGGGCTCTTCAACCGAGAACTCGGCATACGGACCTACTCATAACCCGTGGGATCTCACGCGCATTCCTGGTGGATCTGGCGGCGGATCGTCCGCATCTCTCGCGGCATTTGAAGCTCCACTTGCGATTGGTACAGATACTGGTGGATCAATTCGCCAACCTGCAGCTGTTACAGGCACGGTCGGAGTGAAGCCCACATACGGTGGCGTCTCTCGCTACGGCCTTGTTGCCTTCTCTTCAAGCCTTGATCAAGCCGGCCCGTGTGCGCGCACTGTGCTCGATGCTGCACTTCTCCACGAAGTGATCGGTGGCCACGATCTTTATGACTCCACCAGTATCGATGCGCCAGTTCCTGCAGTGGTGGCGGCAGCAAAGATGCGCGATGTAAAGGGAATGCGCATTGGCGTCGTTCGCGAACTTGGTGGCGAGGGATACCAGTCGGGCGTCATTCAGAGATTTAATGAATCCATCGAAGTGCTCCGTGGATTAGGTGCAGAGATCGTTGAAGTTTCATGCCCACACTTTGAATATGCACTGCCGGCTTATTACCTCATTGCCCCTAGCGAGTGCTCTTCAAACCTCGCACGATTTGATGCCATGCGTTTTGGTCTGCGAGTAGGCGATGATCGGGCACGTAGTGCAGAAGAAGTCATGAACCTCACACGCGAAGCGGGTTTCGGTCCAGAAGTAAAGCGACGCATCATTCTTGGTACCTATGCGCTCTCTTCGGGATACTACGACGCCTATTATGGGAGCGCACAGAAGGTTCGCACTCTGATCATTAACGACTTCAACGCAGCATTCTCACAAGTTGATGTATTGATTTCACCTACCTCTCCCACGACGGCTTTCAAGATCGGTGAAAAAGCCGATGATCCGCTAGCGATGTATCTCAATGACATCGCAACGATTCCAGTGAACCTGGCGGGGAATTGCGCAATGAGCCTTCCATGCGGCTTGGCTCCAGAAGATGGATTGCCAGTTGGCCTCCAGATCATTGCGCCGGCAATGGCCGATGATCGCCTTTACCGGGTGGGTGGCGCACTTGAAGCTGCCCTCACCGAGCAATGGGGTGGCCCCATTATGGGCAAGGCGCCTGCATTAGTGGGAGGTGCGCGATGAGTGAAGCAATGCTTGATTACGAAGATGTCATTGCAAAGTACGAGCCAACACTTGGTTTAGAAGTTCACGTTGAGCTCAACACCAATTCCAAGATGTTCTGTGGCTGCGCCACCGTCTTTGGTGCTGAACCCAATACTCAGGTCTGCCCTGTCTGCTTAGGGATGCCGGGTTCGTTGCCCTTCGTGAATGAACGTGCAATTGAATCCACCATCTTGATTGGGCTTGCGCTTAATTGCGAGATTGCCAAATGGTGCCGTTTTGCCCGCAAGAATTACTTCTACCCAGATATGCCAAAGAACTTTCAAATCAGCCAATACGACGAACCGATTTGTTTTAACGGTTACCTCGATGTCGAAGTTGAGACTGACGAAGGCATGCAAACTTTCCGTGTAGAGATCGAACGCGTTCATATGGAGGAAGACACTGGTAAGTCGCTGCACATGGGTGGGGCTACCGGTCGCATCCACGGCGCCGATTACTCGCTCCTTGATTACAACCGCGCAGGAATCCCGCTTGTTGAAATTGTTACAAAGATGATTCCCGGCACGGAGAAGTATGCGCCGCTTGTAGCAAAGGCCTACGTCGCAGAATTGCGCGACATCCTACGTTCATTGGGCGTCAGTGATGTAAAGATGGAGCAGGGCTCACTTCGTTGCGATGCCAACGTCTCTCTTTCGCCACGTGGATCTGGCATTCTGGGAACCCGAAGCGAAACGAAGAACGTGAACTCGCTCCGATCGGTAGAGCGCGCTATTCGCAGTGAAATGCAGCGCCATGCGGCCCGTCTAGACGATGGACTCAAAGTGGTTCAAGAGACTCGACACTTCCACGAAGATAGTGGCATCACTACTTCTGGAAGATCAAAAGAGACTGCCGAGGATTACCGATATTTTCCTGAACCAGATTTGGTGCCGATAGCGCCAGATCCGGCTTGGGTCGAAGAACTTCGTGCCACGCTGCCAGAACGTCCATCGGTTGTTCGCGCCCGCTTGCAGAAAGAGTGGAACATCGCCGATAAAGAAATGGCGTCGATGGTGAATGCTGGCGTGCTCGCCGTGGTCATCGAAACCGTGGCTTTGGGAGCGGACTCCACCAAGGCTCGCAGTTGGTGGGTCGGTGAAATTGCCCGTCAGGCTAATGAACGTGGCGTTGAAGTGATCGATGTGGGAATCACGCCTGCTGATGTGGCTCGCATTGTGGAACTCGTCTCCACCGGAGATCTCACCGATAAATTGGCACGCCAAGTAGTCGATGGCGTGATCGCTGGCGAAGGTCGTCCTGACGATGTAGTGGCCACTCGTGGTCTCAAAGTGGTCTCTGATGATGGCGCACTCTTATTAGCAATTGCGGCAGCTATCGCATCCGATGCAGCAGCTGCTGAGAAGGTCCGTGGGGGAAATCTGAATGCTGCGGGTGCATTGATTGGTCTTGTGATGAAAGCAACACAAGGTCAAGCCGATGCAGCAAAGGTACGCGAGTTGCTCCTCAAAGAGTTGGGTCACTAGGGGTATTCCCCACATATTTGTCGAATCTGGGAATAGATTCGCGCCATTTCAAGTTGCACCATTTGTTCAGATAGGTTTGTCTTAAATCATCATCTAATCCAGGAGAAATTTTGCCTAACTCTGCCTTGTCTGCCATCACGCCTGATCATCACGTATACGAGCCGGGTCAAGATCCTCGCCGCTGGAAGGCGCTCTTTGTTATCGCTATTGCGCAACTAATGGTGGTGCTTGATGCCTCTATTGTGAACTTGGCGTTGCCTAGCGCAAAGCGCGACCTTGGTATTAGTGATGCAAACCAGCAATGGGTGATCACTGCCTACACGTTGGCCTTCGGTGGACTCTTACTTCTGGGTGGTCGTATCGCGGATTACGTGGGGCGCAAGAAAGTCTTCATGATTGGCCTTCTAGGCTTTGCAGGCGCTTCTGCGCTGGGTGGAATCTCAAGTACTTCTGGATTACTTTTCGCCTCCCGAGCATTACAAGGTGGTTTTGCTGCGCTTTTGGCGCCAGCAGCGCTCTCGCTCATCACCGTCAACTTCATCGTTCCCAAGGAGCGCGCTCGCGCCTTCGGTGTCTTCGGTGCCATCTCGGGTGGTGGGGCCGCCATTGGGTTAATCCTCGGCGGCACGCTCACCCAGTACTTCTCATGGCGTTGGTGTCTTGGGGTTAACGTTCCTATTGCAATCGTTGCGTTTTTGCTGGCGATCCCATTCGTTCATGAGTCGAAGGCAACCGGTGAGCATAGTTACGACATTCCGGGTGCGATTACTGTGACCCTTGGTTTGGTCTCCCTTGTTTACGGATTTACCAAAGCTGCAACTATTGGCTGGCTTTCAAGTGGAACCCTGATTTTCTTTGCAATTGCCCTCGCCTTACTAGTGGCTTTCGTGGTTATTGAATTGAGAGTCAAGAGTCCACTGCTACCGATGCGGGTCCTTTTGGAGCGCAATCGAGGTGGCTCTTATCTCTCCTCTTTGATCGTAGGCGCAGGTCTTTTCTCGATGTTCCTCTTCCTCGGTCTCTATCTTCAGGTGATCTTGGGTTACTCGCCACTGCGATCAGGTTTTGCATTCCTTCCATTCTCGGTAGGAATCATTTTGTCTGCTGGCATTGCAAGTCAGTTGTTGCCCAAGCTCGGACCTAAGCCATTGATGATTTTTGGTCTCGTTTGTGCAAGCGTTGGTTTGCTGATGTTGACGCGCATCACGCCTGACACCTCTTATTTCACCCATGTTCTGCCTTACATGATCGTCATGAGTTCTGGTTTAGCATTCGTATTCATTCCAGTATCTAGCACAGCGCTGCATGGTGTTGGCGGTCAAGATGCTGGCGTAGCAAGCGCTCTGATCAACACGAGCCAACAGGTCGGCGGCTCACTTGGTACTGCGCTTCTTAATACGATCGCGGCAACGGCGACTGTGAACTATGCGAACGCTCGCAACATGGATAAGCCCGACGCTTATGCATTCACCCACGGATACACGATGACCTTCTTTGCGGGAGCCGCACTCCTTGCTTTAGGTGCCGCCGTAATCCTTATTTTCATCAACGTGGGTAAGGATTCGCTGGTGGAGCATGAGGGTGGCGCGCACGTCGGCTAAGTGCACTTAGTAACGAGGGATTGTTGACCTCGGAATATTTGAAAGTTCTGTCATCGTCGCCGCATCGAGGGTTATCTCGAGAGCGGTGACGTTTTGGCGTAGCCACTTGCGTCGTTTAGTACCAGGAATAGGAACCACGTTTTCGCCCTGTGCAAGCACCCAAGCAAGCGCCAACTGCGCGTTGGTGATTCCGAGTCGCGTAGCAATTGTTGAAATTGCGTCGACAATCTTTTGATTTTCAGCCATGGCAGCTTCAGTGAAGCGTGGGTTGGCTGCTCGGAAATCATAGGTACTCACGGATGAAACTTCGCCAGTAAGGAAACCGCGGCCGAGCGGACTGAACGCGAGGAATCCTACGTTGTTTTCCTTGCACCAATCGAGAATGCCATTTTCTAGAACGTCTTGGCTCCACAGGGAGAGCTCACTTTGCAATGTAGTTAAGGGATGGATTGCTTGTGCGCGCTTGAGGTTTTCTAATGAAGCCTCTGAGAGGCCGATGGCACCGACTTTGCCCGCAGTGATGAGCTCAGCCATTGCCCCCCAGGTTTCTTCAATTTCAACCTTGGGATCGGTGCGGTGCAGTTGATATAGATCGATGTGATCAACCTTGAGGCGCTTGAGTGAAGCATCGCACGCGGCGCGCACATGTTCCGCGGAGCCGTCGTATGCGTATTTGAACGTATCGATGGTCTTTAGTCCGCACTTGGTCGCAAGTTGCACTTTGTCGCGCAGCCCAGCATCGACGATCTCGCTTCCGAGTAGCTCCTCGTTCGTATAAGGGCCGTACACGTCAGAGGTGTCTAGGAGGGTTACTCCTAAATCAATTGCTTCGCGCAAAGTCGCGCGTACCTCTACTGGATCAATATCGTCTACCCCATAGGCCCACGACATGGGCATGCAGCCCAGGCCCATTGCATTGACGGAGAGTTGTCCAAGGTGGCGCGTGTGGCTCATTTGAGAAGTCATGGGCTGAGATTAGCGGGTAAAGAGGGAGTTTTGCCCTCTACGATATGAGTATGAATTCAATGAAGCCCCGCTCTGGATTGGTTACCGATGGACTCGAGCGGGCGCCTGCTCGCGGAATGTTGCGCGCGGTGGGCATGGGGGATGACGATTGGGTGAAGCCACAGATCGGTATCGCCTCATCGTGGAATGAGATCACTCCTTGCAATCTCTCCTTGGATCGCCTCGCGAAGGCTGCCCGACAGGGTGTCTTTGATGCCGGCGGGTACCCGCTGCAATTTGGAACTATCTCCGTCTCTGATGGCATCTCTATGGGTCACGAAGGAATGCACTTCTCCTTAGTTTCGAGAGAAGTCATTGCCGACTCGGTTGAAACCGTCATGCAAGCTGAGCGCCTCGACGGAATGGTGATGTTCGCCGGTTGTGACAAATCGCTTCCAGGAATGTTGATGGCAGCTGCACGAATCGATGTGGCTAGCGTCTTTGTTTACGCCGGCTCCACGATGCCCGGCTCTGTCGATGGACGCGATGTCACCATCATCGATGCATTCGAAGCAGTAGGTGCGTGTGCTCGCGGTTTGATCTCGCGCGATGAAGTCGATCGTATTGAACGTGCCATCTGTCCTGGTGAGGGCGCATGTGGCGGAATGTATACGGCTAACACGATGGCAAGCGCTGCGGAAGCACTTGGTATGTCGCTACCTGGTTCTGCTGCTCCGCCAGCCGTTGATCGCCGTCGCGATGGTTATTCTGTTCAAGCTGGCGAGGCGGTAGTGAACCTTATTCGTCAAGGGATTACGGCTCGCGACATCCTTACTAAGAAGGCTTTTGAAAATGCGATCACCGTTGTAATGGCGCTAGGTGGATCAACAAATGCGGTGCTGCACTTGCTTGCAATCGCACACGAAGCAGATGTCGATCTCACGCTAGAAGATTTCAATCGTATTGGCGCGCGAGTTCCACTTCTTGGAGATCTCAAACCATTCGGTCGCTTCGTGATGACCGACGTCGACAAAGTAGGCGGAATTCCTGTGGTGATGCGTGCGCTTCTCGACGCCGGGTTGTTGCATGGTGATTGCCTCACTGTTACCGGCAAAACGATGGCAGAGAACTTGGCAGAGATTGCGCCACCAGCCGCTGATGGCGACATTTTGTACTCTGTTGAAAAACCATTGGCAGCCACTGGCGGAATCACGATTCTCGGCGGATCGCTTGCTCCCGAGGGTGCTGTGTGTAAAACCGCTGGCATTGGAGTCGATGTCTTTGAAGGTCCCGCACGTGTCTTCGAACGCGAACAGAATGCGATGGCCGCACTGGAAGATGGCACTATCCAGGCCGGTGATGTGGTGGTCATTCGTTATGAAGGGCCTAAGGGCGGCCCCGGTATGCGCGAGATGCTCATGATCACTGGAGCCATTAAGGGCGCTGGTCTCGGAAAGTCGGTCTTGTTGCTTACCGATGGTCGATTCTCGGGAGGTACCACCGGGCTCTGTGTCGGACACGTAGCGCCCGAGGCGGTAGATGGTGGACCCATCGCCCTCATTCGAGATGGCGACCGCATTCGAATCGATGTGGCCAATCGCAGCCTTGACCTGCTGGTTAACCCTTCTGAATTAATGGCGCGCAAGGCCTCCTGGCAACCAGTGCCACATAAGTACCAGCGCGGTGTCTTGGCCAAGTACGCCAAGTTGGTCGGATCTGCCTCGAAGGGCGCGGTCTGCGACTAGTCGAGCATGGCCCGGCGCTCGCCTCGAAGTAGCCGAAGGGTGAGATCTCCGTCTCAAATCATGAGAACTCAGGCTCTTGGGATTGACCAGCACGCTCGGCTAGAGGACGCTATGCGTATGTTGTCACGAATTTCCGTACGCCTGGAGCGCGCGAGCTGAGCGAAAGCTCATCCGCGTGCACCCCTCGGTTTCCACCGGGGGGTTTCGCATTACAGGGGTCAAACGGATTTTTTGAGGCTGAGCAGAGGCGAAAGGAGGCTGATGATGATTAACGGTTCTGAATCACTCGTGCGCTCGCTGGAGCATGCCGGCGTCGAAGTCATCTTCGGTATTCCTGGTGGCGCAATTCTGCCGGCCTATGACCCGCTCTTCGATAGTTCTATCCGCCACATCTTGGTGCGCCACGAGCAAGGCGCTGGGCACGCCGCGACGGGCTATGCCCAAGCCACTGGCAAGGTTGGCGTCTGCATGGCAACTTCCGGCCCGGGCGCAACTAACTTGGTGACGCCCATTGCAGATGCGCAAATGGATTCCGTACCGCTCGTAGCTATTACCGGACAGGTTCCATCTGGGGCTATCGGTAGCGATGCGTTCCAGGAAGCAGACATCCGCGGAATTACGATGCCGGTCACCAAACACAATTTCCTTGTCACGAATCCGAATGACATTCCGCGAGCAATTGCAGAGGCTTTTCATATTGCTTCGACTGGGCGACCAGGTGCTGTACTCGTAGATATCAGCAAGGATGCTTTGCAAGCCAACACAGAATTTAACTGGCCGAAGAGTATTGATCTACCCGGATATAAGCCCACTACCAAGCCAAACTCAAAGCAAATTCGTGAAGCGGCTGCACTTATTGCGCAATCGCAACGTCCAGTTCTCTATGTAGGTGGCGGTGTCATCAAGGCAAACGCATCTCGTGAGCTCATGGCCTTTGCAGAATTGTGTGGGGCTCCGTTGGTCACCACGTTGATGGCCCGAGGATCATTCCCGGATAGTCACCCGCAAAACCTTGGAATGCCAGGAATGCACGGCACCGTTGCTGCGGTAACTGCATTGCAAAAGGCTGATCTGCTCATCACTCTCGGAGCTCGCTTCGACGATCGCGTGACCGGCAAACTCTCAACGTTTGCACCGAACGCACGGATTATCCACGCCGATATTGATCCAGCCGAAATTGGTAAGAATCGTTATGTAGATGTGCCCATCGTGGGTGATCTTCGTGAGACTCTCACCGAGCTAGCTCCTGCGTTGCAGGCCGAATTTGCCGCCGGACACCAACCAGATCTCGGCGCCTGGTGGAAGCAGTGCAATTCATGGCGCAGTACTTTCCCGTTGGGCTATGACATTCCAGAAGATGGCACGCTCTCACCTCAATATGTCATTGAGCGCCTAGGAAAAATTGCTGGACCAGATGCCATTTACGCTGCGGGCGTGGGTCAGCATCAAATGTGGGCCGCACAATTTGTCTCTTACGAAAAGCCTCGTACCTGGCTCAACTCTGGCGGCCTTGGGACCATGGGTTATGCCGTTCCGGCAGCTATGGGCGCGAAGGTAGGGCGTCCAGAGACAGCTGTATGGGCCATCGATGGTGACGGCTGCTTCCAGATGACCAACCAAGAATTGGCCACCTGCGCCATCAACAACATTCCGATCAAGGTTGCGATCATTAATAACGAAAGTTTGGGAATGGTGCGCCAATGGCAAACACTCTTCTACAACTCCCGTTATTCGAACACCGACCTGCACTCAAAGCGCATCCCAGATTTCGCCAAGTTGGCTGACGCCATGGGTTGCATTGGTTTG
>CAEZXN010000035.1_pt1 | contig 16386 bp, 20 predicted proteins | sample 7265261 | NCBI WGS metagenome assembly CAEZXN01 (sample SAMEA6813910, study PRJEB35770) | freshwater metagenome | biome: Freshwater; feature: Freshwater reservoir; material: water | place: Czech Republic | collected 2016-11-09 | depth 0.5m m
GTGTTGATCGCTCATTTGACGGTCACCTTTCCGGACATGAATCCGTAGCGACTCATCGCGGCGCCGAACTTGGCGTACGTTCCGTCGCCGCAGGGGTACTCACAATTCCAGACGTACTCGCCCGGGCCTTGTGTGTAGAACTGGAAGGTGGTGATGATGGGAGTAGGAAGTATGCCATCCTCATCAAACTTACCCATGGTCTCTTCGGATTGAATGTGAACTGGAATATTGACGAAGAGATTCGGTTGCGTACTTGTGGGCAAGCTGTGAATCGTGAAGGTGTGCTGAACTTGATCTTCACCGAGAGATTTCACTTGCTTACCGTCGACTGTCATCGTGCCGTCGACTGTGCCGACAACGCGGCTGAAGAAGGTGTTGTTCAATTTCTCGCCACCGTCATAACCCTTGATCGTCATGGTGATCAAGGAGTGAGCTGGAAGTTGAAGGTGGGTGGAGGGACCGTATGTCACGTAACCCGGGCGACTACCCTCTTTATTTTGAATGTTGTTAGAGCTCTCACTATCTGCATAGACCGAGAGCTCGATCGAGGCGCCGTTCATCTTGCCTTGCGGAGAATCAACACTTCCCATGGGAGTTGCCACCAAAATGGGTTGCGGGTCAGCGCTGGCACTGTGGAGGAAGAGACCGACACCTGCGACAGCGGCGACACTTACAAGGACGAAGAGGACACCCCCTAACAACTTCTTGGCGCCAGTACTGGCTCCAGTGGTAGTTGTGGTCACAGTTCCACCTTCCCGATTAATTCGAGCCCGATTAATTCGAGTTCAATTCTTGAGACGAATGTCACTAGGGTACGGATGAGAGATACCTTTGAGAACGGTTAGAGGCCGGTTTTTCCGGTGGATTACGATAATTAAGTTATAGATGGGGGGATATGTCGGATATGTCATTAAATATCGCCTGGGATCTCCTCTTTGGGCTCCCCATTCTCGCCGCTGGATTTTGGTACCACCGCACGGTCACCTCGGAAATCCCGCGCTGGCGCCAGGCGCTCTTCTACTCCGGCCTCTCATTTGCCTTCATTGTCTTGGTAGGCCCAGTGCCGCATTACGCGATCCGCATTTTCTGGGTGCACATGGTGCAGCACATCTCCTTAATGATGCTGATCTCTCCGATGATCATCTTGGGTGCACCCATGGCGGTAGCGGCGAGCGCACCCGCATCTCGCAGTAAAGATTTCTTGAGGGGCGCTTACCGTTCTTGGCTGGTGCGCTTAATCATCAAGCCGCAGATTGGCTTCGGGATCTTCTTGGTGGCGCTCTTTGCTACCCACTTCTCGCCTCTGGCTAACGCAGGCATGAAGAACGGAAACGTTCACTCCCTGGAATTAATAATCTTTCTTGTAGCTGGTTTGATCTACTACTACCCACTCATGAGCGGTAACCCGATGCCGTTCTACGTTGCACATCCGATCCGGCTTGCCTCGCTCTTCGGCATGATGGTGCCTGAGACCATGACTGGCTTCTTCTTATATTCCAGCAGTCGTCTTTTGCACGATGTACCGGCGATGGCAGGAATGAACATGGCGCATAGCGCGAGCGCGCTCAACGATCAGCGCATTGGTGGATCATTAATGTGGAGCATGGGAATGCTCATCGATGCCGGTTGGCTAGCGCTAACCGCAAGAGATTGGTTTGTACACGAACGCGATTCTGAAGAGGAGGAGTAATGGCTGACGAGTTATGGATTTCAGATGAACCCGAACGTGCTCCTCGAACAAGTTTGAAAAACGATCCCAAACGTAAGTGGCTCTTGCTTGGAATACCTCTTTGTATCGTGCTTGCAATTGTTGAACTTGGCCGTGCATTCTCTGGTAATCGACGGAGCTGGGTGTATGTCTTTGAATGGCCATTCTTTGCGATCTTCATCGGCTACATGTATTGGAAATTAACGCATCCGACTAACTTCGATGGAATAGAAGAGTCAGAAGAAGAGTAAACGTTAAGAATTATGTGGAATGTGTTGCATTCCCCACGCGTACATCGCAATCGCCCCTGCAGCCGAGGCGTTCATTGAACGAGTAGAACCAAATTGGGAAATCTCATAGATCTTTTCGCAAGCCGCAATACCTTCATCCGACATTCCACTACCTTCTTGTCCAAAGAACATCACGCAAGATTTTGGAAGTGCAGCAACTTCGAGTGAAGTTGATCCTGGAACATTGTCGATGCCGATGATGGGAATCGCATGTTCATCACACCACGTCTTAAAGTCTGCCACCGTTGGATGATGGTGCACGGTGAGATATTTATCGGTGACCATAGCCCCGCGTCGATTCCAATCGCGCTTTCCGACAATGTGAATCCCGGCAACGTTAAATGCATTTGCTGTTCTCACGATGGAGCCAATATTTAAGTCGTGTTGCCAATTCTCGATCGCAATGTGTAATGCGTGGCGGCGGGTATCTAATTCCGCCACGATGGCAGAAACCGTCCAATACCTATATTTATCAAGGACATTGCGTCGATCACCGTTTGCCAATAATTCGGGATCGTATTGATCACCTATCGGCCAAGGTTCCGCGTGCGGGCCTACGCCAACTACGGGAAAGAATTCGCCTGGTCCTATTGCATCATTGTTGCGGGAGTCCATATTTACTTAACGGCAGCAGCGATAGCGGCGGTATGAGCTGGAGTAGAACCGCAGCAGGAACCTATTATGTTGACGCCGATTGCCTTCATCTCAATGGCGTACTTAGCCATTTCATCGGGTGTGCCTTCGTAAATGAAGGTGTCACCAACAAGTTTAGGAAGGCCAGAGTTGGATTGCGTAATGATGAAGATACCTTCTGGGCGGGCGTCAATTAATTCTTTGGCGATGAGACGCATTTCATCAATCCCACGACCGCAATTTGCGCCGATGATTTTTACGCCGAGTGAGGCGAGATAAGTAACTGCAAGAGTTGGCTTGACGCCCATCATTGTTCGCAAATTCGTATCGAAACTCATCGTGGCAATGATCGGAAGGTGGGGAGCGACTTCCTTAGCAGCGTTAACCGCAGCCTCTACCTCGGCTAGATCACTCATGGTTTCAATCAGAATCGCATCTACGCCACCATCTGCAAGCGCCTTAATTTGTGCAGCGAAAATTTCTTTGGCACTCTCGAGTGTGAGCGTTCCCATCGGTTCCATCAGTTCTCCTGATGGTCCGACATCACCCATTACAAAACAACCTGGATGGCGATCAGCCACTTTGCGTGCAACCTCGGCGCCCGCCTTATTCAACTCATAGAGGCGATCTTCTAAATCGTGCATGGCTAAACGTCCTGCGGTGCCACCAAAAGTATTAGTGGTGATGAGGTTTGCACCAGCTGACGCATAAGCCTCGAGTACTGCCTCGATACGATCAGGATGTTCGACATTCCAGAGTTCGGGCGCACCTCCATCGTCGAGTCCGCTCTCTTGAAGCATGGTTCCCATGGCTCCATCAGAAACCAAAGTTCCTAAGGCAAGGGCGTCGTAGATCGCAGACATTAGTGAGCTCCTAGTTGATCGAGGATGGTCGTGATGTTTTCTTCGCTAAATTCACTTTCTAATTCGGTGGCAATAGCCTCCGCTACTTCTGCTGGAGCGCCAGCCCTTTCAATCCAAGGGTCGCGGTTCCAGCCATTCATATAAGCGTCGGCATCGATCTCCCCGAGGCGCATGGCTGCTTCGTCGATCGCCTCTTGGAATCTGTTGGGTAAAGAAATCTTAGAAACTTCTTCGCCGCTTCGGGCGACAACCATCGATGGGATCTCGCGCCATCGGGTAATTTGGTACTCAGACATTTGGCTAGCCATACGGCGACCCTAGCAAGAAGTCAGGTTCCATCAAGTTGAAGGAGAGCAATGAGTCGATCGCGAAAGTCCATTCTCGTGCTAGCCGCGCTTTTGACCTCATTGACCCTGGCGGCATGTGGCGAAGGCTTTGAGGGTGGCGAAGAGAGCGGCGGTGGCGATGATGATGGGGTACCGAGCGCACCACTCACGCCGAATGCTCCTAAGGCAGATCAGGCTGGTTCAACTCAAGCGCTACCGCCGATCATGGTCGATGAGGTCAGCACTACGGCCTCACTTCCGATGACAAATACTCTGGTCTTCAACCTTACGAACCCGGGAGCGTGGAGCTTCGCTGCGGAACCTGGAGATCTCTTGGAATTCACTCCCGGTGGGGATCAAGGCACGTACACCACTAATCCATCTGCGAAACCACTCAAGCCTGGAGTTGCCAAAGTCACGGCATCTGACGGAATGCAGAAAATCATCTTCACGATTACCGTCACTCAATAGTGGTCTTTCACATTCTGGTCTTAGGCTGAGCAGGTGAATATGGTGAAACGAGCCTTTAACGCGAAGTATCGCAACACCATCATTGGTCGAGCAGCTCGTTTACTTTCCAAGAGCGATCGTCGCAAAGTCTTCATCGTTATTGTGATTCAAGTTTTTCTAGGAGCTCTAGATCTTTTAGGTGTAGCTCTTATCGGTATCGTCGGCGCGCTCGCAGTTTCAGGTGTGCAATCTCGCGTTCCTGGCGATCGGGTCAGTTCGGTCTTGAACTTTGTAGGACTTTCAAGCTTTGACTTTCAGACCCAGACTGCACTTCTCGGGTTAGCCGCTGGTGTGATCCTGGTGGGTAGAACCGTTCTCTCGGTCTTCTTCACACGGAAGGCGCTCTTCTTCTTAGGCCGTCGTGGCGCGGCCATCTCGGCCGATCTCACCTCGCGCGTACTCTCGCAATCATTACTCGCCGTGCAGGAGCGCACTTCGCAAGAGACGCTCTATGCACTCACCTCTGGAGTAAGTAGCGTCACGCTCGGTTTGCTCGGCACGGTAGTAACTATGGCTTCTGATGCATCGCTCCTTGCGGTGATGGCCGTTGGTCTCGTAGTGGTCGATCCCACCGTTGCACTTTCAAGTTTTATCTTCTTTGCTCTCATTGGATTCCTCTTACAGCGTTTGCTCAGTGGAAAAGCACAACGTCTTGGCATGGAGCAATCTGAGTTGAGCATCATGAGCAATGAAAAGATCGTTGAGGTTTTGAGTTCCTACCGCGAGTCACTCGTCCGCAATCGTCGGGCTTACTATGCAAAAGAAATTGGCGAGCTTCGATATAAGTTAGCTCATGCCCAAGCCGAAATATCTTTTATGCCGAACGTATCTAAGTACGTGCTCGAAACATCGGTAGTCCTTGGCGCACTACTGCTATCGGCTGCGCAATTCCTTTTGCAAGATGCTGGACACGCAGTTGGAACACTCGCGATCTTCATGGCCGCCGGCACTCGTATTGCTCCGGCAATCTTGCGTGTCCAACAGGGAATGTTGGCGATTCGTTCCAGCGCAGGTGCTTCGAAAGTCACTCTTGATCTTGCAGAGAGTCTGCAACATATCGAAGCCCCGAAGTTAGCCAAGGAAGATTCGCTTGAGACACAGCATCATGGATTCAACGCCACTATCACTTTGTCTGATGCCACTTTTACGTATCCCGGCAAAGAAGAACCCGCAGTACGCGATGTTTCACTTGAGATAGCAAATGGCGCTTTCGTGGCTTTCGTTGGACCATCAGGAGCCGGGAAAACCACCATCGTCGATATTTTGTTAGGAATTCTGCCGCCCGCACAAGGCAGTGTGAAGATTTCTGGTCTGCCTCCTATGGAAGCAATCACTACGTGGCCGGGCGCGGTTGCATATGTACCGCAAGATGTCGCGATTGCCAGCGGAACATTCCGAGAGAACATTGCTCTTGGTTTCCCACGTGCCTTCGCTACCGATGAATCTATTTGGGAGACACTGCGCGTTGCTCATCTCGATGATTTTGTACGCGAATTAGAAAAGGGTATCGATACCGAAGTGGGCGAACGTGGCGCACGAGTGAGCGGCGGTCAAAGGCAACGTCTTGGTATCGCACGCGCGCTCTTTACGAAACCAAAACTCCTCGTGCTCGATGAAGCAACTAGTGCACTCGATGCGGAGACTGAAGCAAATGTAGCCGCTGCGATTCAGGCGCTCCGTGGAAGCACCACGGTGGTGATGATTGCGCACCGATTGGCCACGGTGCGAACTGCCGACTTAGTGGTGTACCTCGACCAAGGCCGCGCACTCGCGATGGGTACTTTTGATGAAGTGCGCGCACAAGTTCCAGACTTCGACCATCAAGCGCGCCTCCTCGGTCTTTAACGTATTCACAGCAAACTCTCGCTACATCTGTGGGTAACTCGGATAAGCCACCCGGCTTTTCATGGCAAGGTGTCCTCATGTCAACTTCTTCTGCAATATCAGTCACCGGACTGACCAAGCGTTACGGCGAGCGTCTTGCGCTCGACCACGCCACCTTCGATGTTCCCATGGGAAGCGTCTGCGGCTTCGTAGGCCCCAACGGCTCCGGCAAGACCACCACTATTCGCATGCTCCTTTCGCTCATCACTCCCACTGACGGCAGTGGCACTGTGCTCGGCGAAAAGATCACTCATCCAGAGAGGTACCTCAAGCGCGTGGGCGCCATGATCGAGGGCCCCGCTTTCTATCCCGGGCTCTCTGGTGCCGAGAATCTCAAGATGCTTGCCACCCTCGGCGGTTTCCCGCACGAACGCGTGGGGGAGTTGCTGGAATTGGTGGGTCTCAGCGATCGCGCCAAATCCAAGTACAAGCAGTACTCGCTCGGTATGAAGCAACGGCTCGGTATTGCTGCGGCTCTTCTTCCCCAACCGGAACTTCTCATCCTCGATGAGCCAACGAACGGTTTAGATCCAGCCGGTATTCATGAAGTACGTACGTTGTTGCGTTCGCTTGCCGACGGCGGCATCACAGTTTTCGTATCTAGCCACCTGTTGAGTGAACTCGAACAGATCAGTGATCACTTAGTAATGCTTCGTGAAGGCAAAATGATTTTCAGCGGATCCACCGAGTCTCTGCTTGCGGCTCAGCAGCCCACAGTTATTGCACGTACGCTCGAAGAGGCGGATCTTCCCAAGCTCATTGCAATTGCAAAATCGGCTGGTCACGAAGGAATCATTCTTGACGGGTCTGTTCATGTCATTGCGAATGATGATTGGGCTAGTGAATTCAACAAACTTGCTTTTGCGGCCGGCCTCACACTTGCTTCGCTTGCTGCAGTACGTCCCACGCTCGAAGAGACTTTCTTTGAAATGACAGGAGATACCAAGTGATCCGCGTAATTCGCGCCGAGTGGCGCAAACTCCGTCGCCCCACACTCTTCTTTGGAACCTTGGGTGCAGTTGGAGCAATCGCTGTACTCACCGCTTCCATTCCCTATATTGCAATGGATACTCCACGCCGAGGCCGTGAACCTGGTTTCACTCGCGCCTCGATTGAGAGTTATACGGGCCTCTCACTTGGCTTGGCCTTTGCATCTACCTTGCTCGGCATTGTTGCGCTTTCGGTTTTTGCATCACAAACTGCCCAAGAGTATTCGCACGGAACGCTTCGCAATCTCTTAGTGCGTCAGCCGCGTCGTATGGTTCTACTCGGCGGTAAGGCGCTTGCAATGGCGCTCTTTGGCCTCTTAATCGTCGTAGAAACATCTCTGATTTCGGTGGTTACCAGCTTCTTCTGGGCGAATTCGAAAGATATTTCTACCGATGCTTGGACCGCCGGCGGAGTTGGTGGCGAAGGCATTTCTAATCTCTTCACCACCTTGGCAAATGTCTCACTAGCAACCGTTGGCTTTGGAATTATTGGAATGCTCCTGGGCTTGATCCTTCGCTCGCCTATTTCTTCGATCGCGATCGGTATCTCTTGGGTCATGATCGTTGAAGGAATCGTTGGGGCCGTCTGGGAGAGCACACAGAAGTACCTGCCAGGGTTGCTGCTGACGGCAGTGGGCAGCGGTGGATCGACCACGATCACCTATAAATGGGCGTTGACCACCTCTCTCTTAATTTTGATAGCTGCGGGAGCCCTCGCGGCCTTCCTCTTCAAGAAGCGAGACGTCTCCTCCTAATTCACAGGCAACCTGGCGAGTAAATCCAAGGGTGTAGGCGAGAACCCCTTTATCCTTAAGGGGTTCTCTCTTCCCCTCAGGAGTTGTTTAGGTGTCTGCTAAATTGCCGATTTTCCGCGTCTTCCTTGCGCTCTCGGTGGTCCTTGCCCCGGTGCTGATCACCGATGGGGCTGAAGCCAAGACTCGAAAACCCACTCTGCAAGAGATTGCGGCCGCAAAGGCGAAAGAGGTGACCAAAGCAAAAGCTGCTTCGGTAGCCAAAGCAAAATTAGATGCCGCTGCAGCGCGATTGAAAATCTTGGCTGCAAAAGCTGCTGCTGCAAAGGCCATATTAGATCGCGAGAAGTCAGAACTGAGTGCGGCGACAGCGATCTCTACGATTGCTGCGAGGAAAGCCAACCTGGCACTAGCTCAAGTCGAAGGCGCAAAACAACAAATTGGTTCGATAGCTGCCGGCGCATACAAAATGGGTGGCGGCTTTACTTCACTGAATTCGCTCCTGCAATCTGACGGTCCGGCAGATTTGATTGATCGCCTTAACACCCTTGGGGTGGTTTCTAATAACACTAATTTGGCACTTGCTCGGCTAGAGAGTGCACGCGATGCAGCAACTAAGGCAAAAGCCGAGGCTGATGCTGCGCGCGCTGCACAAGCCGCGGCAACAGAGAAAGTGCGTGTTGCCAAAGTAGCGGCAGATGTTGTGAAGGCGAATCAAAAGAAGGAAGTTGATTCGTTAATGGCGATGCAGAACGCATTGGCCAAGCAATTAGCAAGTGCGCGCAACGTGCGGGTTACTCTAGAACAACAACGTCAACTTGCCATTCTTGAAGAGCAATCATCAAACACCGCTGCAAGCACTTCTGGGCAGGCACGTATCTGGCCTGATCGTGGCTTCACTGGGCGTCAAACAATTCGCACTACTGCTGAACAACGCCAAGTTGCCCTCGACTTTGCAATCAAAGAAGTGAAGTCGGGTAAGCCCTATGTATGGGGCGCTCAAGGACCCAACAGTTATGACTGCTCTGGATTGGTTTACGCGGCCTACAAAAAAGCCGGTCTAACTTCGCCTTCATGGTCCAGGTTGAATGCCGCGCTCTTCTTTGTGGCATCTAAGCGAGTTCCGTTGGCAGATTTGCAACCTGGCGATTTAGTTTTCTGGTCATATAACGGAACCGTGCAAGCCATTCACCACATCGCCATTTATGCTGGAAACAATATGGTCTGGGAAGCACGCAATACGCGAGCAGGGCTCAAATACTCCTCTATTTATGGCATGGACGGGTTAATGCCTTCCGGTGGACGCGTTTAAGCGGGCAATTGCCGCAGCTGTTTCTCTGCTGCTGTTAGTTGCTTGCTCGGCTACTGATTCGGCGACTGAAAGCCTGCCGCAAGTCAAAGCAAGTGTTGAGCCCCCTCCACCACCTGCAATCTCGCCTGACCAACTCTCAAAAATCATTGATCCATTGCTGAGTAATCCACAGCTTGGAAAGTCAGTGGGTCTAGCTGTAGTGGATGTGGCGACTGGTCAGCTGCTCTACGACACCGGCGGCACGTTTATCCCTGCATCGACTGCGAAGTTATTTACTGGCGCTGCTCTCTTGCTTACATTCGATTCGCACATACCAGTCACCACAAAAGAGGGTAAGTCGGTAGACCTCGGCACGGAATTAGGACGCGTGCTTGCCGAGAGTGATAACGAAGGTGCGAAGGCATTAGCCAAACTTCTTCCTAAGCCGGCCACTGACATGTTGATTTTTGAATTACCGGAATTAGATCTCAGCGAAACTGTGTTAGAGGATCCTGCCGGTCTTTCGCGAAAGAACAAGACCTCACCTCGCGCCCTTGCCTCCCTCTTGGCATTGGCATGGAATAACCCTCGACTGGCCGCGTTGGTGGCTGGGTTACCGGTCTCGGGGGAGAGCGGGACGATGAAGAAGCGAGCAGCAAACGAACCGGGTTCATTGCTTGCCAAAACTGGCACGCTCAGTGGAGTCAATGCGCTGGCCGGCATCTTCCAAACCTCGGCAGGCAGGGCGGTGGCATTTGCCATCTTGGCCGATGCGGTACCGATTGAGCCCGGCGGGACCGACAAGGCGCGTAAGGCGATCGACCAGATAGCGACAGCACTGGTAAACGCCAACTAACCTTTACTAGTGGTCGCACATTCAGAAGAGCTGATGGAGTTGCGTGCTGCCGTCCGCACTGATCTCGCACTTCTTGAAGCCGGCGATCGAATTGTGATTGCTTGCTCAGGCGGAGCAGATTCCATTGCGCTCGCATACGCACTCTCTTTAGAGGCGCCAAAAATGGCGCTATCGCTCTCTGCCGTCACCATCGATCACGGTTTACAAGATGGCTCGGCCGAAGTGGCACGTGAGTGCGCTGCATTTCTTGCAACGTTAAATATCCCCACCGAAATCATCAGCGTTGAAGTCGGCAGAGAAGGCGGGTTAGAAGCAGCGGCGAGAGATGCGCGATATGGCGCGCTCGCCGAGCATGCACGCCGTGTGGGTGCAGTAGGCGTTTATCTAGCCCACTCGCTTGATGATCAAGCAGAGAGCGTGCTCTTAGGTCTGGCTCGCGGATCTGGTCCACGCTCTATTGCAGGAATGTCCGCAGCGAGCGGCATCTACCGACGTCCGGCGCTAGGTATTCGTCGTGCTGCCCTACGAGCCGTCGCGGAATCGCTCGGCCATTTCTTTGATGACCCGATGAATGCAGATCTGCACTTCTTGCGGGTGAAGCTACGCAACCAACTCATTCCCACCATGGAGGAAGTTCTCGGCGGGGGAGTCTCCGAGGCATTAGCTCGAACCGCGCTCCTCATCCAGGATGATTTGGCCGCCTTAGACACCCTTGCGAGCGAGCACTTTGCGGGCAATCCGGGATTAGAAGTGGACCCGCTCTCCTGCCTGCCCAAGGCGATCCGGACCCGGGTGCTCCGCCTGGCGCTCCTCTCAGCCGGACTCGATGGCGGCCTGCTTACCTTTGAGCACCTGGAGCGGGGTGATCAACTTCTTGTTGATTGGCGCGGGCAAGGGGAGATCGCCCTGCCCGGTGGTCTTTCGCTAGCCCGGAAGTCGGGCAGACTTATCCTCTCGCCCCAGGGCGAGGGTAAGCCGTAACCGCAACTAATGAGAGGTCACCGTGGATCACCGAGATATTGAAGGCGACTTGGAGAAAGTTCTCTTTACCGAGGAGCAGATTCAAAATCGACTGAAAGAACTCGCCGCTGAAGTCGAACATGACTATGCAGAGCGCGAAGTTCTCTTGGTAGGTGTCCTCAAGGGCGCGATCATGGTGATGTCAGATTTCTCGCGCTCGCTATCACGTCACGCCACCATGGATTGGATGGCAGTCTCTTCATACGGCAAGGGTACGAAGTCGAGCGGTGTAGTTCGCATTCTTAAAGATCTTGATCAAGACATTACTGGTCGCCACGTTCTCATCGTGGAAGACATCGTTGATTCCGGGCTCACACTCTCATGGCTCGTTTCAAACTTGATGTCTCGTGGAGCGGCAAGTGTTGAAGTGCTCGTCTTGCTTCGTAAGCCCGATGCTGCCCAAGTTGAAGTAGCCGTTAAGTACGTTGGCTTTGATATTCCTAACGAGTTTGTTGTGGGTTATGGCTTGGATTACGCCGAGCGCTATCGCAACCTTCGCATCATTGGCACCTTAGCCCCCCACGTTTACTCCTAAAGGTTGGTTATGAAGAAGCGTCGTTTACACAAAACTCCTGCCTTTTGGATTTTGATCGCCGTCTTGGCTTTCTTCCTCTACGGTCAATTCGCATCTGCCAATGCAACTTTTAAGAAAGTTGATACTTCGGTAGTGCTGAAGGCAATCGCAGATGAGCAAGTGAAGTCCGCAGTAGTTGTGGATCGCGAGCAGCTCATCCAAATTACTTTGAAGAGCGGCGTAAAGATTTCAGATGCCACACGCGTAGAGGCGAGTTATATCGTTGGGCAAGAAACTCAAGTCATTGATTTGCTGAAAGCTCACCAGCCTCCGCAATTATGGGACGTAAAAGTTCCACGAACTTCTGCACTGATGTCCTTCATCATGACCGTCGGACCTATCATCTTGATCGCATTCGTATTCCTCTTCTTTATGAATCAAATGCAAGGCGGCGGCGGTCGCGTCATGCAATTCGGACGCTCGAAGGCCAAACTGATGGCGAAAGACACGCCTAAGACCACCTTCGCCGATGTCGCTGGTGTCGACGAAGCGGTAGAAGAACTGCAAGAGATCAAAGAGTTTCTGGCCGAGCCTGCAAAGTTTCAGGCGATCGGCGCCAAGATTCCCAAGGGTGTTCTCCTATATGGTCCGCCCGGAACTGGAAAGACTCTGCTTGCTCGCGCAGTTGCTGGCGAAGCAAACGTACCTTTCTACTCAATCTCTGGCTCTGATTTCGTAGAAATGTTTGTCGGCGTTGGAGCTGCTCGCGTTCGGGATCTCTTTACACAAGCTAAGGCAAACGCACCGGCCATCGTCTTCGTCGATGAAATCGATGCGGTTGGTCGCCATCGCGGAGCTGGTATGGGTGGTGGTCACGATGAACGTGAACAAACACTCAATCAATTACTTGTGGAGATGGATGGGTTCGAAGCTAACGGTTCTGTCATTCTGATCGCGGCTACTAACCGCCCAGATATTTTGGACCCTGCACTTCTTCGTCCTGGTCGCTTCGATCGACAGATTGCTGTGGAGCGCCCAGATCTCAAGGGCCGTCAACAGATTCTTGAGGTGCACGCGAAAGGCAAGCCACTCGAGGAAGATATCGATCTGGTTACCCTCGCGCGCCGGACGCCCGGTTTCACAGGTGCCGATTTAGCAAACGTTCTCAATGAAGCTGCACTTCTCACTGCCCGCGCTGGCAAAAAGTTGATCGATAAAGAATCACTTGATGAAGCGATTGATCGTGTGATGGCTGGCCCTCAGAAACGTTCTCGACTTATGAATGAGCACGAGCGAAAAGTAACTGCTTATCACGAAGGTGGTCACGCGCTTGTTGCCCATGCGCTACCAAATACTGATCCCGTTCATAAGGTGACAATTTTGCCGCGTGGACGTGCGCTCGGTTACACAATGGTCTTGCCTGATGAAGATCGATATTCCACCACTCGCAACGAAATGTTGGATCAACTTGCCTACGCCTTGGGTGGTCGCGCTGCTGAAGAGATGGTCTTTCACGATCCCACTACTGGCGCATCTAACGACATCGAGAAGGCAACCGCTCTCGCTCGTGCAATGGTGACCCAATACGGCATGACCGAGCGCCTCGGTGCGATCAAGTTGGGAACCTCCGCAGGCGAGCCATTTATGGGTCGAGACTACGGACATCAACGCGATTACAGCGAAGATGTTGCCGCAGTCGTAGACGAAGAGGTGCGCGCTCTTATCGAACGTGCACATCAAGAAGCGTGGGGCATTTTGACCCAGTACCGCGATGTACTCGATGCCTTGGTAGTGGCGCTGCTAGATCGCGAAACCTTGGACAAGGAAGAGATCGCAGAGATCTTTGCACCTGTTGCCAAGCGCGCTGCGCGACCAGCATGGACGGGGTCTACTAACCGCATCCCCTCTGATCGACCAGCCATCGATTTTGTGAAGCCGGCAGTCACCGTCGAAGAGGGAACTCCGGAGACTCCTGCAAGTGAGTGACATCGGTCCAGTTTCGATTCCTAATGATGGCCAAGTAACGGGCTCATTCGATGAAGCACGTGCAGAGAAGGCCGTGAGAGAGTTGTTGCTGGCCATTGGTGAAGATCCTGATCGCGACGGGTTGGCGCAGACGCCTGCACGAGTGGCTCGGTCACTGAAAGAGAGTTACGCGGGACTCTGGATGTCGCCGGATGAAGTTCTCACTACTACTTTCGACATGAATCATCACGAGCTGATTATCGTGAAAGATATTGAAGTCTTTTCGCAATGCGAGCATCACTTAGTTCCCTTCCACGGTAGAGCACACATTGGCTATATCCCAGGGGAGAGCGGTCGCATTACTGGTCTTTCAAAACTCGCTCGCCTCGTTGATGTGTATGCAAAGCGTCCACAAGTCCAGGAGCGTCTCACTAGTCAGATTGCTGACGCGCTTGTGCGCATACTAGAACCACTTGGCGTCATTGTGATTATTGATTGTGAGCATCTCTGCATGTCGATGCGTGGAGTACGTAAGTCCACAGCCCGTACCGTAACAAGTGCGGTGCGTGGGCAGCTTCGCGACCCTGCGACCCGTGCCGAGGCTATGCAATTGGCGCTCGGGAAGTAACCATGCGCGTCCTTGGGTTGCCAGAGTTTCTCCACAAACCCAAGCGCACGTTGGTGATGGGCATCATCAACGTCACACCCGATTCTTTCTCTGATGGCGGAGAAAACGCCGCCACGGAAAGCGCCGTGATGCGCGGAATTCAAATGATTCGCGAAGGTGTGGACATCATCGATATCGGTGGTGAATCCACCCGCCCCGGAGCTCCTCGTATTTCTGCCGAGGAAGAGAAGGCGCGGGTACTACCAGTGCTGCGAGCTCTCTCGGATTACGACACCGTGCTCAGTATCGACACGATGCGTGCTGAAGTTGCCGAGGAGGCAATCGCAGCGGGGGCCTCCATCGTTAACGATGTAAGTGGTGGTTTGGCCGACAGCGACATGCCTCGACTCATTGCAGATGTGCGAGTGCCGTACGTGGTGATGCATTGGCGCGGATTCTCGGATTCCATGCAGAAACTCGCGGTTTATGAAGTCACCGCAAAGGAAGTACGGCATGAATTAGCCGAGCGAATTGAAAAACTCACCAAGGCTGGGGTGGAGATCGATCAATTAATTCTCGATCCAGGCCTTGGGTTTGCCAAAGAGCCTGACCATAATTGGGATGTGCTGCAAGCCATTGAAAGCTTTGAGAAATTGAAGCGGCCACTGCTTGTTGGCGCGTCCCGCAAACGCTTCCTAGGAACGCTTCTCAACGATGGCGAAGGCGATCGCGATGTGAAGGAGCGCGAAGCCGCCACGATTGCAGTCACCACCATGTTGGCAGAGCGCAAAGTTTGGGGAGTTCGCGTACATAACGTGCGCGATAGCCGAGATGCCATCGAAGTAGTCACGCGCTGGGGCAAGAAATGACCGACTCCATATCAATCATTGGGATTAAGGGTTTTGGGTATCACGGGGTATTGCCAACGGAGCGTCAGAATGGCCAAGAATTCATCGTCGATGTAACCCTGCAATTCGCACTTGCGCCGGCGGGTTTGAGTGATGACCTGACAAAGAGCGTTCATTACGGCGAAGTTGCCAATGACGTGCATGCTGAAATCGTGGGCGATCCAGTGAATCTCATCGAAGCGCTGGCTGAACGCATCGCATCGAAAATTTTGACGCGTAAATTGGTGCAGACGGTTGTGGTAACCGTTCATAAGCCAACCGCGCCTATTGAAGTTCCTTTCGCGGACGTCTCTGTAACCATTACGCGGCCATGACGCGCGTCGTACTGTCCATTGGAGCAAATCTTGGCGACGCCGAAACCATGGTGCACCAAACTATTCATCAACTCAGTCAAATATTGAAGGAATCGAAAGCTTCAAGGATCTATCAAACCGCTCCGGTGGGCGTTGAAGATCAACCAGAATTCTTCAATGCGGTTGTGATGGGAGAGTGGGGCGGTACGGCCGATGAACTTCTTGAAAAAACTTCGAAACTTGAAGAGGCCGCCGGTCGGGAACGCATACTGCGCTGGGGCGCTCGTACCCTCGACATCGACATCATCACGTTCGGAGACCAAGTAAGTGATGATCCGAAACTCACACTTCCGCACCCACGTGCCCATGAGCGGCTCTTCGTACTCATTCCATGGATTGAGTTGCAGCCAGACGCTCATTTGATTGGTCAAGGAGATGTAAGCGCCATTATTGAAGCTTTGCAGAGTGCCGGGGCCACCTTATGAAGGTAAGTAAGCCGAGCACTCTTGCGCTGCTACTTCTCTTGGGAGTGAGCGCTGGTTGGGCGTTCTTACAAGTGCTTCGCTCAAATGATTCGGCGGCGCCAGAGCTCTCTTGGCAGGGCGCACCATTTATCTTGCTCTTCGCTTTACTCATGCTGATGGTTAAACGACGCATCAACGTATTACCTGTGACCTTTGTGGGGCGGCTCGTTCTCTTGGCAAAGAGTGGCTCTCATGGAGGCGGGCTCCTCTCCGGTCTCTATCTTGGCTTTGCGCTCTTTCAACTTCCCAACTTAAGTGGCGCTTTCGCTCAGCATCAGCTCTGGGTCTCGCTTGTTGACGCGGTGAGCGCACTCATTCTGGCAATCGTGGGAATCGCACTTGAGCGTCAATTGAAATCTCAAAATCCTCAAGGTGAATGAGATACTGCCTAGATGCGGAAATTACTCGGGGGAATAGCGATCGCCTCGCTACTTCTATCTTTCGCGCCGCTCA
>CAEZXN010000039.1_pt1 | contig 15132 bp, 15 predicted proteins | sample 7265261 | NCBI WGS metagenome assembly CAEZXN01 (sample SAMEA6813910, study PRJEB35770) | freshwater metagenome | biome: Freshwater; feature: Freshwater reservoir; material: water | place: Czech Republic | collected 2016-11-09 | depth 0.5m m
ACGATGAGGTCTACCTTTACACCCAATTCGAAACTGCAGATGCCCGTCGCATGTACGCCTGCTTCGATCAACCAGACCTAAAAGCCACATTCACCCTTACCGCCACTGCCCCCGCGTATTGGGAACTCATCTCCAATAATCCTGTTTCCGCACGCACTGATCTGGGCGCCGACAAGAATCGATGGAGCTTCACCACCACTCCACGCGTCTCGACTTACATCACTGCACTTGTTGCCGGTCCTTACACACACGTACACGACACGTACAAGAGCGCACACGGCGAAGTGCCTCTCGGTCTCTACTGCCGCAAATCTCTTTCATCCTTCCTTGACGCCGAAGAGCTCTTCGACCTCACTAAACGAGGCTTCGCCTTCTTCGAAGAAGAGTTCGGCCTGGCCTACCCCTTTGCAAAGTACGACCAGATTGCCGTTGCAGAATTTAACTCCGGAGCGATGGAGAACGCTGGTTGCGTTACCTTCAACGAAGACTCCTTCGTCTTCCGCAGCAAAGCCGCCGAAGAAGAGTACAACTGGCGCGCCAACACGATCCTGCACGAGATGGCCCACATGTGGTTCGGCGATCTAGTCACGATGCGCTGGTGGGATGATCTCTGGCTCAACGAATCATTCGCCGAGTGGGCCTCATACACGGCCCTAGCCAAGGCAACGCGCTTCAGTAACTCTTGGGCTGCTTTCAATACTGAACGCAAGAACTGGGCCTACCGCCAAGACCAACTCTCCTCAACTCATCCCGTCGCCACCGACATGTCCGACATGGAAGCAGTGCGATCGAACTTCGACGGAATTTCCTATGCCAAGGGCGCTTCTGTTTTACGCCAACTCGTTGTCTATATTGGAGAAGAAAACTTTGTTGCCGCACTCAAGGTCTACTTCGCTAAACATGCATGGAAGAACACCACGCTCAATGATCTCTTGGTCGAACTCGAGGCTACTAGCGGACGAGCTCTCGGTCCGTGGGTAGAGACGTGGCTAAAAACTGCAGGGGTAAATACCCTGCGCCCTCACATCACCCTCGATGGAGAGACGTACTCGAAGGTCACCATTGAGCAGAGCGCACCCACTATGCCCGAAGATTCAAACGAGATTCGTCCGCACCGTCTAGCGGTCGGCCTCTACGACATCCAAGGAAGCGCACTCGTGCGCCGCAGTAGCCATGATCTCGACGTGGTTGGAACAGAAACCGTAGTAGCTGATCTAGCAGGACTTAAGAAGGCAGACGTGCTGTTGATCAACGACCTTGATTACTCCTACGCCAAGATTCGCTTCGATGCCCATTCTTTGAAAGCGCTTACCTCTCACATTGATCAATTCGGCGATCCCCTCACGCAATCACTTGCTTGGGCCGCAGCGTGGGACATGATCCGAGATGGTGAATTGGCAGCCACCGATTTTGTGGCCCTGGGCTTGCAAGCACTTCGGGGCGATAGTTCCTTGGTACTTGTAGCTCGCACCGTCACCACTCACCTCTCAACTGCGGTAGAGCTCTACGCCGCTCCCAGTAATCGAGACGACTTGCGCATCACTCTGGCTCATGGGTTGCACGAACTCATGTCAGCTGCCGCGCCTGGTAGTGGAGAGCAACTCTCCTTCGCCCGGGCGTTCGCAAATGCGGCTGCGAATTCACCTTCCAGCCTTCACCATCAGCAATTGAGAGCGATGCTCGATGGTTCGATTGAAGGTCTTGCGATCGATACAGATCTACGCTGGCTCATCGTGGGATGTTTGGCGTCAGTTAATCTCTACTCTGAGTCGCACATCGAAGCAGAGTTAGCACGCGACAACACCGCAGATGGCCACCGTTCGGCAACTTTCGCGCTTGCTGCACGGCCCGATGCAAATTCAAAGCGAGCAGTCTGGGATCGCATCATCAGCGGAGCCGAAGCGAATCACACCAACGATGCACTCATCGCCGGATTCCGTCGCCCATCCCAGAGAGAACTCCTTGCACCCTACGTTGACGAGTACTTTGCAATTCTTGAAGAGATCTGGGGTCGTGTCACATACGAAATTTCTTCAACAATAGTGAACCTCACATTCCCCATTTATGAAACTACAGACGCCACCTTGGCCAAGTGCGAGAAATGGCTTTCAGATCATGCTGATGCAGCACCAGGTTTGCGAAGATTCGTTGCAGAGAATCGGGATGCCTTATCCCGCGCACTTATCGCGCAGAAATGTGATGCTTCTTAGATTTCCCAATCGGGACGCTCTAATCCTGCAACACCGCGCCCCTTCTCGCCCGTCGACGCCCATGAAATAGCTGCGATCAATAAAAAGATTCCAACAGGGAGTACCCCGAAGAGCAGAATGGTTTCGCCGGCGCTCATATGCTGCACCCTATCTCAGGCAATCGCGCTAGAAGCGCCATAAGGTTCCAAGTACTGCACCCAAGTGGGGTCGGCCCTTCCAGAACCAAGAATGCGCCAAGCAGCTCCAGCCGGCTCAATCGGCTTGTTGCGCATTCGCCAACCCAAATCTTTAAGCATTCGATCGGCTTTCACATGATTGCAACGATGGCACGCGGAGACCACGTTTTCCCACGCGTGTGAGCCACCACGGCTGCGCGGCATCACATGATCAATACTGGTTGCGGGAGCATCGCAATAAACGCAACGCCCACCATCGCGAGCAAAAATGGCGCGCCTTGTGAGCGGCACTGCGTGTCGATATGGAACACGAATGTACTTAGTCAGTCGGATCACAGCCGGGAGCACAACTTCGCCACCCGGATGTTTCAGTGCGTGTTCAGATTCTTGAACAGTGATGGCGCGATTATTGAGGACAAGAATGAGCGCGCGTCGGTCAGAGACGACACCGAGAGGCTCGTACGTCGCGTTTAACACGAGTGACTGCCGCATCCGCTCTTCTTCCCCAGCGCGTGGCCCGCGCCGTCTAAGGGAATCCTGCCCCGCGTTCGGGTGTTTCTCCAGCATTGACCGGGCGAGCCTCGGCTAAATATTGGGTGAACTCCACGCGTGGAAGCCACCCCACCAGCCTTCCCGGCTAACCTAGCCCTATGACTCTGGCGGCCTCCTCCCTCTCGTCCAACTCTCTCTGGCTCTGGTTTAAGAACGCCCCGCTCCACGTGCTCACGATTTTGGTGATCTCCTTCGTGGTTCTATGGGTGGGCAGGCGCGCCATCGCGCGCATCATTGCCCGTCTCACCTCCGCACCGGAGAACGGCACGCGCCATCACCAACGACGCCGAGAGCGCGCCATGACCATGGGAAGCATCTTGCGTTCCACCATGAATGCCGCAGTCGGCGTGGTTGCTTTAGTGATGATCCTTGGCGAACTCGGACTCAACGTGGCACCGATCATTGCAAGTGCGAGCGTGCTCGGATTAGCCGTGAGCCTCGGCGCCCAGAACATCGTCAAAGATATGGTTTCGGGAATCTTCATGCTCTTTGAAGACCAGTACGGCGTGGGTGATCACATCATCATTAATGAATCCGAAGGTACTGTTGAATCAGTTGGCCTTCGCGTCACGACGGTTCGCTCTGCTGATGGCACCCTCTGGTATGTACGCAATGGTGAAATCCTGAAGCTAGGAAATAAGTCGCAACCGTGATCGTGATCTACGACGGTCAGTGCGAGTTCTGCCTCAATTGCGTGAAGTGGATCCAATCTCGTATTTCTCTTGAAGCCATCCCCTACCAAGAAGCTGATCTCACTCAACACATGCTTTCGGAGCAGGAAGCCCAGGAATCGGTGCACCTGGTTCTAGCAGATCGCACTCTCTCCGGCGCGGACGCAGTTGCGCACTTACTCAAATCAACTCGGTGGCGAGGTCTGGGATTAATGATCTCAACATTCCTGCCGCTGAGTCGATTTTGCTACGGGTGGGTCGCTCGGCATCGCAATTCTGCGATCGTGAGGTTTATCAACCTCTTAGTGATGAAGACTATCGATCAGGGGCGTTAACTAAAGAGAAGGCAGCAGCTTCCAAATACTTGGAAAGTTCAGCGTGCAATGCTGGCACTAACTCCAAGGCATCAACAGCGCTCTTCATATGTTTCAGCCATGCATCGCGCTCTGCTCCAGTAATTTCAAAGTGTGCATGGCGCATGCGCAGCCGTGGATGGCCACGTTGTTCCGAGTAAGTTCCAGGGCCACCCCAGTACTGCATCAGGAAAAGGGTAAGGCGCTCTTTAGCACCTTCCATGTCATCATCCGGATAGAGCGGGCGAAGGAGCGGATCAGTGACCACACCTTCGTAGAAGAGATCCACCAACTTTTCGAATACGGGCGCCCCGCCGATGGCTTCGTAGAAATTCTCGCTCATGGCTTTGATTCTAGCGGGCGCGCCTTTGGATCAATGAACATGACGATGATCGCAGCCGCAAAACAGAGAGCTCCCCCTGCATAAAAGGCGAGAACATAATCGCCGAAGTGCACGCGCATAATTCCGGCAGCAAGTGCGGCCACCGATCCACCAATCATGTGAGTAGCGAAAGTCCAACCGAAAACCACTGCGCCGCGTTCTGGACCAAAGATTTCGCGGCAGAGCCAAATCGTGGGGGGAACAGTGGCCACCCAGTCGATTCCATAAAAAATTGCGAACACGACCGTGCTTGGATGAACGGATGCAAAAAGGATGGAAGGGAGGAAGAGAAGTGAAAGCCCGCGGAATGTGTAGTAAACGAAGAGCAATTTTTTCGCTGGGATTCGATCAGTCAACCAACCTGAAGCAAAAGAACCAAGGACGTCGAAAACACCCACAAGTGCGAGCAGGCCCGCCGCAGTCGTCTCCCCCATTCCATGATCGTGCGCAGCCGGGATGAAGTGACCTCCAATGAGACCATTTGTAGAGAGACCACAAATGAAAAATGATGCAGCCAAATAGAGGAATTGCTTGGTCCGAATAACTTCCCGAAGCGTCCCCACCGCAAACTTGGCCGGATTTCCCAAAGTACGAGGGGCTTCCACCCACGAACTCTGATCTGCTCCATATGGCATGGCACCAATCGCACTTGGCCTCTCCTTCATGAAGAAGAAAACAATTGGGATCATTAGGAGCGCCAGACCAGCAGCTATCAGCGATGCAGATCGCCAACCATGTGCCACAGTCACTCTTGAAATGATTGGCAAAAAGAGTAAATTTCCGGCAGCAGAGGCGGCGCCTAATCCACCAATGACCATTCCGCGTTTTGCGACAAACCACCGGTTTGCAATGGTGGCCGCAAAAACAAATGCCATCGATCCCGTGCCGCACCCAACCATGAATCCCCAGCAGATCACGAGTACCCAAGGTGAGGTTGCGTAAATCGCTAAACCGGCGCCCAGACCAATGGACGCCAGCGCCCCCATCACCACGCGGCGCACTCCAAAACGTTCCATTAACGCGGCAGCAAAAGGCGCCGTGAGCCCATACATCAAAATATTGACGCTGAGCGCCACAGATATATCTGCTCGAGACCAACCAAACTCATCTTCGATGGGAACCACTAAAACTGAAGGGGTAGATCGCATTCCTGCGCCGCCGATCAGGGCCAAAAATCCAACGGCGGCTGCCACCCAAGAAGGGTGAACGCTCTTAAGGCGTCTGATCATTCTTGCTCTAGAAAAGGTGCGAGCGCTTCTTTCTCAGCATCATTCATCCTTCGAGGACGCTGGCTCTCCAAATCAAAGGGCACCATCACGCTCTTGGCGCGCGCATAGGCACGCTCGTCATCGCGCAGTAGGTATGCGAGTTCGAATTTTGAGGCAAGTACCTTGGTCGCCCATATCTCGATCGTGATCGGTGCCTCGCGCCACTCCATCGGAGCCAAGTAATCGATCTCGTGCCGTGCTACGACAATTCCTCGAGCCAGTGGCTTTAACCCTGCACGCGCCGGATGCACCCAGAACATATCAACGCGCGCCTCTTGCAAATACTCGAGATAAGCAACGTTATTGACATGTTGAAATGCGTCGATATCTCCCCAGCGCACCGGGCATTGGAAGATGTGGCGCATGGACGAACTACCTAGCGAGTGAGCTTGCGATATGTGGCGCGATGGGGACGAGCAGCATCTGCACCAAGGCGTTCAATCTTGTTCTTCTCATACGATTCAAAGTTTCCTTCAAACCAGAACCATTGAGAGTCACCCTCGTACGCCAAGATGTGGGTAGTAACGCGGTCAAGGAACCAGCGATCGTGGGAGATCACCACCGCACAGCCCGGGAATTCTAGTAGCGCATTTTCTAATGAACCTAGAGTTTCTACATCGAGATCGTTTGTGGGCTCATCGAGTAGTAAGAGATTGCCACCCATCTTGAGAGTAAGCGCCAGGTTAAGTCGGTTGCGTTCACCACCCGAGAGGATGCCGGCCGCCTTTTGTTGGTCTGGGCCTTTGAAACCGAAAGCAGACACATAGGCCCGACTTGGCATTTCTACTTGACCCACCTTTAAGAAATCCAAGCCATCGGAAACAACTTCCCACAGTGACTTCTTAGGATCGATCCCGCTCCGTGACTGATCAACGTAAGAAATTCTTACTGTTTCACCAATCTTTACGGTGCCTTTATCTGGCTGCTCTAAATCTTGCAGCATCTTGAAGAGCGTGGTCTTACCTGCACCGTTAGGCCCGATGACGCCGACGATACCGTTGCGTGGCAAGGTGAAGGAAAGATCATCAAAGAGAAGTCGATCGCCGAAGCCCTTGGAGAGATGATCAACTTCCACAACGACATTACCAAGGCGTGGCCCCGGTGGAATTTGAATTTCGTCGAAGTCAAGTTTGCGCATCTTGTCTGCTTCGGCAGCCATCTCTTCGTAGCGCGCAAGACGTGCCTTTGACTTCACTTGGCGACCCTTGGCGTTTTGACGTACCCAATCGAGTTCCTCAGCAAGGCGCTTGGCCCGCTTCACATCTTTCTGGCCCTCTACCTTGAGACGAGTGGCTTTGGTTTCCAAGTAAGTGGAGTAGTTGCCTTCGTATGGATAGGCACGACCACGGTCGAGTTCCAAAATCCATTGCGACACGTTGTCCAGGAAGTATCGATCGTGAGTAATCGCGACCACCGCGCCTGGGTACTTTGCTAAGTGTTGCTCGAGCCATTGCACGCTCTCGGCATCCAAATGGTTTGTGGGCTCATCAAGGAGAAGAAGGTCGGGTGCTTGAAGGAGCAACTTGCAGAGCGCAACGCGACGTCGCTCTCCACCAGAGAGTACTTTCACATCTGCATCAGGAGGTGGGCAACGGAGTGCATCCATCGCTTGTTCTAATTGCGCGTCGAGGTCCCACGCGTTGCGATGATCAAGTTGCTCTTGCAAATCGCCCATTTCGGCGAGCAGTTTGTCGTAATCAGCGTCGGGGTTGGAGCCCATCTCTTCGCTAATTGCGTTAAAGCGATTGAGTAGACCCATAGTTTCGGCAACGCCCTCTTGCACGTTCTCAAGCACGTTCTTCTCTTCATTAAGAGGTGGCTCTTGAAGGAGGATGCCAACGGAGTAACCAGGCGAAAGGAAAGCTTCACCGTTGGAGGGCTGTTGAATGCCGGCCATGATTTGTAGAACAGTGGACTTACCCGCACCGTTAGGCCCCACCACGCCAATTTTGGCGCCGGGATAGAACATCAAGGTGACGTCATCAAGAATGACTTTATCGCCGTGCGCTTTACGCGCCTTCTTCATCGTATAAATAAATTCGGCCACGCCGTCACCCTACCGGGGAGAGGCGTGGCCGAAGAAACCGGCGGGACTAAGCGGCGTTTGCTGAGAGCAATTCCCCGTCGGATAGCCCTTCTTGCTCTGCTTGACGCAGCAACCCCTCAGCGATGGCAGCTGCCTCATCCTCCGGCTCAATGATGACCACAGGACGACTGAAGGTTGTCACACCCCTCATCAGGTCATGCCCGACATGTGAGGCTTCTACTTCCAAGCTCTGGCCGCTCGAGGTAGCCCCGCCATCAAGGGCCTTCTGCCAGGTAGACATCCGTAACCGGCCGACCACCACCACGGGCTCGCCGCGCTTCACCGAAGAGGCCACGTTGGCGGCCAATTGCCCGAAAGCCGAAACCGCGAGGAAAGTGGGGTCACCATCTACCCAACCTTTTCCTTTGATCCAACGACGGTCTGGCACTGCCAACCTAAAGACGGCTACTTGGCGACCCGTGGCCGTAGCCAGCGATTTCACTTCGGTGGCGACATTGCCCATAAAGGTAACTGGAATGCTCATTTCAAATCCCTCCACTCACTTCCTCCCCATTTGGGAGCGAGCGCATCTTCAGATGGGGTCCCGCTGGCGCACAGAGTGAATTCTTGGCATGGGGAAGGCAGAAGCGCCTGTGGACGGTGGTCGGTCGCACGAAGACCGGTAATCTTGCCGCCAAGTGCCCGTAGCTCAGCTGGATAGAGCACCCGCCTTCTAAGCGGACGGTCGCAGGTTCAAATCCTGCCGGGCGCGCCCAGCAACACCTCGGATAAAGACCCGATAAAAAGCGCATGGGCCCAGGGTTTCCCCTGAGCCCAACGCGCCCCTCCCCGAAAGGGACGGATTACTAGTTAGCCAATCGCAGCGATGTTTGCCTTGCCAAGTTCAGCGAGGTTGCCCACAACTGGGATGTAGCCCTTCTCAACAGCATGCGCAGTTGCACAGGTGGTGAGTACGTAGTTGAAGAAATCCTTCACTGCTGCTTGCTTAGTGGCATCCTTGCCGCCGCCGTATCCAAGCGCGTAAGCGAAAGTACCCAAGGTGTAAGCACCCGAAACCTTGCTCAACACATCGACCGAAACGGTGCCCTTTGCACCTGGAAGATAGTTATTGAGGAAGACTGCAGTTGCGTCCGGTGAAGGAGCGATGTATTCGCCAGCGTTGTTCATAATTTTCGCAACGATGAGCTTGCGCTCTGAAGCGTATGAAGGCTCGGCATAACCAATCGATCCATCCTTCGAAGCAACACCGTTTGCTACACCATCAGAACCGCTGCCACCTTGGAAAGTACCGGCCGGTACTGAGTCTCCTGGGAATGCAGAGGTGAAGGTTTGTTGTCCGGCAGAGCCGGCCTTGGTCCACGTTGCGGAATCAAGCTTGGTCAACCAGTTGGTGAATACACCGGTGGTGCCTGACTTGTCTGAACGGAACCACACGGTGATTGCGGTGCTTGGCATCTTCGCTTCGACAACGACGGTTTTAGAGCCGGTGACGTAAGTTTCTGTGATGACCTTGCCCTTTTTATCCTTCATGACCTTCTTGGTCTTTGGATCGATCTTGTTGCGCTTACCGTAAGTTACAACTTTGGCACTCTTGTTGTTATCGGCAACGATCGATGGATCGTTCCACTTAGTGATCTTGCCGGAGTAAATACCGGAAATAGTCTTGGGGCTGAGGTTGAGTTCGTCGTTGAATCCATCAAGCTTGACGAAGACGGCAACTGGGCCCGCAACGATTGGTGCGTATACGAAATCTGCTGGCTTGGCTTCAGTTGAACCGTAAGCCGCATCCGAGAATGCGAAGTCGACGGTGCCTGCAGTGAGGGCTGCGCGACCTGCGCCCGAGCCACCGCCTGCGTAGTTCACAGTGTTGCCAGTGGCCTTTTGGTAATCAGGAATACATACGTCAAGAAGATTCTTGACGAACGTTGAGCCGGAGCCGCTGATGGTTACTGCTGCGTGAGCAGGAGCTGCAACCAGTGCGCCAACAAGGGCAGCAGAGGCGAGCGCAATTGCTCCGATGTTGAATCGACGTCCAAGACGTGAAGTCATTCGGGGTCCTTTTCGTTTGAGTAGGTGTCTTACAAGCAGAAAGTTATGCACCCGAGAGAAACGACAACCCTCACTTGGGCAAACGTCGCCCGAAGCGAAGGTGAACAGTAGGTGTCTAGATTTTGCGCACGAAAGAAGGCTGAAATTTAGCCGAAACGACCAGTGACGTAGGCCTCGGTGCGCGGATCCTTGGGACGTGAAAAAATCTCGCTGGTGGGCGCAGTTTCAATCAGCTGACCTGGACCACCATCACTGAGGAAGAAGCCGGTGTAATCGGAGACGCGGGCAGCTTGCTGCATGTTATGTGTCACGATCACCACGATTACTGACTCGATTAAGTGACGGATGGTCTCTTCCACCTTCAAGGTGGAACCTGGATCGAGGGCAGAGCATGGTTCATCCATGAGGAGAACTTCTGGCTTTACCGCAAGTGCGCGTGCAATACAGAGGCGTTGCTGTTGACCACCGGAGAGCGAACCTCCGTGTGCACTCAGGCGATCCTTCACTTCATTCCAGAGCCCAGCGCGTTGCAAACACTCTTCGAGTAAATCTTCCTTGTGCGACGTCCTTAATTGCGCGAGCTTGAGGCCCGCAAGCACGTTCTCCGCAATTGTCATTGAAGGGAATGGATTTGGCTTCTGAAAAACCATGCCCACTTTCAATCGAATCTTGGTGACGTCGGTTCCGGGTTCGTAAATATCTTTGCCATCGAGAAGAACTTCGCCAGCCATTGCAGCACCTGGAATGAATTCGTGCATGCGGTTGAGCGTGCGCAAGAAAGTTGACTTGCCACAACCTGAAGGCCCGATCAATGCAGTGACCGTGCCAGCGGGAAAATCGAGATTCACATCTGCCAGTGCGTGATGCTTACCAAACCATGCATGCACGCCACGCGCCTCAAGGCCAGTACCAAGCGCATGTGTGCCAGGGGCGGCATGGCCAGTAGCTATCGAAGCGAGTGAAGAGATCTCTGGTTGTGACACGGGTTCCTCCAGGTACGTCTTGGGCGCAATGTTAACTGAATTGGATGGGCTTTCAATCACTTCGGTCACTTCTTCTTTCCTGACGCAAGACGAGCGAGGACAAAGAGCACAAGGACCAAAATCATGAGCACTAGCGCTCCGGTCCAGGCACGATCAATCGCCACATTCAGGCCCGTTCGGAGCAAATTGAATGTGTAAAGCGGGAGCGCAGAGGTAGGCGCATCCATGGGATTGAGATGGGTGGTGGTACTTCCAAGGATCGTAAGAAGTAATGGAGCTGTCTCACCGGCAACCCGTGCAACACCCAAAATAATGGCGGTGATGATTCCACTTCGAGCAGCCGGAACAACCACCATGACGACCGTGCGCCATTGAGTGCCACCTAGAGCAACTCCTGCTTCGCGAAGATCGCGCGGAATGAGTTTAAGAACTTCTTCGGCGGTGCGTGCGACCGTAGGAAGCATCAGAATGGAGAGCGAAAGCGCGCCAGCAAATCCGGAGTAATGACCACCCGCGCCCACAATCAAAACGGAGTAAATAAAGAGCCCAGCCACGATCGATGGCACGCCACTCATCGCTTGCACGAGGAAACGAATGAGTCCTTCTGCACGACCCTTTACTTCAGTGAGATAGAGGGCGGTGAGTATTCCAATCGGAACACTGATAAGCGAAGCAATGGCTACAAGCATCAATGTGCCAAGGATGGCGTGCAGCGCTCCACCTTGGTTGTAGGGGCCATCAGATTGGGCTACCGACATGTCCTGCGTAAAAGTATTGATACGCAACGCGTGGTATCCACGCATGATGACGGTGAAGAAAATGCTAGCTACCGGAAGGAGTACAAGGCCTGCCGCGAGATAGATGAGAGTTGAAGCAATCGTGTTCCCGATCGCTTGCACTCCTTGCCGTAAAAAGGAGAGCACCACATTTCCCACCATGGCAACTACGATGAATGTAAGAACTAAACCAAGCTTTCCTTTTAACGGGGTAACTTGCACGATGATCGGTGTCAAAATCAGCGCAATAAGTATTGTCGACGCGTTGATAGCCACTTCGCGAGGAGACAATTTCCATGGCTTCTGTGGCGAAACTGCAGAGAAATCTCTGAATTCTAATTGTGGAGTCTGCGCGCTCATCTCAGTTTCCTGTCCGTGAGGTGCGCTTCACAATAAAGTTTGAGAGGAAGTTGATAATCAAAGTCACTACGAAAAGGACTAATCCGGCGGCCATCAAACCTTGGAGTTCAAGCTTTCCCGCTTCGCCAAACTTTGTGACGATCATCGAGGCTACCGAGCCACCTGCCGAGAAGAGAACTTGGAAGTTGGGATGGAAGTAGAGATTGAGTACCAAATAGACGGCCACGGTTTCACCCATCGCTCGACCCAGGCCGAGCATCGCGCCACCAGCGATACCGCTTGATCCAAAAGGAAGTACCACCGCTTTAATCATGGTCCAGCGCGTGGCACCAAGTGCGTAGGCAGCTTGGATCCGATCAAGAGGCACTTGTGAAAATACTTCTCGTGAAATCGAGGTAACGATGGGGATGATCATGATGCTCAGGACAAGGCCCGCGATAAATGGTGAACGTTCGAAGATTGGGGCTTGCACATCAAGAAAGGGAATCCAACCAAAGTATTTGTGCAGCAACTTCGCCCAATAGATAGCGTGCGGCATCAGTACAAAGAAACCCCAAAGTCCGAAGATGACCGAAGGGATCGCGGCCATGAGGTCAATGATCATTGTGAGTAATTTCTTAAATTTGATAGGTAAGTAGTACTCCAGGAAGAGCGCCATGCCAACCGAAACCGGAAGAGCGATCACCAGCCCCACGAGTGCGGTAACGATCGTTCCGATGAGCATTGCGCCAATGCCGAGTACTGGTGCGATGCCATTATCGGGATCGCCCGAATCCCATTTGAACTCGGTAATAAACCCAAACCCAAAAGTCTTAAAAATATCAATACTGCGAGAGGCCAAGAAGAGGGCAATCAATCCGAGAACGACGAGGGATACAAATCCACCGGCAGTAACAACCCCTCGAAAAACTCGATCAGAGAAGCGGCGCGTAAGGATGATCTCGCGCGCTGGTGGGATCTCCGATTGGAGCGGAGCAGAGGTTGGGGTGCTCATGCGGCTATCTTGCTACGGCTCCCTACCTGCGCCACGCCAGATAAGTGGATTCCAAGTGAACGGAGGCTGAATTCACTCAGGCCCCTCAGCCGCAGGTAGGCTCCGCAGGGTGAAGAGAGGCCGAGAAGTTGTAGCGCTCATGGTGGTTGCCGCCTCCCAGCGCTCTGCTTTGACCTCGGTTCCACCACAAATCAACGCCATTCGTAGCGACCTCCACCTCTCTCTCAGCCAATTCGCCGCACTCACTTCAATCCCGCTGATCTGCTTCGGCGTGGCCGCCCCGATTGGTATTTCAAAATTTGCCCGGCGCAAACCCACCGAGAGCGCCATCCTCTTCTTCATAGGGACACTTGTCGTCGCGCTCTCTTTACGCGCCATCTTTGATTCGACCGCGCTCTTTCTTGGAACCGTGCTTGCAAGCCTTGCCATTGCAGCACTTAACGTTTTAGTGCCCGTTGTCATCAAACGTGACTTTGGATCTAACCTCACGAAAATCATGCCGGTGTACACCGTGGTACTCGCAACATTTGCCACGATGGGTGCAGCACTATCCGTCCCCATATCGAAAGCCACCACGCATAATTGGCGCGGCGGCATCGCCATCTGGGTGATCATTCCCATCATCGCTTTGATCTTGTGGATTCCGGTTGCCCGACATCACTCAGATGCACACGTGGCAACGACGATTCAGAAAGCACCATGGCGCGCTATTTTTCGTGATCCGATGTCTTGGTATGTCACTCTCTATATGGGAATTCAATCCACCACTTTTTACACAACTGTTGCCTGGCTACCCAAGACGCTTATTGACTGGGGCCACTCCCCTGCGTCTGCTGGCTCTCTGCTAGCGATGACCACAGGAATATCTATTCCCTGCTCACTGCTCATTCCCCTCTGGCTCGGTCGCGGTTTGGATCAACGTAAGCCAATGGTTCTGGTCAGTTTCGCTTCACTTATTGGATTCATTGGTATGGCGGCAGCCCATAACACCGCGCCACTTCTTTGGATCATTCTTCTGGGTATCGGGCAATCTTCTTTCCCCACCGCCCTAGTCATGATTGCCCTGCGAGCGCGATCAGTTTCCGAAGCCGGTCCGCTCTCCGCGATGGCACAAGGTGTGGGGTACATCGTCGCGGCGATGGGGCCCATCATCGTGGGTCAGATTCATCAAGCAACAGACTCCTGGAAAGCCCCTTATTTCTTTCTTGCATCTCTTTGCGTTCTACAATTCTTTATTGGGTGGCGTGCCGCGCAACCTCGTCCTGAAGAGTTAGCAGCAGTAAAGGATTCGCAATGAGCGAAAGCAAAGTAGATCCGATCATCGGCGACAAAATTAACGATCGCATTGTGTGGATCGATTGCGAGATGACAGGGCTCGATCTTGAAAAGGATGCGCTCATAGAAATTGCTGTCATTGTTACTGATGCCGATTTGAATCCACTCGGAGATGGCGTCGACGTCATCATTAAGCCACCTACTGGTTTCACAATGAATGACTTCGTGACCAATATGCATACCGAGTCTGGGCTCATCAAAGAACTTGAAAATGGCACCACCCTTGAGTCTGCGCAGACCGAAGTAATGGCTTACGTCACCAAGTGGGTTCCTGAAGTCCGTAAAGCGCCCCTCGCCGGAAACTCAGTGGGGATGGACCGCCTCTTCATCGCGCGCGATCTCCCGCTCCTGGACGCCCACCTCCACTACCGAATCATCGACGTCTCCTCCATCAAAGAGATCGCTCGTCGCTGGTTTCCGCGCACCTACTTCGCTAGCCCGAAGAAGAGCGGTAACCACCGCGCCCTGGGCGATATCCAAGATTCCCTCAATGAATTGCGCTACTACCGAGAGGCGATCTTCGCTCCCGCCCCCGGCCTGGATAGCGACCGAGCTAAATCCATCGCGGAAAAGTACGAAAAACCCGCTTCCTAGAACCCTCAATCTCAACTTGAGGCTCACATCCACGCCCGCCTCCCCCGAAGTCGTGGCGAGAACCCCTATTATGTGATCGCCCGCTGGGATTCCGGCCTTGCGGGACATGGTGGGCGTAGCTCAGCTGGTAGAGCGCCGCGTTGTGGTCGCGGATGTCGCGGGTTCGAGTCCCGTCGCTCACCCCACCTTTTATTTGAGTAACCATTTTTCCCCACTGATAAAGCACTTTCGAGCCTGAGCGCTGCTTCTGCCGATCGCCAAATCCCCGTATGATCGCTTCGATCGCAAAGGGGTCCACATGCTTCAGATAGCCGAGTTCACCGACGTTCTCTACGAGGTGCGCGAAAGCGCCGCCATCATCACCATCAACCGCCCAGACCGC
>CAEZXN010000041.1_pt1 | contig 15093 bp, 17 predicted proteins | sample 7265261 | NCBI WGS metagenome assembly CAEZXN01 (sample SAMEA6813910, study PRJEB35770) | freshwater metagenome | biome: Freshwater; feature: Freshwater reservoir; material: water | place: Czech Republic | collected 2016-11-09 | depth 0.5m m
GAAACATCGTTGAGGGCAAAGATGGCCGCATCCCCCACGCCGTAGCGCTTGATGACATTGCGGACATCAATCACCGCTGTCATCCGTTGCGACCTCCGCCGCCGCCGCCACCACCAGCGCCGCCCCCGCCGACACCGACAGAGACACCGCCAACCCCAATGCCCGCAGGAACGCCGCCGCGGGCGAAGCCATTACTTGAGATCGTCGATTGTGCTGCCGCATTAAGGGCAACAACATCTCCCTCTTTCACACCAGATTGAATTTCGACAAAAGAATCGCCCTTCAGACCAACGACCACTGGTGTGGCAGTGAAGGTTTGCTTTCCATTGACGGTTTTAGCAATTCGCACAGTTGATGAGGTGCCACGAGTGGTTACCGCTTGCGCCGTGACGCGAAGAGCATTGGGAACATTTCCAGTAGTGATGGTGGCCGTTGTAGTCATGCCAGGCTTAAGCCCAGGCACTCCGCCCGTGATATCCATGTCGACCGTGTAGGTAACTACGTTATTGGTAGTAGTGGGCAGGATATCGACTCGAGCCACCAAGCCCGACGCCGTAACGGTTGGCATCGCCTCGAAGGAGTAACTCGTGCTTTGGCCGGCCACGATCTTCGAAGCGTCGGCCTCAGAGAAACTTGCCTGCACACGGAGGGCGCTGACATTCGTCAACACGATAAAGCCCGAAACAACTCCACCGGTTTTATTCGTTGCGGTCGGAGCGTTCTGCCCCACGGTCGCAGATATAGATGCGACATCTCCCTCTACGGGCGCCTTCACGGTAGTACCTGCAAGGTTACGAGCTGCCGTGTCATACGATGCTTGAGCTGATTTGATACCAGCGGCCGCCGCATCGATCGCTCGCTGAGCAGCATCCAAATCTGCCTGCGTAGCAGGTGCGTTGGCAATCGCTTGAGTCGTGACATAGAGATCGAATGCTGCCTTTGCCGTGACAACAGCCTTCTTATAATTTGCGAGTGAAATTGCGTCTTTCTTCAAGTTCGTTGTTTGACTTGTCTGCGCATTTTGGTAGGCAACTTGCAAGCCCGCCAGTGTTTGCGCATCTTTCTTCAAACTTGTCTTCTGACTCAAGAGCGCATTGTTATACGAGTTCTTCGCGCTCTGTAGCGAGTTGTAATTACTCAAATATGTTGAGCAATTACTAGACGTAACGGAGAGCGAGTTACAAAACTCCAAAGTGAGTCCGGAAAAGATTCGAGAGTAGTTATCGAATGTGGTCTGCGAAGCATCAAGGCTCGTCTTCGAAGCATCGACTGAATTCTGATATCCCACGGCCGCATCTGCTTGATTGGCGGTGGTGTCGTCAAGTGACTTCTTCGCCGCATCAACGCTCGCTTGGTATGTAGCGACGTTGGCGGCCAAGAGCACCGTTTGGTCATCAAGAGTTTGTTGCGCAGTATCAACACTTGCCTTCTGCGAAGCTAGTTGAAGTTCGGCCTGCTTGATTTCATCGGCCGTCTTTACTTTCTTCAATTTATCAAGTGCGGTCTGGGCATTGAAGAGCGCATTCTTTGCACTCGTCTGACCGTTGATCGCTTGTTCCAGGGCTTGCTTCTGACTTGCTGGATCCACTTGGGCTAAGACCTGTCCCTGGGTGACGTGTTGGCCGACCGCCACATTGACCGCAATCAAGGTTCCACTCACCGTAGGGGCCACCGCAATATCTCCGGGGCTCACCACTTTTCCGCTCGCCGATACCGAGGCCGTGATCGCTCCCGTGCTCACCGTGGTGGTCTGCGGGGCGCTCTCCACTACTGCCGAGGGGTGAAGGCTCTTCCACCCCCAGGTGCCGGCCGCTGCGACGATTGCAATGAGGAGAAGATTGACGAGGAGTACGCGAATTTTGCCTTGAGTCATACGGACGAGAATTCAGCGAATTTCTGTGAAATCCCTGTGATGGCTCTGCCAATCCCCGTGGGGTTCGCAGGGTTTTCGCAGAAATTGCCCGAAAAATCTCTACTCCGCTTGATGCACCTTGGCGTGGACCGCTGCGGTGATTGCTTTGAGCTCTCGAAGTTCCTCGGCAGCAAAAGCGCGCGCCTCCTTGGCCAACTCGAACTCAGCCAAGGACGCCGTATGCGTCTCCGTGATCTTCTGCGCGACCGCCTCTGACGAGACTGACTGGCCCACCATGATGATGGAGAGCAAGACCAGCTGGAGGAAGGTCTGCGCTACCCACGCCACGATGATGATCAAGCTATGTGAAGAGATTGCGGCGGGCAGCGAGATGAGTGCGATTGCCGCGAAGAGGTAGGCGCACCACATCGTGCCCACGAGATCGGTGATCTTCGCTCCGAGCCATCGATTGAATCTATTCATAGCGCTCACTTTCTTAACTCGCTACTGGTCTAGAGCTTTGGATCTAGGAAAACTTTCCCAGTGGTCTTGCGCCCACGGAGGTCTTCGTGCGCCCGCCTTGCTTCCGAAAGCGGATAACTTCCACCGACAACCGCCTTGATCTTTCCGGACTCCATCAATTCGAAGAGCTCAGCAAGTTGCGGAGCAATCATGCGATCGGGGCGAGACATGCAATGCACTAACCAAAACCCAATCACTGCGCGCGAAGTTCCCATAAGCGCGCCAGGATTTATGGGTTCGGGCATAGTGCGCGAAGCCATTCCGAAAGTAACCAAACGTCCAAATGGCGCAAGCGCCTGCAAACTTTGATCGAAAACTTTTCCGCCTGCCATTTCGAGAACGATATTTACTTTCTTTCCACCGTTCGCGGCCACGATGGCAGCGGTGAGATCCTCAACTTCAGGATCAACCACAGCGTCTGCGCCGAGTGAAGTCACCAGCGCTCGCTTGTCACCAGACGATGCACTGCCAATTACTTTTGCTCCCCAGAGTTTGGCAAGTTGCACAGCAATAGTCCCCACTCCACCTGCGGCGGCGTGCACCACAACGCTCTCACCGCTTTGCATATGAGAGCTAGTGCGAAGTAAGTGATATGCAGTTGTTCCTTGCAAAATAGCGGCAAGCGCAGCACCGTCGCTCACACCATCAGGAATGGGAAAAGTGAGGGCCTTGGGTGCGGCTACTACTTCGGCATATCCACCACCAGGCACTAGCGCCACTACACGCTGGCCAGTTGAGTCACGTCCCACCACTTCGGCGCCAGGAATCAACGGAAGGGTTTGCGGTGAGAGATAGGAATTCTCTGCCTGGTGAGAATCTGCGTAGTTAATTCCGCACGCACTCACTTCGATGAGAACTTCACCCTCACCAGTAGTCGGAGTCGGCAGATCAACCAAGGTGAGCACTTCGGGCCCACCGAACTCGGTGATTTGAATCGCTCTCATGCCGACACTTTACGGCTTTTTATAATGTGAAGTGTCATCAACGCAGCTCCCGCAACGAGCGAAAGGATTGAAAGAGTAAGCGGACCGGAGAAGATCTTAGAGACCACTACTCCAGCGATAGAGTTCGCGAGCCCTTCACCGACCTGAGAATTCGCAACACTCGGAACGAGAAGAGAGATGAGCAAGAAAATAGCCCCCTCTGCGAGCGCGAAGATCGCGAAGCTCAAACTCCGGCGTCTAGTGAATACGAAGTAGAGGAATCCGAAGCCAATCGCGAGGAGCACACTCACCGCCGCAAGCGTTGTCGCCAAAGTCTTGGTGGCACTCAAATTGGGAAGTGGTGAATCCTCTCCGAGCACGATTGGCTTCATATCGGCAAGATCGGAATCCGACACCTTCGCATTGCCTAACTCTGTATTGAGCGCATTAAGCGCGTCGGTCAGGATCGGTCGCACATCGACGCTGACGGTTCCTCGATCGGAGGCAAGCGCGTCCGCTACCGAGTTTGCAATATCTGAAATCTGCTTTGAAGTTGCTGGATCGGCGAGAACTTTGTCGAGTGCGAGCTCTAAATCTGCTCGTTTCTCGGAAATCACCGCAGCAGTTTCAGGATCCGCCCCTTCGGCAAACTTATTGAGTAACTCCACCGCAAGTCCGCGTTGCACCTCTGGGTCGGCTACCGCCGAACGGGAAATATCTCCGGCCGCTCCCCCACGCAGGAGAGTCCACCAAAGACCCACCGAAAGTATCGAGAGCGAGAAGGTGATGGCGAGCAAGATGGCAGAGATGATCTGCAGGGCAGGGTTCTTCTTCGAGGCTAACGACATGGGTTAAAGGTAGAGGCCCGTCCCGGCACTGTCACTTAACCGCGGGGAGGCCATGGCATGAATATCGCGCTCCCGGAGCAAGAAGTAGCTCTGACCGCGCACCTCAACCTCACCCTGGCCATTGGGGTCTTCTGGGTCATAGAGCACACGATCGCCCACCTCGAGGGAGCGCACGTTGGGGCCGGTGGCCACTACTACCGCCCAAGCGAGCCGCTTTCCCACTGAGGCCGTGGCTGGAATGACGATGCCACTTAAGGATCTCCGCTCGCCTTGCGCGCCATCGGTGGAGACCATCACTCGGTCGTGGAGCATTTTGATAGGCAGCGGGCTCTCTGGAGTAACTGGTTTTTCCGGCGAATCGCTCATGTGATCAGAGGCTACCCCACGCGCTAGAGTGTGCAGGTTCTTGCGCTCCTTCGGGAGATTTTTAAGAACTCTTGCGGGAGTGGTGAAATGGCAGACACGCAGGTCTTAGGAACCTGTGTCTTCGGACGTGCGGGTTCAAGTCCCGCCTCCCGCACCAACAATATTTATGAATTCTTCCTACGCGTTTAACATTTCCAAAAGTTTCGGAGCCAGAGCGCGAAAAGCTTTTCCTCGATGACTAATCGCATCCTTTTCGCTAGGCGATAATTCCGCTGTCGTCAGTTCGTAGCCTTCGGCAACAAAGATGGGGTCGTAGCCGAATCCACCACTTCCACGGGGCTGATCAATGATGTATCCGGGCATCACGCCCTCTTCGACTAACTCGCGCCCATCTGGAAATACCAGCGCGACGGCGCAACGAAAGGAGCCAGTGCGACGTTCCACTGGAATGTGATCGAGCTGAGCGAGAAGTAATTCGAGATTTGCCTTGTCATTTCCATGAGTACCGGCCCAGCGCGCCGAGTAAATTCCGGGCATTCCGTTGAGTGCATCAACGCAGATGCCGCTGTCATCAGCGATCGCAGCCACACCAGTGATGCGACAACTCTCACGTGCTTTGAGAAGTGCATTTTCGATAAAGGTTGCACCGGTCTCTTCAATATCACCAAGATCTGGGAAATCATCTGCCGAGAGCAACTCCAAAGAGTTCTCGCCGTGAAGCTCCGTGATGATGCGCAGAAACTCCTTGAGCTTTCCTTGATTCTTAGTAGCCAGCAATACTCGACGATCCGTCATCGGATTAAGCGAGCGCAGCAGCTTGAAGACGAGTGAGGTCTGCACATCCAGCAACTGCTAGATCGAGCAAACCATTGAGCAGGTCGCGATTAAATGGTGCGCCTTCGGCCGTTCCTTGTACCTCGACAAAGGTGCCATCGCCAGTGCAGACCACGTTCATATCAGTTTCAGCGCGGACATCTTCTTCGTAGCAAAGATCCAAACGAGGAACACCATCAATGATGCCCACGCTAATGGCCGCAACACTGGAATGCAGTGGTGACTTCTTGATGTGACCTTCCTTGATGGCCCATTCGATGGCATCTGCAAGCGCCACATATGCGCCCGTGATGGCGGCCGTACGCGTTCCACCGTCTGCCTGCAAGACATCGCAATCAAGCACGATCGTGTTTTCGCCGAGCACACTCATATCGATGATGGAGCGAAGTGAACGACCAATGAGGCGTGAAATTTCTTGGGTGCGGCCCCCCAGTTTGCCTTTCACACTTTCGCGGTCCGAACGCGTATGTGTGGCACGTGGCAACATGGAGTACTCAGAAGTAACCCACCCTTGACCCGTACCTTTGAGCCAACGAGGAACACCTGCGGTAAACGAGGCAGTGCAGAGCACTCGGGTTTCACCGAATTCCACCAGGACGCTGCCTTCGGGATGGTTTGACCAATTACGGGTGAACTTCACTTCGCGGAGTTGATTATTTGCGCGTCCATCGAGTCTCGTTGTCATGTGGCAACCCTATCTAGAGGTAGTGGGAAGAGAGAATTCAGGCGGCTAGCCGAGATTGAGGTGTGTCACGCTGCCCACTTCGGGGCCAAGAAACCTCCGCGCGAGGTGTGCAAAGGGTGCAGGTTCGCCCGTAGCTCTAAATTGATGAGTGGGCTCGCCCGTCTCGTTGAGCATGTCGTGATCGAGCAAGGTGCGATAAACATCTTTGGCAGTCTCTTCCGCGCTCGATACGAGTGTCACTCCGTTGCCCGCAACGTAAGAGAGCACGCCCGTGAGTAAGGGATAGTGCGTGCATCCCAGTACCAACGTATCTATCTCTTCAGCGATCAATGGCGCGAGATATTCACGGGCGATTTTGAGAATTTCGGCGCCTGACGTTTCGCCGCGTTCTACGTATTCCACGAAAAGCGGGCATGAGGTGGAGATGATCTCTAACTGTGGCGCGGCAGCGAATGCATCGTTATACGCACGAGAATCAATCGTGGCTCGGGTGCCAATAACTCCGATACGACCATTGCGCGTTGCAGATACTGCGCGACGAACAGCGGGCTGAATTACTTCGATCACTGGAACGTCGTACCGTTCGCGCGCATCCCGTAGAACTGCAGCGCTTGCACTGTTACACGCAATCACCAGAGCTTTCACACCTTCAGCGACCAAACGATCCATGATCTCTAACGAAAATTCGCGTACCTCAGCAAGCGGACGCGGGCCATACGGGCCGCGAGCGGTATCCCCCACGTAGATGATCGATTCATGGGGCAATTGATCGAGGATTGCCCGGGCTACGGTGAGCCCACCTACGCCAGAGTCGAAGATGCCGATCGGCGCGGATTTCATATGCCTAGCCTAAGCCCAGAGTTGGCCCTCGAGGCGCTCCTCAGCATCATCTAATGAGCCTTCATAGATTCCGGTGGAAAGATATTTCCAGCCGGCGTCGCAGAGGATGAAGGCGATATCTGCCGATTCCCCGCGCTTGACCACCTCGCGGGCGATGCCCAGGGCGGCGTGCAAGATCGCGCCCGTAGAGAGCCCAGCGAAGATTCCTTCCTGGTCAAGCAAGTCACGAACGCGGCGAACTGAATCATGCGAACCCACCGAGAAGCGCCTGGTTATCACGCTTTCGTCATAGAGCTCAGGGATGAACCCACCGTCAATATTGCGAAGTCCGTAAACCACTTCGCCATAACGTGGCTCTGCAGCAATGATCTCGACATGAGGTACGCGTTCACGAAGGTAGCGACCAGTACCCATTAACGTTCCGGTAGTACCGAGCCCGGCAACAAAGTGCGTGATAGTCGGCAGATCTTCAAGAATTTCTGGTCCGGTACTCTCGTAATGCGCAAGTGCATTCGCCGCATTTCCATATTGATAGAGCATGACCCACTCAGGATGAGCAGCAGATATTTCCTTAGCGTGACGAACTGCCTCGTTGGAGCCACCGGCAGCTTCGGAGTAAATGATTTCGGCACCCCACATGCGCAGAAGTTGTGAGCGCTCAGGGCTGGTGTTCTCCGGCATTACGCAAATCATTTTGTACCCGCGTTGCTTCGCGATCATTGCTAGTGAAATTCCGGTATTTCCACTTGTAGGTTCCAAAATGGTGGCACCTGGCTTAAGTAACCCATCGCGTTCTGCGGCGTTAATCATCCACAGTGCAGCGCGGTCTTTAATTGAGCCAGTGGGATTGCGATCTTCCATTTTGATCCAGAGGCGCACATTCGGCGCTGGAGATAATTTCGGCAACCCAATTAATGGGGTATGCCCGAGGGAATCTTCTAGAGAATCAAAACGCATGAGTTGTTTAGGATCCGCCAGCTACCGCGGGAAGAATGGTGATGTTATCTCCGGCCGAGATGACAGCGTCGAGGCTTCCGATGAAACGCACATCTTCATCGTTGAGGTACACGTTGACGAAACGACGCAATTTTCCATCTTCCAAGAGACGCTCCGCCATGCCCGGAAAACGACGTTCAAGGTCGTCAATGACCGCCGAGAGTGTCGCGCCAGCTGCCTGCACGCTCTTTTCTCCACCGGTGTACGGGCGCAGGATGGTAGGGATTCGGATGTCGATCTCAGGAGTACTCACATGCATAGCCTAAAGGGTGCGCCCGAATTAGCGAATTTGAACGGGCTCCTCGGTCACGATGCCATCGACAATGCGAAAAGATCGAAACTCGTTCGCTCCTGCAAGTTCTTCGCGGGTAGAGACCAGCACGTAATGAGCACCAGGTTCTGATGCATAAGCGATGTCTGTGCGCGAAGGGTGCGCCTCGGTTGATGTATGCGAGTGATAGATGACGACCGGCTCTTCGTCTCGATCATCCAGATCGCGATAGAGCTTAAGCAATTCAAGGGAATCGAATTCATAAAAAGTAGGAGACATCGCCGCATTTCTCATGGGGATGTATCTCGTAGGCGTATCGCTATCTACCGGACCGGCGATTACTCCACACGCTTCGTCAGGGTGATCAGCACGAGCATGCGCCCAAATAGCGTCGACTAATTCTTGCGAAATCGAAAGCACGTTAGAACTCTACCTCGAGAAGAGAACCTTGTAGCCACCCTAACCAGCCGTAAAGCGAGTAGAGAAAGGAGCGCGGATCATCATCCGGGATCTCCCCGCCATATTCATCTCCGGTGACTTCAAGGCGCGTACCTAATGTGAGTCGAAGATCGTTTAAGCCGCGCAACCAGGAATCGATTTCACTGTCAGAAATTTGAATGGCGTTGCCTCTTTCCAGGGCAGCGCGGATCAATGCACTATCGCGCTCTTTGGTTTCGCGAAGCGCCGGTTCGGAATACTTGCGAAATTCCGCGCTCTCTTCGCTCTCCTTATATGCAGATGGAAAGAGTCGGGCTACTGCTGGATCCGTATTGTCTTCACTCATTACAAACTCGCGAAAATCATCAATCAACTGCGTAAGAATGTCGCGTTCGCCTTCTAGCAACTCCAGTTTGATACCAGCCGAATCTTTCTTAATTTTCATGATGATTGCTCCAACGTAGCCCACAATCCGAACTCGTGAAGGCGAGTGACGGAGTGCTCCATCGCTTCTCGCGCGCCGGTGGCTACCAGCGATTTTCCATCATTGTGAACTTCCATCATTAACCGCTCGGATTTCTCTTTCGAATATCCAAAGACCGTCATAAACACTCGTGTTACATACGTCATGAGGTTAATGGGGTCATTCCACACGATGATGTTCCACGGTTTAGCAAGTCCGACCTGAAGATCAAGCTCTGGTTCGGCAACAATGGTGGATAGGTTGCTCATGACTATCTGACAATCGAAGTAATTGATTGGCTGATAACTGTTTCGAAATGGCTATCTGATCGCGCGCTTATTCGGTAGGTATGGAATCCGGCCTGGCGGACCGATGCAGAGAGTGTGACGACGCCGTCATAACCGCTCGCTCCCGAAGCGACTTCAACCCACGCGCCGTCGACACACTCTTCTAAGGAAACATCAACAGCCTCGGCCGGCAGGATCCGGCCTTTGACTACGACTTTTGCGCCCACCCGCGGCGAATTCACAGAGAGCGAGCCCACCAGTCGTTGTACGGCAATATTCTTCGCCGCCGACGTGCCAGCAAGTCGTTCCCACGTACCTGGCGCTACAGCGCGCACTTGAACGTATTGCGAAGCTACTAATTTAATTTGTGCTATTCCGGTGACCGAAGTGGTAGCAGTAGCAATCTCTCGCCAATCAGTATCGCTATTGCGCATCATTTGAAATGAGATGGGCGCGCCTACTACCGGCCGCGAGTCAGAAACTTTAAATGTGGCTGTCAGCGTAACCGGCGTTGCAAAATCGACTGGAGTCGTGGGCGCATCAATACTGCCTAACACCACATCTGGAGCAATCGTCTTCGCATAGAGGCGTACCGATGGCCAGGTGAGCGGATCCTCAATACCTAGGCTCCACAGCGCCACTCCCCCGATCCGATACTTTGCTACGAGTGCAGCGCGCGCAGCTACTGAGCGCGCGTCTTGGTACCAGACCGTTCGGGTAACGACACATGTTTTATCTGAGGCACCATCGGCTGGGGCATACACCTTTGTGTAATTAAACGAATATTCGCCGTAGGACTCAGTCCACACGGGTGTTGCTTGATAGCTGGCCGCGAGTGCTGCCGCATCTTTGGAATTAACTACGGCTTTTGTTCCCGCAGTAGCACCTTGTGGGGCAATCAGATCGACGCCATCAGGACAAGTTCCTTCTACTGCAGTGACCCAATCCCGCCCATATGTAGGTACCCCAACCCAAATCTTGGAAGGTGCCATGAGGGTGGATGCGTATTTAGTGATTTGATCCACCCACGAGAGCGGCCCGATCGGCCCCGGGTTTGCTACCGAGTAGTCATAAGTCATGATGCGCAAGCGATCGATGACTGGACCGATCTCTGGCCAGTTGTAAACCCAATATCCCTTCTTGCCAGAGGCCGGGTCACGCACCTCCGGAGTTGTCACAGAAAGAATGTCTCCCTGCGCGTGCAATTTGGTCGCAAGTTCTTTGACGAAGGTGGTCCAGAGTGGTGAAGTAACGCTCCATGATGCGGTGCCATCGGTGAAAGCAAAACCTTCCCAATCCAAATCAAGTCCGTCGAAATTATTCTTAGTAGCAAGATCAGCAAGTGTCTTTACGAGTTGAGCACGTTTGGTGGCATCGGCGAGTAACTTTTGCATCGCTAATTTGCCCGTGCCATCGGTGAGAGTCGGCACAACTTTGACGCCCGCAGCTTGCAAAGTCTTCACCTGATCCGACATGGGCGCAGCATTGGCAGGATCGTATTGATCCAACACATTCGTTTGACTCTTGACTGAGTACCAGAAGGGCATCACTTCGGGGAAGAGATCGGGATTTGCCATGATGGTGGCCATACCGCCCTTGGTATTCCAATACGGCATCCACCCAGTGACGATTTTGCGAGGTGGGTTGTCATTAGCCGCCTGCGCAGCGGGCGAGAGCAACGGCAGGAGGGCGACTGCGACCAGCATCGATACAGCAGCGCTCACCGCTAGCCACGCTCGTCTCCCCATATCAAGCGAGGGTACTGGGTGAAGTTTCGCATTCTCTGCGTTTCATAGCCGGAGAGAGCGGGAGTTTCCTGCCATCCTGATCCATGGTTCTGTAACGGGCCCATCCAGAAAGCCCATCATGGGTTGCAGCCGGATTTCTTAGGGAGAGCACATGAGCAAGAAGATTTATGCGGAGTTCTTAGGAACCTTCACTTTGGTCCTTATCGGTGTGGGCTCGATCATGACCGGAAAGGCCGACCTGCTCGGTGTCGCACTGGCGCACGGCCTTGCAATTGCCGTGATGATTGGCGCGTTCGCCGCTAGCTCCGGAGCACACTTCAACCCCGCTGTTTCATTTGCCATGCTCATCACTCGTCGCATGAACATCTCAGACTTTGCTGCTTACGTTCTTGCTCAACTCGCAGGCGCTACTGTCGCGGCGCTCATATTAAAGGCCGTCTACCCAGCAGCCGTAAACGCAGCAACGGGAATTGGGACACCAGCACTGGGTGCTGGCGTGAGCACCGGAAATGGCTTGATCGTGGAGATCATCACGACTTTCCTTCTCGTCACTATCATTTTTGGCTTGGCAGTCGATAAGCGCACGCCATTCGCTGGCATCGCAAGCATTTCGATCGGCGCCACCATCGTGCTCGACATTCTCTGGGCTGGGCCACTCACCGGCGCAGCGATGAACCCGGCACGTTGGTTTGGTCCTGCAATTGCCTCGGGCAACTGGGGTAACGGCTGGATTTGGATTGCTGGCCCACTTGTAGGTGCCGCGATCGCCGCCCTCGCCTACGAAACGTTGATCAAACCAGAGAAGTAATTACTCGTCTTTCCCCGGTTTCATATTGGCGTGAATCTCTTTGCAGGTAGGGCAGACCGGAAACTTCTCCGGATCTCGGGTCGGGACCCAGACCTTGCCGCAGAGAGCTTTCACTGGATCGCCACTGAGAGCCGACTCCAGGATCTTCTCCTTGCGCACGTAATGAGAGAAACGCTCGTGATCTCCATCGCCGTGTGAGAGGAGCGGAGCCTGCTCCAGGAGGGTGCCTTCATCACGCTTAAACCAAGCCATGGATAAAGAGTATCCAGGCCGAGCGCATTTATGCGATTTACGTATACCCAAGGCCGAGCCTTACCCTTGACCCTTACAGATATGTGCTGGCCGAGTGCACGAAGGAGGGGCGATGAAGGACTTACTCCGTACCGATCACCTCACCCGTGAGGATGTCGAGTTATTGCTCGATACTGCCGCGCGCTTCGCCGACGCTCCGCTCGCTGAACGTTCATTTCTAGCGAACGACACCGTCGTCATTCACATGACCAAGCCATCGACTCGCACCCGCCTAGCTTCCGAAACCGCAGTGGCGCATCTAGGTGGCACCCCAATCTTTGTCCGCGCAGACGAATTACAACTTGGTCGCGGCGAAACAATCGCAGATACAGCGCGCATCATCAGCGGATACGCCAAAGCACTCATTATTCGCACCTTTGCACAAAGCGACGTTGAGGACTTGGCAGCCAACGCCACAATTCCAGTCATCAATGCACTCACCGATGATGAACATCCCACGCAGGCGCTCGCGGATTGGTTAACGATCAGAGAAAACTTCGGAAACGATTTCAGCAATCGTAAGTTCACTTACGTGGGCGATGGAAACAACATGGCACAGACTTGGTTAGAAATGGGCGCAGTACTTGGCGCGCACGTGGTCGTTGCTACTCCTGCTGGCAAATGGGCACCAGACACAGCAGTTGTCGCACGCACCGAAGAGTTGGCGCGAACCACAGGTGGCACTATCGAAGTAACACACGATGTAAAGAGCGCTTGTCGTGATGCCAGCGTGATCTACACCGACGTCTGGATGTCCATGGGCGATTCAGAAGCCGATCGCGCCGAAAAAATTGCCGCCCTGGGAGAATTCTCTGTAACTGATGCGCTCATGAATCTTTCGGCTTCCGATGGAATTTTTATGCACTGCCTGCCAGCCCATCGAGGCGAAGAAGTAAGCGCAGATGTCATCGACGGCCCCCGCTCGGTCGTATGGCGCGAGGCCTACCATCGCCGCACCACCATTCAGGCAGCGCTCTTCCACTTAATTCGCGGAGACATCAAGGGGCGACTAGCGTAATCACTATGCGCGCACGAGTGATTCTGCTTTCTGCGATCGTCATTGCCCTTTCACCCCTGGGCGCTCTCACCGCACCCGCCGCACACGCCGTCAACACGCCTACCATGATCGCCGGTGGCCCGGCCTCGTCGAGCGATGCTATGCCGGTCCAGCTTGATACCGAACTCTATCTGCCCACAACTACTCCAGCGCCGGCAATTCTCTTGGCGCACGGTTTCGGTGGAAGTAAAGATTCGGTAATCGAAGAAGCGAAGGCATTACAAGCGCGCGGGTATGTAGTGCTTGCTTGGAGCGCGCGCGGGTTTGGAAATTCCACTGGATCCATTTCAATGAATTCTCCCGATCGTGAAGTGGCTGATGTGCGCAAGCTCGTCGACTACTTGAGTACTCGAAAAGAAGTTGTTCAAGATAAAAAGGGTGATCCCCGCGTAGGCATCACTGGAGGGTCGTACGGTGGTGCCATCTCTTTGCTTGCTGGCGCACAGGATCATCGCATCGATGCCATCGCGGCAGATATCACTTGGAATAACTTAGAAGGTGCGCTCTTCCCGCAAAGCGCTCTCGGTGTCAGTAATCCCGGCCCGTTCAAACGCGTCTGGACGGGAACGTTCTTCTCTATTGGATCGCTCGGAGTGAGCGGGAAGCCCACGAGCGGAACTTTCTCCCCCACATCACTACTTTGCGGACGTTTCGCGCCGGAGTGGTGCACGGCCTACCAAGCCAGCGTTGCGCAGAGTGCTCCGAGTGCGCAGATAAGTGCTCTGATGAAAGCGGTCTCCCCCGCAACGTATGCGTCAGAGATTCTTGCCCCCACTCTTCTGATGCAAGGCGAGGCCGACTCGCTCTTTCCATTGAGCGAGAGCACGCGCACCGCAGCGGCCATTCGTAAATCACATCCGGCAACGCCTCTTGCCATGATTTGGCACGGCGGTGGTCACGATGGCGGGCAAGATGAAAGCACACGCCTTCGTACTCAAGTTGCGAACTGGTTTGATATCTACCTCGAAAGGCGCGTTGCGACTTTCCCAACTTTTCAATTGACGCAAAGTGCGGCTGCTATTTCATCGCAAGATTCGGCGCCAGAAGCGCGCGTGCAATTAGGTGAGCTCCTTCCCATAGATATGGATTTTCACACGCTCAACATCTCAACTAAGACCCAGGTGGTGCTGGCTCCTGCCGGCGCTTCCCCTTCGGCCATCTCGGCGCTTCCTGGATTTGGAAGTGCACTAAGTCTGGCCGGCGGGTTGGGTGCCTTCCTGCCCGGACAGAGCGCGCTCTTTCTCTCTGCCCCGCTCACCGCACAACTTCCGCTTATCGGTTCATCACACGTCAAGGTGCGCATTGCGAGCACTACGGGAGATGCCACTCTCTTCTTCTCTCTTGTGATCAAGAGTGAGAGTGGGCGAGTAACGCAACCGAATGGCCTCGTATCTCCAGTTCGACTCACTGGCATTCCAGCTACTGGTGTTGAGGTGGAGATTTCTCTTCCGGCGATCGTGGCCAATGCAACACCGGGAGATCGTCTTGCATTGGCGGTCTCTACAACTGATCTCGGATACACCATGCCGCAAGATGGTCGGGTCTATTCCATTACGCCGACGTCGCCACTTGCTATCGCTACGTTCACGTTGAAGAACGCACCCAGCTCGACACCACTCTATATTTGGCCGCTCATTGCACTCGGTGCGTTTGCGCTTTCGCTCCTCTGGGTATTCATGCGGCGCCCGCGCCATCCGGCCGTAAAAGATGCCCTAAAAGATGCAGCGAATGATGTAGTGAATGATGCAGTGAATGATGCAGTGAATGATGCAGTGAATGATGCAGTGAATGATGCAGTGAATGATGCAGTGAATGATGCAGTGAATGATGCAGTGAATGATGCAGTGAATGATGCAGTGAATGA
>CAEZXN010000048.1_pt1 | contig 11693 bp, 9 predicted proteins | sample 7265261 | NCBI WGS metagenome assembly CAEZXN01 (sample SAMEA6813910, study PRJEB35770) | freshwater metagenome | biome: Freshwater; feature: Freshwater reservoir; material: water | place: Czech Republic | collected 2016-11-09 | depth 0.5m m
TCCAAGTGAACACGTCACTTCTGTACTCGTGAAATGAATTGCAGGTGCTCCCTCGGGAGTCATCGGCGCAACAACTGCAACCACGACGACCGTGGGGGCTGGTGGAATTGCGGTCCACTTTGCATAGAGAGTTACCGCGGCACTCGCCACGGTGAGTGTGTCTGCTCCGGTTGCAACATAAGAGGTGCCAGTTTCACCAGCATTCGTATTCCATCCCGCGAAGGTGTAACCCGTCTTTGCCAAGGTTCCAGTATTGGCGCGAACCGTGATGGCGGCGCCGGTTGCGTACGTGGCGTTGTCGACTGGAACTGCTCCGCTTGTTGCGCCGTTAGCAAGATAGGTAATTCCAAATGTCGCTGGGGTAATAGACGCGGTGTAGATACCGTTTGCGTAATCGGAGGCTGCAAGATGGAGACCGTCGGCACTTGAAGTAACCGTCTGCCAATTACCGGTAGGAGCGAGCGTATCGGTCCATGTGGCTCCTGAGTCCGAGGAGATCAAGATGGCGCCAGGCGTCCTCCTGTCTCCACCATCAATCAATGCAAGGTGTGTGCCATCGCTACTTGAAGCCACTGCAATCCAAACCTTATCCCCCAAAGTTGTGACCTCAGTAAAGGTAACACCTGAGTCAGAGGAGATAAGTACTTTTCCATTTACCTTTCCAACCACCAATCGAGTGCCATCACTATTCATCGCTAGGAATAAATACGAAGTGACTCCAACGCCTGCTCGCAAGGTCCATGTCACACCGCTATCCGATGAAGTCATTAATCCGCCAGTGCCATCTGTGAATGTGGCAGCGAGCTTGCTTCCATCACTACTGGATGCGATATTGATCCAACTCTTGTTCGATGCACCGGATGTAGTTCTAGAAACCCAAGTAACACCAAAATCACTTGAGGTATAGATAAGACGATTTGCAAACGAATTTTGTGCGCCCGTCACCAAGTGTGATCCGTCAGCGCTAGATGCAATCGGTCCAAGTTGGTCATTAGGTGCACCAGCCTGAGAGATCCAAGTGGCTCCAGAATCTGCTGAGGTATAGATACCACCTGAGGCACCGGTCCCATAGGTGGCAGCTAGATGTGTGCCATCGCTACTTGATGTAATTCCGTTCCACGTTTTTGTGGAGCCGATAGAGGTGGACGCATCAACCCAGGTCAGCCCCGAGTCCGCTGAAGTATAGATGTTGCCGTTGGTTCTGAATGCGGCTAAATGAGTTCCATCAGCGCTCGAGGTTACGCCTTTCCAGTTCGAATAAATCGCTGGGGTGTGAGTTGTCCACGTGACTGTCGCGTGTGCCGGCGTTGTCACAAAGAGGCCAGTTACTAAAAGTGCAAAGGAGAGAAAAAGAGCTGATGTACTGCGTCGGGGCCTCAAGAAATTAGCGATGGTTCTCCCACATATAATTATTCACGAGTAAACAATTTAGGCACACTCGCAGGTCTTGAGCCCTTTAGCAACCTATAATCGACTACTTCGTGCAGTGAGTCATCAAACTCTCGACAGTTCCACCGAGCACTTTGGCTAAATCCTCTTCGGTAGCGACGCCACCATAGAGATAACCGACCCAGTTATCGCCCCAGACGAACTTTTCAATCTGGCGCCACCCATAAACAAGGTCTTCGCTCGCGCATAAACGATCAATATTGCTCTTCGCTTCCGCGGCATCCTTGTAAATGAACACGTACGAGCGCCCATCGCCCTCATTTGTGCAACTGACACTCTTGGAGCCATCGTCGTACTCTTCGCCATCTTTAATGACTGGAACGAAGCCGCCTGCACCTGTATTTGCATCGGTGCAACCTATCGCCGACGCCTGAAGCTTGCTCGTCACATCTAGCTGAGTGAGGGTGCTTCCAGATGAATCTCCGCAGGCGACCAGTAAACCGATTGAAAGAGTAGCGATTACCTTGAATGACCAGATGCGCATATTGCTCCTTTGTCGCTGCCCGGAATTACTTGATATTGGTGCCACCTCGGCCGTCGAAGGTGCCCGCTCGCGAAACGAAGACCACAGCAATCGACTTTACATTAATTCGAAAAGATTTCTTTGCGAATGAAATGTCTTCGGTGAATTGATCACACGCGTCCTCGACAACCTGATCTGCATCGAGAATTCCCTGATGCCACCACCGTGCCGCGGCACCGCTATTAGAACCTATGAACATGCGCCACGTCTTGCCATTGGTTTCTGCATTGCTCGGTTGGTCGTACTTGTAGAAGTTCTTTCCCTGGCCAATTACGTGCCAACCAAGCGCGTCACCCGTCATGGTTTGCTTCGCATCTTTCTTGCCTGAGACATACCACTGCACGGTCACTTGCTTCCCCGGACCAAAGCCAGGAACCAATTCGTAGGTGATGGGTATTTTGATACCAGGGCAAGTGAGACTCTTAGAGAGCGGTCGCGCGCTATCTAACTTCCATGTCGAGATTGAGGAAGTCGAACCGGCACGGACAGGTTGGTGTGCATTACCTGCCGTAGCACCCACAGTCAGAATTACACCGACGCTGATCAGAGAGAGTAATTTTCGCATTCGAACACCATACATTGAAGGCAAAGCGCTCGCGCGTTTTGTCCTTAAACAAAATGTCATCAAATGCGACTTCGGTGGGGAGCCTAAGGTTGCGCACTCCTCAAGATGAACGCAGGACCTAAGGGCCGTAGATTGCTCCGTCGATTAGCTAGGAACCACCGCGGAAGAACTAGTGCTTCCAGTGGCGTTATTCGCGTATGCGAGGGTGAGGCATGAAACAGTCTTGCCCTTCCATGCTGACTGCAGATCCCAAGTTGCAGAGACCGATGTGGCGTTTCCGAAATCGATTGTCTTTCCTGCCCAAGGCACAAGCCATGTAGGAATCATCGTGTTCGAGAAGTGCGTAGAAACAGCATCTTCGCCAACCACCAATGTGTAGACAACCGATGCAGGTGTCTGTGAGTACTTACCGAGGGAACAGGTAACTTGCGCACTAGTGAACTTGATGACTGGCGCAACTTCTGGAGTCATCGGAGCAACTGCAACGACAACTGGAGCAACATCAGCTGAAGTTGTATAAGTGAATGCACCGGCAAGTAGTCCAGCACCCATATCGGTATTCGTGACCGTAAGATCTCCTACTCCGGCGGTCCCCGACGGAGTAATACAGGTAATCGAAGTCGCCGAGACGACCGTTACGCTCGTACAGGCCCGCAGAGTTGCTCCGACTTGGACGCCAGCTCCCGTCACAAATCCAGTACCAGTAATCGTGATCGCTGTGCCACCTGCAGTGCTTCCCGATGTTGGTGTGACGGAGGTGATCGTTGGAGCCACTACCCCCGCAGAGTAAGTGAATGCACCGGCAAGTAGATCAGCACCACCACCAGCGGGATTCGTGACCGTAAGATCTACTACTCCGGCGGTCCCCGACGGAGTAATACAGGTAATCGAAGTCGCCGAGACGACCGTTACGAACGTACAGGCCCGCAGAGATGCTCCGAATCGGACGCTAGCTCCTGTCACAAATCCAGTACCAGTAATCGTGATCGCCGTGCCACCTGCATCGCTTCCTGATGCTGGTGTGACGCCAGTTATCGTGGGTGCTACTGCAAATGATGGGGCTGCTGGGAGCACTGCGAAACCTAAGGTAAGAACTCCAATAATTGCGATTTTAACTTTTGCCGAGGCACTTATTTCCTTGCGTACCGAACGCTCGTTTATCGAATTCATTGAAGTCTTCCGAAACATACGATTCTCCACCTAAGAAATATCGGCCTGGCACGTCCGTGCGAACGCAAGAAAAAAATACTTTGTGGCAATTGTGTGGCACCCCTATTCCAGGGGAAAACCCTCATATAGGTGCGGATCGTTTACGCGATAGGAAGCAGCAGCGCGGTGGAAGTACGGTCGTTTCGGTGGACGAGGGACCAATTAATTGCGCAGGTATCCAACAGGCTGGAGCCCAGTCCAGCTTTCATCTCGGAAGACGGGGCACTCCCATTGTCTTCAACAACGAGGCTGAAGGTGCGGGCATCGGCATATGAGAGTGTAATTCGAATCTCTGTGGCTTTACCGTGTTTGATGCTATTGAAGATCACCTCTGGAAGGACATCATTTAACGTGGCTAGCGCTTGCAAATCCCGCTTCAATGCGGACTCCAGTGATGGATCAACCGAGAGCAGTAATTCGACAGCTCCCGACCACGTGGCTTGAACTTTCTCCCAAATCACTTCGATTTCCAGAGGTGATACTTCCCGAAGGTTGAGTTCCTGAACGCAATCAAGAATACGTGCCCGGGTAGCATCGAGTACCTCTTCCGAAACTTCCCCGGTCTTTAGATTGCGCTCTAGTTCGAGTACGCCAGCGGCAAGGGCAGCTTGAATGCGGCCGTGTAAAGCGTGTGCAAGTGCGCGACGTTGCTGTCTATGAAGTTCTCGCTTACGAGCGATTGTCCAACGCAATTCACCCGCGGCATTCTTGAGGGCAAGCTCCATCGCACTTGCACGTTGCTGAGCTGCAACGGTGAATCCCCAGATGAAACCAAATACGAGAGTGAATGCTGGGCATAAAGTAAGGAAGCGGAGTGGTTTTGGGGTATCTAAAGTGATAATCAGAGTCACTCCGCCCCACGCCAATCCGCACATCAGGTACAAAAACAAGAACAACAGGATTCTCAACATGCCTTTGCGTTCGCCTGCAACTCGTAGAAAGATCCATCGGATTCCCGAGAGCACTGGTAACGCGAAGAGAAATGTGACCACAATGAACTTGATCGCGAAACCGGGGCCTACTCGTAAGAGATTCATGGGGGTTGCGATCAGAGAGAGAGTCAATAATAAATAGAAAGGATTTAGCAGCTTCACGGCGGTACCGTCTACGGCGGCTGCGCGCCAATTGATCCGCTCACTCTCACGGTTTTGGGGTTCAGGTGGTGTCCATGTTGGTGCCTCTGACTCCAGCTGGCGACTCAACGGACGAATAGTCTTTTCGATCGTCAGAATTAGTGACGAAATCATGTTTCTAGCATTGAGCATCTTCAACGGCTCTAAGTCAGCGAGGATTCTCCTGCGTATGGCTTCCGTTGCTTCAGGATTTAAGGATTCAACTTCCTGTTTCGCATATAGTTTCAATGATTCGAGTCGATCCCGCTCCGCAAGTAGTGCGTCTAACCTCTGATAATGCTGACTTATTCCGGATGCGGCTAGCCAGAGTAGTAGTGTCGCGATGGTCACGTGACCAAATGTGGAAATACTTCGTAAAGCAATAACTGGTGTGGGATCTAGACCACTTAATACTCGAACCCATCCCATTAACGCACCACTGATGAGTGAGCTAATGGGAAGTGCGATGAGTAATGATACGCACAACTTACTTTTACTTAAGTGGCGCCGCAGTAGGAAAAATATCGCTGCGATAAGTGTAAACGTCACAAGAACGGTCATCGTGTATGAGGCAAAATCTAATAGTCGATGACCACTACTACCGTATGGAGATAGGAGTTGACCCAATCCAAACTCCAAAACCACACCGATGATGACGAGGCGGGAGAATAGTTCTGCTGGTTGCAAGGTGTGAAACAAATTTCTTATACGGCTCATTTGTTTGCCTGTGGTGGGATGCCGCGCGCAAGAAAGTATCGCTTCGCGGCTTCCACTCTCGCATTAATTTCTCCGGACTTATCTATATCTAACTGACGATAAACAGTATCAATCCATCTTTCGACCGACTTCACACTTAAGTTGCATCGTTTCGCGATCTCAGAGTTGCTGCATCCATCAGCCAACAAACGCAACACGATCAATGCCTGATCGCTCAATCCATCGAGCCCGGTTCCGGGAATTCCATCATGGCGCACTTCGTTTGCGCGTTCTGCAAATACTTTCTCAATCGCCTCAAGTAGTTGCGTTGAATCATTGACTAAGTGTTTGCGCAAGAAGCCCGCACCTGCAGGAATCTCGAGACCCTCTGCTGAGGCGGAAGCTGCGTCTGGATGGCGGGTAAGAAAGAGGATGGCGATATCGGGGCGGCTGATGTTGAGTGAGTGGGCCAGGTGGACTCCGGTCGGTCCATTACCAAGCGAGATATCTAGGACGACCATGTCTGGGTCAAAACTATTCACGAGCTTTCGCGCTGACTCAACATCTGCGGCACCTTCAACTTCAAAGCCCGCGGTTCGAAGCGCATCTACGACAAGGGATGCCAGAAGAGGCTCATCCTCGACCACAAGAAGACGTCTTGCATCCATCGCCATCCGGGCACTGTACTTCTATGGCGCTCTCGAAGTGTCAATTGAAGGGTTTTCCCTCGCCCACAACCTACTGTGCGGGGAGTAACGCAGAGACACTAGTACTGCCGGTCGCGTGATTGGCATATGCGAGGGTGAGGCATGAAACAGTCTTGCCCTTCCATGCTGACTGCAGATCCTAAGAGGCCGAAGTAGCCGTGGCCTTCCCATAATCGATCGTCCAAAATTCGCTCACAGCGGAGATGCTACTTAGTGCAGTGAGTCTTCAGACTTTCAACGGTTCCACCAAGCACCTTGGCTAAATCTTCTTCGGTAGCAACGCCGCCATAGAGGTAACCGACCCAGTTATCGCCCCAGACGAAGTTTTTAACCCTTGGTGAGGAGTTGGTACTTCCTCCGTTTGCTCAACTGCCTGCGGTTGTATGGAAGTCGTATTACTTCGAGCCAAGGAAGAAGAGAGCAGCAATCGCTTTATAGGGAACGTAGGTTTTACTGTTCTTTTGAGCTTTTACCCAATCGATAAATGATTTGAGTTGCGTACAAGCTTCCGAAGGATCGCTCTTCACTGGCGATAAATAGTATTGGTAAGGCATGGGATTTCCACCCGTAGTGCCATACCAAACTTGTCCACCCATATTCATATTTCGAATTGTGCCATTTGCATCTGCTTTGAAATTCAAGGTTTGCTCGTACTTGCCCTTGTTGTACAGCGTCACGTTCACTTTTGCGCCAGGTGCCATAGCGGGCACAATTTCATAAGTTATCGGAATGGTTACTCCCGGGCATTGAAGAGAATTCGATCCCGCCTTGGTGTAATCCAACTTAATTGCGGTTGGTTTTACTGCAGCGTTTGCGGGCACAGAAGCGCCTGTTAAGAGAAGAGCAATGGCGATTGAGGTACCTACGATTCGATTCATGCAGAAAAGGTAGCAGAGATGGAATCTCACGGGCTTATATGGTTACTGATAAACGGAACTAATCCATTCGCCTTGATAGCCAAAGGGATTGGGATCGTTCGGGTGTAACTAAATACCGAGATGTGCTCAAGTTCCTCTGAATAGTTACTGGATTCTTGAGAAATCTGTTGGTGTCATATAACGAGAGTCAATAGAGCCAACGAGAACCCCATCAGTCTCTGAATTAGCTTTTACTGAGATCCATCGTTCATCGCTTCTAAACTTCTCCCAGTTAGCTTTGGGGTCACCAGAATGTTTAAGGACATAGATCAAGTCATCTGGCGCGTCATCAGCAATCCAATAGGCGATGCTCTCCATGCCGTGATCAGCGAATAGATCGACTGTGTGATCCCGGAAACGTTCAATCAGCTTTGCTATCTTCCCTGAGTTTGCATGATAAATACGCAATTCATATACGGACTTTTCCATTCCATAAATGTATAGGAGAAATCACTTTGGGCGAATAGGGTTACTAGAGGGTTAGTTCAAGAAAGATGTAAAGGGTGTGAGAGGGTTATTTCATGGAGAAAATGCCTAATCCCACATTAAACACTCGCCTAGGACAATGCACCCATGCGTAAGGCGCTCCTCTCTCTTTTCGTCTTTTTACTCTGTTTCAGTCTGCCTTCGCCAGGATTCGCCACGCCACCTAAAGCCGGCAGTAGTTGCACAAAGCTCGGCGCTACCCAAAACAGCGGGGGAAAGAAATTTACCTGCGTTAAATCTGGCAAGAAATTAATTTGGAACAAAGGAGTCTTAATCCCGACTCCCCAGCCTTCAGTGAATAGTACGAGTGGAGCAACTCCACCGAAGAGTTCATTCTCTCCAAGCCCGTTACAACCGAATAACCCAAATGAAATCTCCAGTACGAGTCCTACACCTGGGCGCTTCTGCACAAATGAAAATAGTCAGAGCGCATTTGGAAATGAATACTTGGTGTGTACCTACGGGGTGTGGGGACGCAAATTGGGATTTAGAATCACTCCCACGACCATTTCTGTTTCGACTTACACTCCGAAATATGGAAACGTCACTGAGAAAGAATTGGAGAAATCAATTCTTGCAAATTGGGCTGAATGGAAGAAGAAGAAAATAGTTAATACCCCGAAGGTAACTGTTGTTCTGCAGGATGGATACTCAAAAGATTGGGAAGTGGTAACTCGAGAAGTAACCACTTACACCAGCAATGTTCTTGATGGAAATGGCTTAAAGTTGGTACAGGTCCCATATTGGGTTTATGGAGAGAATGAAGCATTCCGAATCGCAGCATTTAACGAGTTTGCTAAAACTGCAACTTGCAATCCGCCATACATAGCTAACAGTGAAGAGGCAATTTATTGTGCCACTGCTGATATCGGTAGCGGTGGCTTACGAATTGCTAAGCCAGGGGTACCTGTTGCAAACAATTACAGACTGACGGAGAAAGACACCCGCCTATTAACTTACTTCGTTGCCCACGACACGGCTATTTTTTATGTTGTTCAAACTCAATATAACGACGTTGCCTACACTGGAAATAAGTATCAAATTCCCGCTTGGATCCGAGAAGGCTCTGCACAGCTAATTGGACTTCTCGCTACTAACGATCTTCGAAATTCAGGCAAATCGTATGTTGATCTAAAAGGCGAAGCGGCCTTTGTGGGCCCTAAGCCTGAAAGTATTTGTTCAAAGGATTTACAAGATGCTGAAGGCAAAGAGAAGATCATGCCCGACCATTGCTCCCAGGCCATGCATCTTTACGCGGTGTCATTATTGGTTGCGAAATTCGGTGGGCTAGAAGCCCTATTTAAGTTCCACAGGCTGTACGGCCTAAATAACGACTGGGTGAGTGATTTCAAAGAGTCCTTTGGAATCTCTCGCGAAGATTTCTATCGCGAGTGGTGGGCCTATCTCGGAATTCCAAAATCAGATTGGCCAGATTTGCAGCTACCCACACCTCCTGAGAGGTATTAATCTGAGCCGATGATGCGACGGTTACGATTTATTCTTTCTCTCTCTTTAGTCGCATCTCTCTTTTCAATGCCTGCTCTTGCCGCTGTTAAAGCAGGATCAGCCTGCAACAAATTGAATGGCATCTCCTACTCAGCCGGCTTCAAATACACCTGTATCAAATCTGGTAAGAAACTCGTATGGAGTAAAGGTGTCAAAGTTCCCACCCCGTCACCAACCCCAGCGCCAACCCCAGCGCCAACCCCGACGCCCACACCATCACCCACCCCAACCCCGACGCCCACACCCAACCCGAAACCAAAGTTAGATCCTTCAAAACCCAAGGAGTCTGGTAACTGTGTGGCTAATTCGGTTGACGTCATCGGCTACTCAAGAGACGAAGTCTTAGTCGTATTGATGTGCAATACGTGGGATAACCGCTACACGCCTCGACCAGGTGCCCAACAAGTGGATCAAACAACCGGAAAAATTGTGCTGGGTCCACTGGGTTCTTTGAAGGCAACTTTGGAATATAGAACACAATCGAATGCAACTCAAAAACCGAGCTCGGTAATAACCAAGCCATCTGAACTCGCTGACGTCTCACAATGCAAAATCGCCGATGCCGGACCCTTTGGAGATATACCCAATAACCCTCAAAAACATTTTGTGTCGGGTTTTCCACTTTATCCAGAGCGTGCGGTACTTTCTAAGAGTCCTACTATTCAAGTCATTGCTATAGATTTCACAGACCTTCAAGGAAGTAACTCTCCCGCAGATGATTTCAAAGAGACCACTGCGTTTGTCTCGGATTTTTACCAAAAGCAATCTACTAATCCCATACAAGTTAAGTGGTCGATCCCAAAGAGTTATTTCAGAATGCCTAAACCAATTGCAGATTACGACTTGAGTGGAGATTTGTTCAAGGGAGGATTTAATCCTGAAAAAGCCTTTTCCTATGTTCGTGAAGCAATAAGCCAAGTTGATGCGAGTATCGACTTTTCTGACGCATCCATAATCGCGGTAGTTGTTCCGCCTCAGGTGACTAGAAAACAAATAGGAACATTTGTCGCGCAAGCGGGTGAACCCAGCCAAGCATTCAGGACAAATGAAAAGAGCATATTCAACGTCTTAATAATGGGTGGCCCAACGGGAGATAAGGCCTTCGAAATTCTTAATTGGACACACGAAACTGGACATATGTTTGGACTTACTGACGTGCGAGACACTTCAGATCCAACTAATCAAGATTCATCAGATTTAGGTGTCTTTGACTTAATGAATTCAATGGTGGCACCAGAATTACTAGCTTGGCAAAGATTCCTTTTAGGGGTTCTCAATGATGACCAAGTGAGATGTGTGGCTGGTTCATCAATAACTACGCACTTATTATCTCCAGTTGAGAGAATCACTACCGATACAAAAATGGTTGTGATTCCAGTTTCTAAATATAGAGCCATCATTGTTGAATCGAGGAGAAACCTTGGTTATGACACTTCACTTGGCACACTCAGCGAAGGTGCGATTGTTTATACCTTAGACACCACAATTCCATACAGAAAGTCACCCCTCAAGATTGTCTCCCCGGCATCTGCCACTGATCTCAAATGGCGTAGAGACTCAGCCCTCAAGTTGAATCAATCACTGACTGTTTGGGGCTATAAAATTACCAATATCGAATCTGGTGACTTTGGCGATGTCGTGAAGGTAGAAAAGATTGGTTGACATAGAACACAAGTGAATTCTTTGACAGTTGCTTCAAGATATTATTAGCATCCATGATGAGACAAAGGTGGAGCCAGTCATTATTCTTGGCCTTAGTCGTCTCTGTATTCCTTACAAATCTACCAAATTCACAAGCAGTTGACTCGGACAGTGATAATTTCGTAGTTCTATTTCACAATGGTTTCGTTGACTGGTTCTGGAAGTCTGCATCAGCCTCGCCAGTCACAAGCTATAAAGTCACTATCCGGGGCGGTGGCACGGAATCAACTTTTTCTACGTCCGAAAAATTCTTTGTCCCTGCAGACCATGGAATAACTAATCCGAATAAGGATCAACAAATCTGTGTAGGAGCGAAACTTTCAGACGGCCAGGAGTTTGGTTCCTGCGCGGTCTTGACAGTTGGAAAACTAATGGGGCAGGTGATCAATTTTGATGGGGGTCCCTCTCCGATTTATAAGGTCAATAGTTCACTCCAAGATTCGATTCGACCACCGATGGAAGTCCTTCGCTCTGAACCCATCGGGATCGATGGCAAGAGCTTTGCAGCTACCGATTCGGTCTTTCTGAGCACTAACATCTATTACCTGGAGCCCCCATATACGTCGAAAACAATCAGCTGCGGAGTAACTAAGAATTGCGTTGAGAATTCCAAAGTTGTCAGCGCTTATTGGACTAAAAACAATTCACCCAATTACACCACCGCAACGGTATCGACTCCCGAAACCTGCCAGGTAATTCGTACGAAGGTAAAGGCGAACGGCGAGAATGCCGCTGAAATCAGACCACTCAGAGACAACGTTGATTGCAAGGTTTCCGCGACATCATATGTACCCTTTCTGGCTAAACCAGAAGTCACCGCAA